>TARA_R100000306_G_scaffold24583_2_pt1 | contig 68860 bp, 62 predicted proteins | sample TARA_R100000306 | Tara Oceans TARA_R100000306 (sample SAMEA2620824) | marine metagenome | biome: marine biome (ENVO:00000447); feature: mesopelagic zone (ENVO:00000213); material: "saline water (ENVO:00002010), including plankton (ENVO:xxxxxxxx)" | depth 1000 m | reverse complement strand
TGACTAATGACTAATGACTAATGACTAATGACTAATGACTAATGAGTGCTGGGTGCTGGGTGCTGCACTTCGACTACCCGCCAGTAATGAATCTTTCGGGCTGGCGCTCAGTGTGACAGATGCTGGATGAGTTGAAAAAATTGAAATTCTTCAACTAACAACCAACAACTAACAACCAACAACTAACAACTAACAACTACCTATCCACCCATTCCCTATTTCGAACATCGGTCTCTACCATACCATCCCGAAGTCTGATTACCCGGTGCGCGTGTTCTGCGATTTCTTCTTCGTGGGTAACTATAATCACTGTATTTCCCGCCGCGTGGATGTCGTCAAACAATTTCATGATTTCAACCGAGGTTTTGGAATCTAAATTTCCGGTAGGTTCGTCTGCTAGAATGATAGAAGGTTTATTCACCAAGGCACGACCTACAGCAACCCGTTGGCGTTGTCCACCCGAAAGTTGGTTAGGTTTATGGTCCATACGGTCTGCCAGACCAACATTGGTTAACACTTCTGCGGCGCGCTCATGGCGTTGAGTTTTAGACGCACCCGCATATACCATTGGCAGGGCAACGTTTTCGAGGGCCGTGGTTCGTGGCAATAAATTAAAAGTCTGAAAAACAAAACCGATTTCCTTATTCCGAATGTCGGCTAGTTCGTCATCTGAGAGATTACTAACATCGGTGCCGTTCAATTCATAACTACCAGCAGTAGGGGTGTCTAGGCAACCCAGTAGGTTCATGAGGGTCGATTTTCCCGATCCGGAGGGTCCCATGAGTGCCACATAGTCTCCTTTTTCAATATCGAGATCGATTCCTTTTAATACGTGTACAATTTCTTGTCCTAATGGAAAATCTCGTATGATATTCCTGATTTTAATGACCAATCCCATGAATTGTTTTTTTAGTTGGCAATACTTTGGTTGATATGACGCAAAGGTAACAAGGTTGTTACAAAAATAGTGAAAAGGGATGAGTGGTGAGTAGTGAGTAGTGAGTAGTTAGTAGTGAGTAGTGAGGGGTGAGAGGTGAGAGGTGAGAGGTGAGAGGTGAGAGGTAACCAATTAACAACCCACAATCCACAACCGTCAACCGACATTAGATTCTTCACCGCACGACGTTTCGTTCAGAATGACATAATCTTGACTAATGACTAATGACTAATGACTAATGACTAATGACTAATGACTAATGTCTAATGACAAATGACCAACGACTACATCCGAATCGAAAAATGTTCCTTTCGCTGTTCGCTTCGGAAGAAGACAAGTCCCCACTGAAAGGTGTCTATGCTTACGGTCACCTCTGGATGACGAATAATTTCCTGCCAGGCTTCGGTCATTTCTTGGCTCCAATAGATATCGTCGAAAATAAGTACGGTGTTATTATTTACATAGGGTAGCAGGGCTTCAAAATTCTCTAGGGTAGCTTGTTTGCTATGGTTTCCATCTATGTAGACCATGTCTAAGGTTTCTAACTCTTTCCGAAGAAAAAAATCACTGAAACTGGAATGTACAATCTCAATGTTTTTGAATGAAAACCCTACTAGGTGCGCTTTTGCTTTTTCTGAAGTAGCTGCGCACCCCTCAATACTGGTAATCGTTGCGTTCGGGCTGCCAGCTGCCATCGCCACTGTGGCCATCCCAAGGGATGTACCGAGTTCTAAAATGTTGTCTGGTTGAAAATAATGACTCAATCGAAATAAAAGTTGTTGTCGTTTTCGGCTTATGCCAGCATGTTTCGCGATTGCTGAAACCTTTCGTTGATTGCTTTTAAATACCCGAGAACCTGCGCCAAAATCGGTTACCGATATAGTGGATGTATCGTTAAGAAGTGCTTCTCGATGTTTCGCAAGGATTTCATATGCATGGTGTTTCGTTTTATCATAAAAACACTGGGTCACCAAATCGTACACAAAAGGGGAGTGCACGCCGTGTTGGTTGGTAGCGCGTCTTAGAAAATGGAGGTATGATTTTACTTGATAGAGCATGTTTCGTCTTCAGTGTCAGTTTGCAGTATCTTCTTATAAATTACGGTATTCCAGAGTTAAGGATAATTTTTTTTCCATCACTGCTACTGCCACTGCTACTGCCACTGCCATCGCTTCTGCTAATGCCACTGCTTACCCTTCCAACTTCTCACTTAATTCAAACCAGCGCATTTCTTTTTCTTCAATAGCGTCTATAATATCTTGTAATTTTCGTGATTGTTTGTCTATTTCTTCACCGTCCCAGCCTTCTGTGGCAAACTTATTTTGCAATTCTTCGCGTTGTTTTTCTAGTTTTGCAATCTCCTTTTCTAACCTTCCATGTTCTTTTTGTTCGTTATAACTTAGCTGGGGTTTGCTTTGGTCTTTTTTCCAATCATTTTTGGGCTTTGAATCGGCTGCTTCACTTTTTTCTGATGGTATGCTATCTTCATACACTCTGTAATCACTGTAGTTCCCTGGAAAATCTTGAATCACTCCTTCACCTTGAAACACAAACAGGTGATCCACAATTTTGTCCATAAAATACCGGTCGTGTGAAACCACCAACAAACAGCCAGGAAAATCTAGCAAAAAACTTTCAAGCACGTTCAGGGTTACGATATCGAGGTCGTTAGTGGGTTCATCCAGAATAAGAAAATTCGGATTTTGGATTAAAACCGTGCACAGATACAGCCTTTTGCGTTCACCACCACTTAATTTTTCAACAAAATCGTATTGCTTCTTACGGTCAAATAAAAACCGTTCCAGTAGCTGTTGTGCTGAAATCTGGCGTCCTTTTTTTAACGGAATATAATCTCCAAATTCCCGAACCACTTCAATTACTTTTTGTCCGGGCTTTATTTTTATTCCTTTTTGGGTATAATAGCCAAACTTTACCGTTTCGCCTATTACCACCTTGCCAGTGTCGGGTTTTAAGGAACCGGTGAGCATGTTTAGAAAGGTTGATTTTCCGGTACCGTTTTTTCCGATAATCCCAACGCGTTCTCCCTTCAAAAAGTTATAATCGAATTTCGTAAACAATTCTTTATCGCCATAGCTTTTCGAAACATTATGAAGCTCCACCACTTTGGTGCCCAGCCGTTCCATATTGAGTTCTAACTGAATTTCATGGTCGTTTCGACGTTGGTGCGCTCTACTTTTAATTTCGCTGAAATCGTCTATCCTGCTTTTGCTCTTCGTAGTTCGCGCCTTGGGTTGCCGCCGCATCCAGTCTAGCTCTTTTTTATACAATTGCTTGGCCTTGGCAGTTTCTGTAGCTTCATTTTCAATACGGGCATCTCGCTTGTCGAGATAGTAGCTATAATTACCCTTGTAGCTGTAGAGTTTGCCATGGTCTAACTCCATGATTTCGTTACAAACGCGCTCTAAGAAATAGCGGTCGTGGGTTACCATAAAAATGGTGAAATTTTCTTTTGCGAACAGTTGCTCCAACCATTCTATCATCTCTAGGTCGAGGTGGTTGGTGGGCTCGTCCATGATAAGTAAGTCTGGATTCTGTAACAAAGCAGATGCAAGTGCGAGTCGTTTTTTTTGTCCGCCACTCAAGGTATTCACCTTCAAACTTAAATCGTCTAGCTTCAACTTGTAGAGTACTTGAGTGTACCGTGTCTCGAAATCCCATGCATTGTGTGCATCCATGGCATCAAAAGCTGCTTGGTAAGCTGTGGTGTCTGACGGATTTTTAATGGCCTTTTCGTAGCGTGCAATAATATTGAGTACAGGGTTGTCTGAAGCCAAAATGGTTTCTTCTATACTGAGGTTTGGATTTAGGTCTGGTTCTTGTGAAAGAAAGGCGGTGCGCAAATCTTTTCGGAAAACCACTTCACCGGTATCGGGCACATCATCTCCAGAGAGAATATTCAGCAAGGAAGTTTTTCCAGTACCATTTTTGGCCACAAATCCAATTTTCTGTCCTTCATTTATTCCAAAGGAAATTTCAGAAAAAAGAATCCGTTCACCATACGATTTGGCAATATTTTCTACGGAAAGGTAATTCACAAATACAATTTTTCGCAAATTAAACAGTTTTTCAGGAGAACAAACAAAATACCTTTCATTATTGTGAAGGTTCGTTTATATTTGTTGCCATACACCCTGCCACTATGAACTTTAAGTACCTGCTTCTATTATTGGTGATCGTACTAGGTTTTACTTCTTGTATTTCTACAAAACAATTAACCTACCTCCAAGAAGACGAAAATACTGTAGATAGTTTGTATGTGATGCGTAAAAAACCAGATCCGTATCGGGTACAAGTAAATGACCTTTTAAGTATTCGTGGAAAAGCGATAGATCCTGCAGGAGTCGCTACTTTTAACCCAACGGGAGATACCAACCCGAATGCTACGGGTGAAGAGCGCTTGTATTACGACGGATTTGTAGTAGACCCACATGGAAACATTCGAATACCTGAATTGGGAGATGTTGCGGTTTTAGGATTGACCGTAGATGAAATTAGGGAAAAGATAGAAACCATGCTTCTAGAAAGTACGTTCAAGGCAGAAAGCGAACTTTTTATCACCGTAAAATTGGCGGGAATACGATATACAATCACAGGAGAAATAGGCGGGCCTGGGTCTAATATTATCTATAGGGACGCTGTAACCATTATGGAAGCCATTGCCAATAGTGGTGATATTGAAGTTACCGGAGACCGTACCGATGTTATTATAATCAGGCAATTACCGGCAGGTCAAAAAGTAGGACATATAGATTTAACTAGCATCGATGCAATGAATTCGCCATACTATTGGGTGCAGCCTAATGATCTTATCCTTATCAATCCGTTACCACAAAAATCATTGGGAACAGGTACCACAGGATTACAATCGTTTACTACCATTCTCAGTATTTTTACTGCTCTGGCAACAACAATCCTATTATTTACGCGATTATAAGATGAGCGACGATTTCAACATAAACGAAGTACAGGTTAATTTTGACTTTAAGGGATTCTTGTTCAAGCTACTTAGTTATTGGCCGTTGTTTGTCATTTCATTAGCTATTGCTTTTGGGGTTGCGTACTATATTAATGTAAGGAAATTACCTTCGTATAAAATGGATACGCTTATCACCATAAAAGATGACCAAAATCCTTTTTTTACAACCAATACCAGCTTAACCTTCAATTGGGGAGGAACTACAGATAAGGTAAATACCTCTGTGGTAACAATACGTTCTAGATCGCACAATGAAGAAGTGGTAGATAAATTGCAGTACTACGTGAACTATAAGCGCGATGGGAAATATCAATTGGTAGATGCCTATAAGCAAACACCATTTTTTGTAGAAGTAGATACTGCCAAAAGGCAACTTTTAGGTCAACAATTTAAAATTGTATTTAAAGATTCGGTGAATTTTGTGTTGTCTACCGTGTTTGAGAATGATGCCAATCGCACCTTCCAACGCTACAACGAGACCAAAGAAAAGAAACGTGATTTTGTTCCCGCCCAAACATTTCAGGAGAACTACAAAATAGGCCAAGCTATTGCATCCCCTTATTTTAATGGTACAATACTTCCAAATCGAGATGTTCCCGTAATTCCGAACAAAACATATTATATACTTTTTTCCAATTTCGACAGTGCCGTAAAAGCATATAGCAGTATCGCTGTGAATCCGGTGGGACAAGGGTCTTCAGTGCTTAACTTAAGCATGGTGGGTAAAAACAAGGCCCGAATTGTAGATTACCTCAATGGTTCTGTACAGGTTTTGAGTGAAAATATGCTAGAGCGAAAGAACTTGTTTGCCACCAAGACCATACGGTTTATCGATAGCAGTCTCAATATTAAATCTCAAGAATTAAAAGACGTAGAGCAGGAGTTAAATGAATTTAAGAATAAGAATGCCGTTTTTAATCTGGAGTCTGAAGGCGCTGAAATTAAAAACAAGTTGAATGCGCTAGACATCAGAAAAGAAAGTGTGAACCAACAGCTTAACTATTATAACGTCCTCGAAGATTACTTGCGAACACGGACCGATTATAGAGATGTTCCGGCGCCTTCTGTTGCTGGAATTTCAGAAAATAGTATTGTAAGTGGGGTGGCACAAATTGTGAGCTTGGCACAACGTAGAAATACGTTGGAATACTCTTACAAAGAAGGAGCAACACCGCTTTTAGATTTAGACCGACAGATTGATGCCGTAAAAAGGGTATTGCTAGAAAATATTACATCTTCCAAAGGATTAAAGAATCAAGAACTTAGATCTATTAATGCCGAAATAGGAGGGTTAGAGGCTGAAATGCGAACGTTGCCGAAGGAGCAACAAGATCTTTTAAAAATTGAACGCCGATATAGTTTGAATGAAGGTGTGTATAACCTATTCTTATCTAAGAAAAGTGAAGCCGATTTAGTAAAGGCTGCCAATGTGAGTGATGTACAGGTAATCGACCCAGCGAAAGATACAGGTGGGGGCCAAATCGGACCCAACACCCAGCTCAATTACGTGATGGCGGCATTGTTGGGATTGGTCATACCGTTTGTTTTGGTTTTTTTACGAGTGTTTTTCGATACTAAAATACACCATGTTCAGGATGTTCAAAAGCAATCTAACATCCCTATCTTGGGGGTGATCGGAAAAAGTAATCTTGACGGGAATCTTGCTGTACTCAAGAAACCTAAATCTGCTATTGCTGAGGCATTTCGAGCCTTGCGTTCTGGGCTTCAGTTTTTGTATCGCAAGCAAGGAGTGGAAGGCTGCAAAACGGTATTGGTGACTTCTTCGGTAAGTGGTGAGGGGAAAACATTTGCTTCTATAAATATAGCCTCTGTGATCGCATTGGGAGAAAAGAAAACGGTGTTAGTAGGTCTCGATCTTCGGAAACCTAAGATTTTTGGCGATTTTGAAATTAATAATGATATCGGGGTAGTGAACTTTTTAGTGAACGATGCTACACTATCTGAAATTGTACAACCCACCCAAGTCGCGAACCTAGATGTGATTACCTCAGGACCCATACCGCCAAACCCATCCGAATTATTGATGGGAGAGCGCATGGATGTCCTCATAGACGAGTTGAAGAAATCGTATGACTATATCATTCTTGACAGTCCGCCCATGGGCTTGGTGGCAGATTCTTTAGAGCTTCTAAAGTATTCGGATGCTACCCTGTATATGATTCGACAAAACTATACCCGAAAACGAATGCTGGGAATGATCAATGAAAAATACAAACGCGGGGAAGTGAAAAACATCAGCTTTGTATTAAACTACTATCAAGAAAAGGCCAAATACGGTTATGGCTACGGATATGGGTACGGCTATGGCTACGGCTACGGTGGCTACGGTAAGTATGGAAATGGCTATCACGAAGAAGAGCAGCGTTCGGGCTATTTACAGCGCTTTTTAAGACGCTTACGTAAGAAAAGGAAATAGTTTTTTGAAACTTTCAGTCTATGCTTACAAAGAAGCAACAATTCAGTAAACGTTTTTTCGATGTATCTCTTTCAATTCTTGTGCTTCCGTTTGCTATAATTCCACTACTTTTGCTGCTTGGTATAGCTACAATTTCTATGGGTAAAAATGGCCTTTTTGTGCAAACCCGAATTGGTCAATTCGGGAAACCATTTAAATTGTATAAAATCAGAACGTTGCGCGGTACAACACATGCCAATGTCATTGATATTCAGAAAAGTGAAACCACCATTGGGCGTTGGATGCGTAAGACTAAATTAGACGAATTACCACAGTTGTTCAATGTACTGAAAGGTGATATGAGTTGGGTGGGCCCACGGCCAGATATACCAGGATATGCAGATAGGCTGGAAGGTGATGATAGAAACATCCTTGCTCTGAAACCTGGTATTACAGGACCGGCAACATTAAAATACAAACAGGAAGATAGAATCTTGTTAGCACAAGAGAATCCGTTGCACTATAACGATACGGTGATTTGGCCCGATAAGGTGCAACTAAATTTAAAGTATTTGAACGATTGGAGCCTGTCTAAAGATATTGGCTATATAGTACGTTCTTTTACTGGATAACAATAATAAATAAGCAAACTAGGTGAAACGCTGTAAGCACCTTGAAAAAACAAAAAATGAAAGAAAATCCAACGATTGCAATTATAGGACTGGGATATGTGGGGCTTCCACTAGCAGTGGCTTTTGCTGAAAAGTATCGGGTAATTGGTTTTGATATTAACACAGAACGTGTTGCCGAACTTTCGTCGGCAAGAGACCATACCCTAGAGGTATCCGATTCAGATTTGGCAAATGCACTTGTCATAGAAAATGGAAATGGTTTGTCGGTAACTACGCGCCCTCAAGATATGGAAGCCGCATCGGTGTATATCGTGACCGTACCAACTCCCACAAACAAATACAACCAACCGGTACTTACCCCATTGGTGAAGGCAAGTGAAACAATTGGGAAATTGTTGAAAAAAGATGACATTGTGGTGTACGAATCTACCGTGTACCCTGGCGTAACCGAAGAAGTGTGTGTGCCTATCTTAGAAGAACATTCTGGAATGACCTTTAATACCGACTTCTTTGCTGGATACTCGCCAGAGCGAATCAACCCAGGAGATAAAAAACATACAGTAACCAAAATTTTGAAAGTTACTTCAGGATCTACTCCTGAAGTTGCAACCTACGTAGACCAATTATACGCATCGGTAATTACTGCTGGCACACATTTAGCTCCGTCTATTAAAGTAGCTGAAGCAGCCAAAGTGATCGAAAATTCACAAAGGGATATCAATATTGCCTTCGTGAACGAATTGTCGAAAATTTTTAGGTTGCTCAATATCAACACGCAAGATGTGCTCGAAGCTGCAGGTACCAAATGGAACTTCATTAAATTCACTCCCGGTTTGGTGGGCGGGCATTGTATTGGGGTAGACCCCTACTATCTAGCCCAAAAAGCGCAAGAAGAAGGATACAATCCTGAAATTATCTTGGCGGGTCGTAGAATGAACGACGGTATGGGGAGCTATGTAGCCCAAGAAACCGTGAAGTTGATGATCCAAAAAGATTGCAAGGTGAAAAACGGCCATGTATTGATGATGGGTATCACCTTTAAAGAAAACTGCCCTGACATTCGTAACAGCAAGGTGATAGATGTGATTGAAGAATTGCGCAAATACAACTTAAACATAGACGTCTACGACCCTTGGGCAAGTGCTACCGAAGTTTATAATGAATTTGGACTGCATTTACTAACCGAAGAAAGTCAATTAAAAGCAAATTATGAGGCAGTAGTCTTGGCGGTTGGGCATAAAAAATTCGCCGACTTTAAATTTAAAGAGCATCTGGCAACACCTTCGGTGGTATTTGACGTAAAATCTTTTTTACCGAAAGACCAGATTGATGGGTGTTTGTAGTAGTGAGTAGTGGGTAGTGAGTAGTGAAGGGTGAAGGGTGAAGGGTGAGCGGTGAGCGGTGAGGGTATGAGATCTATCATGTATTTTCAACCGACAACCGACAACCGACAACCGACAACCGACAACTGACAACCCACAACTCATAACTCACAACCCACAACCCACAACCCACAACCGATAACAGACAACAGATAACAGATACCATGTACAACACAGCATACCATTCCGAAGACCTTTCAAACTATTCATTTTTGATTACAGGCGGCGCCGGATTTATCGGTTCAAACCTTGTTGCATACCTGCTGAAATTTAATGCGAAAAAAGTTCGGGTGCTGGATAACTTTGCTACTGGGTTCCATAAAAATCTAAAGGCTTTCGAAAACCATCCCGCTTTTGAGTTGCTGGAAGGCGATATTCGCGACGTTGAAACGTGCAAGCAAGCCGTGCAAGACATCGATTTTGTGTCGCATCAAGCTGCGCTCGGAAGTGTGCCCCGAAGTATCAACGATCCCGCCACTTCCAATGAAGTAAACGTTTCAGGTTTTTTGAATATGCTCATCGCCCAAAACGAGAGCAATTCGGTGAAACGTTTGGTCTATGCCGCCAGTAGCAGTACCTATGGCGATAGCAAAAACCTTCCCAAGGTAGAAGATACCATTGGGAAACCACTGTCTCCCTACGCGGTAACAAAATTGGTAAATGAACTCTATGCCGATGTGTTCTACAAAACGTATGGAACACCTACCATCGGACTCAGATATTTCAATGTTTTTGGTCCTAATCAGAGCCCTACAGGTGCCTACGCAGCGGTAATTCCGTTGTTTATGCAAGCCTTAAAAGATGGCACCCCACCCACCATTAATGGAGACGGCGAACAAACCCGAGACTTTACCTTTGTCGAAAATGCAGTGCAGGCCAATATAAAAGCCATGTTTGCTCCTGAATCCGCCGTAAACGAAGTATACAATGTAGCATTTGGCGAACGTATCAGCTTAAATACCCTATGGTCAGACTTACAGCAGATTTCAGAAAAAAATATTGACGCGAACTATGGGCCGCCTCGCAAAGGTGATGTGCGTGATTCGTTGGCAAACATAGAAAAAGCCAAAACTTCACTTGGGTATGACCCGAAGTTCTCAGTGAAAGACGGACTTGAAATCACTTGGAGTAAATTTTAATACATCATGTTATGAGTAAAGAAAATTCAAAAAAAATTCTCGTTACAGGAGCCGACGGATTTATAGGTTCACATTTGGTAGAATACTTGGTGTCACAAGGCCATCAGGTAAAAGCTTTTTGTTTCTATAACTCTTTCAATTCGTGGGGATGGTTAGATAGTCTTCCGAAGGAAACCCTTGATAAAATCGAGGTGTTTACAGGCGATATACGCGATCCCAACGGTGTGCGCACGGCCATGAAAGATGTTTTTCTGGTGTACCACTTGGCGGCGCTTATCGCCATTCCGTTTAGCTATCATTCGCCCGACAGTTATATTGATACCAACGTAAAAGGAACGCTCAATGTGGTGCAGGCTGCGCGCGATTTTGAAATTGAACGCGTGCTGGTGACTTCTACTTCTGAAGTGTACGGTACCGCACAGTATGTTCCGATTGATGAAAAGCACCCGAAACAACCGCAATCGCCATATTCTGCTTCAAAAATTGGTGCCGACTGTATCGCAGATTCATTTTATCGAAGCTTCGATTTGCCGGTAACCATTGTACGCCCATTCAACACCTTTGGACCACGTCAATCGGCGCGTGCCTTTATCCCCACCATTATCACACAATTGCTGAATGGTTTCGAAGAAATTAAATTGGGCGATATCACTCCGACACGCGATTTATTATATGTGAAGGATACCGTGCGCGGATTCGAAACTATTGCCAACACCCCTTCCTTGATAGGCCATGAGGTGAATATTGCTACAAATTCTGAAATTACCATCGGGGAAGTGGCAGAAAGACTCATAAAGCTCATCAATCCAAAAGCAACGATTGCACTGGACGAAACGCGCCTTCGCCCTGAAAAAAGTGAAGTATTCCGTTTGTTTGGAGACAATAGCAAGCTTATGGAGCATACCAACTGGAAAACGCAATTTGCTTTTAACGATGCCTTACAGGAAACCATCGATTGGTTTGCCAACAAGGACAATTTAAAGCAATACAAAGCTGGAATCTACAATGTATAGCGAGGTCGTTTCCTTTATCCAAAAAACCTTTGGAACCACCGATTTTCTTCCGCTGCACGAACCTCGATTTGTTGGGAATGAAAAAAAATACGTAGCCGATGCTATCGACTCAACGTTTGTGTCGTCTGTGGGTGCCTATGTAAATCGTTTTGAAGAAGATTTTTCCGTAGCTACACAACAGAAATACACCGTTGCGACCGTAAATGGTACCGCAGCCCTTCACATTGCCATGTTGCTTGTTGCTGTTGAAAAAGATACCGAGGTGCTCACCCAGGCCCTCACTTTTGTGGCTACTTGCAATGCTATTTCGTATATCGGTGCCATCCCACATTTTGTAGATGTAAGCAAAGACACCTTGGGTATGTGCCCTGAGAAACTAGAGGAATACCTTGCTGATATTGCTGAAATTCGAAACGAAGGTTGCTATAACAAACATACGGGCAGGCGCATCTCTGCTTGCGTCCCCATGCATACGTTTGGCCATATTGGCGACATAGAGCGCATTGTTTCTATTTGCGATGCCTATCAAATTCCAGTTGTTGAAGATGCAGCCGAGGCGCTCGGGAGTTATAAAAATGGCAAGCATGCTGGTAGCTTCGGAAAAGTAGCTGCGTTCAGTTTTAACGGAAATAAAATTATTACCTCAGGCGGGGGTGGAGCCATTACCACAGCAAACGAAACACTTGCAAAAAAGGCAAAACACCTTACTACCACTGCGAAGATTCCGCATAAATACAAATACGAACACGATAGCATTGGTTATAATTACCGAATGCCGAACTTAAATGCGGCCCTTTTGGTGGCACAATTAGAACAGCTGCCCTTGTTTTTAGAGAAAAAGCGTGCCCTGGCACAGCAATACCGTGACTTTTTTAAAGCACAATCGCTTACCTTTATCACCGAACCCAAAAATGCTACGTCTAATTATTGGCTTATGGCGTTGTTGCTCGAAAATGAAAGCGAACGTGATGCTTTTTTAGAATATACCAACGAGCATAATGTGATGACGCGACCCATCTGGCAACTCATGAATAGATTGTCAATGTTCAGCGATTGCCCATCTGCACCACTACCTAATTCTGAATTTTTAGAGGCCCGCGTGGTGAATATTCCCAGTAGCGTGATTTTGTAAGCAGAAATAGGGTAACAATTGTATCTTTGTGCCAATCTGAAACTGCTTATGGATTCTTGTTGCTTTGCGAGTGTGATTTTTGAAGGAAATGTACCGTTTCTTCCCAAATTTCTAACGTCGTTACAAGAACAGACAGACACCAACTTCACCTTACTGCTTTTTAATGACGGAGTAGACAAACTTGAAACACATTTAGATTCGTACGAGCTTCCGTTTAAAATAATTGAAACGTCGGGTAGCATTGCTGAGGTACGCGCACAATTATTATCGTATGTGGCAAATTCAGATTTCGATAATACCGTTTTTGGTGATACCGACGATTTCTTTGCGCCAAACCGTATCGAACTTTCCAAACAATTGCTGAAACAGCATCCCATTATTGCCCATGATGTATGGTTGGTAAACGAATTGGGGCAGCTTTTAGAACCAAACTATTGGAAATACCGTCCCGAACTCTTGCAGGGAATTTCATATAAAAATCTTGTACACTACAATCTTCTCGGGTTGGGAAATACGGCGATTCAAAATAAGGTGCTTCCCAAGGAATTTAAGATACCGGCCGATTTGATTGCGGTAGACTGGTATGTGTTTTCAAATTTGCTGAAAGAAGGTATTCGTGCTTTTTTTACTGCGGAGACCTATATCTATTATAGACAGTACGAAGGCAATACTATTGGTTTAAAAAAGTTAACTTTGCAGCGTTTTGAAAGGGAAGTGTCTGTAAAATTACAACACTACCGCGCCATGGCACAAGTAGATACACAATTTGAGTCTCTTGCCATTAGTTTTGGGAATTTACATGCTAAAATAAGCACCCTTTCTGAAGCAGAGATAAGCGCTTATATGCAACAACAGGACCACCCGTTTTGGTGGGAACAAGTACAACTTTAAGTTTATGAACATTCAAATTTCAAAGAATAAAGAAGTTTTCAATTTTAGCACTCCGTATATCATTGCAGAGATTGGCGCCAACCACAATGGCGATATGGACTTGGCAAAAAAGATGATCGATAGTGCCGTTGAATGTGGCTGCGATGCTGTAAAATTTCAATCTTGGACACCCAAATCGCTCATCGCCAAAGAAGAATACGAGCGCAACCAGAGTTATGACGATTCGCCAAAGAAACACTTCGGGTCGTTAGAAGAAATGGTGACCAAATATTACTTGCGTCCCGAGCAGCATTTTGAGCTAAAAGAGTATTGTGAAGGCAAAGGAGTCGATTTCTGTTCGTCTCCATTTTCTACCAAAGAAGTAGACCTGCTCATGGAAATTGGAGTGCCGTTTCTTAAAATTGCCTCTATGGACATCAACAACCTGCCGTTTTTAAAATATGCTGCTAGAACCATGAAACCCATTGTGGTTTCTACGGGAATGGCTACGCTTGCTGAAATTGACACGGCTGTACAAACCATACGTGGCGAAGGAAACGAACAAATTGTATTGTTGCATTGTATTTCTATCTACCCGCCAAAAGATGAAGACATCCATTTGCGAAATATTACGATGTTGCAAGAAGCCTTCCACCTGCCGGTAGGGTTTTCAGACCACTCGTTTGGAACAGCCGTACCCTTGGCATCTGTTGCATTGGGCGCTTGCATTATCGAAAAGCATTTTACATTAGACAAAGATTTACCAGGTTGGGACCATGAGATTTCTGCAGATCCGGCAGAGATGAAAGCCATTTGTGACGACTCTAAGAAGATTCAGGCGGCCATGGGGAACGTTCATCGCACGGTTTCGGCAGATGAAGAAGCGAAGAAAGATAAATTTAGACGCAGTATTGTAGCGGCAACCGATCTTAAAAAGGGAACGGTACTTTCCGAAGAACACTTCGATTATAAACGTCCGGGTACCGGAATTCCACCCAATGAGTACACCTATGTTGCAGGAAGGAAGTTAAAAGAGGATATTTCCGCAGATACGCTACTAACCTGGAAACATTTTGAGTAAACCATGAAAACTGTTGCTTGTATCATCGCCCGAACTGTTTCTACCCGCCTTCCGATAAAAGTGCTGCGCGATTTGACGCCAGGAACCACCATGATCGATTATTTGGTGCAACGACTCAAAACAGTGCAACGAATTGATGAGATTTACATTTGTACTTCGAGTCAGCCGGTAGATGACGTGCTGGAAGATGTGGCCATTCGCAATGGTGTAAAATTATACCGAGGTTCTGAAGATAAGGTGATAGAACGTATGATAGACGTGGGTACTGCTGAAGCTGCCGATGTTGTCTTGCGTATTACCGCCGATAACCCCTTTACCACCACCGAATATATCGATGAACAGATTCAATTTCTGGTTGAAAACGAACTCGACTATGCGCGCATCGTACAAGTGCCCATTGGTGCCTCTCCTGAGGTGATACGTTTTTCAGCCTTAAAAGATTGTTACGCCAAAATGGATCCGTCGGTAAGTGAATATCTGATGCTATTCTTGTTTGAACCTAACACCTATAAATGTGGCGTCTTAAAGGTTTTTGAAGAAGACTATTCAAATTATACCGTGACCGTAGATACGCCAGAAGATTTGGTGCGTACCAAAAAAGTACTCGAAATCTTTGAAGGTGATGCTATTGCTTTAAAAGATATTATTGAAATCTATAAAAACAACAACTACGACTTGCCAGTAACGCAATTTGCCATGGCGGGAGATGTAAAGTTGCCCTACGGAAAAATGGTTTCAGTTGCCGAATTTTCTGCAGATATGAACCGAAGGAAAGAACAATCTATTGTAAAAAAACTGTATGCTTAAATCGTATGTCTACGCAGAGACCGCCTTTCACCACGAAGGCGACATGGAATATATCAAAAAACTGATTGCACAAGCGAGTGCGATAGGGGTGAACGGTATTAAATTTCAAGTACTCACCGAAGCTTCAGATTTTATTTCTACCCAACACAGTGCGTTTAAGACATTGCAAGAATACACCTTTACCACCGAGCAATGGAGCGCTATTTTTGAATATACAACCCAAGCCGGACTCGATATCATCATGATGCCCTTAGATTTGGGCTCGTTCGAGTTGCTCTCGACACACCACGTGGCGTATCTAGACATACATTCGGTTTCTTTTTACGATTCGAAATTGCTAGCAGCAGTAAAGCAATCGGCACTCCCCATTATTTTAGGGGTAGGCGGAAGAACACTCGAAGAGATTGACGCTAAAATATCGTATTTTGAAGGAAAATTAGAGGTGCTCATGGTGGGGTATCAATCGTTTCCTAGCAAACTGGAACATGTGAAAATCGGCAAGATTGCACATTTGGTGCAAAAATACCCGAGGCTAGCTATTGGATATGCAGACCATTCTGCACATGACGACGATTTCAACATACGAAGCAATGAATATGCCCGCTTGCTCGGGGCTACTTTTTTTGAAAAGCACATGACGTTAGCACAGGGCGTAGAACGGGTAGATTACAATTCTGCTGTAAATGCGGAAACCCTAAAAGAAATGACAGATCGTATTCGTTTTATTGAAAACAATGTGCTGCAAAACGAGGCAGAAGCCTTCTCTTTTCACGAAACCGAAACAACCTACCGCAACAGACAATTGGTTTGCGTAGCGGCTAGAGATTTAGCGATAGGCACGGTGCTTACTGAAAACGATATGGCGTTAAAGATGATGGACGCCAACGACCAACATGTTTACAGAATTGAGCCCTTTGTTGGGAAGAAAATACAAAAAGCGGTGGCAAAAGATTTCCCCATTCATTCACAAAACATAATTGATGAGTAGTTATAAAATATACCGAGATCAGTTAGAAACCTTTGAAGATGTAATCCAACAACTGGATAGTTACGGTGTTGGTTTTTTGGCAGTGGTAAACAGAGATGAAACACTGTACGGAATTGTCACCGATGGAGATATTAGAAAGGCATTGCTGCAACAAAAGCGCGAAATTGATGCTATTATCAATACCCAGCCCATTACCTTGCCACATACCACACCGCGCAGCCAAATTGTATCGTATTTGCAATCGAAGCGCCGTTTGCACATTCCGTTGATCGATGAAAAAGCCACGCTAAAGGAAGTCTTTCTGTTAAACGACCTTAATTTTGAATACAAACCGAACAAAGTGGTGATCATGGCGGGCGGATTGGGTTCGCGTTTGGGCGACCTTACTAAAGACACGCCCAAACCGATGTTGGAAATAAAGGGAAAGCCTATTTTAGAGTACATTGTAGATTCGTTTAAAAACCAAGGCTTCAACAAATTTATTTTTTGTGTGAATTACAAAAAAGAGGTGATCGAATCGTATTTTGGTGATGGGAGCCGTTTTAATGTGCAGGTAGAATACGTAGTTGAAGAAAAGCGTTTGGGAACCGCAGGGGCCCTGAGCCTTATTGAAGAAGGATGTTTTGAAGACCCGTTTTTTGTGGTTAATGGCGATGTGATAAGCAATATTGAATACCAACACGTACTCGACTTTTTTCAAGCCAACCGCGCCCAAGCAGTGATGTGTACCAAAGAATTGAGCCACACCAATCCCTACGCTGAGGTAGAGTTTGACGCTGAGAAAAACTTAATGAACCTTAAGGAAAAACCCACCAAGATATTTCATATCAATTTGGGGGTGTATCTCTTAGACCCCAAAATGACCACCTTATTGCCAACCAACGAATTTTATGACATGCCCAATTTGTTTTTAAAGGCGAAAAAACAAGATTTTGGAGTCAAGGTTTTTAGTGTGAATGAAGACTGGGTAGACATTGGGAAACCCGTAGATTATCACAAGATAAGTGACGTGCAATAGTTTTTTCTACACAGGTTGTGTGCCTGTTTTTTCTCTTCGCTAAGGTTTGATAGGTAGACGACGTCCCAGCCGCTACAAACTTTAGACAATTTTCGATTTATTTTATGCATTCCTGTTGGCCTATCTACAAGGTTGATACCATACATCAGTTTACATTGGGCGAGATCAAAACCGTACACTTTGAGGTAGGAAGAAGCCTTTTCTAGAAGAAATTCCCTTTGTTTTTTTATTTTGAAATGTTAAACTTTTACGTTGGAAATATCGAGACTATTAGAAATAAGTAGATTCTTACAAAATTAAACATGTTGGTCGATTTTTAAAATCAGTTTATCGGACATTTATAATTTTTGTAGCAACGAACTGAAAGAGAAAAGTATAGCCCGCAAGAGTTGCATTTGTGGGGGTGGTAGCTTATTATTGTATGCCCCATTTGTTTAGAAATAAACCTTATTATTTAAACATACTTTTTGAATGAAAACTAACTACAGTTCTCAAAAGTGGGCATTCGTATGCTACTTCTTTTTATTCTTTTTTTCTTTTACAAGTATGGCCCAAGTTGGAATTGGGACCACTGATCCAGATGATGATTTAGATGTTATTGGCAACACGCAGGTGTCGGGTTATTTAAGAGTTGGAGACCCTGCAGTGCCTCAAAGCACAACTTCAAATGGTGTACAACAATTGTTCTCGTCGGGCTCAAGTGAGTTTTTTGGTGGTTTTACAAGTTCTGGCTGCGGCACTGCCATATGGCAATATGGGCTTAATCCTGCCAGCGATGGGTTTATGGTGTTTGACTTTAGGGGAGCAAGGGCCCATCAAGTGTTGTTAAGTCCTCATATTTGGATACCTTCAAATGCAACTTCAATCTCGATAGAAATGATTCATGAAATTATTTCTCAAGCAACACGAGACGGTGTGTATTTAGAATATTCTACCGATAATGGAACGACGTGGAATTCAACTGATGCCGCTTTTTCTTTTAACGGCTATTTTGGTAGTGTTAGAGGTTCAAATGATGCTTGTTCGGCAAATTTAAATAGAGATGCCTGGTATGGAAATACGGGGGGTAGCTTTTTGAGCATACTCGATTTAAATTTATCTGGTACCTGGGTACAGTTTAGGCTTATCGGTACTGAAGATGCAACAACTGACCAAGGATCGTATTTTCTTTATAGCTTTAATGTAAAGGCTAACACCGCGGGCAGTACTAATGGGGGTGCCTTCGCGTTAGGTAACATCTATGCCGAAAACAACGTATATGCTGGTTCAAATATCTTGCTTGGTGATTTAGCCGAATATTTCCCGGTGGTTGGCACTGCTGAAAAGGGAGATATAATCACTTATTCATCGGGAGATAAGGATGTCTTTTCAATCTCAATGAAAGAAGGTGACGATAAAGTTATTGGAGTCTATTCTACGAATCCCACACTCACACTTAACAACCCAAACAGTGGGTTACCGGTAGCCTTACAGGGGCGTGTTCCTGTAAATGTGGTTGGGGAAGCAATTAAAAAGGGGGATTATTTAATGGCATCTTCTGTGCCTGGAAAAGCAATGAAGGCAAATAGATCTGGATTTGTTATTGGTAGGGCCCTGGAAAGTTTTAGTGGCGGTACTGGACAAATTATATGCTTGGTAGAAACGGGATGGAAAAATCTAAATAATTCGCAATACCAAATCACCAACACATCCACATTTCCCATAGGCACTGATAAATTAACCATCAACGATCATTCAGTAAATGCAAACTCAAGAATATTTGTAAGCTTTCAGGGAAATATAGGCAGTTATCATTGGGTAGACACCATTACAAATGGTTCATTCGATGTACATCTGGGCAGCACGGCACCTCAAAATGTTCGGTTTGACTATTTAATTGAAAATGCAACCAATGCAATTGGGATGACTAAGACTAGCAATGCGACTGTTCAAGAAAAATTGGGATCAAATGTGCCTTCACAAAATAACACAGCCATTCAAGGAAGCCCATCAACCGTCACAGAAGCCAATAAAAAACCACTCAATGAGATCGTAACATCTGCTACCCCTCCATCTGTTCCAAACCCTGAAAAAGGATATGTATGGACACCCAACGGCGGACTCAAAGAAAGTGCGACTTCTAGAGCAAAAAATTAACAGATTAAATTTTGATGAAAAACCCTGCAAGTAAAAATCGTTGCAGGGTTTTTTTATGGTCGTGTTTTGTACCTCCGCATCACTTTGCCTGATACCCTAGATCTCACCTCCTACTAAATACTAACGGCTACCCCCCAAGCACTACAGACTATTTTGTTATCTTAGCCGTTAAGAAAAGAGCCTCCCCAAAAACAAATGGATCTGAAAACGAAAATCTACCAAAAAGAGCAAACCGTTGGGTTTTTTAAACTCCTCCGCGAAAGTTTTGAAGATATCGCAGGCTCGCTGTTTTTAGCGCGCCAATTGGCTGTACGCGATATTAAAGCGCAATACCGCCAATCGTTTCTCGGCATTATTTGGGCATTTATTACCCCTTTGGTGACCGCCTTGGTGTGGATCATCCTAAATGGTTCGGGCGCCGTGCGTATTACAGATACGGGCTTACCGTATCCAATTTTCGTTATTTCAGGAACCTTATTGTGGGCCATCATTACCGAAGCCATCAATTCGCCCATTTCTAGTACGAATGGAGCCAGGGGCATACTCAGTAAAATTAATTTTCCTAAAGAAGCCCTTGTGGTTTCTGGCATAATCAAGTTGTTGTTCAATGTGCTTCCCAAAGTAGTGATCATGATCATTTTTATGGTGGTATACGGGGTGGCGTTCCAATGGTCTATGCTATTGTTTCCATTTATCCTACTGGGCGCTATTTTCTTCGGAACCACCATCGGGTTCTTTCTCACCCCTATTGGCATGTTATATAAGGATATCTCGAAAATGATTTCCATGGGGCTCAAATTTTTAATGTACGCCACACCGGTGGTGTTCGCCATTCCTAAAGAAGAAGGCATTCTAAAAACCTTGATGGAGCGCAACCCCATTTCGCCCATTCTGATAACGGCAAGGGATTTTTTAGTGGGAAGTACGCCCGAGTACCTAAGCTACTTTGGCATTGTGATCGCCATTTGTGTACCGCTGTTTTTTATTGGGTTGGTGCTGTACCGCATCTCCATTCCTATCATTGTTGAACGATTAAGCGCCTAATATGGATAATAAGGAGGTATTAGTACGTGTAGAAGGGCTTTCCAAAAAGTTCTGCAAAGATCTCAAGACCAGTTTATGGTACGGGGTGAAGGATTTGTTTTCAAACGCCTTCGGAAATAGCAACGAACGCTTGCTGCGCCCCAAAGAATTCTGGGCGGTAAAGGATATCAATTTTGAACTAAGACGCGGCGAATGTCTAGGGCTGATAGGCCACAACGGCGCCGGAAAATCTACCTTATTGAAAATACTGAATGGCCTTATTAGTCCCGATGCGGGAAAAGTGACCATTAAAGGCCGGATAGGGGCATTGATTGAGCTGGGCGCAGGCTTTAACCCCATCTTAACGGGTAGGGAAAACATTTATAACAATGGGGCCATCTTAGGGTTTACCCGTAAGGAGATAGACGCCAAAGTAGACGAAATCATAGACTTTGCTGAATTACGTGAGTTTATAGACATGCCCGTACAAAATTACAGCAGCGGAATGAAGGTACGCCTGGGCTTTGCGGTAGCTGCACAAATGGAACCTGATGTATTAATTATTGATGAGGTATTAGCGGTTGGCGATGCTGGATTTCGAATTAAATGCTTAAACGAATTAAATGCCATAATGCCAAATACAGCTGTTTTATTTGTCTCACATTCGATGCCCCAAGTCTCAAAAATTGCGACAAAAGTACTAATGATGGAATATGGTACACAGAAATTTTTAGGTGAAGATACGTCTACCGGGATTGAATTATATTTTGATAAATTTAAGGGAGGTGAATATTCAGTTTTAGAAAATGGGGTAATACTTGAGAAAGTAAAAGTTGGGGAGTTGTCAGACTGGTTTGTGCCAGGAGAACAAATAAGTAATTTTAATTATTTAGAAGACTTGATTCTATCTTTTCAGCTAAGCTTTAATCGTAAATTTAAAAAAGTGGGTTATGTTATAAGATTTTTTGATCGCTCCTTGATTTCTGTGGCAACTTGTCAAAATAGATTTGATCCAGAATTAAAAAAATTTTCGATAAAAATACCAAATCTTCAGCTAGGCGCTGGAAGTTATGATTTGGATATTTATTTTGTAGAGTATGATGATTTTGATAATGAATTGATTGTTTCTCACTATAAAAACTTCTGCACCTTAAAAGTTAAAAATTCAATGATATCAAACCATTCTTCATTTCAATTAATTTCAGAAATTTTATAATTATGTGGATTATTTGTGCAGGTTCGAAGAGGTCAGGTTCAACATTACAATATAATATCGTTTCACGAATTGTTGAGTTAAAAGGATTAGGTAGGCGCTTGCCACATGCGAAGCCTGAAGATTTTCCTTCCGTAATTGAGAAACAAAAAGACAACAATGGGATAAAGGTATTCAAATCGCATACCTTGACAAAGGAAATAGAGGAATTGATAAAACGCTCAGAAGCCAGAATAGTGTATTGCTACAGAGATGTACGTGATGTGGTAGTCTCGTTAATAAAAAGGAATTGGCTAAATAAAGATTTAAAATCAATTTCAGGCTTTACAGAAAGTTATCTTTCCGACTACAATATGTGGGCAACATACCACAAAAAAATGTACATTTCAAAGTATGAGGATTTTTACAATGATATTAAATCGGAAGTTAGCCGAATTGCAGTCTATTTGAATATTGATTTGGTACCGGAGGAAATCAACCAAATATCAGCCGAACTATCCTTTGAGAATCTTCAAACTGAAGCAGATAAAAATTTCATTGAAAAGGATAAGTACACCTTCGATCGTAATACGCTTTTACATAAAAATCATATTCAAGGACGAATTCATAACCAGTATATAGAGAACCTGAGTTTAAATGAAATTTTAGGTATAGAAAAGATTGCATATAAATGGCTTTTAAGTTTAGATTACACGCTCTATTGGCCTTTATCGAATCAATTTATTTCACTTAGTCAACACGCCGATGATTATATTGCCTGGCAGTTATTAAATAAGTCTTCTAAAGGAATTGTAGTAGAAGTAGGCGCCTTCGATGGGGTGCATTTAAGTAATAGCTTTGCTCTTGAGCAAATAGGATGGAGTTCAATATGTATTGAGCCAAATCCCGAAATGTTTAAACAACTTGAAAGAAATAGACCTGCTTCCATAAATATTAATAATGCAATAGTTGGTGATAAAAATATAAATGAGATTGAATTCTTTGCCGAAGAAATAGGCGTACTATCTGGATGTAATTATGATGCCGATGATGTAAAAAAACGTTATGAAAATAGAGGATTAGAATACAAAGAGCCAGATAAAATAAACGTTGCCGCAACAACATTAACAACTTTGTTTAAAAAGCTAAATGTTAATACTATAGATGTTCTTTCTATTGATGTAGAAGGATTTGAAATTGAGGTGTTAAAAGGGCTAAATTTAAATTCTGTTGACGTAAAACTTTTTATTATTGAAGCCAACGATGATGTGTATAAAACACAGTTGTTCAAATTTTTCAAAGGCCACTCAGAGTATTTGTATGTTGGAAACAATTATCAAAACCTATTCTTTCTTAAAAAGAAACACTTGTTAAAAAGAAACATCCGTAGTTTGGATTTTAAAAACTATGTGAAAGCCAAGCAATATCATCCAAAGGGTGCTGCATACGTTATAGATTCGAATAGGCCGAGCTTCACAGAATCGAATGCCGTTTTAAAATTTAAAAAATATTTAGGGATTTTTTGATACCAATGCTAAAATTAACACATATTATTAATCCAGTTAAAGTTTCAGAGACTTCAGATTTGTTTGTTGCCCAACCAGTCACTTTTGAAACGATGCGAAGAGCAAAAAAATTTGCTTCTAACCAGATTGAAGTTAATTTAATTACCACACAATATCCAGAAGACCAGTGTATAATACCAGGTTTTTTTACTAAAACGAAAAATCTTGATCGCTCTTCACTAGATTTTGGGAAATTTGAAAAAAACAGAAAGCTTCCGCTACTTAAAGATATTTTACACCGTGCAGTGGTTTATGATACTGATGCCGACTATATTGTTTATACCAATGTAGATATAGCAGTACAACCCTATTTTTATTCATTTATAAGCCAAAAAATTGGTGAAGGTATCGAAGCTTTTGTAATTAATCGCAGAACTATTGCTGAACATTACAATCTTAAAACGCTTGCAGAAGCCTATACGGATTATGGTGAAGCACACCCAGGATATGATTGTTTTGTTTTTAAAAAGGATCATTACCGCAATTTCAATTTAGAGAATATCTGTATTGGAGCAGCTTATGTGGGTTTGGCGCTATACTTAAATCTAAGATTATTTTCGCAATCTTTTTCAGAAATTAATGATAAACACTTGACCTTTCACATAGGAAATGATAAAATTTGGAAAGAAGAGTCAAATAAACAGTTTGAAAATTTCAATAAAGCGGAATTTCAAAAAATAAGAGAAAATTTAGAAAGTAACGGTAGGTCAGTTGAGGATATATTAAACTCAGCATTTCCTTCTCTTAAAAAAGTAGCTGATAAAAAAGAAGTGTCAATAAAATCACGTTTTAAGTCTTTTTTTAAAAAGTAAAATTATCGCAATGCATAGTTTTAATCATATTCATCATATAAGCAGTAAGTATTTGGCGTTTATTTATGAATCATATCAGCCCGTATTTGTTTTAAACACAGGCAGGTCTGGTTCGGCATTTATAAATAATTTATTACAAAATATTCCCGATATAAAATCCTATCACGAAGCTTCTCCAACATTATTCCTTCAATCAAATTATGCATATCACCATCAGGACAAGATAGAGGTACTACAAAAAATGTTTGAAGTTGCAAGAATTGAATTAATATTGGAAGCATCTATTAAGAATAGGTTTTATGTAGAAAGTAATCAATGTTTGGTGTTTTTTGCACGCCAAATTAAATCACTGTTCCCTAAAGCAAAATTTATTCATTTAACAAGACACCCCGGAGATTTTATAACCAGCGCTATAAAGAAAGGATGGCATAAAAATGATTCTGTATGGGAATCTGGAAGAATTAAAATGAAAGATGCGGAAGCTTGGGCAAAAATGTCGCAAATTGAACGGTTGGGCTGGGTTTGGGAAAAAACACATAGCTATATTGAAGACTTCAAATCGTTGCACACAAGAGACTTTATGACCATTAAACTTGAGGACTTAACTAAAAAACCTGAATATATTGATATACTGTTGGAATTTATTGGATCTGAAAATAAACTAGATGCAAAGCAGATGGATACAATTTTACATAGAAAGATTAACGAGGTTAAAATTTCCAATGAACCCAAAAATATGCATAAATTAGCTACATACCCTGCCTATGATAATTGGCATTCCTCTGATAAAAATGTCATGAAAAAGTTTGTGTCCAAATCTGCAGAACTATATAGCTATATACTATAACAATGAAGATATCGGTATACATCTCATCCTATAATCAGAAAGAGTATTTGCAAGTAGCAATTGAAAGTGTATTAAATCAAACCTTCCTACCTTATGAAATTATTATAGTTGATGATTGTTCATCTGATGGTTCCCAAGAATTAATAAAAGAATATTCTAAAAAGTACAGTTTTATTAGATATGTTTTTCATAAAGAAAATAAAGGTATTGCTCAGGTAAGAATTACTGCTTTGTCTAAAGTCACCGGCGATTTTGTGACATATCTTGATGGGGATGACTTATATCTTCCCAATAAATTGGAAGTTGAGTCACGTTTAATGCAAAAGAATAATTCAGACATTGTTTTTACCAATAATATGTATGTCAATCCTGAAGATACCAATGAGATAAAATGGATATGGGCTACAGACCAAATTAAATTGAGTTCAAATTTGTTTGTGCAGACAATCACAAGAAATTTTCCAAGAAGAAGTCTTTTTAGGATGGAACTGATTAATTATGATTTTCTTAAAAAGATTGGGTTCCATGATTTAAACTTGAGAATTTATGAAGATTATGAACTGAGAATTCGGTTGTCAATGCAAGCTAAAATTTCTTGTTCCATAGAGCCAACGGCCAAAATCAGAATTAGTAAGCACGGTTTGTCGAAAAGTGACACTATAGAGCACATAAAGGCATATGAATATATCTATAAAAAATATGAGCATGAAGTTAGTATGTTAGATGATTCCTTGAAAAAAGGCGTTGTTTTGAAAATGAAAAAAAACTTAGATTTTCTTAGAAAAGGAGTTGCTCAAAACAAAACTGCGACATTTAAGGAAAAAGTAAAAAAGAAGCTGAGAAGGTTAATAGATAAACTATAAATTTGAAAGAAGAACAACTTATATTCATCATCTCTCAACCGCGCAGTGGTTCTACTTATCTGCAAAACTTGTTGTCCAACAATACAGAAATCAATACATGTAGCGAACCGTGGGTGCTGTTGCATTTTGCAAATCAAATAAAACCAGAGCTTGTCGATGCTACATTTAACAACAAAATTGCAAGCAAGGCTTTTCGTGATTACCTATCAAAATATCCAGAAATTGAGATTAATGAAGCGATAAAAGATGTCATATTGTATTTATATAGCCCCATGGCAAAGGGGTACAGCTTCGTGATAGATAAAACCCCAAGGTATTGGGAGTTGCTGGAGGAAATTGTTGAATTGTTTCCTAATAGTAAATTTATAATCTTGAAACGTAACCCAATCGATGTAGTTTCTTCTATAATAAAAACGTGGAATATCAAGGATTTACTTGAGCTTAGCGAATTTAGAAGAGACTTGCTGTTGGCTCCGAAACTAATTAATGATTTTTGTGAAAAACATAGCAAACATAAAAATGTCTATGTGTTAAAGTATGAAAACTTGCTTTCCAATCGTGTAGATGAGGTTCAAAAGCTTTATAATTGGATTGGTATACCCTTTGCAGAAACTGTTCTAAACACGGATGAAAACAGCAAATACAAAGGGAAATATGGAGATCCCTATCAGAACTCGACCTTGGAAACTGATGTATTGATTAAAGCCGCTCAAAAAAAGGAGATTGCTCTTTATTTCAGAAAATTTATAAATGGTTATGCCCATTATTTGTCACCAGAATTTTTGAAGGCCTATGGAGGATATTCCGATAAGGAGGGGCGTTCTACAAAAGTGTTTAATGAGTTTTTGGCTATGAAAAATAACCTCAGGGAATCAAACAAGGAGTTGTTTTATCTAAAACAATCAACTACCTATAGGGTAGGAAAATGGGCGCTGGCCCCGTTGCAATTTTTTAAAAAATGTTTCGGTAGATAATCGGTAGGTTGGTTAGACATTGTTAAAAGATTAAAATAAAGTACCTTCGTGTGCTACATTTTTTAATTAACTATGAACTTATGAAAAAAGCACTCATAACAGGAATAACCGGACAGGATGGTGCTTACTTGGCAGAATTGTTATTGTCAAAAGATTACGAGGTGCACGGTATTAAACGACGTGCTTCGGCTTTTAATACTACTAGAATAGATCACTTATACCAAGACCCCCACGAAAAAGACATTCGTTTTACGTTGCATTATGGTGATTTGAGTGATGCCATGAACCTTACGCGTATCATTCAAGAAGTGCAACCCGATGAAATTTACAACCTCGGGGCCATGTCTCACGTAAAAGTAAGCTTCGACACTCCCGAATATACAGCCAATGTAGATGGTCTGGGAACCTTGCGAATTTTAGAAGCAGTTCGTTTGTTGGGTCTTACCGAAAAAACAAGGATTTATCAAGCCTCTACCTCAGAATTATACGGCCTTGTACAACAAGTACCGCAAACAGAGAAAACACCTTTTTATCCAAGAAGTCCGTACGGGGTGGCAAAGCTATATGCCTACTGGATTACCGTAAATTATAGAGAGGCGTATAATATCTATGCGTGCAATGGTATTTTGTTCAACCACGAATCTCCCTTACGTGGAGAAACCTTTGTAACGCGTAAGATCACCCGCGCCACGGCAAAAATTGTATTGGGGATGCAGGATATCTTATACCTAGGAAATTTAAACGCTCAGCGGGATTGGGGCCATGCCAAAGATTATGTAGAGGCCATGTGGCTCATGCTACAGCAAGCCGAACCAGAGGATTATGTAATCGCTACCGGACAAACAACTTCGGTGCGCAAATTTGTGCAAATGGCTTTTGGTGAAGTAGGAGTTACATTAGAATTTAGTGGAAAAGAGGAGCATGAAATCGGCAAAGTGGCATCGTGTAGCCATCCCGAATTTCAATTGCCAACAGGGAAAACAGTGGTAAAGGTAGACCCCAATTACCATCGCCCTACCGAAGTTGACTTGTTGATTGGGGATGCTACAAAATGTAAGGAAAAATTAAATTGGAGTCCGAAACACACATTGGCGCAGTTAATTACCGAAATGATGGAGGCCGATGTAAAGCTGTTTACAAAAGAAAAATTTTTACGCGACGCAGGCCATGAGACCTTAGATTATAACGAATAGATTAGAACCGAACAAAATGGAAAAGAGCGCCAAGATATATGTTGCAGGTCATAACGGAATGGTGGGAGCTGCAATTGTTAGGGAATTGAAAGCCGAAGGCTACTCAAATTTGATCTTTAAAACATCAAAGGAACTCGATTTACGGAACCAAGAAGCAGTTGCATCTTTTTTTAGTGCTGAAAAACCCGAATATGTATTTCTTGCTGCGGCTAAAGTGGGCGGAATTGTGGCAAACGACACCTATAGGGCAGAATTTCTGTATGATAATTTGATGATACAGAACAATGTAATCCATCAAAGTTATGTGGAAGGTGTAAAAAAACTATTGTTTTTGGCATCTAGTTGTATCTACCCGAAGATGGCTCCCCAACCTATTAAAGAAGCGTACCTGTTAACAGGTTTGTTAGAGCCCACCAACGAACCCTACGCTATTGCCAAAATAGCAGGAGTAAAAATGTGCGAAAGTTATAATAGGCAATACGGTTGCAACTTCATTTCGGTTATGCCCACCAACTTATACGGTCCCAATGATAATTACGATCTAAAAAATTCCCATGTTCTACCAGCTTTATTAAGAAAATTCCACGAAGCAAAAGTGGAGCAGCAACCTACGGTAAAAGCTTGGGGAACAGGCACCCCAAAACGTGAGTTTTTGCACGTAGCCGATTTGGCCAAGGCCTGCTTACATTTAATGAATACCTATGAGGGCAATGTTTCTGTTAATATTGGAACAGGGAAAGATATTTCCATAAAAGAACTTACACAGTTAATAAAAACGATTGTAGGGTACACGGGTGAAATACTATGGGACACGAGCAAACCCGATGGAACCCCTAGAAAATTATTAGACATTTCTTTAATACAGAAATTGGGGTGGGAGCCTACTATTGAATTGGAAGAAGGAGTCACAAAAGTTTACAAAGAAACTTTTCTATAGAAGTGAATATCTTCATTTATAGAATTTTTACAAATGGTCAATGAAAATAAGTGTATTAACTCCAAGCTATAACGCCGGTAAATATCTAAAAACGAGTATAGAAAGTGTTTTAAACCAAACGTACACCAATTGGGAACATATTGTTGTGGATGGACAATCTACCGACAATACTGTAGATATATTAAAGAGTTACTCACATATTAATTGGATATCTGAAAATGATAGAGGTCAATCTGATGCTATGAATAAAGCATTTAGAATGAGTACAGGAGATATAATTATTTACTTGAATGCGGATGATTATTTCTATGAAGATGCTTTTCAAGTTATAGTTGATGTTTTTAAAAACCAAAACGAAGTTGACATGGTTGTAGGAAATTTGTATGTTGACAAAGAGGGTATTATGATCCCAAATACAAACTCAACTATTTCATGGAAAGATTTATCCATATTAAGGGGGCGTTTTCCTTTAAACCCTGTAAGCTATTGTTATAAAAGATATGTTCAGGAAAAAATTGGTGACTTTCCAATCAATGAACATTATACTATGGATTATTGGTTTTTATTAAGGGCTTTCTATTTTTTTGAGACTGTAAAAATTGAAAATTTTTTAGGATGCTTCGTTTTTGACGGAACCAATAAAACAAGTATTATTGTAAATGGATTTTCAATCCAAATGCCACATGCCCTTAAGTTTACATTGCGTTACACACCGGCACGATTTTTTTATGTGTTTAAAAAGTTGTTATTGCACAAAAAAAATAAAACTCGTGCTTCTCTCTTTTTAAAGAAATTACTAAAAAAATATAAAAGTTGAATATTGCTATTGTAACAAATAAACCCTACGCTACTTGTGAGACCTTTATCAAAGCACAAATTGATAAGTTACCGTTCATTTGCATGCAATATTGGGTGAAGGAAGCACCGTTCGTTTCCAAAACCAAGAACAAATCAGTGGTCGGTAGAGTAGTCTCAAAAATGCATTCGGCCAAGGATACGTCCGCCACACGAATCGTGAACGAATTGAAACAGCAGAACATCGATGTGGTTTTGGCTCAATATGGAATGATAGGAACACTTATGACAGAAGCTTGTTCCATTCTAAACTTGCCATTAGTGGTGCACTTCCACGGCCATGATGCTGTCAGAAAAAGTGTCTTGGAAAAATACGGCGAGCGCTATACAAAAATGTTTGCATACGTAAAGACCACGGTGGTTTCGGTAAGCCATGAAATGACCAGGCGTTTGGTAGCCCTCGGTTGTCCTGAAGATAAGATCAGATACAACACTTACGGCCCTGCCGATTCCTTTTTAGAGGTACAACCCACCTATGCGTCACAACAGTTTGTGTTTATCGGTCGGTTTGTAGAGAAAAAAGCACCACATCTGCTCTTGCTCGCGTTTTCCAAAGTCTTAGTTGAGTTCCCCGATGCCCAACTGGTGTGTGCCGGTGATGGTCCGTTGCTCGATAGCTCCAAAGATTTGGCACATGCCCTAGGTATGAACGATTCCGTGGATTTTGTGGGAAGAATCAACCACGCTACGTTTAAAGAACAGTTGCGAAATTCAATTGCCTACGTGCAACATTCCGTAGAGGCCATCGATGGTGATATGGAAGGTACGCCGGTATCCATTTTGGAAGCCAGTGGCGCAGGTTTGGCGGTAATCAGTACCACACACGCCGGAATCCCGGATGTGATCGTCCACGAAAAAACAGGCCTGCTTTGCAACGAACGCGATGCCGATGCCATGGCACAACATATGCTACAGGTGTTGCGGCATCCCGATGAAGCAAAAGCGATGGGCGTGGCCGGTAAGAATCACATTGCCAAGAATTTTTCGCAAAAAACGCATCTTGAAGGATTAACAACTATAATTAAGGAAGCTAGCACTCATTAGAATGACATCTAAACCCTTAATTTCCATCATCATACCAACCTACAACAGGGCCGATCTAATCGGGGAAACCCTAGATTCCATCGTGGCGCAAACCTATACCCATTGGGAGGCGCTCATTATAGACGATGGCAGTACCGATACTACAGATGCGGTACTCGAGCGGTACACCCAAAAAGACAGCAGATTGCGCTATTTAGAGCGCCCTGCCCATCGCCCAAAAGGCGGAAATGTTTGTAGAAACATCGGTCTTGAAGAGGCTAAGGGTGACTATATCGTGTTTTTTGATAGCGACGACCTGATGACGCCTAATCATTTGCAGGTGAAAGTGGAAGGAATGCAACAGCACAAAGCCGACTTTGTGATTACCAAGACCAAAAACCTGACCGAAGGCAAACCCTTGCCCAAGCACTACTATGCATTTGACGAGCATGCTATCACACCGCACAATTATATCGTACAAAATATCAATTGGCTCACCTTGGATGTTTGTGTAAAAAAGGAGTTGGCCACTTCCATTCGGTTTAACGAACGCTTGCAGTCTGGACAAGAATTCAATTATTTTTCAAAATTGATTTCTAAATCAGACAACGCAGTTTTTTTGGCTAGGGAAGTGTCACTCAGGCGTCTGCATTCTGACTCGATACGAAGTAAATTAAAAAACAGGAATAAAGAATTAGAGAGTGCTTTCCATTCGTGCTGGGTCACTTTTAAAGAACTCCAAGAAGAACTGCCTATAAAAACCAAACAACAATTGTTGTATACCTGCATAAAGATTATTTTTAGGCACGAACATTTTAGGGTTCCCGACCAGGCCCAATTTATAAAGGCATTACAAGCAAATTTCAAAAATGCCAAGGCCAATTATATCCTGATGTTATACGCAAAACGCCTATTTAACAAAGGCTACTATTTCAGAAATAGCTTTAAAAAGCAAGCATTTCAATCGTAAACCACTGTTATGAAACCACTGCTGGTATCTATTATCATTCCTACCTACAATCGCGCCCATATTCTTGGGAAGACCCTAGATAGTATTGTGGCTCAAACGTATGCCCATTGGGAATGCATCGTAGTAGATGATGGTAGTGAAGACCAGACTGCCCAATTGATGGAACACTATTGTAAAAGTGATGCAAGATTTACCTTTGTAACCCGGCCGGACAATCATAAACCCGGTGGAAATGGCGCACGAAATTACGGTCTGGAAATAGCAAAGGGCGATGTGATCAACTGGTTTGATAGTGATGATCTAATGCATCCTAACAAACTAAGCGCGCAGTTGCAGGTTCTTTCGAAAAACAACGCGCTTCAAATTTGTATTTGCTCCGGAAAAAGGGTGAATCCGAACACCCATTCAGAAAAGCCACTACGTCAAAATTTCAGTGAAGACTTATTTGTTCAAGTCGCCCAAAATAGTTCAGAAATTATTACCAATGCCTTTATCGTCAAAAAGACATTTGTGGCACAGCACCAGCTTCGTTTTGAAGAAGAATTGCACCGCGGGCAAGAAACTGATTTTTTGCTTCAAATTTGCAAAGTGATTGAGACGCATGAAATTGGGTATACTGAACAACACCTCTTTTCTTACATTTTTACGGAAGACAGTAAATCTAAAAAAGACAAACAATATAACAGCAACTTCAAATGGTCGCGCGCCAAGATTTACCTGGATATGCTTTCGATGAGTAAGACTGAGGCCTACAAGGAAATCTTTAAAACCAGATTAAGACGCATCATCCGAATTTTCTTTTCAGCCTTACAGCACAATGACCTACACACGAGTGGTTATATACTAAAACGATTAGACTTAGTGCTTGGTAACTCGTTCCGCATGTTTCGTAAACAACTGAGCTGGGTTGCTACCGTAAACCGTTTCTTTCCGTTGCCCACCGATAAACTTCGGACGTATTTTCAGAATAAAGCCATGAAAGTGTTAGAAGATTTTGATTTCAATCGTTAATTGATTTGGAATAAAAAGTTCTATTTTGCAAATGAAAGTTGTGCGTTTATGATAAGTGTAATAATACCTACTCGAAATAGACCGGAATATATAAAATTGTTGCTTCAAGATGTGTTAAACCAAGATATTGAAGCGTCTTATGAGGTAATTGTGGTAGACCAGTCTGATACACCCCAAGCGTTGGATGGATGTACCTATATCCATTTATCGGCTACCGGCCCGTGTATTTCTAGAAACACCGCCGTTCGCAATTCAAAGGGTGACATTTTGGTGTTTCTGGACGATGATTCACGAATTGGCACCGATTTTATACGTGAAATAACCCAACCAATCCGTTCGGGAGATTATCCCGTGGTTGCCGGGGCTATCTGTGATCCTGATGGTAATTATCTGAACGAACCACAAGATTACTTGAGTAAACCAAGCGATAACTTTTTAAAGGTCCTTGTTAGCAACCCCAATCACAGCACCTCTAGAATTACGTTAGGCATACCGGCAGGGTGCATGGCCATTACGCGGCAGACGTTTGACAGCCTTGGCGGATTCAATGAGGAGTTCGATCCCACAGGAGCAGGTGAAGATCGTGAATTAGCCATAAAATGTTTAAAATTGGGCTATCCCGTTTGGTATAATGCCAATGCCAAATTGTTACATGCGGTACATGCCGATGGAGGCTCAAGAGATGTGGGAAGCCGTTCCTTAATGTTGGATGTGCATTCGTACCATATCTGCAAAGCGCATATGTCGGTTCAATTGGCAAACACCTTACGTGATTCCATTATAAAGCGGTACAGAAAACAATTTTACCAAGCGGTACTCAAAGGAAAGCTGGTTCGAACCAAGTATGCCTTGCTCAAACAAGCCAAACAATTAATGCCCTAGCATGGAAATAGACGATCAAATAAAATTTTACGACGAGCGTTGGGGGAAAAAGAGCTATTTGAACTCTTTAAAACTGCGTCGGGCCACCAAGATCATGGATTATTTTACGGTGGTAAAGCGAAAGCTGAAACTCCCCAGAACTATCGATCTGGGTTGTGGCGATGGCCGCTTTATTGCTTTTATTGGTGAATTCACTCCTGCGGAAGGCATTGAACTTTCTGAAGAAGCGGTGCGCCTTGCCAATGAAAAATATCCGAATACCAAGTTCTTTCAAGGAAACGTATTGGAGTTTCCTTTTGAAAAAGAAGCCTATGACCTGGTGATTTCACAAGAAGTGATTGAGCACATCGAAGAGCAGCCCAAATACGTTGCCGTGGCGGCAAATGTCCTTAAAAAAGGCGGGTATTTGATTTTGACCACGCCCAACAAAAAAGTATTCGATCATATGGAAGGTGGAAACTGGTCTAACCAACCCATTGAAAAGGTGCTTACTCCAAAGGAATTAAAAAAGTTGGTGGCTCAAAAATTCGACATCATTAGGTATGAGTCTATCATTATGAACTTTGGAAATTTAGGGTATTTTAAATTCATCAATCACAGATATGTAATCGGGGGTTGTAAACGCTTAGGTCTTGAAAAGTTTCGGGAGTGGATATTATCTGCCCTGGGGTTTGGACTTCACCAATGCGTATTGGCTAAAAAGAAATAATACGTTTAGCACTTTTGTGAAGCACCATTGTCCTTAACGTGCGATGCTAGATTTGTATTTAAATTTTAGGGTTTACCGTTTCAATCCTTATATTTGATAATTTCCTAGACAGAGTACAACCCAGGTAAATTATAGAAAAATAATCCTTTTAAGATTATGGATATTAATGTCATTAGTCCTACTTCATGATAACAGTTACCAAAACTTTTTTACCGCCCCAGGAAGAATATCATAAAATTTTAGAAAGAGCTTGGGAGGCGGGCTGGATTACAAACCGTGGTATCCTGGTACAAGAACTGGAGCAAAAATTAAAAGATTATTTACAGGTCCCGAATGTCCTGGCGACCACGAATGGCACCTTGCCGTTACAGATTGCCATAAAGGCCTTAGGGCTTAGAGGTGAAATTATTACGACACCTTTCAGTTATGTTGCAACAACTTCCAGTATTGTATGGGAAGGATGTACTCCAGTATTTGTTGATATTCATCCAGAGTATTTAACCATTGATGAAACAAAAATTGAGGCTGCCATTACCTCCTCAACTTCTGCGATTTTAGCTACGCATGTATTTGGAAATCCATGTGCTGTGGAAGAAATAGAAAAAATAGCAAAAAAGCACAACCTGAAGGTTATTTATGATGCGGCTCATGCGTTTGGAGTAACGTATAAGGGGAAAAGTATCTTTGAATATGGTGATGTTAGTACGTGTAGTTTCCATGCTACCAAATTGTTTCATACTGGAGAAGGAGGGGCTTTATTTACAAACGACCCTAGGTTGTTAGAAAAACTTTTGTACCATCACAACTTCGGGCATCAGGGTAAAGAAAGTTTTCAAGGTTTAGGGATAAATGCTAAAATGAGTGAGCTTCAAGCGGCTATGGGATTGGCTGTTATTCCTTATCTTGCAGCTATTATCGAAGATCGGAAAAATGTGGTGCAGCGATACAGTACTGAAATTAAAAACTTTCAATTTTTAAAGATAAGACCAGGAACCGAATGGAATTTTTCGTATTTCCCCATCCTTTTTAATAGTGAAAACGAATTATTAAAAACGCTGGCTTTGTTCGAAAAGGATGAGGTGTACCCAAGACGGTATTTTTATCCAAGCCTGGACTCCTTGCCGTACATTACTGCAAAACCTCATGCTACGATTTCTCTAGATATTAGCAAACGCATTTTATGTTTGCCATTATTTCATGGCTTTCAGGATCAAGATGTAAAAAAAGTAATTCAATTAATTAATAGTATTTAAATGATCGTGGTTGGTGCAAAAGGTATGGCAAAAGAATTACTGGAAATTCTGTTTTCAGAAGTACACGGTAAGAAGGAGGAAATAGTTTTTTTTGATAACGTAAATCCTCATGAGGGTAAGCTGTATAGCAAGTTTTCTATTCTCAGTTCTTTTGAGGAAGTTGAAAATTATTTTAGAAACAGCGGCGATAAAAAATTCACACTCGGTATAGGGAACCCCAAATTGCGAAGGATGTTAACAGAAAAGTTTATAGCGCTTGGGGGTAAACTAACGTCTGTTGTTTCAACTACAGCAAAAATAGGTAGCTTTAATACTTCCATAGGCCAAGGATGTCAAATCATGCAAGGTGTCATAATAACCAATGATGTTACCTTGGGTAAGGGTGTTTTGATAAACCTTAATAGTACCATAAGCCACGATTGCATAATTGGAGATTTTACTGAAATCGCATGTGGTGTAACCATTCCAGGAAGATGTACTATAGGCAAAAATGTTTTTATTGGGAGTAATGCTACATTAAATCCAGACCTGACTATTGGAGATAATGCCATTATTGGTGCCGGTGCTATGGTACTTCGAGATGTTCCTGCAGGTGTAACAGTAGTTGGTAATCCCGCAAAACCAATTCAATAAAATGAATAAACCGTTCCTCTCTATTTGCATGATTACCTACAATCATGAAAACTATATTAAACAGTCTATTGAAGGAGTGCTAAAACAAAAGGTTTCATTCGATCTTGAAATTATTATTGCTAACGATGCCTCAACAGACGGTACTCATGAATGTATTCAAGAAATCATAAAAAATAATCCTCAAGTTACTTTCAAATATTTTAATCATTCAAAAAACAAAGGAATGATTGATAATTTTCTTTTTGCGCTTGCTGCTTGCAGCGGAAAATATATAGCTTTATGCGAAGGTGATGATTATTGGATAGATCATCACAAATTACAAAAGCAAGTTGAATTTTTAGAAGCACATCCTAATTACGAAATGTGTTTTACCAATATTGAAGTGGTGAATTCTTTTGGTGAAAAAGTTAAGGAAAAATTAATTGTGAATCCTAGAAAGTATTCTTTTGAACATAAGGATATGACAGTTTGGGCTCCCACACTAACACGGGTATTTAAAAATCGAGATTTCAGCGTTTTAAACAAGCCGTCGCCAGGTATGGATACGCTTATGTTGGTATATCAATCTACGCTGGGGAAAATTAAGTTTTTGGATGAAGTTACGGGCGCTTATAGAGTTCATGAGGGCGGTGTGTTTAGTAAGATAGCAGTGGGGAAAAAATATGAACACAAAATCCGTACAAGTATTGCTTGTTTATCTTTTGTCCAAAGGGAGTACAAAAAGAAATACGCTGGAGAAATTTTAAAAAACTTGCTAGAACTTAAAGCGATAGATTTTGAATTGTATAGAAAAACACAAGAACTTGTTTTGAGTGAAAAAAAGTTGTTCATTAATATGCCTCGAATTAAAAATGCAAATTTTTGGATTTGTTTTAAATTAATCAAATTACCCTTGATAAAGAAGTCTCCTTATGCAAGGAAACTCACAAAAAAAATAATTAACCGCTTATTAATTTATTAATTTTCTAAGGTCTATCGCATTCAAAACAAAGCAAAGGAATGACAATTTACACGAAAGCTTGCGATTGGGTAACCGTTACTGTATTTCCTACTATATAAAGTGAAAATAATGAAAATTGCTCTTGTATTAACTGTCAAAAACGAAGCGCGCCTATTGCGTAATAATTTATTGTACCATCGTGCGATAGGTGCAGCGCATATTTTTGTGTATTTCGATGGAACCACAGACGGGGGGAAGGCATCCATCCAAGACCTGGATTTTGTAGCGGTACGAGATTCGGTGGCTGCTTCCACCTATCAGCAACAGCCATTTTTGCAAAAATTCACTTCACAAGCGGGCGAGCATCACACGGCACGCCAATGTTTAAACACCTATGATGCGCAACAACGGTGTGCGGAAAAAGGTATCGATTGGCTCATCTCCATCGATGCAGACGAATTGGTATGTCCTGCAATAAATTCCCAGGTTTCATTAGCTGAATTTTTTCAGGAAATTGATACGGAGGTTGAGGTGGTGTATCTACAAACCAAAGAAGCGTTGCAGCGAAAATCTTCCTACGGAAACGTATTTGCGGAAGAAACACTCTTCAAATCGGTACCCACCTATGAGAGTCGGTTTAAGAACATCTACAAGCAATTTTACAATCCGTTTACGGAACAAAAACAGCGGTTTTCGTATTGGTACGGACAAACCTTGGGCAAAGGTGCCATAAGGATTGGGAGACAGGTAATTCCGCATAACGTGCATCGCTATAAAAAGAAAGACGGGTCTCAACCAACTACCCAAAAAGCGGGATTTGTATTGCATTACCACGCCTATGATGCCCAGGATTTCATTAAGAAGTTCACTAACTTTTCAGAACATCCAGATACCTTTTTATCTGGGAATGCGGTGGAAAGCCTAAAATTATTGCTCCGTGATGTGGTAAACCGTTCGGGTATGTCTGAAACAGAACTACAACATTATTTCGAAAACAATCTGATGTTTCATGAAACCGAAGTAAAGCAGTTATTGGCCAATCGGTATTTGGGAGTTCTAAAACGATCTCCGGCACCGCTTACCGATATTTCCTCGGTGGTGGCCATATTTAAATCGTTACAAGATACGTGAGCAAAACGCGACTGCATATCACCATTTTCGACGGAAGTCTAAAAACGACCACCTTCATCAACCGTTTGATCGAAGGATTGAGTGAGCATCACCAAGTGTCTGTGTTCGGGTTTACAGAGAACCTTAAGGAACCCATCCCAGGGGTCAGGTATGTTGCCCTTGGAAGTGCGGCAGCTAAATTTCGATTGGCACAATTGGGGGTGGTATTTGCATCGAAGGCTCTGTTCCGATTGGGAAGTCTATCGCTTTTTCTAAAATCGTTGGGGTTGCTCCTTCGCTTTCGTAAAAAGGCATTGCAACAACACCATTTTGATATTGCGATTGCCTTGCATCGCCCAGATATCGTTCACGTACAATGGCCATCCTTATTACCGTGGTGCGAAGGCGTTTTGGAACATCCAACGATCAAGGTGGTGCTTAGCCAACGGGGGTATCAGAATAACGTGCGTCCTTTTGTGACCGAAGAAAATCGAAATTATCTCAAAAAAATGTATCCGAAAATTGACGGATTCCATTCGGTTTCCAAAGCCATGGTACAGGTTGGAAACACTATTTTCAATTCGGCAGATAAAGTAAATGCCGTGGTGTATTCTGGGTTTGATTTGGAAGGTCTACCCTTCAATTACAACTATTCCCGAAACCCAAAATTAAAAATCATCTCCATTGGTAGACCGCATTGGAAAAAAGGCTATTCATATGCTTTGCGTGCCATGCAGTTTTTTAAGAATGCAAACATTCCATTTCAGTATACCATTATCGGGGCTAAGGGTGACGAAGAACTGGAATACCTGTTGAATGTTTACGAAATAAAGGAAGCAGTACAATTACTTCCGAAAGTGTCGCAACAAGAGGTATACGACCTGTTGAGAAAAAGTGACGTATTTCTTTTACCTTCATTAGAAGAAGGGTTGCCAAATGTAATGATTGAAGCCATGGCGCTGGGAATCCCTGTAATTGCAACTGATTGTGGAGGTGTTTCTGAACTTTTAGATGAAACAACAGGAAGTATCGTGCCCACGCGAAACCCGAAGGCCATGGCCGAAGCAATATCAACCTTTTATACCGCTCCAATTGCTGATATAGATATACAAAGAGCCTTGGCACGGAAAAGAGTAGAAATGAAGCATACTGCCACCCAAATGGTGAAAGACATGGAAGCTTTGTATTTTGAGGTGTTAGATCATTAAATTGAGTATCGGGTACTTATAAATGTATTGTGCTCACTAGTACTTGTGCAAACACCCCTAATGAGCTGCGCTCGCTACCTTCGTGCTAACGGTGTTTGCCCTCAGGTAATCCTCAAGGGGACAGTTTGATATTCCCCCCTTGAGGGGGGTTAGGGGGGTGTTTTTCAGGATGATGTTTTCTCTATTTTCTAACACCTACACCCCTGTTGAACTACGCTCGCTACTTTCGGTTAAACAGTGTTTTCCCTTAAGTAACCTCAAGGGGACAGTTTGATATTCCCCCCTCTAGGGGGGCAAGGGGGGTGTTTTTCTAGGACAAATTGAATAATTCCCCCCTTGAGGGGGGTTAGGGGGGTGTTATTCAAGATGATGTTTTCACTATTTTTTAACATCTACACCCCTAATGAGCTGCGCTCGCTACCTTCGTGCCAACGGTGTTTGCCCTTAGGTAATCCTCAAGGGGACATTTCACGATTCCCCCCTCGAGGGGGGTTAGGGGGGTGTTATTCAAACCGACAGTTCATAATTGAGCTGCGCTCGCTACCTTCTTGCCAACGGTGTTTGCCCTCAGGTAATCCTCATGGGGACAATCCTGTGTTCCCTATAGATGGAGTCGGGTATATTTTCAAATGTACATTTTGATATTCCCCCCTAGAGGAGGGTAAGAGGGGTGTAATTTCCTATATTTACCCAACAAAACGCATACAGTTGAAAACCATCAAAACCCCAATCATACCTGCCAAACCAACCTTTGCGAAGGTGCATGCACCACATGAACTGCACAAAGAAGCGATTTGTATTTTTGCTGCCACGGGTTTTTTCTTAGATACCGATACCTATTTTAAAGATTGGATGGTGCTGCCTCCAGCGTCAGATTGTAAATTAGATGCAGACGGATATTATGTAGAACACACACCCTACTTTTCTTGGCATACTGCAGAACGCGACATCACATTTGAGGAGGCACTTACAGAATTTACACAGCTTTTTGAACAAATTATAGACGAGCAAGTAGACAATAAGAAAGTGATACTTCCTTTGTCTGGCGGACTCGATAGTCGTACCCAGGCCGTGGCGCTAAAACACTTAAATAAAGAGGTGCATTCATATAGCTACGAGTTTAAAGGTGGCTATGCTGAAACTACCTTGGGAAAGAAGATTGCCAATAGTTGCAACTTTCACTTTGATGCCTATAAAATTACGCCGGGATATCTTTGGGAAGTAATTGAAACCTTAGCAGAAATTAACCAATGCTATAGCGAATTTACCCATCCGCGGCAGATGGCAATTTTTGACGAATATGACGCTATGGGCGATGTTTTTTCATTGGGACATTGGGGTGATGTGCTGTTTGACGGAATGGGTGATGCTGAAATTTCAGAAGAAGCGCAAGTGGCGTATCTGCTGAAAAAAATTATAAAAAAAGGCGGGATGGAACTGGCAGAAGCGCTCTGGGACGTTTGGGATGTGCCAGGTACATTTGCGACCTATCTCGAAAAGCGGGTTCAAAAATTATTGGCGGGCATTCCTATAAAACATGTAGGCGCAAAAATAAGAGCGTTTAAATCGTTGTATTGGGCACCGCGGTGGACGGCCACTAACTTGGCTGTTTTTGAGGCCAAACATCCCATTACTTTGCCGTATTTTGACAATCGCATGTGCCAATTTATCTGTACCGTCCCTGAAAAATATCTAGCGAATCGGCAACTTCAGATTGCATACATAAAAAAGAGAAGTCCGTCCTTGGCTAAAATTACATGGGAAGAACACAAACCATTTAATCTGTATACCTTTCCGAAGAATAAGAGTCCGTATAACTTGCCATATCGAATTTCTCAAAAATTAAAGCGGGAAACAAAAGCACTCATTGGGAACCCTTACATACAGCGCAATTGGGAATTGCAGTTTTTGGGAGCCGAAAATGATGCCCATTTGCAACGGTACCTTTTTCAAGAAAAGCTAGACGAACTTGTTCCGGAAAAGACGGTTCGCCATTTTTATGATTCTTTTATAAAGGGAGATTCAGTTTGGTATTCACATCCGATTAGTATATTGTTGACCTTATCACTTAAAATAAAGTTGTTGAAATAATATGGGATTTTTAGATAGTTATCGAAAACGTAAGAAGGTTTTTAAAGATGCAGTACAAGTATTTCGCCACCCGTTCTATATTGAAACCAGAAGATTGTCGCTTGAAGAAAATAAAAAAGAACCTTCACGCACTGAAATAATCAACTTTTTTGTTGAAACCGTTTCTGCTAAGAATTACTTAGAAATAGGAGTGCGAAACCCCGACGATAACTTCAATAAAATTAATTGTGCCAACAAATACTCTGTAGATCCCGGATTGGAATTTGCCGAAAACCCGGCGACATTTAAGGTAACTTCAGACCAATTTTTTAAAGAATTGGCAGCAGATGCACTGTCATTGCCTTCGTCGATAAAGTTTGACGTTATTTTTATTGATGGTTTGCACACTGCAGATCAAACAGAGAAAGATATACAAAACAGCATCAACTACCTTACAGAAGAAGGGGTGATCTTGCTTCATGATTGCAATCCGCCCACCGAGTTTCACCAGCGGGAATGCCATGGTTTTAAGCATTCGCCAGCTCAAAACTATTGGAATGGCACTACTTGGAAAGCCTTTTATAAATTTAGGCACCAACCGTCTTTATACAGTGCTTGTTTCGACACCGATTGGGGTGTAGGGATACTTTCTAAAAGAAAATTTCCAGCTTTAAATAGGTTAGAACAGTTAAAGAACACCTATTTCGAATTTGATATTCTGAATAAGAACAGGAGCCAGCATTTAAATCTACTTGATTTTAATCTATGGAAAAACAAGTTGTAAGATGATCAACGTGCTATATACGATCCCTAATTTTAAGACGGCTGGCAGCCAATTTGTGTTACTGGCACTTTATCAGCGTCTGGATCGTTCGTTGTTTCATCCTTTTGTTTTGGTTGAAAAGTTTCCGGAGATTTTTCCTGATGAAATTGAACCTGACGCCAGGCAGCATGTTTCAGAAGAAGTTGGAAAATGGAGCTATGTGGGTGCGTTCGCCCGTTTGCTAAAAGAGAAAAAAATAGATGTAGTACACTCCTGGGACTACAAATCGAATAGCATCGAAGCGCTAGCGTGCCGCCGTGCTGGAGTTCCTTACGTATACACTAAGAAAAACAATGCATGGTCTAAACGCTGGTTTGTAAAAAGTCTGCTGTCTACACATATCGTGTACAACAACCCAGAGATGAACGAACGTTTTTTTTCGCATACACTGCTAAAGAGAAAAGTCACTTTTATACCCCATGGGCTAGACACATCTGTGTTTAAACCCCTCGAGCAAAATGACAACGCAACACATTTTACCATTGGTTGTATAGGGGTGATTGGCGACAATAAGAATCAGTTGTTGTTGTTAAAAGCACTTCGGAAACTTCCTGAGACCACAAGGGTTCAATTTTACGGTAAAGAAGATGCGACCTACAAAGCGAAGCTGGTGGCTTTTATTGAAAAACACCAACTTACCAACCGAGTTTCATTTAACGGGTTTGTAGCAAATCAAGATATTCCGAAAGTTATGGCGAATTTTGATGTGCTCGTTTTGGCTAGTAAGCACGAAGGATTACCACTTTCCATCATGGAAGGAATGGCGTGTGGAGTACCTGTGCTGTCTTCCAATTCTGGTGGTGGCGCTCGTTTTTTGCTGAAAGACGACGCTGGCGGATTTATTTTTACTTCGGAAAGTGAACTTGTTTCCCAATTGCTTCAACTTATGGAAGATAGATCAGTACGAGCTACCTTGGCTGCAAAAGGACGCGAACGCATCGAAGAAAATTTCAGCATTACAAAAGAAGTGCATGCATATTCTGAACTTTACCAACAAATTGCAAAAAAATAAATGGGACGTTTTAAGAAACATATCATCATTGTAGGCTCTGCACGAAGCGGAACCAGTTGGTTGGCAGAAACCATTGGCAAGCAGTATCGATACCGAATGTTGTTTGAGCCAGACCACGAGTTTCAAACGCCACGCGGACATTTGTTGAGCGACCGTTTTGTGACACAAAAGGAGGGCTTTGAAGAAGGACACCGATACCTTACCGATGTATTTTCTAACCGTGTAGATTGTAACTGGATTGCCCAAAACAGCAATAGAAAATGGAAACGACACCTTTGGCCCATCATTCCGAAGAAATTTGTGATCAAATTCGTGCGCTGTAACCTCTCGGCACATTACATACAAAAAGCCTTTCAAATCCCAGTGCTGCACATCATTCGCAATCCGTATGATGTATTGCAATCACAACAACGTGTAAAATTTCCGTGGTTGTATGACTTATCACATTTTGCGAGTCAGAAGCCACTGGTAGCTCTAATCCAACAGCATTATAAATTCAATTTGAAGGCTTGGCAGGAGTTGGGCGATTTAGAAAAACTGACCCTGCGCTGGTGTATCGAAAATGTGGTCCCACTTCGGTTGCAGCAAGCAGAAAATGAACACTACCGATTGGTGTATTACGAGCAGCTGCGTGACGATATAAACCAGTTCTTGGCACTTTGCAACGATTTTAATTTAGAACCTTTGGCGACAATTAAAGACGAATATACCAAGCCGTCTAGTAAGACCCACCCCAAAAGTACGATTGTAAGGAAGAATGCTTCAGAAATTATTTTTTTGCCTGAAGAACTGGGTGCTATCAATTCTATTTTAAATATTTTTGAAATCGACTTTTACCCCATCCAACAACCCTAACCATGCATATTGGAATCGTGCTATCCCAGACTCCAGGTTATTCTGAAACCTTCTTCACTTCAAAGATTAAGGGGTTGCAAGCGGCGGGTTTTAAAGTGACGCTGTTTGTGCAAAAACACCGACCCGAATTTACACTTTGTCCTGTAGAGGTGGCGCCTAAAGTACGAAGCCTTAAGCCTTTGCAACTCTTGGCAATGGGAGTAGTATTTACATCATTACTTCTTCATTTGGGTACGGTAAAACGATTTATAAAATTAGAGCGTAACGAAGGCACAGCCACCGCAGAAATACTAAAAAAGGTATACTTGAATGCACATATATTGAAGGCAGAACTAGATTGGTTGCATTTTGGCTTTGCTACCGTGGCAGTTGGTAGTGAGTGTGTAGCCAAGGCCATTGGCGCAAAAATGGGAGTTAGTTTTAGGGGTTTTGATATGAATATCTTTCCGCTAAAACATCCTGGAATCTATAGTTTAGTATGGAAGCATGTAGATAAGGTACACAGTATTTCGACCTATTTATACAACAAAGCAAAATCGTATGGGTTATCTGCTGAAACACCCTATGAGATCATTACGCCAGCGGTTGCAATAGACTCCTTACCATCGGGAGGAATACCCAATTCAAATACCTTGGAAATCGTAACCATCGCCAGACTAAATTGGATTAAAGGGTTGCATACGGCCATTGCGGCTGTAAAATTGCTTCGGGATGCGGGTCACAAAATTACCTATCATATCATTGGTGATGGCGAACCAAAAGAAAAGGAACGCTATACCTTTCAAGTGCATGAAGCTGGATTGCAGGATGTGGTGTTTTTCTACGGAAAATTGACACATCGAGAAACCTTAGAGAGATTAGAACACGCTAGCGTTTATGTGCAGCCCAGTTTAAATGAAGGCTTCTGCAACGCGGTGTTAGAGGCGCAAGCCATGGGGAAGTTGGTGCTGGCAAGTGATGTTGGCGGATTACCAGAAAATATCCTTCACAATGAGACAGGATGGTTGTTTCCGGTAGAAAACGAAGTTGCCTTGGCAAATCAATTGGAATATGTGTTATCGCTTTCAGCAGCAGAAAAAAAGACGGTTTCCGAAGCAGCCAAGCAACGGGTTAAAAAGTATTTTGCTATTGAAAAGCAACAAAAAAGCTTCGTTTCATTTTACAAAACAGGAACATGATAAAGTTGCTTGTAGCAGGCGAGGTGTATCCGAAACGGCAGCATATATTTCCGTTACTAAAACCTTTTGAAAAGAGCGGAGCATTTACCGATGCCCAGCGTATGTCGCTTTATAACATTTCAGAAAATGACGTGCATTTTGTTGAGGTAATGCAGGACGCCGATTTTGTGCTGTTGCCCATGTCATGGAATTTTTATCGTTCAGAAAACAAGATGGCAACCGCCAAGCAAATACTAGCACAAGCAAATACGGCAAATAAAAAGGTGCTTTCGTTTATGGTAGGTGATTTTGGAATTGACATCCCCGATTTTGAAAATGTGATTGTTTTTAGGCATAGCGGTAACCGAGCTTGGTTGCCAGAAACACATGTGGGAATGCCAGCTTTTGTAGAAGACCCCATGCAGAAAATATTTAAAACGGAAGGATATTTCAATCGGGCCCACAATCAAACGCCTGTAGTAGGTTTTTGTGGCCAGGCCAATGCAAGTATGCTGAATGCTGCTAAAGAACTGTTGCACACGGCAGCTCGTAATGTTCGTAGCAAATTAGGGATGTCTAGAGGGCAGGCACAACAACTGCTATCTACCTCCTATCTACGCGCGGCTATTTTGCGTACCCTAGAAAAAACGAGTATTGTAACAACCAATTTTATCTACCGAAAACAATACCGAGCTGGAGCTACAACCCCAGAAATGCGCGCAAAGACTACCCGTGAATTTTATGAGAATATGCGCGATAGTGATTATGTAGTGTGTGTTCGCGGCGCAGGAAATTTTTCAGTTCGTTTTTACGAAACCCTTGCCATGGGGAGAATCCCAGTATTTGTGAATACCGATTGTTTGTTGCCGCTGGCAGAAACCATACCATGGAAAAAACAGGTGGTTTGGGTAGACTACAAAGATCGAAATAGGGTAGGAGAAAAGGTAGCAGCCTTCCATGAATCACTTTCGGCCCAGCAATTTGAAGATTTACTCGCTGAGAATCGAGCCCTTTGGAAAGAAAAACTAACTTTGGGAGGATTTTTTCAGTCAGTACTTAGTTCAGAATCAAACCGGAAATGATAGTGCAATCAAATATTTCTAGCACGTAATGCACCATGAAAAAGTTTATTTCAAAAACAGCCATCTTTATTTTAGTTCCTATTGTTGCCTACAGTGGTGTTTTTGCAATTGTAAAGTTTGATTTTCAGAATAGACTAGAAAAACACGAGATCATTATCTTAGGAGACAGTCAGACAGAATTTATTCAAAACGATAAAATTTATAATCATTCCATACATGGGAGTCCGTATTTTGTGCACTACCAATTTGCAAAAGAATTTAGGAGCAGCTTAAAGGGCAAGAAAGTGTATATAGCATGCAATTATCAGAACCTTTCAGCAATGTATCAAAACAGACTCGTTAATGACAGTTTATTTCCGGGTTGGAAAAATGCGATGTTGAATAGGATGGATGATTTTACTTTATTGAATAGTAAACATGAAGAAATTAGTGCTGAACCAAGAACTGATTTTAGTTTTTTTACCGGTAAGAAGCTGCCCAAGTTAATTTATAATTTATACATAAAAGAGGATAGAAGAAATTCATCTAGAAAAGTAAAAGACAGCGCTGTAATTATAGCCGATTTCAGAAGACATTGGGAACAACCTGAATATACCTTAAATGATACCATACAGAGGGCGTATTTGCAAAAATTAATAACCCTTTTAAAAGATGAGGATTGTGAGGTCATTTTATTGAAAATGCCATTGCTAAAACTGTATTCAGATGCTGTTCCCGAGCGAATAAAACAGGAACTGTATGCGATAGCTCATAAAAATGGAGTTCGATTGTTAGATGTTGATGCAGCGTTATCGATCTCTAATAACTTCGGCTATTTTAAAGATTATGGACATTTAAATAGGAGTGGCGATTCAATAATAAATACCTATTTTGCCGAAAAGGAACTAGAAGTTTCAACTTCCTTCTAAGGAAGGAATTTTAGTATGTTACATTTGAATGAACAGGGTAAATGTTAATAGGATGCATAACCAAAAGGATTAAAATTTTTAAATGATACGTTTCAAAATAGTAACTTTTGTTTGTAAGCTGTTGCCTCCCGCAATTGCCCAAACCTTTAGAAATCTTATGTTTCCTATTGGGTTGGCTAGAAAGGAAAATAGGGCTTTTGAAAAAGAAGCGATTACGGGGTCAAAATTTAAAGGTGAATTGGGTGACTATCATTCGTATCGTTTTGCGGTACACGGGTATTTTGATTGGCGAAATATTATTATTGCTCATACCATATGCAAGGTTAAGACCGGCGATATTGTAGAAGTAGGAGCTAATGTAGGCACAGAAACGATCTCTTATAGTGATTTACTCGAAAATAGGGGAGTAGTACATGCATTTGAACCACTTCCCATAAATTATGAAGCACTAGAAAAGTTGCAGCCCAATTATCCAAATATTATAATTTATAAAAAAGCGATTTCGAATCAATCTGGGGTTGCTACCTTTCAAATACCACCAGAGAAGGCATCTGGAACTGGAAAGCTAACAGAAGAGGTTGAAGGAATAGCGAATGAAAACACCTTAGAAGTAGAAACGCTGACATTAGATAGCCTATCCCCCTCATTTCAGAACATTAGCTTTATGTCTATAGATACAGAGGGTCATGAACCTTTTGTGTTGGAGGGAGCCAGACAACTCATAGCAGATACAAAACCCGCTATTATTTTAGAAGTGAGCCCGAAATTACTTCGGAAATATGCGAAACAAACAACAAAAGAAGTTTTTCATTATTTTAAGGAAATGGAATATGAATGTTTTGAAATTGGCTTCAGTTCATTACAGCGAGTTACTGCAAGCAATTTGACGAAGAAACAATCGTCTAATTGGTTATGTTTACATCTATCTGATATTTCTATTTCAAAAACCATTAATAGAAATTTAAAAATTAGAACCTTTGTTCCTTGGTATTTGTTGAGTTCTATTAAACCTAACAGCCGTTAACAGATATGCTTTTTAATTCGTTTGATTTTGCCGTTTTTCTTCCGATAGTTTTTATACTCTATTGGTTTGTATTTCATAAAAGTATCAAGGCACAAAATTTATTGTTGGTTGTAGCGAGCTATGTGTTTTATGGCTGGTGGGATTGGCGCTTCTTATTCTTGATATTGTTTAGTACGCTGGTCGATTATACTATTGGCAGGGCATTGGGTACAGCTCAAAATATACGCTCCCGAAAGTTATTGCTCGGGGTAAGTATTTTGGTAAATATTGGGCTGTTGGGCTTTTTTAAGTACTATAATTTTTTCCTGGACAATTTTGTAGAAGCATTTTCTTTCTTCGGAACTTCTTTTGAAGCGTCCCGTTTGGATATCATACTCCCTGTTGGGATTTCGTTTTACACCTTCCAGACCTTAAGTTATACTATAGATGTATATCGCAAAAAATTAGAACCTACCAAAAACCTTATTGCGTTTACTGCTTTTGTGTCATTTTTCCCACAGCTGGTGGCTGGTCCAATAGAACGTGCTACCAATTTATTACCACAGTTTTTTAAGAAACGGAATTTTAATAGTGACCAAGCCATTATAGGAATCAAGCAAATTATTTGGGGTTTGTTTAAAAAAAATGTGATTGCCGATAATTGCGCTCAGTACGTCAATGAAATATTTGGGAATTACGACTCGTTAAGTAGCGCTACCCTACTTTTGGGAGCTGTTTATTTTGCGTTTCAGATTTATGGTGACTTTTCTGGCTATAGCGATATTGCGATAGGAACAGCGCGATTGTTTAATTTTAAATTAATGACCAATTTTAGGTATCCGTATTTTTCACGTGATATTGCTGAATTTTGGAGACGTTGGCACATATCGCTATCTACTTGGTTTCGAGATTATGTATACATTCCGTTGGGGGGAAGTAGAGGAAGCCAATTAAAACAGATACGGAATGTATTTATCATCTTTTTGGTAAGTGGTTTTTGGCATGGTGCCAATTGGACCTTCCTGGTTTGGGGGGCAATTAACGCTTTGTTTTTTATACCTTTATTATTAGCAAAAAGAAATAGGAACCACACCGATACGGTAGCACAGGGGAGATTTCTTCCAAGTTTTCGAGAGGGTATTACGATGTTGGGCACCTTTGGAATTGTGACCATTGGTTGGATTTTTTTCAGGGCAGATTCGGTAGCAGTTGCTACAGATTATATAAAACATCTATTTCAATTTAGTTTCGGTTTTGTCATGTTGGATATAGAGCGCTATTCATTTGAAATCATTCCGTTTATAGGCATACTTTTACTATTTGAATGGTTTTCGAGAAATGAAGAATTTCCGTTGTTCAGCAATCGTTTTGCGTTGCTTAAAGTAAGTTTGGTACTTTTATTAATTCTTGTCTTCGGAAGTTTTTCGACCATACAAGATTTTATCTATTTTCAATTCTAGTGAAACGATTTGTAACTTATATCGCCCTTTTACTTGGCATACTTGTATTGCTAGCCTTTTTGTTGGACGCGCTCTATACGAAAGTCTACAACACGGGTGCATATCGAAATAAAATTATGTGGGTTCGCGAGATGGAAGGAGAAGCAGTAGATTATATACTGTTGGGCTCTTCTAGAATGAATAACCACATAGATCCTACACAAATAAAGCGGGAAACAGGGAAAGATGGGTTCAATCTGGGGGTAAATGCTTTCTCTATTTTTGAATCTCATTTAATGCTGAAAGAATTTTTAAAAAAGAATACAACCAAAATGGTGATTGTACAGGTAGATTCTCGATACCGCCAAACAAAACCTGATCCCATTGGAGAAAAATCTTGGTTGCCGTTTATTTATGAACCCTACGTTTATGAAGAGTTTGAATCTTACGGAACAGAATACAAACTGTATAAACACATTCCTTTTTACCGTTTTCAAAAATTTGAGTCCCGTATCGGATACCGTGATGTGATTACAAGCGCATTAGGAAAGGGGCATGTGTATAATAAGTTATCTGGGTTTGACCCAAGATCGCAAGTGCTGAAAAGGGAACTGACGTATCGAGAAGACAAGCCTATTGTGCAAGAGAATACAAGTTCTAAAAAAATGATTGAGCTTTGTAAAAAACACAATATCAAACTCATATTTGTTACAGCTCCGATATACAAATTTAAAGGCGACTTAGCTCCCCTTCGACAGTACTTACCAAATTATCATGATTTTAAAGATAGTATTCGTCAACGGGAATTATTTAGTGATCAAATTCATTTGAATGCTAAAGGAGCCGAACTGTTTACAGGGCAAATTATAGATGCTTTTTTTGAGCGGGAATTGCCAAAAGGGAAGAACACAATAATTCAAGATACGCTTCAATAGAAACATTTTAATAATAGATATGAGTAGTACCCAACGTTTTCTCAGGCCATTAAAAAAAATACATGTGCTGCTAGTCCGCTGGGGTCTGGATACTCGAAATTATTACCAACTATTGCAAGCCAAAAGAAAGGGAAAAAACGTAGTTTATGTCCATTTTGCTAGGGTTAATAATTTTGGAGATCAATTCAATTATGATCTTACCCGGTTTTTTGGTACACAACTTATTTATACCCATTCATATAAAAAAAGTCAGATGGCACTTTGCGGTTCTATTTTAGGATCGTATTTAAGAGACTATACCGGTTATGTGCTTGGCGCAGGATTTATTGCTGCTCGGTATAATCGCAGGGGCAACGATTGGAAAGTGAAAATTATTAGGGGCCCACTAAGTGCTGCGCAATGTGGTTTGAAAGATGACGGTGTGGTGTATGCAGACCCAGGCATTTTAGCTTCTCAAATCTATCCAAAATCGCTTAAAAAGAAATACAAATTGGGTGTACTACCACATAGCAAAGACGTAGCACAGATGGAAAAATTGCCATGGACAGAGCAGGTTAAATTAATTCACCCTAGAAGGAATCCTTCTGAGGTCGCAGCAGAAATAAAACAATGTGATCATATAGTGTCGTCGTCCTTACATGGACTTATATTTGCAGATGCGTTCAGGATACCGATCATCCATCTTAAAATTTCAAATCAATTAACTGGGGGGTTGCATAAATTTAAGGATTACTATCAAGGTATGAACATGGAATACGAAAACGTGAAATGGTCTCAAGATACTGCTGTAGACGACCTAATCTCCGCATGTAAATTACGATGTACAGATAATTATTTGGCAGGAAAACAAAAGGAAGTCGCCGCAATTATCAAAGAAATACTAGCTGCGGAAAGTTTAAAAAATAAGTAACCTAATAAACATCATTTGAGTTGAGGATAGCATTCTTTTTTACAGTAAACAAAGGACTTCTCTCAAAGTATTTCGAGTCGTTAGCTACTTATATGGCAGAAAAGGGGCACGAAGTAGTACTCTTCTCATTTAAAGGTTCTGCTGCTGTCAAGATTAAAAATGATGTACGCTATGTTTCGGGTGAAAAAGGAAATTACCTAAAAAATTATTCAAATATTTATCGCTTTCTTAAACAGGAACAACCGTCTGTAATCATCACCAATTTTAATTACCTGAACCCGTCTATATTATTTGCTAAATTATTGGGTGTCGGTAAAATTATTGCCTGGCAGCATACTTCTACCAAGCATAACAAATCGTCGAAACGTCAAATCGCTATTAAGCGTTGGTTCTTAAGAAAGGCTGATACAGTGGTTGTAAATTCTAAGCTCTTGGGAGATGAAATGGCCGAAGTATTTCGTATTCCCGCGAATCGAATTACCAGATTGCCTTTCTTTACTGCCATTGCTGGTTGCGAGCCACAAAAAATTGACGACTTGGCAGAAGATGCTTTATATATAGGCTGTCCGGGAAGATTATTAAAAGATAAAAACCAACGTACCCTACTTGAAGCCTTTGCTGAAGTAAAGAAAAACAACCCAACAACGCACATTAAGCTTGTTTTTGCTGGTACAGGCCCTGATACTGAGTATTTAAAACAAAGAGCGGCAGCACTCCAGTTAAGCGACCTAGTGCTGTTCTTGGGTATGCTGAGTGCAGAAGAGATGGCTTTTTTTTATAAAAGAATAGATTTGGCGGTGTTTCCAAGTAAACATGAAGCCTTCGGACTTGTACTGATTGAAGCCATGGCGCTAGAAACCCCATTCTTAGTTTCGAATGTATTTGGGGCATTACAATTCTTACCCGAGGAGTTCGTAATAAACAGTGAACTTATCTTCAATCCTGAAAATGGTAATGAATTAGCAGTAAAAATAGAAAAGCACATAAAGGGCCACGACGTTGACATAAATTCAATTCGTAATATGTACGACAAAACATTCTCGAAAGTGGCAATTTTGAAGGCATTTGAATCTATTGTAAATCGCTAAATTTGAAAGCAACTAAAACGAGACTTTGTTTACATTTTTAAAATATGTTCAGCCAACACATTACTTTTCAAGAAAACGGAAAGACGGTACTTTTATATTTCCGAAAAAAGAGGCGCTACCCAAGGAAATTATTGAGCAAGTCTTGACAGATAATCGGTATTCGAGCACAATGGCTACTAATTATGATATTTCTTGGCAGGCTGTAAACATGGGGTATATTGGTAAAGGAGAGAATTATGCCCACTTCAAAAAAATCCCATTAGAAGATGAGTATGTTTTCCTTCGTACTTATTTTAACCCGGTTTGGAGCATCTATGTTGTATTAATTCGCATCTTAACCTTCAAAAATCCATTTAAAGAAATTTCGGCATGGCTTGGCTCTAGAAATGTTAAGCGTAGTACCTATTTACAAAACCCAATTCCCTGTCCAGACTGGCCGTCTTATAAGTCGGTTTTGGTAGAAAAAGCTCCTTTAGTTAGCATAATCATCCCAACGTTAAACCGCTACCGTTATTTGAAAGACGTTTTGGAAGATTTGGAAAAACAGACATACACCAATTTTGAAGTGATTGTTGTAGATCAATCTGAACCTTTTAAGAAACAATTTTACGATGATTTTTCGTTGAATCTTAACGTGATCTACCAAGAAGAAAAAGCCTTATGGCTTGCCAGGAATACAGCAGTAGAAATTTCAAAAGGATCCTATATATTACTTTTTGATGACGATAGTAGGGTAGGCCCCGATTGGATTATAGATCATTTAAAGTGCATCGATTTTTTTAATGCTGAAATATCTTCTGGGGTGTCTATTTCTACCCTGGGAGCTGAGGTTCCAAAAAATTACTCGTTTTTTAGAATTTCAGACCAGATAGACACCGGCAATGTGCTGCTGAAAAAGGAGGTATTTAAAACTACCGGATTATTTGACAGACAGTTCGAAAAACAACGAATGGGAGATGGTGAATTCGGACTCCGATGTTTTTTAGAAGGCTTCAGAAATATTTCCAATCCGTTTGCCGAGCGTTTGCATCTAAAGGTAGGATCTGGTGGTCTAAGACAGATGGGTAGTTGGGATGCGTTCCGAACCAATAAATTGTTTGCCCCTAGGCCCATCCCAAGTGTGCTCTATTTTTATAGAAGGTATTTCGGAAATAAAAGAGCAATGCTTGCCTTATTAAAATCGGTACCGCCCTCTATCATACCTTACCGCTTCAAAAGAAATAAAATACTTTTACTTTTGGGTATCTTTATCTCCATAGTGTTGCTTCCTTTTATTGCGATTCAGGTATGGATTTCTTGGAGGCGTGCTACTAAAAAAATTAACCAAGGTCCCTTAATTCGTGCATTCAACTAAACTTTTGCTTATTACATCTGAGTTTCCTCCACAACCGGGCGGTATTGGCAATCATGCACATCATGTGGCTCAATCTTTAGGTGCACATAGATTTGTAGTTACCGTATTAGCAGATCAGCGATCAGAATCGGGTGAAGATGAGGCCCAGTTTGATGCAAATCAGGAATACACAGTAAAGCGAGTAAAGCGCAGAACCTTTCTTTTGTTTACCTATTTGAAGCGTATGTATCTGGCCATACAACTCACAAAAAAGCAGGATGTTCTTTTAGTTTCTGGAAAATTTTCACTCTGGATTGCCGGATTGGTACGTTTTTTTACCTCAAAAAAAATAGTGGCCGTAATACATGGATCTGAAGTGGCTATTCCGCCTTCGTTGAAACAATCGTTTACCAAGTGGTGTTTGCGACGTTGCGATACGGTTATTTCGATTTCGAGCTTTACGGCTTCGTTAGTTTCCAACTGGAACTTAAAAGACATTATAATTGTCCCCAATGGTTTTTCGATACCAAAAAGTAAACCAAGGGAACCTGATTTTACGGAACCCCTACAACTTATCACCGTAGGAAATGTAACCCAACGCAAAGGGCAACACAACATTGTACAAGCATTGCCAGCCTTGCTTGCACGTTTTCCGAAGTTGCAATATCACATCGTAGGGATTCCTACCGAAAAAGAGAGGGTACAAGAATTGGCCTTACAACTGGGTGTTCAGGATCACGTCATTTTCCACGGGAAAGTTTCCGAAGAAGAAAAAATAAACATGCTAAAACAAGCAAACGTATTTGTTATGTTAAGCGAGACCACTCCTGAAGGTGACGTAGAAGGTTTTGGGATTGCCATTCTTGAAGCAAATGCCCTAGGATTGCCAGCTATTGGTGCTTTGGGCTGTGGTATAGAAGATGCGATCTCAGATAAAAATTCTGGGGTATTGATTGATCCTAAAAGTCCCGAGCAAATGGTGGCAGCCGTCACTGAAATTCTAGATAATTACCATCACTACGGGCAAGCGGCTAAAAAATGGTCGCAACGATTTACATGGGACAAAATTAGCAAGCAATATGCAAAAATCTTGATGCCATGAAGCTAGCCATTATATCACATACCGAACATTATCGTAACGCGCAGGGTCGTATTGTGGGATGGGGGCCTACGGTTAGCGAACTGAATCATTTGGCTACCCATTTTGACGAGATATACCACGTGGCTATGCTTCATGACAGCGCTCCTCCACCCAGTTCGCTGCCTTATTTGCATGACAACATTATGTTTGTGCCGTTACCACCTTCGGGAGGTACGTCTTTTTTAAGTAAGCTAAAAACGATAGCCCAAGCTCCAAAAACAATAGCAGTTGTGTGCAATACGCTTCAAAAAGTTGATGTGTTCCAGTTACGAACCCCTACAGGTATGGGTGTTTATCTAGTGCCATATTTTACATGGTTCTCACAAAAGAAAGGGTGGTATAAATACGCAGGCAATTGGAATCAGGAGCATCCGCCCCTTGGTTATCGCCTGCAACGTCATTTTTTAAAAAAACAGTCCCGAAAGGTGACGATAAACGGATCTTGGGAAGACCAGCCAGCACATTGTTACACTTTTGAGAATCCGTGTCTTACCATTTCAGAGCGCTCTGAAGGAATATCTGTTATCAAACAGAAACAATACGACGGTCCGTTTTCTTTCTGCTTTGTGGGTAGACTAGACAATGCGAAGGGGGTACAACGAATCATTGATGCATTTTCGAAATTCGAAAACAAGTCGATGGTGGCAAGGCTCCATTTTATTGGAAATGGTGACCAGATGGAAATTTATAAAAAACAATGTGCAGAATACCAGATTCCAGCAATATTCCATGGATTTCTACCGCGTGAAAAAGTATTTGATGTGTATCGTGATTGTCAGTTTTTGATGTTGCCAAGCACAGCTTCCGAGGGGTTTCCGAAGGTGATTGCCGAAGGGATGAATTTTGGATGTATCCCTATTGTTTCAAATGTATCTAGTATTGGGCAGTATATTGATGGGGCTAATGGGTATGTGCTAACACCTACTACAGCCGAGGAACTTAGGAATATTTTAGTTGAAATTGAGCAGACAAATAAACAAGAATTATTAAAAAAAGCGACCCAAGGCTATGCGACTGCATCAAAATTCACGTTTGAACATTACAATTCCCGTATCTTGAACGAAATTATAGCAACTTGAAAATAGGCTCCACATTTTGAACGCGACCAAAATTGTAAATCATCCCCTGTTCTTTGTGCTCTTTCATGTGGGCGTAGGCTTGTTGGCGACAGCATTTAGACCCGCAATGATAGTCTATTTCTTGTTTGTAGTAGCTTACTTTCTCTATCGAATAGTGCTGTTACCAGACAAACAACGCGAAGTGCTTATCGCGGCTGCTTATATGGTGGGGGCAGAGGTGTTTTTTAGGATGACCAAGGCCTATTTCTTTTATGAAACGGGAAAGTATATGGTCATCTTGTTTTTGGTGATAGGGATGATTTACCAAGGATTTAAACGGACTTCTCTAACGTATTTTATTTACCTCTTACTACTCTTTCCGGGGGTTTATGTTTCTTTTCTTGAAACAGAATATGATGATAAATTTAGGCAGAATATTCTGTTTAATTTAAGCGGTCCGATATGTCTTACCGTGGCTGCTATGTATTGCTATGGAAGAACGGTGACGTTAAAACAGATGTTCTCCATCTTAAATTTTATGGTGTACCCGATAATTTCAATGACCATTTATGTGTACTTCTATAATATCAACATTCAAGCTGTAATCACAGGTACCGCTTCTACATCTGCAACTTCTGGAGGTTTTGGACCCAATCAGGTGGCCACGGTTCTAGGTTTGGGGGCCTTTATATTATTTAGCCGTTTCTTGATCCCGTACAAGAATAAATTGGTGCATCTGGTGATGATGTTTTGGCTCATGGCATTATCGCATCGTGCAATCATAACATTTTCTCGAGGTGGGGTTTTTGTTGCTGTTGCAATGATGGGCGTCTTTGCCGTGATTTTATATTTTCTTTCAAATGTTCGCACAAAATTCAAACTATCGTATCGGATTATTGCAGTAGCTGGAGGCGTTCTAGCCATTTGGTTGTTTTCGGTATTACAAACGGGCGGATTGATTGCCAATAGATATACAAATAAAGATGCACTGGGAAGAGAGAAGTCGGATATCACAACGGGTCGGGCCAAATTAATAGATGCCGATTTTCAAGCTTTTACTGAGAGCCCATTATACGGAATTGGAGTAGGTCGAGCAAAATCTTATTACGAAGAAAATCTTAATACGAGAATTCCTTCCCATAATGAGATTTCCAGAATGCTTTCAGAACATGGGTCTTTCGGAATTATTGCGTTGCTCATTTTATTACTTGCACCGCTCATATCAAAAATGAATGGTAGAAAAAACATTTATTTTTTCCCCTTTATTATCTTTTGGATTTTAACCATCGCCCATTCTTCTATGCGTATCGCTGCACCCGCCTTTATTTATGGCCTATCTTTGTTGAATATAAACTATGGAAAAAAAGAAAATACTGTACATAGGAAACAAATTGGCACAGAAGGGTAGCAACGCCACCGCCATAGATGTCTTGGGTCCTCGTTTACAAAATGAGGGGTTTTCTGTAGTTGCTGTTTCAGATAAAAAGAATAAAATCATGCGTTTTATACACATGATGACTGCTGTAATAAGCCATGCTTCATCTTCCAAAATGGTTCTTATCGATACCTATAGCACACTTAATTTTCAGTATGCGGTCTATGCTGCTCGTATTTGTAGAATGAAAAAAGTACCATACATACCAATACTGCATGGGGGGAATTTACCTAACAGATTGCAACAAAATAAGGCACAGTGTAAAAGACTCTTCGGAAATGCTAAAGTAAATGTAGCACCTTCACACTATTTAATGGAAGCGTTTACTGCGGAAGGGTATACCAATCTGGTTCATATTCCAAATACCTTAGAAATTTCACAATATCCTTTTATACTTCGGAAGGAAATCAAACCCCGCTTATTATGGGTGCGTTCTTTTGCTGAAATTTACAATCCGACGTTGGCCATTTCAGTTTTAAAAATACTGCGAGATCAAGGTATGGATGCATCGCTCACAATGGTGGGTCCTACAAATGATGCTACTTTTGAAACCTGTAAGCAACTAGCTGCTAAATATGATATCTCTGTAGAATTTACTGGAAAACTAACTAAAGACGAATGGATACGCCGCTCTGAAGCGCACGATATTTTTATCAATACCACCAACTTTGATAATACACCGGTAAGTGTCATAGAAGCCATGGCTTTGGGGTTACCGGTAGTTTCGACCAATGTTGGCGGACTCCCGTACTTAATTGAATCTGGAAAGACTGGTGTTTTAGTTCCTCCGAATGATGCGAAAGCTTTTGCAGATGCTATAACAGATCTCTGCAAGCAGGAAGAAAAGGCAAGAAGCATCGCTAAAAACGCTCGACAGAAAGTCGAACAATTTGATTGGCAGCAAGTAAAACAGCAATGGATTTCGCTTTTATCCCAATAAATAACTACTTTTAACTCCCCAAACCAACCATCGCATGTCCCAGAAATCGAATATACATTTTGATATTTCTGAACGTAAAGTCTTGCTGCGCATCTTCGATATTGCTAGCGTGTTATCGCTGTTGTACATAGTGGGAATGGTATTTAACTTCGATTATTTTAGAATTGATGGTAGTAGGTGGGTTTGGTCTATAGTTCTCGCATTGTACCTCACCGTATTCGCAACAATTTTTGAACTGTACAACTTACAGAAAGCAGCAAAATTTGAAATTGTTGTTCAGAACATCATACTTACTTCTTCTGTAACCGTTTTATTCTACCTTCTTACACCTTTTTATACACCAGAGCTTCCTACCAACAGGATGCAGATTATTTACTTTTTCTTATCGATAAATATAGCACTGTTTTTATGGAGATACGCTTACATTGTTCTAATCTCTGCGCCAAGATTTTTTAAACGTGTGTTGCTGATTACAGATTCGAAAACCGTGGTTCCCATTCTGGAAGCGCTGCAAAAATCTGATCCCAACTATAAGATTGTGGGATTTATCGATTTCGACCAAAAGAAGGAGAACTTCGAATTACCTTACGAGCTACAGCGGTATTCTAGCGAAAATATAGCAGAAACGGTGGCAACCCATCATATTTCAGAAATTGTTGTTGCTACACCAGAAGCACAGGCCATGACCATCGCGCTTAACAATCAGTTGGTTTCGTTATTAGAAAAGGGGGTGCCTATCAGGGAGTATACACAGGTTTACGAAGAAATTACCCACCGAATCCCGGTGCAACACGTAGAGCGCGATTTTTACCGCTATTTTCCGTTCAGCAGGAGTAACCAGAATAAACTCTATTTATTTTTTCACCGCATCTTAGATTTACTTTTTTCAGTTTTGGGCCTCGTTTTCGGCCTCATTATATCTCCCGTAATTCTTATAGGGAATCTATGTGCAAACAGAGGACCTGTTTTTTATACCCAGATTCGCGTGGGAAAAAACGGAAAGCCTTTTAAAATATTCAAACTTCGTAGTATGATTATTAATGCTGAAAAAGATGGTGCCCAGTTTGCAGCCAAGCAAGATACGCGTGTTACCAAATTTGGGCGCTTTTTAAGGCGTTCTCGTTTTGATGAAATCCCACAGTTTATAAACGTTATAATGGGCGATATGAGTGTGATTGGGCCACGTCCTGAACGCCCCGTTTTTGTTGCCGACTTATCTAAGAAAATTCCCTTTTATGAAATCCGTCACATCGTAAAACCTGGAGTAACCGGATGGGCACAGGTAAACGCCAAGTACGGGATGAGTGAAGAAGATGCGTTAGAAAAGTTGCAATACGACCTGTATTATATAAAGCGAAGAAGCTTATTCTTAGACATCAGCATTGTAATTAAGACTTTGAGCACCATTATCTTTTTCCGAGGGCAATAATACAAATGTGACTTACTACTATTGAAACCGTTAATCTTTCAGCACGCGTAATAAATATACAAAACGTGTGGCAAGAGCTACGAACAATGGGATAAAAGCATAAGCGAATTCTTGGACGCCCGTAAACCAATGCATTACCAGTAACACGAGTAGCAATACCAAAAATAGAACGTACCTACGCACCCAAACTTTAGGTCGCGATTTCCCTATAAAAAAAGCAATCAGCAAGTTAAAAGGAAATGCCCACAACAAATTGTAGTTATTGGCTGTGGCGCTATGGTCTGTGGCAAACCACAACAGACATAAAATGACTCCTATACAACCAGTGACCCCAAAAATAAGCACGTCGAGTGCTCTGCTGCGCACATGGCGTTTGGCATCTCGGTAGGTATAACCAACTATTGCTAGTGCCAAGAGGATAAATATAAAGAGCGGACTCGTTAAAAAGTCGCTAGTTGGAGGCTTCTTAGTTGCTTCGTAAATAGTTTCTGTATTGGCCACTAAGGGCTGTATACCGTTATTCTGCTTTAAGTCTGCAGTTGCTGTGGCCAGAAACACATAATCTGGTAAAAATTGATATTGCCAAGTAGTCGCTTTTTTATCAGTAACAGCACCAATGGCTACGTCCATGCCAACACTTCCCCAAGTGTTCCAGTGTACATTTTGTTGTATCAGCTCTCGAAACGTTTTGTCTTCCGAAGTGAAATCGGCAGTATAAATGATATCGTCTCCCAACACATTCACAAGCACATCTCTTATCTTGGTCGCACAATTATCATAGAAGAAGTCGTATTTATAGTATTTATTCTCTGGCTTTAGGTTGTTGTTCAAGAAGGTAAAAAGTTCTTGTTTTTCAGAATACGAAAGGTCGAGCTCCTGTTGTTTAATCCATCGATTCTGTGCGATGTAATGATCTATAAATGGTTGTGAATTAACACCTTCAAGTTTGTATAAAAGTTTTCCTTGGGCGAATTTGGTATAGAAATTTGGCGTATCAAAATCGTATACGCCGTAGTTATAAACCGCATCAAAACCACGTGTAGGGTCTTCAATTCTGAATGCACTATGGCCAAATTTGTCATAAAGATTATCTCCCGGACCCATAGTGAGGATGCTCACTTTTGCTGCTTCGGAAAGGGGAACGTATTGTGCCTGTAGCATCATTGTGCTTAGCGCAAATAGAAAGAAGAAAAGGTTACGGAACAAAGCTTACGGTTTTGTGGGTGCAAAATACAAATTCTTCTTGCACGTCATTCAAATTTTAGGGTATTTACCTAAAAATACTCCAGTCTAATTTTAATGAGAATACGTTAGAATAGAGGGCGGCACTTTGATCACCTATATCGGTAAGGGCGTAATCAACCTGAATCCCTTTGTATTTGAATCCTACACCAATATTGGGCTGGAAGCCTACAGAATCACTACCGTCCAATTGTTGTATGTTTTGGAAATTTCCAACACCGGCCCGAACAAATACCATGTCTATATACCCAAATTGCAATCCTAGTGCTGGGTCGATACTTGCAAACGAGGTTGAAATAATATCGTTGGTCTGCGCAAAGCGAAAGTTAAGGTCTGCTTCAGCTAAGAGCACATAATCGTAATGAAATATAAATTTTTTGGAAGCACCTATCTGTAACTTCGGAATGGTAATTTCAGTAGTTTCGGGTAGCTCTTGGTTTTGTCCTTCTACCGCATTTTGGATGGTTGCAAATTGTTCTTCGTCTATCGCCCAGGCATTAAAGGTAGTCGTAATGTCGCGTGCCATCACTCCAAAATTCCAATTTCCGGTAGTGAATTGCACCCCTGCATCGAGACCAAAACCCCAAGAAGAAGCAAAATCACCTATAATCCGTCGAATGACTTTTGCGTTTACCCCAACATTCAAGCCGTCTAAGGGGAGTTCACGTGCGTACGAAAACGTTACCCCGTAATCTGCTGTAGAGAACAGGCTGATACGGTTGTAGTCTATATTCCCTTGTTCATCAATAAGCTGTGTCGTATTCAGGATGTCATCAACCCCAAAACGAATAATAGAAAGTGCCACCGCACTTTGTTTGTCTAACGGCATGGCAAATCCTGCGTAATCGTAATTGGCAATATTGGCAAAGTAAGAAGCGTGCATCAGCGACAATTGATTGTCTTCTAGGCCCACCAAGCCCGCCGGATTCCAATACCCACTGTTCACATCGTTTGTAGAGGCAACTACGGCATTAGACATACCGAAAGCAGCAGCATCTACGCCAATGTTCATAAATTCGTTTGAATATTTACGAACGGTCTGCGCATTTACCGATAAAGCCAATAGGAATAAGGCGAGGATCAGGTACTTTTTCAAGTGATAAAATTTCAGCAAATATCTCATTATTTTACAGAATACTAAACTATTATTTTGACCAGATATTGTGCCATATTAGGCTTAGACGGAAATACTTTCTTATTTTTACACGTAACCCAATTTTATTATGCTGAAACAAATTCCTAACCTAATTACCTCACTAAACCTATTATGTGGCTGTGTGGCCATTTTTTTTGCTATTTCTGGCGATTTGGTAACGGCGTCGTATTTTGTTTTTACAGGAATCTTTTTCGACTTTTTTGATGGCTTGGCCGCCCGCTTACTGAATGCACAGAGCGAAGTAGGACTACAATTAGACTCTTTGGCAGATATGGTAACCAGCGGCGTAGCTCCTGCCATGGTTATGGTACAACTTTTTTCTGAAAGTTTAAATGGGGCACCATTGGTCATGACCGATTTATTCGTTACCGAGGGTTGGAATGTTGGCTGGCATCAATTTATACCGTTTATCGGATTGCTAATTGCGGTAGGGGCAGCGTATCGTTTGGCAAAATTTAATGTAGATACCCGGCAAACTACTAGTTTTATAGGCTTGCCAACGCCTGCAACGGCATTACTCGTGCTCAGTTTACCACTTATTTTGGCATTTCAATGGTCTGCGTTGGCCGAACAATTTATTTTGAATCCGTATACCCTTACAGGAATAACGCTCTTGGGATGTGTCTTGATGAATGCTGAACTACCACTTTTTGCGCTGAAGTTTAAAACTTGGGATTTAAAAACGAATGCTATTCGGTATGTATTTTTGGCAATTTGTATGCTAGCAATTGTTTTGCTGAAGTTTATCGCCATACCCGTTATTCTAGGAATCTACATCCTTCTTTCTCTTTTCTGGAAGCCTAATTGAGTTCAATACTGAAGCCTAGCTAGGGGATAGTGGGATCCTTAAAATTCTAAAAATTTAATTTCTTTTTACGAAGCTCAAAGTTTTGCCCCAAATATACTTTTCGCACCATTTCGTCATTGGCCAGTTCTTCTGGTTCGCCATGTTTTAAGATACTTCCTTCAAACATAAGGTATGTGCGGTCTGTAATGGCCAAGGTTTCCTGAACATTATGGTCTGTAATGAGAATCCCGATATTCTTGTTTTTTAGTTGCGCCACAATACGCTGAATGTCTTCTACTGCCACTGGGTCTACTCCTGCAAAGGGCTCGTCTAGTAGTATAAAATGTGGGTCTGTAGCCAAAGCGCGTGCAATTTCGGTACGTCGTCTTTCGCCACCGCTTAAAAGATCACCACGACTTTTACGGATATGCCCCAAACCAAATTCTTCGATGAGCGACTCCATTTTTAATTCCTGCTCTTTTTTGGAGAGCTTGGTAAGTTGTAGTACACTTAAAATGTTGTCTTCAATACTTAATTTTCGGAACACCGAAGCCTCTTGTGCCAAATACCCGATACCGTTTTGCGCTCGCTTGTACATGGGGTATTTGGTGATTTCGGTACCTTCCAGAAAGATTTTTCCGCCGTTGGGCTTAATCAAGCCCACAATCATGTAGAAAGAGGTTGTTTTCCCAGCTCCGTTAGGACCTAGGAGTCCGACAATTTCTCCTTGGTTTACTTCAACCGTGATGCCTTTTACGACATTACGCCCCTTATACGATTTTACAAGATTTTCGGCTTTTAATTTCATGATATTTTCCTGTGTGACAGCGTGACGTTCGCTTCCGCATTGCAAAATTTTAATTGTTGCGCCACTGTTTGTTCTAGAACGTTAAAAGTACAGCTAAATTTTCCGAAGTAAAAATTACGAAACAGTTGCTTCTAAGGCTTCCCAATATTCGAACGCACGGCGTAAATGTGGAATCACAATCGTGCCACCTATTAACAAAGAAATACTCAGGGCTTCTACCACTTCTTCTTTTGAAATATTGAGCTTGTAGCAAGCCTCTAAATGGTATTTTACACAGTCGTCACAGCGCAAGACCAAACTGTTTCCCAATCCTAACAGTTCTTTTGTTTTCTTGGGAAGGGCGCCTTCAGCAAAGGCATTGGTATCGAGATTAAAGATGCGCTTTACAATTTTGTTATTGTCGGCCATCATCTTTTCGTTCATTTTTGAACGGTAGGCATTAAATTCTTCAACTTGGTTTGCCATGGGCTTTTAATTTTCTTTTTTGGTTGCGCACCACCACTTTTGCGATAATGATGCTGATTTCATATAAAATAACCACCGGAACGGCTACAATCACTTGGCTGGCAATGTCTGGCGGAGTGATAATAGCAGAAATTATCAGTACGATCACCAGTGCAAATTTTCGGTATTTTTTCAAAAATTGGGGAGTGACCACACCAATTTTGGTCAGAAAATAAATGATGATGGGTAGTTCAAAAATAAGCCCGGCAGACAGTGCACACGCACGAACAAGACCAATATAGCTGCTCAAATCGAAGTCGTTGAACACCTGTTCACTTACTTGGTAGCTGCCCAAGAAATTCATAGAAAGCGGTGTAATTACATAGTAGCCAAACAGAACTCCGATAAAAAATAGGAGGGAAGCCACAATAATGAATCCGCGTGAACTTTTACGTTCATTCGTTCTCAAACCTGGGCTTATAAATCGCCAGAACTCATAGAGCACATACGGAAATGCCACAATAAATCCGGCAGTGATGGAAGTCCAAATATGGGCAGAAAACTGTCCGGCCATGGTTCTACTCTGCACCCTAAATGGAAGTTCAGTAAAGCAAAAACTCTCTTCAAAGCCTATAAAACGTGCGGCTTTGCACAAAATTTGATAGGTCGGGAAATCGGCCCGTTTAGGCGCAAAGATGATACCTTCAAAAATGAGTTCTTTAAACAGGAATGCTGCAGTACCCGCAAGCACAACCGCAATGGTTGAACGTATGAGATGCCAACGCAATTCTTCGAGATGGTCTAAAAATGACATCTCTTTGCCCGGATCTGTATTTTTTGTTCTGGCCATTAAATAATGCCTTCTTTGGTCAAGTTGTGGATATGAACAACACCGCAATACCGACCGTTTTCTTCAGCGAGAATTTGCGTGATACCGTGTTTGTCCATTAATTCCATTGCTTCAACTGCCATTGCGTCGTTGTTAATTCGCTTTGGGTTGGCAGTCATGATGTCTTTAGCGGTTAAACCCGTGATACTTTCTTCTTTGGTAAGCATTCTTCGTAAATCTCCATCGGTGATAATACCAACAATTTTATGGTTTTCAACCACGGCAGTCACACCCAATAATTTTTCAGAAATTTCAACAATCACATTTTTAACATCGGTATCGGGATGTACCTCTGGGCGTTCGTTCAATGAAGTAAGATCACTAACACGTAAATATAATTTTTTACCCAAAGAACCTCCTGGGTGGAAACGTGCAAAATCTTTACTTGAGAATCCGCGAAGATCTAACAGCGCCATAGCGAGTGCGTCGCCAATTACTAACTGGGCTGTGGTACTGGTTGTTGGTGCAAGATTGTTGGGGCAAGCTTCTTTTTCAACATACGCATGCAACACGTAATTTGCTTGTACTCCTAAAAATGATTCACGATTGGAAGTGATGGCTAATAAGGTGTTTCCGCGGCCTTTAATAAGTGGCACAAGTACTTTTATTTCTGGGGTATTTCCGCTTTTAGAGATACAAATCACCACATCGTCTTTTAAAATAGTACCCAAATCACCGTGTATGGCATCTGCTGCATGCATAAAAATGGCAGGGGTGCCAGTTGAGTTTAGGGTGGCCACAATTTTGGTTGCGATGTTCGCACTTTTTCCGATGCCAGTAATCACTACGCGACCTTTCGAATGGTAGATAGCTTCTACAGCTTGCGCGAATTCTTCATTTACTAGTTGTGCCAAATGCATGATTGCCTTGCTTTCGGTTTCAATTGTTTGCTTGGCAACCGCTATAATTTGTGAGGTTCTATTCAAAATTTGCTCATTAATAAGTTTGCAACTGTTTCAGAAATTAGTATATTTAAATTGGCAATAGGGTGAAAGCCCAACGGCCACAATATACAGGTAATAGATACAGTTTTACCATAATGGTTGCAAAATTACAATTGTTCCCCTGTTTACGCAATTATAATTCAAACCAAAAACAAAGAACACCTTAATTATAAAAAAGCAGCGTGGCTGAATTTGATTTATACGCAGCACTAAAGCAGTACTTTGGCTTCTCAAAATTCAAAGGACTTCAAGAAGAAGTTGTAAAAAGTGTTTTGGCACAAGACGATACCTTCGTTATCATGCCCACTGGCGGCGGCAAGTCGTTATGCTACCAACTGCCTGCTTTAATGCAAGAAGGAACTGCCATTGTGGTATCTCCCCTTATTGCTCTCATGAAAAACCAAGTGGATGCCCTGCGTGCGCTTTCTTCGGAAGAGGGCATTGCCCATGTTTTAAACTCTTCGCTTAATAAAACCGATGTAAAACGGGTGATGGGTGATATTGAAGATGGCGTTACGAAATTATTATATGTTGCCCCCGAATCGTTGACCAAAGAAGAGTATGTATCATTTTTGCAGAAACAAACCATTTCTTTTGTAGCCATAGATGAAGCCCATTGCATCAGCGAATGGGGCCACGATTTTCGACCTGAATATCGAAATCTTCGGAAAATCATTCAGCGTATAGGAGATAATATCCCGATTATCGGACTTACCGCTACGGCTACGCCAAAAGTTCAGGAAGATATTCTTAAAAATCTAGGTATTCAAGATGCCAATACGTTTAAAGCCTCTTTTAACCGTCCCAACCTTTTTTACGAAATCAGGCCGAAAACCAAAAACGTAGATGCAGACATTACTCGATTTGTAAAACAATACGAGGGTAAGAGCGGTATCATTTATTGCTTGAGCAGAAAGCGTGTGGAAGAACTTGCGCAAACCCTTCAGGTAAATGGTATTAAGGCGATACCGTATCACGCAGGGCTCGATGCTAAAACACGTGTAAAGCATCAGGATATGTTCTTGATGGAAGACGCCGATGTGGTGGTAGCAACCATCGCCTTCGGTATGGGAATCGATAAACCCGATGTGCGGTTTGTGGTACACAATGACATTCCGAAGAGCATAGAGAGTTATTACCAAGAAACTGGACGTGCAGGACGTGATGGTGGTGAAGGATACTGTTTGGCATTTTATAGCTACAAAGACATCGAAAAGTTAGAAAAGTTCATGAGCGGGAAACCTGTGGCCGAACAAGAAATTGGCCATGCCTTGCTGCAAGAAGTGGTTGCTTTTGCTGAAACATCTATTTCTAGACGAAAGTTTATATTGCACTACTTCGGAGAAGAATTTGACAATGAAACGGGAGAAGGTGGTGAGATGGACGATAATATGCGCAATCCCAAAACACAGCGCGAAGCTAAAGATGATGTTGTAAAGTTGTTGAAGGTAGTAAGTGAAACCAACCAGCAATACAAGAGCAAAGAAGTGGTAAATGTACTCATCGGAAAGGTGAATGCCATGATAAAATCACACCGTACCGACCAACAAGAATTCTTCGGAATTGGTGCCCACCAAAAGCCAGAATACTGGATGGCATTGTTACGCCAAGTTTTAGTAGCAGGAATGCTTTCAAAAGATATTGAAACCTACGGGGTAATTAAAATAACCCAAAAGGGGAAAGATTTCTTACAGAAGCCAGAAAGCTTTATGATGACTGAAGACCATTCGTATAAAGAAGCGAATGATGATGCGATCATCACAAACCAAAAGGGAGGAGGAGCGGTAGCAGATGAAAAACTCTATCAGTTGCTGAAATCTGAACGAAAAAGAGTAGCCGACAAGCTGAATTTACCGCCCTATGTTATTTTTCAGGATCCCTCACTTGAAGATATGGCGCTGAAATATCCAATTACCTTAGAAGAACTGGCCAATGTACACGGGGTAGGTGAAGGAAAGGCAAAAAAATACGGCGGCTCTTTTATTTCACTCATCAGCAACTATGTGGAAGAAAATGATATTTCCCGCCCAGACGATTTTGTAGTGAAGTCTACGGGTAGCAACAGCGGACTCAAACTCTACATTATTCAAAACGTAGATAGAAAACTGGCCTTAGATGATATTGCTTCGGCAAAAGGAATCGAGATGGATGCGCTTATCGACGAAATGGAAGCGATTGTATATAGCGGTACTAAATTGAATATTAGCTATTGGGTAGATGAAACCTTAGATGAGGACCAACAAGAAGAGTTACATGAATATTTCTTAGAAGCTGAAACCGACAATATTGAAGAAGCCATGAATGAATTTGATGGCGACTACGATGTGGAAGAATTACGCCTCTACCGAATTAAATTCTTGAGCGAAGTAGGAAACTAACATCTCAGCTAACTAAATTAACTAAAGTTCAGGTATTTTTATTTTT
>TARA_R100000306_G_scaffold3900_3_pt1 | contig 72645 bp, 62 predicted proteins | sample TARA_R100000306 | Tara Oceans TARA_R100000306 (sample SAMEA2620824) | marine metagenome | biome: marine biome (ENVO:00000447); feature: mesopelagic zone (ENVO:00000213); material: "saline water (ENVO:00002010), including plankton (ENVO:xxxxxxxx)" | depth 1000 m | reverse complement strand
CCGCACACCCGGCGGGGCGGAACTCGACCTCGCGGCGATGCCGCTCGGGACTCAGACAGTCCTCCCGCTGATCGGGTGTGCGGCAAAAGGATAAACGCGCCCTGATTGGGCATGATTCCGCCACCCGCTACCCGGCCCTTGTGCCAAACGTCAGCTTCATCATCTCCGATCATGAAATCTCACAACCGCATGGCGCAGATCGGCTACGTCGTGGCTCCGGGCCAGATCTGCTGGCTCCGAAGTTGCGATACGATGTCTTACGTCAATTGATTAGGGCATTCTTGCGAATCGAAATACGTCGAATCAGTCGCTGCTTGTTTGCCATGGTCAATGTTGGCACAAGGGCAGGGAGGGGAGTATCAGCATCTCGCCCAATCAGGGCGCGCTTTATCCTTTTGCCTGGCGCCCGATCAGCGGGTAGGACTGTTCGAGTCCCGAGCCCGCGCAGCGCGCGAGGTCGAGGCCCGCACCGCCGGGTGCCAGGTGAAAGGATGCGATCCGGGCGAGATCTGATACTTCCCTCCCGGACCGTAGCTCAATCAATACCAATGATTGAATGCAGCGCGTCAGTACAACGTTCAGTTACGGCGTTTGCGGAGGCGGCGGATGAAGCGGATGGGGTCGACGCAGTCGGCGGCGTCTGTGGGTAGTGGGCTGGGTTCGTTGCAGATTAGTGCCGCCAGGTGTTCCGCGGCCATCGGGCAGCTGACCGTACCATGTGACCCATGACCGATGCTCATATAAAGACCCGGTAATCGCTGCTCCGGTACGTTTGCCTGCAGATGCCGCGTGCTGCCGTACTGCTCCTCGGGCAGAACCGGATCGGGCACCTGGCCGATCAGCGGCATGAAGTCCAGTGAGCTGCCACGAAATGCCACCCGGCCCGCGAGAGGTGAGTCCTTATAGAGACCCAGCTCGCTGGTGATGACACCCAGTTTCTCCAGGTTCTCCTGATGTTCGGTTTCTGACAATTCGGCGGAGTCGCTGTTCTTGACATAACTGGCGCCAACGCAGTGCACGCCGTCAGATGCGGGAGCAAGATAGCGCTCTGAGCAGACAACACTGTTCAGCTGGCTGCTGGTGCTGCTTGCCGGAATATGGCTGACCTGGCCCCTTAGTGGCTGAACTGGATACAGCCCGGTCTGTTGCAGTGCAGTGGCGGAATAGCTGTTGGCGATGACCACGCAGGCACTTTCGGCAATCAGATTGCTCTGTTCGTCATACAGTTGCCAGCGCTGCGTATTTTCTGAAAACTGCAGCACCGCTACTGAGGTATCCGTTTTGACGCTGATTAATGGATGGTCCATGCAGATCCGACAGCTGGCTGCCGGGTTGATCCAGCCGCCGCCAGGCAGCCAGGTTCCGCCCTCATCAAGCTCGACACCGCCAAGTTGTTGTGTCTGTGCAGCCGTCACGGTCTGAAGGATCTGAGGCGAATAGTGTTCGTAAGTGTCGCGGCTGCTGTCGGAGCCGCGTGTGTTACGGTAAGCGCTGTCGAGAGTCAGCACGCCGCAGGGATTCCATTGCACCGCGTTATTGCTGGCGATTGCCAGAGACTGATAGAAGCGCAGAGCATAGAGATAGCTGTGTGTATTAAATGCCCACAATTGATCCTGCTGCTTGTTGCGTCGCAGTTGCACAACGGCCTGCCGGTTGCCTGATGCGCCGCTGGCAGTTTGCAGTTCTTTTTCCAGCACGGTCACCCCGATTCCACGCATGGCGAGCGCTCGGGCAGCGGTGGCACCGGCCAGTCCACTGCCAATCACGATTGCTGAAGCTGGGATGACTGGTCGGTTTATCTGATTGGCTTCAGCGCTGCCCGCCTGGCCTTGATACGCGGCAAACAGCATTTGCCGCTTGCGGCCGAAGCCGGGGCGTTTTTCAACATCAAAACCCAATTCCCGCAGATAGCGCACAACGCGTCCGGTGACACTGTAGCTGCTGAGTGTTGATCCGGGACGGCACAGCTTGCCTATCGTGTCGAGCAGCGAGTCGCTCCACATTTCCGGATTGCGAGCGGGGGTAAAACCGTCCAGGAACCAGGCATCGACACTGGCGGTCTGGTTGCTCTGCGCGTTAAGCGCTGTCAGTGCGTCACCGTAGTACAGGTCGAGTGTGATATCAGTCAGCGGAAGCCTGTGATACCCGGCAGTGTGATCGGGGTACAGTGGCAGCAATTTATCGCGCCACTCCGCCAGGTCGGGCCACTGTTGCAGAGCCTTTTCTAATGCGGACACAGTCAGAGGGTGTTTCTCGCAGCTGATATAGTGAAGGCGCAGATGCTGGCAGGCTGCCTGTTGCCAGAGTCGCCAGGTACACAGAAAGTTCAGGCCAGTGCCAAAGCCCAGCTCTGCGATGACAAATACTGCTTTTTGTCCGCTGCGCTGCAGCTCTGCATCCAGACGCTGCCAACGCTCGAGCAGGTCATTGGCCTGCAGGAATACATGATGGGTTTCGGCCAGTCCGCCCTCACGGGAAAAATAAACGTCAGCGTACTCAGGAGAGTAGGGAGCGCCATCTTCCTGCCACTGAAGCTGTGCGTTGGAGAGCGCGCTGTTATCGGTTGTGGACTGGTCAGACATGGGCGGTCATGTGAGGATTTTCGTCGGGTGATTGCGGTAAAGGGGGCTATTGTACTGGAAACAGGCACGATTGGCCGACAATTAGGTTGACGCCGAAGTGTGTAAACAGTGGCTCAGTGGTGTAAAATGCGCCTCTTTCCCAAGATACACGACCCGCACATACGTTTCAGCGACAGGATGGCCAATGGAAATCAACCCCTTGCTTCAGAAAATCAAAGACTTCACCGAGCGGACCAATACGCTCAGGGGGTATCTTTGACTACGATACCAAGAAAGAACGCCTGACTGAGGTTGAGCTGGAGCTGGGTGAGTCCGCGGTCTGGGACAAGCCTGAATACGCGCAGGAGCTGGGGCGCGAGCGCTCTAATCTGGAACACGTTGTTGGCACAATTGACGCACTGTACACCGGTCTGTCTGACAACAAAGAACTCTTGCAGCTGGCTCAGGAAGAGGGCGACCAGGACCTGTTTACTGAAGTTGGCAATGAGCTGGGTCGACTGGAAACAGAACTCAATGCGTTGGAATTCCGCCGCATGTTCTCTGGCAAGATGGATCCCAACAGTGCCTTCCTGGAAATTCAGGCTGGCTCTGGTGGTACCGAAGCTCAAGACTGGGCTGAGATGCTCATGCGCATGTATATGCGCTGGGGTGAAGACAAAGGCTTTAACGTAGAAGTCATGGAAGTCTCCCCGGGTGAAGTGGCAGGTATCAAGGGCGCAACGCTGTTTTTTGGTGGTGAATACGCCTTCGGCTGGTTGCGTACGGAAACCGGCGTGCATCGCCTGGTGCGCAAATCCCCCTTTGACTCAGGTAACCGACGCCATACTTCCTTCTCCTCAGTGTTTGTGTCGCCGGAAATCGACGATGACATCGAGATTGATCTGGATATGTCGCAGGTCCGCGTCGATACCTACCGCTCCAGTGGTGCCGGTGGTCAGCACGTTAATACTACAGACTCAGCGATTCGACTGACGCATTTGCCGAGCGGCATCGTGGTGCAGTGTCAGAACCAGCGTTCGCAGCACAAGAACAAGGATCAGGCGATCAAACAATTGAAAGCCAAGCTGTATGAGATGGAAGAGCTGAAACGCCGTGAAGAGGCGCAGGCAGTAGAAGCCGAAAAAGCCGACATTGGCTGGGGCAGCCAGATCCGATCCTATGTTCTTGACCAGTCGCGTATCAAGGACCTGCGTACCAACGTGGAGAACACCAACACCGGTGCCGTTCTGGACGGTGACCTGGACCGCTTTATTGAAGCCAGCCTGAAAATGGGACTGTAAACAGATGAGTGATAGCAACGATCAAAACAATGCCGCCAGCCAGGCTCAGGCTGCCCAGGAAGAAAACAAACTGATTGCGCAGCGCCGTGACAAACTGCACGCGATTCAGCGCAGCCGCAATGCGTTTCCAAATACCTTCCGCCGCGATGCACTGGCCGCCGACCTGCACCAGCAGTACGCCGAGAATACCCGCGAGGAGCTTGAATCACTGGCTCGCAAGGTCAAGGTTGCAGGCAGGCTGATTCGCCAGCGTGGACCTTTCCTGGTGATTCAGGACGCCAGTGATGCCATTCAGCTTTATGTCAATCACAAGGCCCTGCCGGCAGAAATGATGGCCGAAATCAAGGATCTGGATCTGGGTGACATTGTTGGTGTAAGCGGTGAAATGTTTCGTACCGGCAAAGGTGAGCTGACAGTGAACGTTGAGTCGCTGCAGCTGCTGACCAAGGCGCTGCGCCCCCTGCCTGACAAGTGGAAGGGCCTGACGGATACCGAAGTGCGCTACCGCCAGCGTTACGTGGACCTGATTGCCAACGAAGAGTCGCGTCGCACATTTATGCTGCGCTCAAAGCTGATCAACAGCATGCGCAACTACTTTCAGAAGCACAACTTCATGGAAGTGGAAACTCCGATGATGCAGGTGATTCCTGGTGGCGCCACGGCCAAGCCCTTTGTCACCCATCACAATGCGCTGGATCAGACCATGTACCTGCGTATTGCGCCGGAGCTGTATCTGAAGCGACTGGTGGTTGGTGGTTTTGAGCGGGTTTTTGAGATCAACCGCAATTTCCGTAATGAAGGCCTGTCGACACGTCACAACCCAGAGTTCACGATGGTCGAGTTCTATCAGGCCTATGCCGACTATAACGACCTGATGGATTTTACCGAAGACATGCTGCGTACCCTGGCTGTCGAAGTGCTGGGTACAACCGAAATCGAATATCAGGGCCTGAAGATCAATCTGGGCGAACCGTTTGTCCGTCTGCCTGTTAAAGATTCGATTCTGCAGCACTGCCATGGCGTCACGGCCGAGCAACTTGAGTCTCGTCCGGCTGCTGCCGAGCTGGCGAAGTCTTTCGGCATCAAAGTCGACGATGCTTGGGGTCTGGGCAGGATCATGATGGAAATATTCGACGAAAAAGTCGAACATCATCTGCTGCAGCCGACCTTCATCACCGAATATCCGACGGAAGTGTCACCACTGGCCCGTCGCAATGATGACAACCCGGAAGTCACCGATCGTTTTGAACTGATCATCGGTGGCCGCGAGCTCGCCAATGGTTTCTCAGAGCTTAATGATGCCGAGGACCAGGCTGCCCGTTTCCGAGAGCAGGTAGAGCAGAAAGATGCCGGTGATGACGAAGCCATGCACTACGATGCAGATTACATCACGGCTCTGGAATACGGGCTGCCGCCTACAGCAGGCGAGGGCATCGGTGTCGATCGTCTGGTCATGCTGTTTACCGACGCTCCATCCATTCGAGATGTGCTGCTGTTCCCTCACATGCGCCCCGCCAGGGATTGATGACTGGCATGGCTGAACAGACTCGTGACATCCAACTGGAGCCCAGTTGGAAGGCCGAGCTGGCTGATGAGTTTGGTAAACCCTACATGCAATCCCTGCGGCAGTTTCTGCTGCAGGAAAAGCAGCAGGGGCAACAGATATTCCCACCTGGTAATCAGATTTTTAATGCGCTGAATACCACGCCGTTTGAAAAAGTCAGGGTGGTGATTCTTGGTCAGGATCCTTATCACGGACCGGGCCAGGCGCACGGCCTGTGTTTCTCGGTTCAGCAGGGTGTTGCGGTGCCACCGTCCCTGCAGAACATCTATAAAGAGCTGCATGCTGACCTGGGCCTGCCGGTGCCTTCCCACGGTAATCTCATGCAATGGGCACAGCAGGGTGTGCTGCTGCTTAATGCGGTTCTGACAGTGCGCGCCGGTCAGGCGAATTCGCATCAGGGCAAAGGCTGGGAGGGCTTCACGGATCGTATTGTTGAGCTATTGAATGAACGCCGTGAACATCTGGTCTTTATGCTTTGGGGCAGTTACGCGCAGCGCAAAGGTGCGATGATCGACAGAAAAAGACATTTGGTACTTACCTCGCCACACCCGTCGCCGCTGTCGGCGCATCGCGGCTTTCTGGGGAACCGACATTTCTCAAAAGCCAATCAGTACCTGCAACAGCAACAGTTGGCCAGTATCGACTGGCAGATTCGCTAAGCCAGTACGGAGATCTTTATGTCAGAAGCAGTCACCAGCAATCACTGTATCGTCATCGGTGCCAGTCATGCCGGATCACAACTGGCCGTTCATCTGCGCAAAAGTGGCTGGACCGGAAAGATCACATTGATCGGGGATGAACCGCAGCTGCCGTATCACCGTCCGCCGCTGTCCAAGGCAGTCATGTCTGGAGAAAAAAACGCAGAGCAGATTCTGTTGCGGCCCGAGCAGATGTATCAGGCGCAGAATATCGACCTGCGATTGAACACTCGAGTAGCGGCCATCCTGCCTCAGGAAAAGCGTGTACAACTGACAACGGGTGAATCACTGGCTTTCGACAGACTGGCCCTGTGCACCGGCGCAAGACCCATTCATCTGCCCCTGGGAGATGCGCTGGATGGTGTCTGTTATCTGCGCACGCTGGCCGACGTTGAGGCGATTCGTGCCAGACTGGATCAGGTGACTGATATCGTAGTGATAGGTGCCGGCTATATCGGTCTGGAAGCGGCCGCAGTGCTGCGTAAACTGGGTAAGCAGGTAACCGTGCTGGAGCGCGAGAGCCGTGTACTCAAGCGGGTGACAGGCGAGCAAATGTCGGACTTTTTTGCCCGGCTGCATGAGCAACACGGCGTGCAGCTGCACTGCAATGCCGAAGTTGTAGCCATCAACGGGCGTGGCCAGGTCGATTCCGTCAGTTGTGCCGATGGTCGCACTATCAAGGCGCAGTTGGTTATTGTCGGTGTAGGTGTGGTGCCCGAGACGTCTCTGGCCGAGTCTGCCGGGCTGCGCATGGAAAATGGTATTTATGTTGATGAACATGCGCGTACCAGCGACCCTGATATTTTTGCTGCGGGCGATTGCACTTCGCATCCCAGTGAGTTGTATCAACGTCGTGTCCGGCTGGAGTCGGTGCAGAATGCCAATGATCAGTCGCGCGTGGCCGCTGCCAATATCTGTGGCGGCGCTGAAGTGTATCACGTGACCCCATGGTTCTGGTCAGATCAGTATGATGTGAAGCTGCAGTCAGTGGGTCTGTGCCATGGCTATGATGAGGTGCAAACCGATGGCTCGCCGGAGACCGCAGTGGAAGCGGGGATGGTGGTCAGGTACTACAGAGAAGGCAAACTGATTGCTGCGGACTGCATCAATCGCGCACGCGACTTTATGGCAATCAAAAAGGAAATGGTCTGAAATCAGTGTTGCGCATTGTAGCGATGAGACAATTCAGCCTTGATGCCGAACTGAGTCCTCAGGCCTCAACTGTTTGCTGGTCAGCGCCATCATAGATACAGCCACTGGTGCAGGTTTCGCGTATTTCCACACGCACCAGTTGTGGTAGCGTCGGGCGAAGTTTCTGCCAGATCCAGCGGGCAATATTTTCACTGGTCGGATTATCGAGACCAGCAATGTCGTTCAGATAATGATGATCGAGTTGTTCCCAGACGGGTTTGAATGCCGACTTGATATCACCAAAGTCCATGACCCAGCCACTGCGTTCACCAACCGGACCGGCGACGACCAGTCTGACCTGAAATGAGTGTCCGTGCAGGCGCGCGCACTTGTGTCCCTCGGGGACATTGGGCAGCCGATGGGCAGCTTCGAAGTTGAACTCTTTATAGATTTCCATGGGTCGGGTATGGCCGATTGGCGTAAAATTTTCGAGGGCCAAAATGGTACCGTTAACCGCCCGGAATTGATAGACAGAAAATCTTAAATTTTATTTGACATGCCAGCTCAAGTCGGTAAAATGCGCGTCACTCAACACAGCGGGTGGTTAGCTCAGTTGGTAGAGCGTCGCCCTTACAAGGCGAATGTCGGGGGTTCAAATCCCTCACCACCCACCAGACAAACAGTGACGTTGTCTGATCATTCGCAGTGTTGTGTGTCGCGGACCGGTAGTTCAGCTGGTTAGAATGCCGGCCTGTCACGCCGGAGGTCGCGGGTTCGAGTCCCGTCCGGTCCGCCATTGAATTCCCAAAAAGCCGTTGCCTGCCAACGGCTTTTTTATTTGCCGGTCCATCATCATTTTGCCGGTCTGCCATGATTGACTCCCCCGATTTCAGCAAGGTCCCTGTCACCCGGATAGACGATGCAAGATTGTTGCGTCGCGATGTGCAGTTGCGTCTGTTCAGACTGGATCTCGTAGACCCGGTTCTCGGCGGCAACAAGTGGTTCAAGCTGTATCAGAATCTGATACAGGCCCGGCAGGCCGGGGCGATGACGCTGCTGAGTTTTGGTGGCGCCTGGTCCAATCACCTGTGTGCGCTTGCCGAGGCGGGGCAGCGTTATGGCTTCAGGACCATTGGCATTATTCGGGGAGAGCTGCCCGCCACACTCAATCCGGTCCTGCAGTTTGTCCTTTCCAGAGACATGCAGCTGGTGCCGGTCAGCCGCACAGACTACCGACAGCGTCATGATCCTGACTTCATAAAACAGCTGCTTGATCAGCATGGGCCCGCCTGGGTGATACCTGAGGGTGGCGCCAACCTGGCGGGTGTCGCAGGCTGCAAAGCACTGGCGAGTCTGCTGCTTGAGCAGGTCGACGATCTCGCTGGCAGTGAAATCTGCCTGGCCTGCGGCACGGCAACTACGCTGGCAGGTCTGGTAGCCGGTCTGCAGAGCGCCGATCTGTCGCCGGCCCCAAAGCTCACCGGACACGTGGTCCTGAAGGGGGGCGAACCGCTGACCGCCGAAGTTGCCGGCTGGTTGCAGCAACTGGGTGCCGATCCAGCTGACGCAAACTGGCGCCTGGATACGCAGGATGCTCATTTTGGTGGCTATGCCAAACAGCCTCGGTCGCTACTGGACTTCATTGCGGACTTTTCGGCACAACATGACATCCCTCTGGAGCCGGTCTACTCCGGGCGGCTGATGGCAGCCATATTCACCAGGCTGGAGCGGGGTGAATATCAGCCCGGTACGCGCCTGCTGGCCCTGCACACGGGTGGCCTGCTGGCTGCGAAAGTGCCCCGCTCGACAGATTAGTGGAAAAATTTCCCACGCCGCGTTAAGCTGCCCAGAACAAGCGAAATGGCGTGTTAATTATGGCAATCAGCCACCTTCAATCAGTTCCAGGCAGGACGCTCAGCGTTCCGGACCAGTGCAAGGCACCGTTCCGTCGCGCTGTGCTGTGTATTTGCGGGCTGTCTCTGCTGATTGCGGGCCTGTTGCTGACACCCATGGCGCCGGCCGTGGCGGATAACACTCCCGCGAATCACCGTCTGACCTTTCCGGTTGCCGAACTGGAACTGCTCAGAGAGGGAAGTACTCTCGAATTTCGACTGCCAACACATGAACAATCACTGGCAGTGCATATTGAACATGACCAGCACTACATCAATGGCGACCGCGTCATCAGCGGGCACGATGCCGGTAACAATGCCAGCCTGATCATCACGCTGAATCGCGAGGTGGCATTCGCCGAGATTCAAATTAATGATGAACGCTGGCTGTTTGACGGCGAGCGGGACAACGATGTCGTGACGGGGCGCTTTTATCAACCGGACGAGGCGCGACTGGCGGCCACGCACAGTGTCTTTGTGGTGCCGGGCAGACACGATCTGGCGCCGGTCCATCGGGTTGCCAGCGAGCCGCAGGCAAATCCCAAACCGATGACCAATGCAGGTGGCAGTGCCGGACCCACACTGGCCAATAGCACGCAGCAGGTAGAAATCTCCCAGCAGTTCAGTCGTGAAGTTGTGTTTGTTGGACAGTCGGCGGAGCTGGAAGTGACATTAACGCTCACCAATCGCAGCAACCGCAGCCTCAATGGCCTGGAAGCTGACGTCTATTTTATCCTGGAAGACGCACAACTTGTACGGGCACCTGCCTGCCAGGCCATCTGGACGCGCGCATCGCCCAGCCAGCACATACTGAATTGCCGCCTGCCTGACTCGCTGGCACCCGGTGCGTCGCGCTCACTCAGTTATGTGGTGCGTGTCGACGCCAAGCCAAAGCCAATGCGTCTGCTCAGCACAGTCTATGTAGGTCAGACACGTCAGGATAGCTGGATTAATGTGGTCAATGATGTCACAGGCAGTGGTGAGGGCCAAAGCGCATTTAATGCCGCCGTTGCGGGACGCGTGCCTGAAGACCCGCTGGGGCATGTCGTGGTTGATGTCATGGCCCTGTTTACCCCGGATGTAGTTGCCCAGTACGGCGCCAATGCAGCCACGCGTATCAATCAGATGATCAGCGTTGCCAATCAGATCTACCAGAACAGCGGTGTTGGCATCACGCTGCGCCCGGTTTATCACGGACAGGTCAACTATCCTGGTCGCGAGGTTGACTTCCATACCCAGCTGGAACAGCTGACGACCGGCAGTCATTCTGCGTTTGCTGAGGTACCACAGTTGCGTCAACGCTATGGCGCTGACCTGGTGGTGCTGTTCCGGCCGATGACCTCGGGCGGCGAGCTCTGTGGTCTGGCGAACCTGGGTGGCTACCGAAGCTATGGCGATATGACGGCATTCTCGGATCGTGACTACGCATTTTCGCTGGTGGGCATTGATTGCCCGGTCAGCAGCGTGCTGGTGCATGAGATCGGGCACAACATGGGCCTGACGCACTCGCATCGCCAGGATGGCGAGGGCGGGACATTCCCCTACGCCACCGGGCACGCGGAGGACAACCAGTTTGCGACGGTCATGGCCAATCCGTCGCTTTTCGGCAGCGCCAGACGGGTGTCGCTGTTCTCCAGTCCGACTCTTGATTGTGGCGGCGGCCAGCCCTGCGGTGTTGACCATCGTGACCGGCAGCGCGGCGCCGATGCGGTTCGCGCCCTGAATCTGGTTCGTTACCAGATTGCCGACTATATGCCGGTAACGGTGCCGGAACTACCGTCGCGACTGGTCGCCAACCTCAGTGGGCGTGAGACATCAGCCCGGATTGCACTTGCAGCCACCGTCGACAAAGGCCTGAATTACACCTATCGCGTGTCACCCAGCCAGCGTATGGATGTCACTGCTGATTTTTATATCGATCCGGCTCACGTTGGGCGTGCCGGTCAGTTCCACATGGTGGCTGATCTGAGTTCGGCTGGTTTTGGTGTTGTGCAATTGAACCAGAAGGGCGAAATATTCGACTGGGACGGCAGTGCTGCGGATCTGGTTGCGTATCGCGAAGCTGAGACTCTCAAGCCGGTAGAGTATCTTCGTGTTCTGCAGGACTTTCAGCCGCTGCCGGAGCTGGTCGGTCACCCGCTGGTGATCTTCATGGCCTATCAATTGCTGGATACCGGTGAGGTTATCTATACCGAAGAGCCGCTGGTCGTCCATATCGACCCGGCGCCCTGAGCTCACGCCCAGCGCAGGTCACGTGTGTGTCCTGTATCCCGTGTTATACTCCCGCGCAGATTACACATAGCGCGGAATCCAACTTATGCCAACCTTTACCAAGCTGGGTCTGATGGGGCGTCCCGGTCACGCCGGCGTGGTGTCTACGTTGCACCGGCTGATCGAGTTTCTTCAGGCTCGCGGCCTGCAGATCGTGCTTGAGCAGCGAACCGCTGAGCTGGTGCCGGAACTGTCGCTGCCAGAGTGTCGCCGACATGAGCTGGGCGGGGAGTGTGACCTGGTGGTGGTGGTGGGAGGCGACGGCAGCATGCTCAATGCGGCCCGGGCGCTGATCAATCACGATGTGCCCGTGCTCGGCATCAACCGCGGCCGACTCGGTTTTCTCACCGATATTCTGCCAGAGGAGCTGGAGTCTGCACTGGATGCCGTGCTGGCCGGTAACTATCGTGAAGAAAGCCGGTTTATGCTGGAATTTTCGGTACTACGTGATGATGAGACGCTCCCGGGTGGTACCGCCCTGAACGATGTTGTGCTGCACCCTGGTACCGCTGCGCAGATGATCGAGTTCGAACTGTTCATAGACGGCCAGTTCGTCAACTCACAGCAGTCGGACGGACTGATTGTGGCCACGCCGACTGGCTCAACCGCTTATTCTCTGTCTGCTGGCGGTCCCATCATGCACCCCAGTCTCAATGCACTGGTGCTGGTGCCCATGTATCCCCATACACTGAGCAGTCGCCCGCTGGTGGTAGGTGCCGACCAGGAAGTTCGCATTGTGGTGGTGAAGCAGCGGGCCATATCACCCTTGGTAAGCTGCGACGGTGCGGTGCGGTTTCACACCGAGCCTGGCGATGAAATTATCGTCAGGAAAAAGAGCAGCGCGCTGAGACTGATTCACCCCCTTGATTACAATTATTACGAAATCTGTCGCAGTAAACTCGGTTGGGGCAATCGGCTGGTTCGTGACGATGCATAGAGCGGTTGCGGTCTCTGCAAGCCTGGACCTGCGTCCACTGGTGGCTATCCTGACTGCGCGCGGGGTACCGCACCACATCACAGAGGAGTCCGGCAAGCTCGTAGTCTGGGCACGCTCAGAGCTCGAAGCCGAGCTGATCAGCGAGTATTTTGACGCCTGGCAGCAAGGCCGTCTGCAGCCACCGGAAGGCGCTGCGATTGCGTCATCGGAACTGCTGCCGGTCAAAGGTATGCTGCAGAATCTGGTGAATGCGGCGTGGCTGGCGCCAGTGACTGTGATGCTGATCGCCGCCTGTGTCGTGGTAGCGCTGATCAGTAATCTGGGTGTCGATGCGTACGCAGTGCGAGGCCTGTTTTTTCCTGAACTGAATCAGTCCGGCGGCCTGTCCGGTCCGCTGTCAGTACTGCAGCTGTTTACGCCGGCGCTGTTGCATTTTGGTGCCGTGCACCTGATTTTTAATACCCTGTGGCTCTGGTACTTCGGTCGCGTCATGGAGCCTGAGCTACGCTCCTGGCGTTACTTGCTGATCATGCTCTGGATGGCCGTGGCGGGCAACGTGGCCCAGTATGTGTGGACCGGTGCCACGAACTTTGGTGGTATGTCAGGTGTGGTGTACGGGCAGATTGGGTTTATCTGGGTATGGCAGAGTCTGCTGCCTAATTCGCAATTGCGATTGCCACTGGGCATGATAATGTTGTTTCTGGTGGCGCTGGTACTGATGGAAGTGCTGGCGTCCGGATATATAGCATCAGCTGCGCATGCCGGTGGCCTGATAGCAGGCATGCTGGCTGGTGCACTGGCAGCACTTCTGGTGCGCATGCGCCATCGTTAAGCAGCCTGTTGTCTACCAGGCCGTATGAAAGGATCCAAGAGGTAGGGGAATGTCGGACAACTCGATTCAATCGATACAGGACATTCTGGCGATGATGACGCCAGAAGTTCACGAAAATCTGAAAACAGCTGTCGAGCTGGGCAAGTGGCCGGACGGGCGTAAACTTACCGCCGAGCAGCTTGAGTATTGCCTGCAGGCCATCATTGCTTACGAGCAGCACCTGCCGGAAGAGGCTCGCGTCGGTTATATCGATCGCACCGGCCTGAAAAAATCCCATTGTGATGACGACGACGCCTCCAAACCAGCGCCAGTCACCATTCTGCCGCCAGGTACCACGCGGCACTGATCTCACGACAGTTCCAAACCAAAATTCCTGCGGAGAATCGCGACAGTGCAAATCCTGGCCTGCGGCAATATACAAAAACTACATAGCCGGCTGGAACAGCCGGTCCAATACAGCCTGCCGGTGGGCGATACTCGCCTGGCGCTCAATCCACTAATTGGTTCGTCTTTGCGTTTGCGGTTTACCGGCACCATCAACTGTGTGCATTGTGGTCGCAACAGCAACAAGAGTTTCAACCAGGGCTATTGTTATCCCTGTTTCCAGAGTCTGGCACAGTGTGACAGCTGCATCATTCACCCCGAAAAGTGTCATTACGATCAGGGTACCTGCCGCGAGCCCTGGTGGGGCGAGGCATTCTGCATGCAGGATCATATTGTGTATCTGGCCAATTCCTCCGGCATCAAGGTGGGGATCACACGTGCCACGCAGATTCCGACACGCTGGATAGATCAGGGTGCCGTGCAGGCGCTGCCGATTCTGCGCGTGCGCAGCCGCCTGCAAAGTGGTGTGCTGGAAGTGATGTTCAAACAGCATGTCGCTGACAAGACAAACTGGCGTGACATGTTGCGGGAAGGTGACCAGATCATTGACCTGCCCGCAGAACGTGATCACCTGCTGGAACTGTGCAAAAAAGACATCGACGAAGCGCAGCAGCGTTTTGGCTTTCACGCCATCAGTACCATCAACGGTGTGGATCCAATAGAAATTAAATATCCGATATCCGGTCATCCTGAGAAGATTGTGTCCTTCAATTTTGACAAGGACCCACTGGTCGAAGGCAGGTTGCTGGGTATTCGCGGTCAATACCTGATGTTCGACAATGGCGTCATCAACATGCGCCGTTTTGGTGGCTACGAAATTGAAGTGGCCCAGTAAAGAAAAGAGGTTTGAAACACCATGAGAGATGCACAGTCGCGCACCGTCTATCTGAAGGACTATCAGCTGCCGCCGTTTCTGATTGACAGAACCGAACTGCGATTCGAACTGGGTGATAATGAGACGCTGGTAAAGTCACAGCTGACCATGCGCAGAAACCCAGAATGTGAAGACAGCAGTGAGCAAAACCTGACATTGAACGGGCAGGACATGGAGCTGCTGAAGGTCGCCATCAATGGCCGGCAGCTGACCCAGGATGCCTATCAACTGAAAGACGAGACACTGACGCTGCTGTCACTGGACAGACTCCTGGCAGGGGACAGTGATGCGTCATTTGAGCTGGCCATCGAAACCCGCATCCGGCCGCAGGAGAACACCAGCCTTGAGGGACTGTATCGTTCCAGCAGTATGTTCTGCACACAGTGCGAGGCCGAGGGTTTTCGCAAGATCACCTATTACCTGGACCGCCCTGATGTGATGTCCAGCTTTGTCACAACTATCGTTGCGGACAAGACAAAGTATCCGGTGCTGTTGTCGAACGGCAACGATATCGCGCGCGGAGAATTGCCGGATGGTCGTCACTGGGTGACCTGGGAGGATCCGTTCCGTAAACCCTGCTATCTGTTCGCGCTGGTAGCCGGTGATCTGAAATCAATTGATGATACGTTCACTACCTGCTCCGGCCGCACGATAGACCTGCGGATCTTTGTTGAAGAAAAGGATCTGGACAAGTGTGACCATGCGATGCAGTCGCTGAAGAATGCAATGCGTTGGGATGAGGACGTGTATGGCCGCGAATACGATCTGGACATTTTCATGATTGTTGCCGTCGACGACTTCAATATGGGGGCCATGGAGAACAAGGGACTGAACATCTTTAATACCTCCTGCGTGCTGGCCAATGCGTCGACCACAACTGACACTGCATTCCAGCGTGTGGAAGCTGTTGTCGCCCACGAGTATTTTCATAACTGGTCAGGCAATCGCGTCACCTGCCGCGACTGGTTCCAGTTAAGCCTGAAAGAAGGCTTTACTGTTTTCCGGGATGCCGAATTCTCAGCAGACATGGGATCGCGGACGGTCAAACGGGTCGAGGATGTCAGCTTCCTGCGTACCTTGCAGTTTGCTGAAGATGCCAGCCCGATGGCCCATCCTGTGAGACCCGACTCCTATATGGAGATCTCCAATTTTTATACGCTGACCATTTACGAAAAAGGCGCAGAAGTAGTGCGTATGATACGTGAGCTGCTGGGGCCTGAGATGTTCCGTAGAGGCTCTGATCTGTACTTCGAGCGTCACGACGGTCAGGCAGTTACGACCGAAGATTTTGTGAAAGCCATGGAAGACGCCAGCGGCGTCGATCTTACGCAGTTCAGGCGCTGGTACAGTTACGCCGGCACACCGGTGCTGAGTGTCTCTGGTGCCTATGATGCAGACAGTGAATTCTACAGCCTCACCGTGCGGCAGAGCTGCCCGCCAACTCCCGAATGTGCAGACAAGCCGGCATTCCACATTCCATTGCGTATTGCACTGTTGGACGATCAGGGACAGCACCTGCCGCTGCGCCTGAAAGCCACCGGTCAGCAGCCAGCAGACGAGCTTGTACTCGATGTCACAGAGGAAGAGCAGACCTTTGAATTTGTGGGCCTCTCGCAACAGCCTTTCCCGTCTCTGCTGCGCGGTTTTTCAGCGCCGGTCAAACTGAAGTTTGAATACACGCGTGATCAGCTGCTGTTTCAGATGACACGCGATACCGATGGCTTCAATCGCTGGAATGCTGCTCAGGAGCTTGCAACTGGTGTAGTTGATGATCTGTTGTCTGCCCGACAAGAGGGACAGTCGGCCACACCCGACCAGCGCCTGATCAAGGCCTATGGTGATATTCTTGCGGCTGCCATCAGCGATGCGGAAAGTGTCAGGGAGCTGGATCAGGCCATGGTTGCCAGGATTCTCGCGCTACCCTCTGAGGCCTACCTGGCCGAACAGTATGAAACGATCGATGTGGACGGAATTCATGCTGTCCGTGAGGCGCTTGCCGATACACTGGCTGTTGAACATGCCGCTTCCTTCGCCCGGCTTTATCATTTGTGTCAGTCGGATGAGCCGTATCAGCCAACAGCAGATGCCATCGCCCGCCGTGCACTGAAGAACCTGTGCCTGGCCTATCTGATGCGCCTGCCGGGTGGCAAAGGTGAAGAAGCCCTGCGGATCTGTCACGCACAGTTTGAACAGAGCAGCAATATGACGGATATCGATATGGCGCTACGGCTGCTGGTCAACGGCGAACAGTCTGGTATTGATGAGATTCGCGAGCAAGCGCTTGCCGCGTTCTATGACAAGTGGCGCCATGAGTCGCTGGTCGTGAATCAGTGGTTCACGATACAGGCTACGGCCACCCGTGCTGGCGCACTGCAGCGGGTTGAAGCGCTGATGAAGCATTCCGCGTTTGATATCCGCAACCCGAACAAGGTGCGCGCTGTTATTGGCGCGTTCTGCAACGGCAATCCGGTCAATTTCCATCAGATTGATGGTGAAGGCTATCGATTCCTTGCTGATCAGGTCATCACTCTGGACAGGCTCAACCCCCAGATTGCTGCGCGACTGTTGACTCCGCTGACGCGCTGGCGCCGATACGACGCAGATCGTCAGCCATTGATGAAGGCCCAGCTGCAACGCATTGCCAGCCAGGCCGACTTGTCCAAGGATGTGTACGAAGTGGTTACCAAAAGCCTTTAACAGGCCTTTGGTAACCGGCAATTTTCAGCACAGTCAGACAATGTACTGATCAGGGCGTGGTTGTGTCGGCCGGGATGACATTGTCTTCCTGCAAGGTGAACTGCCCGCTGAACTCACCGTTAACCTCATAGGTATAGGTGCCGGCTTCCAGACCGTAAACGGACAGGGGCACAACTTTGGTAAACGGTCGGACAGCCTGCGTACAGAGGACAACGGCGGGGTTCTCCAGCCACAGGTCGTTCAGGTAAAAGATGCTGACGTCGATCTGATCATCAGAGCGCGTCTCGCGTACGTAACCAATCTGACCGCAACCGGTAGGAAACTGTCCTTCTACACGCAGCAGCACCTGCGCAGGAGTTTCGTTACTCTGAACGGCCGTCACCTCAGTGATGACGTCCAGCAATCTGCCTTCCTTGAACTCAGTAAGCTCCCAGCGATCCTCGCCAGCAGGCACCAGTTTGATGTCCTGAAAGTGGCCCGGTGTTCCACTGACATCCGCCATGGGGACGGTCAGTTCACCGGTTCCTTCAGCATAAAATGGCACGGGTCGATCGGCTGCGCTGGCCGCACAGGCGACCCCCAGGCCGAGAACAGCGGATGCAATGACAGGTGAATGGAATTTCATGGCTAACCTCCTGTTAAATACGCATAGAATGAATTCCACGATTATTCAATAACAATTCGTGCGGCAGGAGGTCAACAGACGATTCGTGAAATTTCACTGCATGTGACGCCAGCCACACGCAGTGGGAAGGTAGGGCCTGCGATTAATTGGCAGGCGTTATACGCAGAATGCGGTCGGGCTGCTCGCGCTGCTCTGCAGTCATCTGCCGGCCATCGTGATTGCTGGTGCCTACGTAAAGAGCGCCATCGGGACCAATTGCCAGCGCGCGCAATCGGCCATAGACACTGTTGCCGGCGCCGTCGTTGAACCAGCGTTCAATTGCCGTCGGGCGCGTCGGGTCCTGAGGATCCTCAAACTTGATGCGCATCAGGTTCTGGCGGTCCTGAGGCTGAAATCCCAGCACCGACACAAACAGGTTGTTCTTCAATTCCGGCATCAGATCACCGGTATAGAACAGCACGTCGCCCGGCGGTGACGAGGGGACAAACGTCAGGATGGGATCCACGTAATCTGGCGAGTTCATGGCACCCACACCCACAGGCCAGCCGTGATGTCGACCGCCTTCAAGAACCACGATGCGATCATGCGCCATCAGCTGGTCTTCGCCCGTTGGACCATGGTCGCCGGTAAACAGATTGCCGGTGCCTGGCTGCCAGCTGAGGCCGTGTGGGTTCCGCATGCCGTGTGCCCAGATGGGGTTGTCCGGCCAGGGATTATCCGCAGGCACCTCACCCTCTGGTGTAATCCTTAACACCGCACCGCTCAGATCCCCCAGATCATTTGAACGTTGTCGTTCAAAGGCATCACCGGTAGCCACATACAGCATGCCATCGGAACCAAACTGCAGGGTGCCGCCGCTGTGACTGCCGCCTCGTGCCTGCGCGGCCAGCTTGTCATACAGGATGGTTTCTTCACCGGCCTTGCCGTCGACTTCGGTAAATCGGCTGATGCGGTTGTACGGGCCTTCATCGCTCATATAGGTGTACATAACGTATACCCAGGGCACGGCAGGGTAGTCCGGGTGCAGGGCCAAACCAGTCAGGCCACTCTCACCCTGGAAAAAAATCTGATCTTCCAGAGAAAGCCATGGTTCAGGCTGCATGCTGCCATCGGGTGACAGGATGCGGACGCGGCCGGGGCGCTCTGTGACGAATATACGCTCGCCATCCGGTGTAAAACGAATGGTCCAGACTACCTGAAGGTCGCTGGCGAATTCTTCGACCTGGTAAGCCTCGGGTGATTCGATCCAGGTTATCTCAGGCATGGCGGGGATTTCGCCACGGATGATTTCGTTTTGTGCGCTGACATGCAGTGATGCAGTCATCAGTGCGCAAGCCATTACGGACGGCGCTATGGTTTGCTTAAGTAGGCTGGCTATTCGCGTCATAAAAGTTTCCTGCTTTAAAGGACGGGTCCTTGAATTGCCGGTTAAGGCGGCGTTCATCGCAGCAAGTATAGGATCAGTCAGCCAGAGCGTCATGTCCATCTGACGTGTCTATTGCACGCCGTGTCCTGTCTGCTGGCATTGACAGGTCAGGCTTGCGCCTGAAGCGGTCGCGCAGTCGGCAATGATCTGGTGGTATTTATCACCAACAGATGGTGGCTAAAACGATCAAGTTGTTAAATTGGCCATATGACATTTTTGGGTGGGTTATAAAATATACATAAAAAACAACTACCTATGATTCTTTTTTGCGCTGGCATGAATTCTGCTTTATCCGCCTTGGCCTGGGCAGCAATGAGGCTGTTGGCAACAGTGAAAAAAGAACAGGGATTCTGGAGGGACTATGTTGAAATTATTGGGCGTTGCAGTGCTGTGTTCGGGGCTGATGGGATGTCTGTTTGTAGTGGATTCCAAACAGAGCCAGTCACAGACACAGTGGCATTCGGCGGACAGGGAACGATTGGTGACAGGTGAAACAGAAAGCGAGTGGATCAGGCAGACATTTGGCAGCCCGGATCGCGTTTCCCGCTACGACGATGGTTCGGAAGTGTGGCGTTATCGCAACACGCAGTCGTCCGAGTCAGAGATCGGTCTGTTTCTGCTCTTCCACATTGATGTGGAGCGCGAAGAAACCGAAACACTGGCGCTGGAAATCAGGGATGGTGTCGTCGTCGATCACTGGGTCGAGCGTCGCTGACAGGGTTATGCGCGGCACCGCTGTCTGGGTAAGTCTGCAGAGCAACAGGTTTCCAGACACGGTGTCGTGCATTACATCAGGTTTATCGCTGCACCAGCAGCTCCCGGCCGGCCTTGCGCACATCGGTACAACCGGTCAGTGACATGGCGACCTTGAGTTCGGCGCGCAGCAGACCCAGCATCTTCGCCACCGCCTGTTCACCACCAGCTGCCAGCGGATAGGCCCAGGCCCTACCCAGCAGGCAGGCATCGGCGCCCAGCGCCAGTGCGCGCAGGACATCCAGCCCGGACCGGACGCCACCGTCCATCAGTACGGGTATTTTGCCATCAACGATTTCGACAATATCGGGAAGGGCAGTGACACTGGCGGGTACGCCGTCCAGTTGCCGTCCGCCGTGATTGGACACAACCAGACCGTCGACTCCAGCCGCGATGGCAGATCGCGCATCTTCCGGGTCCAGAATTCCCTTTATCACGATGGGACCCTTCCAGCGTTCGCGAACCCAGGCAATGTCATCCCAGGTAACTGTAGGATCGAAGTTGCGTTGCACCCAGCCAGCGAACGAGCCGAAGCCGCTATTGTCGGGCACCGCATCAACGATGTTGCCAAATACGTGGGGGCGACCATTGAGCTGCACGTCCCAGAGCCAACGCGGGTGCGTGACGCCTTGCCAGACCCGTCGCAGGCTGGTTTTCAGGCCAGGAGCGGATGACATGCCGGAATGCACATCACGGTAGCGGGCGCCGGCAACCGGCAGATCCACAGTAAATACCAGAACCGGGCATCCACAGGCGGCAACACGTTGCAGAAGCTGCTCCATATAGCCGCGATCACGGATCATATACAGCTGATACCAGGGCGGTACGGGGGCAGCCCGGGTGACTTCCTCTACACTGCAGATACCCACTGTCGAGAGACAGAATGGCACGCCGGCGCGGGCGGCTGCTTTTGCAGCCTGCACTTCTCCGCGCCGCGCAAACATACCGGCAAAGCCGATAGGCCCGAGCGCCAGTGGCAGGGCCAGTTTCTGGCCAAACAGTTCAACTTCAGTGGAAAGCTCGGAGACATCACACATGACACGCTGACGCAGGGCCAGTGCCTGCATGTCGGCGAAATTGCGTGCCAGCGTCAGTTCGCTGTAGGAGCCGCCATCCAGATATTCAAAGAACAGGGGTGGCAATCGCCGCCGGGCAGCCCGGCGGTAGTCGGAAACCGTTACAGCAACCATATTGCCCCCTGATGCTGATTCACAATGACGTTAACAGATGCTCGCAGGGAAAGGATCGGGCCGGGGCACAACATTCCTGCGCTCCCCGGCCCGCGATGCGGATATAACGCTAAGCTCAGGCTACGTCGGCGACGTTGGTCACCGGTATCTGTTTCTGACGTTCAGCCGCTTCCATGTACTGTTTGATCTCGTTGAAGTTCAGATAACGGTAGATGTTGTCCGCCATTGTCTTCACCTCACCCATGTATGACATGTACTCATCCATGGTCGGGATCTTGCCCAGCGCGGATGCCACTGCCGCCAGTTCAGACGAGGCCAGGAAAACGTTGGCGCCGTCGCCCAGACGGTTAGGGAAGTTCCGCGTTGAGGTTGATACCACCGTCGAGTTGGGGGCTACACGTGCCTGGTTACCCATGCACAGAGAACAGCCGGGCATCTCGGTACGGGCACCTGAGGTGCCGAAAATGCTGTAGATGCCTTCTTCGGTCAGCTGGTGCTGGTCCATCTTGGTCGGTGGCGACACCCACAGACGTGTTGGCAGTGAACCTTTGACCTGTTTCAGGACTTCACCTGCAGCACGGAAGTGACCGATATTGGTCATGCATGAGCCGATGAACACCTCATCAATCCTGGTGCCCTGAACTTCGGACAGTGGCTTGATGTCGTCCGGATCATTCGGGCAGGCCAGCAGAGGCTCCTTGATTTCGTTCAGATCGATTTCGATGATCTTGTGGTACTCGGCATCGGCATCCGGCTCCATCAGCTCCGGATTTTCCAGCCATGCTTCCATGGCCTGTGCACGGCGCTCCAGGGTTCGGGCGTCGCCATAACCTTCGCTGATCATCCAGCGCAGCAGGGCGATGTTGGACTTGAAGTACTCAATAATCGGCTCTTTGCCCAGACGAATCGTACAGCCGGCAGCAGAGCGCTCGGCCGAAGCGTCGGACAGTTCAAATGCCTGCTCCACTTTCAGGTCGGGCAGACCTTCGATCTCCAGAATGCGACCGGAGAAGATGTTCTTTTTGCCTTTTTTGGCAACAGTCAGATCACCGCTCTGGATGGCTGCGTAAGGAATGGCGTTAACCAGGTCACGCAGGGTGATGCCTGGCTGCATTTCGCCCTTGAAACGCACCAGCACCGATTCTGGCATATCCAGAGGCATAACCCCTGTAGCGGCAGCAAAAGCCACCAGGCCGGAGCCGGCCGGGAAGGAAATACCGATCGGGAAACGGGTGTGTGAGTCACCGCCGGTGCCGACAGTATCGGGCAACAGCATGCGGTTCAGCCAGCTGTGGATAATGCCATCACCCGGACGCAGCGCCACACCACCACGGGTCTGAATGAAGTCGGGCAGGGTGTGCTGGGTATCGATGTCGACGGGTTTTGGATACGCGGCCGTGTGACAGAATGACTGCATCACCAGGTCGGCAGAGAAACCCAGACAGGCCAGATCTTTCAGCTCGTCGCGGGTCATCGGGCCGGTGGTGTCCTGCGAGCCGACAGTGGTCATTTTCGGTTCGCAGTAACTGCCTGGACGCACACCTTTGACGCCACACGCCTTGCCGACCATCTTCTGTGCCAGCGTAAAGCCTTTGCCGCTCTCTTCGACTGTGAACGGTTTGCGGAATACCGTTGAGTGTTCCAGCCCCAGCGATACACGTGCCTTGTCAGTCAGGCCGCGACCAATGATCAATGGAATACGGCCACCAGCGCGGACTTCGTCCAGCAACACGTCGGTTTTCAATTCGAATTCGCAGACCAGCTCGTCGGTGCCGTGTCTGAGGATTTTGCCTTCATAGGGGTAGATGTCGATGACATCACCGGTTTCCATCTTGTCGACATCACATTCGATGGGCAGGGCGCCGGCATCTTCCATGGTGTTGAAGAAAATTGGCGCGATCTTGCCGCCCAGACAGACACCGCCGTTGCGCTTGTTGGGAATGTGGGGGATGTCATCGCCGATGTACCACAGCACCGAGTTGGTAGCTGATTTGCGCGAAGAGCCGGTACCCACCACGTCACCAGCCAGAGCCACCGGGTGACCCTGCTCTTTCAGGTCGGCAATCTGCTGTGCTGCATTGGTAACGCCTTCGCGTGGCATCTTGTACATGGCCAGAGCGTGCAGCGGGATGTCAGGTCGTGACCAGGCATCAGGCGCTGGCGACAGGTCGTCGGTATTGGTTTCCCCGGGTACCTTGAAGACAGTGATTGTCATCTTTTTGGGCACTTCAGGGCGTTCCAGGAACCACTCGGCCTCGGCCCAGGACTCGATCAGGGCCTTGGCGTGCGCATTGCCAGCCTGCATTTTCTCTTCCACATCGTGGAAGGCGTCGAACATCAGCAGGGTATGCTTGAGTTCTTCCGCGGCGGCGGCACCCAGTTCCTGGTCGTCCAGCAGCTCCACCAGAGTGGTGATGTTGTAGCCGCCCAGCATGGTGCCCAGCAGTTTGACGGCGTGCAATTTGTCGATCAGGGGAGAGCTGGCTTCGCCTTGAGCAATCGCAGACAGGAAACCTGCCTTGACGTAGGCTGCCTCGTCGACACCGGCCGGTACGCGATTGGTGATAAGGTCGAGGATAAATTCTTCCTCGCCAGCTGGTGGGGCTTTCAGCAGTTCAACCAGCTCGGCAACCTGCGCTGCATCCAGAGGTTTGGGCACGATACCCAGTTCAGCCCGTTCGGCCACGTGTTTACGATAGGCTTCTAACACAGTAATCCCCTTCAGGTAATGGTGAAACAAATAGGGTAAGCGGTGAAAAATGGGCCACGATTTTAGTGTAAAATGCAGAAAAATTCCAGTTCGCAGTCCCTTGCAGGATACCGCACAAGCCGATGACAGGATCACTTAATGCCTGAACAGCCAGTTAAAACCCCGTGTATTGGCATCTGCTCAACCACATCAGTGGGCGATACAATCTGCCGCGGCTGCAAGCGTTTTGCCTTTGAGGTCATCGAATGGAATGCTTTCACCCAAAGTCAGAAGCAGGCTGTTGTCGACCGGCTGGAGCAGTTGATTCAGCCAATCGTGGAAACGCGCTTCATCATCCGCTCGCCCGGTTCGCTGGCCACCGGCCTGAAACGTCACGGTGTGCCCTATAACCCGGCGCTGTCGCCCAGCTGCTGGCTGCACAACCTGCTGAAGAAACGTCATCAGGCAGTGACAGACTTTGCCGAATTTGGAGTGGAAGTACGCGAAGACTTCAGGCACATGTCGCCAGCGCAGCTGGCCGAAGAGATGGACAGCCAGCTATTGCTGCTTTGCGAGGCGCATCAAATGCGCTATTTCCCTGAGCTGGTGACGTGAGGCAGTGGCTTTAGCTCATAGCCATCCGGCGTAAATTCCAGTACCCAGGCTTTCTGGTCCCAGGCGCCAAGCACAATGCGGTGTGCTTCATCACGGCCATTTATCTGATCGGATAAACGGATGGTGTGGATGCCGGGGCGGTGTGTGTGCCCGTGTATCAGCAGGTTGACCTGAAGTTTATCCAGTTGACGGACCACTTCCTCGTGGGTGACATCCATGATGTCGGAGGCCTTGTTGCTGTTGGCCTCTTTGCTTTGCTGGCGCATCTGCTGAGCGACCATCAGACGCTCCAGCAGTGGTCGTGCCAGAAAACTCTGCTGCCATTTCGGGTCGCGCAACTGCTCGCGAAATTTGATGTAGGCGGTATCGCGCGTGCATAGACTGTCGCCATGCATCAATGCCACTTTGTGGCCATAACAATCTATGATTGTGGGATCTGGCAGGATGCTGGCACCACAGCGCTGCGCGAAGTCTTCACCAATCAGGAAGTCACGGTTGCCATGCATCAGATAGATGCGGGTGCCACTGTCGGCCAATGTACGCAAGGCGCCGGCCACCTTGTCGGCGGCCGGGTTTTCGTCGTCGTCACCGATCCAGGCTTCAAACAGATCCCCCAGAATGTATACGGCATCGCAAGCCTCTGCCCGCGTTTTCAGCAGCTGCAGAAAGGTATTGATGATGGGACCTTCCGGGGTTTCTATGTGCAGATCCGAGATGAACAGCGTTTTTTTGCCGCGCTGTTCACCCTTTGGCTGCTCATGGCTTGCCTGTGTGTCAGTCATAGCGTTCCCTGGGATAATTATTATTTCCTGGTTGAGCGTATCACGACTCCGGGTAGGTGACCTCGGTGCTGGTGATGATTACTTCGTCCAGCGGCACGTCCTGATGACCGGCAACATATCCAGTGCGGCAGGCCTTGATGCGATTGACCACATCCATGCCGTCAGTGACCTTGCCGAATACCGCGTATCCCCAGCCTTGCGGCGTCTTGTTCTTGTGATTCAGAAACCCGTTGTCGGCAACGTTGATAAAAAACTGGGATGTGGCAGAGTGAGGGTCGGAAGTGCGTGCCATGGCGATTGTGCCAACATCGTTGCTCAGGCCGTTGTCAGCTTCGTTCTGAATGGGGCTGCCGTTATCTTTCTGGCTCATGCCTGAGGTGAATCCACCACCCTGAATCATGAAGTTGTCGATAACGCGATGGAAGATGGTACCGTCATAAAAGCCGTCGCGGGCGTACTTCAGGAAATTGGCGGCGGAGGCCGGTGCCTTGTCGAAATCCAGTTCGATCTGAATATCACCGTAGTTGGTCTTAAAAACAATCATAATTCACACTACTCGTCGGTTCTGCTTAATGGTCAGAGCCGCTATAATAATGACTTTATGTCCTTCGAGAAAGCAGATTCGCCACTATGACCGCAAGCAGCCCGTCAAACGCTAACCACGGAAACGCTGACAAGAGCCACAATTCCGCAGAAGCCGCCGGAAAGTCGCCGTCGCACTTCATTCGCCACATGATCGAGCAGGATCTGGGATCGGGCAAGCACAATGGCCGGGTGCAGACGCGTTTTCCTCCTGAACCCAACGGCTTTCTGCATATCGGACACGCCAAGTCAATCTGTCTGAACTTTGGGCTCGCGCAGCAGTTTCAGGAGCGCGCGCGAGCGGCCTGTAACCTGCGTTTTGACGATACCAACCCGGCCAAGGAAAGCCAGGAGTTCATCGATGCCATCAAGGCTGACATTGAGTGGCTTGGATTTGAGTGGAACGGGGAAGTACGTTACACCTCGTCTTATTTTCAGCACCTGTATGATTTTGCTTTGCAGTTGATTCGCAATGGCAAAGCCTATGTGTGCAGCCTGACACCCGACGAGGCTCGCGAGTATCGCGGCACCCTGACCGAACCGGGTCGCAACAGCCCGTATCGCGAGCGCAGTGTTGACGAAAATCTGGACTTGTTTCAGCGTATGCAGGCAGGCGAGTTCGCGGATGGCGAGCACAGCCTGCGCGCGAAGATTGATATGGCATCGCCGAATATCAACATGCGTGATCCTGTGATCTACCGAATCCGCAAACTGCGCCACCACCAGACGGCAGACAGCTGGAATGTCTACCCGATGTATGACTACGCGCACTGCATTTCCGATGCGCTCGAGCACATCACACATTCCTTGTGCACGCTTGAATTTGAGGACCATCGTCCGCTGTACGACTGGATTCTGGTGAATCTGGAACCGGATTCTCTGCGACAGGCATGTCACTCGCTTGGCAATATGAGCGCAGATGAGCCCTATGTATTGCCTCAGCAGACCGAATTTGCCCGCCTGAACATCAACTATACCGTGATGAGCAAGCGTAAACTGAAAGAAATGGTGGAGCTGGGTCTGGTATCAGGCTGGGACGATCCGCGTATGCCCACGCTTTCAGGGCTGCGCCGCCGTGGTTACACGCCGGCAGCCATTCGTCATTTCTGTGACATGATCGGTATGAGCCGCAGCGAAAGCATTGTTGATGTCGGCATGCTGGAGCACAGTATTCGCGACGATCTTGATACCAATGCGCCCCGGGCGATGTGTGTGCTGCGCCCATTAAAAGTGACGCTGACCAACTATCCTGACGACAAACAGGAAATGCTGTCACTGCCATGTCACCCTAAGAATGATATGGGGCACCGTGATATTCCGTTCGGAAAAACGCTGTACATTGACCGCAGTGATTTCGAGCAGGTGCCACCTCCTGGATTCAAGCGTTTGAGCCCTGAGAGCGAAGTCCGTCTGCGCGGTGCCTATGTCATCCGCTGCGATGAAGTCATCACGGATGACAACGGTGAAGTTGTTGAGCTTCGCTGCCATGCTGACCTGGATACGCTTGGCAAGAACCCGGAAGGGCGCAAGGTCAAGGGTGTGATTCACTGGGTGCCAGCGGAATCCGCGTTAGCCGCCGAAGTCAGGATTTATGACAGACTGTTCAATAATGAGAGTCCGGATGATAAATCGCTCGGAGACTTCAAGAACAGCCTGAACCCTGACTCGCTGCAGATCCTGACTGGCTGCCTCGTGGAGCCGTCACTGGCGTCTGCGGCACCGGAAGCCAGTTTTCAGTTTGAACGGGAAGGGTATTTCTGTGTGGATCGCCACGACAGCCGCCCTGGCAGACTGGTATTCAATCGCACAGTGAGCCTGCGGGACTCATGGGGAAAACAGAACGGATGACTTTACCTGAGATCACGCTTTACAACACGCTGACCCGACGCAAGGAAGTGTTCAATCCGGCCGAAGCCGGAAAGGTCCGCATGTACGTCTGTGGTCTGACCACCTACGACTATGCACATATTGGCCATGCGCGAATGCTGGTGGCCTTTGACGTAATCCAGCGTTATTTCCGTTACTGCGGTTATCAGGTTACCTATGTCCGCAATATCACCGATATTGACGACAAGATTCTCAGGCGCGCAAAAGAGAACGGAGAATACTTTGCGGATCTGACTGAGCGCTTTATCGAAGCGACGCATGAGGATGAAGCCGCACTGTTTATACAGCCACCCGATCAGGAGCCCAGGGCGACTGCGCACATCGGTGAAATCATCAGCATGATCGAACGCCTGATTGCCGCTGACTACGCTTATCGGGCGGAGAACGGCGATGTGTATTATGCAATCAGTCAGTTCAAAGCTTACGGCAAACTCTCCAACAAGAATCCGGAAGAGCTGCTGGCCGGCGCGCGAATCGAAGTGGGTGAGCTGAAGCGTGACCCACGTGACTTTGCTCTCTGGAAAGCCGCCAGCGACGAAGAGGTGGGCTGGGACTCGCCATGGGGATATGGTCGTCCGGGCTGGCACATCGAGTGCTCTGCCATGTCCACCTGCTGCCTGGGTGACAGTTTTGACATACATGGCGGCGGCAGCGATCTGATGTTCCCTCATCACGAAAATGAAATTGCTCAGTCAGAGGCGGCGACCGGAAAACACTTTGCCAGCTACTGGATGCACAACGGAGCAGTTCGTGTCGATAATGAAAAAATGTCCAAGTCGCTGGGCAATTTTTTTACTATTCGTGATGTGTTGCAGCGCTACCCGGCCGATGTTGTCCGTTATCTGCTGGTCGCCAGCCACTATCGCAGTCCTATCAATTACTCGGATAAAGGACTTGATCAGGCTGCCTCTGCTTTGGAGCGTCTGTACCTTGCGGTGCGGGGTCTGGACACCGACCATGCCAACGATCTCGTCAACAGCCAGTTCGAGAAATCGTTCCGGGAGGCGATGAATGACGACTTCAACACTGCTGAGGCAATCAGCGTGCTGTTTGATATTGCCAGAGAGATAAACCGGGTCAAGGAGACCGAACCGGCGCAGGCTGCCAGGCTGGGCAAGCTGATGCTGAAACTGGCCGGGGTAATGGGGCTGATGCAAGGCTCTGCCGAGCAGTTCCTGCGTCGTGGCGAGGATCAGGTTGACGCCGAATTGATAGAATCGCTTATCGCTCAACGCAAGCAGGCCCGTGCGGACAAGGACTGGGCGCTGGCCGATCAAATCCGCGATCGGCTCAATGAAATGAAGGTGGTTGTCGAAGACGGGACCGATGGCAGCCGCTGGCGCATAGAAAGGTAGATTCACTGCAATCAATCGTTGACGGAGACGGCCCGCATGAGTATTATGCCGTCCTCGCGGTTGGGGGACGTCTGTAAAACGACGTTCTGACAATAGGCGATTGTCGGGGTATAGCGCAGTCTGGTAGCGCGCCTGCTTTGGGTGCAGGATGTCGGGAGTTCAAATCTCTCTACCCCGACCACTTTTTTACCGCGGATTTATGGTGGCTGTAGCTCAGTTGGTAGAGCCCCGGACTGTGACTCCGGTTGTCGTGGGTTCGAGCCCCATCAGCCACCCCATATTCAAAAGCCTGGCGGGTAATACTCCGCCAGTGCTGCCCCAGCAAACCAGTATCTGCCGCGGCAGGACCAGTTCCGCGCCCGTAGCTCAACCGGATAGAGCATCGGCCTTCTAAGCCGAGGGTTGCAGGTTCGAGTCCTGCCGGGCGCGCCAAATACAAAAGGGTCACCCTGCGGGTGGCCCTTTTTTATTTGCCGCCCGGCGGCAGACGAGAACCTGCCGTTCGACAAAACGGCAGGACAGCCGTTTTGGACGCACTTTAGTGCGCAAGAACCTGCTGCACCTACCGGCAGCGCTTCCGCAGGTGGGAGTGTTCCTCCTCAGGTTTTCGTCGCTCACGCTCCCACCTCCGAAAACACTACCTGGAATCAGCCGCAACAGGCACCTTCTTCCATCGAAGCATCAGGAGTAGCGGGACAAGGAGCGAGGGTGTACCCGAGGACTGTCCCGCTGATCGTGATGCTGGAAGCTTCTAGCCGAGATCTGTCCCGCGGCGCCGGGTGCCGGAAGCTCCGACCGAGATCCATCCCGTGACGCAATACGACGGAGGCACTACCCTCCAGCCTAACCCTTCATCCGTCTACCCGCAGCCTCAGCCTCCAGTCGCTCAACCAGCCAGACCTTGATAATCGATTGACGCGTAACACCAATACGCGCAGCCTCGCGGTCCAAAGATTCCACCACCCAGGCCGGAAAGTCGACGTTAATACGTTTCTGATTCTGGTTGTTACGGCGCGCAGTTAATAAATCCAGATCGTCAACAACATCCTGCTCACCTTCATCAAACTTCCTGTCAAAGTCTTTAGCTTTCATAGAGCTGCACCTCACTTTTTCGAGAGCGTCTGACAGATATGAGTCGGATATAGCCATTCCGATATGTGACGACTGCAGACCAATGTTTATTATTGATTAGCCCGACTAAGAGATAGCGGGGTTCATCTTCTGATTTGGCACGAATTTCAATCATCTCAGGATCATTCCATAGCTCCTGAGCCTGCTCGAAGTTTATACCGTGTTTTTCGAGATTGATCTGACTCTTATCCTTGTCATACTCAAAATCGGCCATGAGTATAAATTACTCCTTTTCTACTCAAGCAACAAGTTTGCTGGGTCCTTAAACCCCCTCAACTCACGTATACTTCATAGCACCAATCCCACCACAGGACTCCACCCCATGTGCGGCCGCTACAACATCGTTGACAGCCTCGAGGTCAGAGCCCTGCTGACCATGCTCGGTGTAGATCTCGGCAAAGGCTTCCGTTTCTCCCCAGACATCGCTCCGGGAGCAACCGTCAGTATCATCCGCGAAGTGGACGGTGAGCGCATTGTCAGCGACGCTATCTGGTGGCTGCTGCTCGATCCTGCAACGCTCAAGCCCAATTACAAGTACGCGTCCTTTAATACACGCTCTGACAAACTCGATGAGCCTCGCGCCGCCGGTTTTCGGCCCTATCGCGAGTCGCGCTGCATTATTCCGGCGTCTGCGTTCGTGGAGGGCCTGGGAGACGGTAAAACCTACCACAAGCTCGCAGCTGTCGATCAGGCTATTGCCTTTGGTGGTTTGTGTCGGGAATGGGTGAATAAAGAGACAGGTGAAACCGCGCTGTCAGTCAGCATTATCACCTTGCCGCCCCTGCATGACGCCTACTGGAAAACACATGTGCATCCCAAATCCATGCCTTTGATGCTTCCTACGGAAAACGATGTGATGGATCCGTGGCTGGACAGAGGAGAAAAAGACGTGGAGCAGTTTCGCTGGCTGCTGGAGCCGATTTTGCGGGCACCGCTGGTGGCGACGCCGATTGACAGGCCTTCGACCTGGCGGCCGATTGGCGGCAGCAAGACACTTAAAGGGGACGGAGGGATTTAGCAAGCTAAATCCCTCCGTCCCCTTTACACCCTTTACAGCCTAATCAACGCTTGACGCGAGCCTTGTATTCGCAGGCGATGGTGTCGATTTCGATCAGGTCGCCGATGTCGCAGAACTCGGAAACTTTCAGCTCGTAGCCGGACTTCAGGCGAGCAGTCTTCATGACTTTGCCTGTTGTATCACCGCGCGCAGAAGGCTCAGTGTAGGCGATCTCGCGAACAATGGTTTTAGGCAGATCAATGGAGATCACCTTGCCATTGTAGAATACGGCCTGGCAGACATCTTCCATGCCATCTTCAATGAAGTCGATGACGTTTTCCAGATCGTCTTTCTCGATCTCGATCTGCTCGTAGTCGCTGTCCACGAAAACATACATAGGGTCAGCGAAGTAGGAGTAGGTAACTTCCTTTTGTTCCAGGACGATCTGTTCCAGTTTGTCGTCAGATTTGAACGCTGTCTCGGTGGCAACACCGTTGAGCAGGTTCTTCAGTTTCATCTTGTTGACGGCAGAGCCGCGGCCAGCGCGATGAAAGTCGTTCTTCTGAACTTTCCAGGGTGAGCCGTCAATCATGATGACCTGTCCGGCACGGATTTCCTGAGCGGTTTTCATAGTTAAACACTCTGTAAGGCAAAACAATCGGGTTAAGTTGCAAAGCCTGTAGCGCGCACGAGACTTGAGGTCAGATCGGGCAACTCTGCCAGCTTTTGCTGCCAGTTCCGGGCATGGCTGTGTAGCGCCGGAAAGTGGGGGCGCAGATCATGCCACAAATTTTCAATTCCGTCACCACAATTCCAGCGAAAATTCAGCTCCTGCCAGCAGGCAAGTGCCGCGGCTTCGGAGCCTGATTTGGCCGTGCCAGCGTAGAGGGAATGAAAAGCCTGCAGTTTATCCAGGTGCACGCCATCATCCTGCGGATAGATATGCCACAGCATGGGTTTGCCGGCCCACTGGGCGCGGACAAATGAGTCTTCGCCGCGAACGATGTTGATGTCGCAGATGCTCAGCAGTCGGTCATAGTCTGGCTGGCTGACGAAGGGGTGAACCAGGAATTGGATGTTGCCCAGAGTCAGGCAGTCTCCGGGGGTCGGCTCTTGGGGACGGCCAAGCTGGCTCGCCAGCTGATTCGCCAGCCCACCTGCCGGGATGATACAGACCGTGGGCTGCGTGTCCTGCTTCAGCGCGCCAATGAGGTTCTTAAGCACCGGGCCAGGATAACAGAACAAGGAAAGCCACAGCTTTGGCTCATCGTTGAGGCCGTAGGCGTTGACAAGCTGATGGCGGAGCGGGTTCTGTTCGTTCTGCCATGTCTGATGCTGGGCAATCAGTGTACGCTCGCGCAGCAAACCGCCAGTATTTTTACCGAAGCCGGGCAAGAAAAACTGCTTTTGCAGCGTGACTGTCTGATCGGCGCCCTGAATGGTCTGTGGCGAAGGCAGGCCATGGAATTCCGCAACCCAGTCTTCGGCGCTAAGATACTCAAGATTCACCCAACAGGGGTGGGGTTGCTGCGCAGCCATGCTCCGCAAAGTGATTTCTGGCAGCTCACAGCCAAACATTTCAACAATGACCGCCGCCTGGGCTGCTTCGATACAAGATTGCCCATCTTGTGGCCAGCGTCGAACGCAGACACCCTGCAATTGCAATGCCTGAGATGTGGGATTGGGTTCATTGCTCAGCAATGGATCCAGAAATCGCAGCGCCGCCTGCCAATCATCGACCCACAGCGTAACGGCAATCCCGTGCTCAGTTGCCAGCTGCTGACTTAACCGCCAGCTCACACCAATATCACCAAAATTGTCGATGATGCTGCAGAACACAGACCAGAATGGTTTGGTAAAACGATGTGACACAGTATAGGAAGCCTGAGTTGTCTGTCGCGAAGCCGTAGTGCGCAAATAGTGGCACTACTGATTTGGATTGACAATGCCGCCATGCCACTCAGTAGCTGCCGGTGGTCGCCACAATTGCCTGTCTGCGGGTATACTTGCCGACAAATTTAGTGAGGAGTGCGGGGGTATGCTGGCAGTTATTGGCGGGAGTGGGCTAAATTCCCTGACAGGGTTGCAGGAGCTTCGCCGCGAACAGGTAACGACACCCTATCAACAGGCACCGGTCTCTGTTTCAGTGGCAAGCCTGGAAAATGGCAGGGAGCTGGTGTTTCTGCCCCGGCATGGTGATGGCCATGTGCTGCCCCCGCACAGAATCAACTACAGGGCAAATATATTCGCACTGCACCAGTTGAATGTGTCAGGTGTCATTGCTGTCAACGCGGTGGGTGGCATCTCAGAAAAAATGGCGCCTGGTGTTATTGTACTTCCCGACCAGATCATCGATTACACATGGGGGCGTGATCATACCTTTTTTGACGGCGATCAGACGGGTCTGCAATCACCTGACCAGTTCACGTCGACAGTAGCCCATATTGACTTCACCCGGCCCTATGACGACGACCTGCAGACACTGATTCTGCACGCTGCGGGCAAGCTGCGTCTGTCAGCAATCGCCGGAGGCGTTTACGGCGCCACCCAGGGGCCACGACTGGAGACCCCGGCAGAAATCAGACGCCTTGCACAGGATGGTTGTGACCTGGTCGGAATGACCGGCATGCCGGAAGCGGCACTGGCAAGAGAAATCGGCCTGCCTTACGTGTGCCTGGCGCTGTCAGTCAACTGGGCAGCAGGGATTACGGATGAAGTCATTACCATGGATAGCATTCGCCAGGTACTGTCCGAGGGCATGGATCGTATCCAGCAGATCGTTCTGGCTGTGGCCGCAGAAAACTGACGCTGTCAGCCAGACAAGCAGATGCTGCTCAGAACTGCAGATTCGCCAACGAAACGGCCGGCGGCACTTCGTAAGGAAACACCTGAACCAGAATGCCTACCGCCGGATGGTCCAGGTAGTGAAATTCATTGCTTCGCATGTCGCGTGAACTTTGCACCGGGATACGGCGGGTGATGTTCTCACCTGCAAACTGATTGAACCAGAGAGCCGATTCCAGCACGACACGTGTCTCGTTGCGATTGAAGAAAAGTCTCAGGCTGCCCTGCAGTTCATGCGCGGTTTCGCCGAACTGTCGCCCGCCATTGATAATGATGGGCGTTGCGCGGCTGGCCTGCGTCATCGGCTGACGCCAGGCGGCATGATAAAGCACTCTGTATCCTGACGCGCGTTCAAGTGCCTGATTGGTCTGCCGGAAATCGTGCTGTTCAGCGGGTAATTGCAGAAACGCGTCACGGCTCAGGTCGGGCAGGCGAAATGCCTCATCCGCAGCGCGCTGCTGCACGGGTACTTCCGCACCTTCGCTGTTCGCCAGCGCCAGGGGCGCATCGGCCAGCTGCTCCCAGTCTGCCAGTGTAAGCACGTCCAGCATGGATGACAGGGCGAGGGCGTTCTCCGGCACAGTAAAGTACGCTTCTTCCTGCGGCCAGTTCTCCTCATCAAAATTGCCAGTCTCGTGCAGGAACAGCGTCACTTCCACTTGATACCAACGTTCACCGCTCTGCGCGAAGGAGGCAGAGGGTGATGCCATCAAAACAACGGCCAGCAAGGCCATTGCAATAACTGGCAGTCGTAATAATTTTAATGCGTGAGACATGCGTCAGGATCCAGAAGCAGGTGCCAGAACGTAGAATTCGGTATTCTTGCGCAGGGCCCAGGCGGAGTCAATGTAAAGCGCCGGGCCAGGGTCAATCGGGCAGGACAGAGCTGCGGCGAGCTGTTAAGCTCCGACAGCAGTGCCCGAAGATAATACGGAGAATAACATGGACGCACTTGCACAGAGCCTGCAGGCCCTGTCCGGATTCCTGTGGGGAATGCCGCTGATTTTCCTGGTCGTGGGTGGTGGACTGTTCTTTGCCTTTTACAGTCGGTTTCAGCCCTACCGTTATTTTGGCCACGCGATTGCCATCCTGCGCGGAAAATACGACAAAGAAGATGATCCTGGCGACCTGAGCCATGCCCAGGCACTGGCAGCCGCGCTGTCCGGAACGCTGGGTATGGGCAACATCGCCGGTGTTGCACTCGCCATCGGCATCGGTGGGCCGGGTGCCGTGTTCTGGATGTGGGTCACGGCGGTGGTAGGTGTGGCTACAAAATTCTTCACCTGCACACTCGCCGTCATGTACCGCGGACCTGATAGTCAGGGCCACATTCAGGGTGGGCCGATGTATGTCATCCGCGAAGGTCTGGGGCCGCGCTGTCGCTGGCTGGCGGTGATGTTCGCACTGGCCGGGCTGTTCGGAACACTGCCTTCGGTACAGATTAATCAGTTGACCCAGGTGGTGCGCGAGATGGTCTTTGTGCCCGCCGGGCTGGTCGATCCAGCTGAGCCTTTTGTCTTCAATCTTGTGTTTGGCCTGCTTGCCGCGGCACTGGTCGGCGGTGTGATCTTTGGTGGAATCCAGCGCGTCGGTTACACGGCGGTACGCCTGGTACCGGCCATGGTTCTGCTTTACATGAGCATGACCTTGCTGGTGCTGGTCGCCAATATTACCGAGCTGCCGCGATACCTGTTGTTGATTGTCACCGACGCTTTCAGTGCGGCATCGGTTGGCGGTGGTCTGGTCGGCGTCATCACCATTGGTGTGATGCGTGGCGCGTTTTCCAATGAGGCGGGCATTGGCACGGAATCAATGGCGCATGGCGCTGCCAAGACGACCGAACCTGTGCGGGAGGGGCTGGTCGCCATGATGGGGCCGGTGATAGATACACTGATTGTGTGTACCTGCACTGCGCTGGTGATATTGCTGACTGGCGTCTGGGAAAGTGGTGATGCAGACGGTGTCAGTCTTACCGCGATGGCGTTCGCTGAAGTACTGCCGGGTCGACTGGGTGCCTATGTGGTTTCGTTTGTTGTGTTGATATTTGCGTCCAGCACCATGTTCACATTCTGGTATTACGGCGCCAAGTGTCTTGGTTTCCTGATTGGTGCTCAGCATCAACATCACTACCGCTACTTTTACATCCTGCTCGTGGTGCTGGGCGCCATCGCGCCACTGGAGGCAGTCTTCGGGCTGATCGACAGTGCCTATGCCTTGATGGCCATTCCGACCATGCTCTCAACCTTCATTCTGGCGCCCAGAGTGATGGCGGCCGCACGCACTTACTTTGCGGGTATGAATGACGATACAGGTCAGCAATCTGACCGCTCAGCCTAGGTGCTCAGCGGCTCAGGCGTCAGCGTTTCTCGGCGCTGAGCCGCAGCTGATCCAGTGTCTTGTTGATGAACTCAATACGCGCGGCAGCCTTCTCCTGGCCGTGCGTGAATCCCAGCTGGGTCGGGCCGGACATTTTGTAGATGCGGCTCTGTTTCTGGATCAGCTGAACGATAGACAAGGGGTCGACTTTGGTGTGCTGGCCAAACACAATGCGGCCGGTCTGGGCGCTGGCGTCGATCTTGCTGATACCATAAGCTTCGGCACGCAGTTTCAGCTGTGTCACCGACAACAGAATCTTTACCGGCTCCGGCAGCAGACCAAAGCGGTCGATCATTTCGATCTGCAGATCCCGCAGCTCATCATCGTCCTCAGCGCCGGCAATACGCTTGTACATGATCAGCCGGGTATGAATGTCAGGCAGGTAATCGTCCGGTATCAGTGCCGGGACGCGCAGATTGATTTCGCTGCCACTTTGCAGCACCAGGTCAATGTTGGGCGTGCGTCCCTCACGCATGGCCTTGACGGCTTCGTCCAGCATTTCGGTGTACAGCGTAAATCCAATCTTCTGCATGTGACCAGTCTGTTCTTCGCCCAGAATTTCACCTGCACCACGTATCTCCAGGTCGTGGCTGGCCAGCGTGAAGCCAGCGCCCAGCGTGCTGGCGGCAATGATGGCTTCCAGGCGCTTCTGGGCGTCGGTACTCAGTGCCTTCGGTGGCGGCGTCAACAGATAGGCGTAGGCCTGGTGGTGCGATCGCCCGACGCGGCCACGCAGCTGGTGCAGCTGTGCAAGGCCCAATTTGTCTGCGCGGTCAATAATTATGGTGTTGGCATTGGGTATGTCGATACCGGTTTCAATAATGGTAGAACACACCAGAATATTGTGCCGCTTGTGGTAAAAGTCGGCCATGATGCTTTCCAGCTCGCGCTCGGGCAACTGACCATGCGCCACCGACACGCGCGCTTCGGGCACCAGTTCGCGTAGCTGCTCTGCGGTACGCTCGATAGTTTTCACTTCGTTGTGCAGGTAAAAGACCTGGCCGCCGCGCAACAGCTCACGCAGAATGGCTTCCTTGACCAGACTGTCCTGGTGTTCACGCACAAAGGTTTTGACTGACAGACGTTTGGCGGGTGGCGTTACTATCAATGACAGATCCCGTACGCCCGACATTGCCAGGTTCAGTGTGCGCGGGATGGGTGTTGCTGTCATGGTCAGTATGTCGACCTCGGCGCGCAGCGCCTTGATGCGCTCTTTTTGCTGAACACCAAACCGGTGCTCTTCGTCGATGATGAGCAGGCCCAGGTCTTTATATTTGATCGAGTTCTGTAAGAGCTTGTGGGTGCCAACGATGATGTCGGCCTTGCCATCGGCGATACGCTTGAGTGTTTCCTCCTGCTGCTTGCCACTGCGAAACCGGGAGATCAGTTCGATGGTGACAGGCCAGTCGGCAAAACGGTCGCGGAAACTTTCAAAATGCTGCTGTGCCAGCAGGGTCGTGGGGACCAGCATCACCACCTGTTTGTTGTTCTGTACCGCAATAAAGGCGGCGCGCATGGCGACTTCTGTTTTACCAAAACCCACATCACCACAGACCAGTCTGTCCATGGCGCGAGCGGATTGCATGTCCGCAATCACACCATTGATGGCATCTTGCTGATCTGGCGTTTCTTCAAACGGGAAGGTGTCGGCAAACTGCTGGTAGTCAATATCATCGACCCGGTAGGGGAAGCCTTTTTTGGACTCGCGTTTGGCGTAGATATCCAATAATTCTGCAGCAGCGTCGCGAATTTTTTCAGCCGCCTTGCGCTTGTTCTTCTGCCAGGTGTCGCTGCCCAGTGTATCCAGTGGTGCCAGTTCGGGATCAGTGCCACCGTAACGACTGATCAGGTGCAGGTTGGCGACAGGCACATACAGCTTGGCGGCGTTGGCATATTCCAGTGTCAGGAACTCAGTCTGTTCATTTTCGATTGTCAGGTTCTGCAGGCCTACATAACGGCCAACACCATGGTCGAGATGCACAACCGCCGCGCCCGGACGCAGCTCGGTCAGACTCTTGATAATAAAATCGGTGTTGTCCTGCGCTTTACGCTGACGTCGCCGGCGCTGGGCGATCTTGCGGCCCAGCAGCTGCGTCTCGGTGATCATTATCAGCTGCTGATCCGGCAGGATCAGGCCTTTGTCCAGCGAGGCGACGGTAATCGCGGGCGATATCTGACTGTCGGCGAATGCCTGCCAGCCGTCGACCTCCTGTACCGGCAGTGGAATAGTGCGCAGCAGCTCAGTCAATACTTCTCGTCGGCCCGCTGTTTCGGCACAGAACAGCACTCTGTGTTTGGGATGATCAGCCAGAAAGCGCTGCAGTGCCTGCATCGGGTAGGATGCCTGCGGATTGTTGTCCAACTCGGGAAACATCGACGGGGCGGCCGTTTCCAGCGTTATGGTGGCAAATGGCTTGATGTGCCGGAAAACTTCTTCAGGTGTCAGAAACACCTCGGCTGGCGCCAGAACCGGGCGCTGCCTGTCGTAACGTCTATCCTCATAGCGCGTCTCGATGTCCTGCCAGAAGCGCTGCGCAGGCTGCTCAAGCTGACGGCTGCGGACAATGACGGATTGCTCTGGCAGGTAGTCAAACAGGTCGCTGAGCGTATCGAAGAATAGCGGCAGGTAATATTCGGCACCGGTCGCTGCGATACCGTCACTGATGTCCTGATAGAGACTGCAGCTGCGTGTATCGACGTCGAAGGTCTCGCGAAAGCGCTTGCGGAACTGGGTGCGCCCAGCTTCATTCAGCGGGAACTCCTTGCCAGGGAGTACCCGTACTTCGTCGACTTTGTCCAGAGACAATTGTGTCTCGGGATCAAAAACGCGAAGTGACTCTATCTCATCGTCGAACAGGTCAATCCGGTAGGGATGTTTGCTGCCCATCGGAAAAATATCCAGGATCGCGCCGCGCACCGCAAACTCACCGTGTTCATACACTGAGTCCACATGCTGGTAACCGGCGGCTATCAGGCGCTCCCGCAGCGATTCAGTATCCAGCGTCTCGCTGGTTTTCACCATCAGGCTGTTGCCCAGCACATACTCGGCTGGCGGCAGTCGGTGCATCACACTGTTGACCGGCACGATGACTATGCCGGCGCGCATTGCTGGCAAGTGATAAAGGGCGCTCAATCGTTCGGAGACGATATCCTGATGCGGCGAGAAGCTGTCGTAGGGCAGCGTTTCCCAGTCGGGGAAGGTGTAGATTGGCAGTGCGGCATCATTGCCTGCAAAAAATATCAGCTCGCGGCGCAATTGCTCTGCTTCTTCGCTGCTGTTGGTCAGCATCACCAGAGGCGCCGAGCGCTGCTCAGCCAGCTGGCGGGCGGCATGCACCAGTGCCAGCGACAACTGGCTGTCGGACAGGTCACGCCACTGAAGGGAATGGGCAATATCTGGGATTGGTGGATTACGAACCGGAGTTGGAGCCATGTGAGTCAGGTTGGGTAGCTGTGGGCGTGTTTATCGCGCGATTGTTGGGGGCGTATTCTGGCATAGTCCGGATAAAGTTGCACCGACGCGCCAATCACAAGATAATATGCGCCCTCACACTTTACTCAATCCACATGACAGACAGGTAACTTACGTGAACCGACCCAGCCCGGACGACTATTTCAGCGATTGGAAAGCAAGGGAAGCCCTGGCCCAGGAGATGATTCCTGTGGTAGGGCGGCTGTACAGTGAGCGCAATGTTGGTGTGTTCATATACGGTCGTCCTCTGCACAACCGCTCTGTGACCAATATCATGAAGTCACATCGATTTGTGCGTCAGGTAGGCCGCAACGAAATGTCAGAATTTGAAGCCCATCCCGTGCTGATGGCACTGGCCAAGCTGGATCTGTGGCATTGCCAGATCGACCTTGGCAAACTCACGGTCAAGTATATGGAGCTTCAGCAGGCCGGCAAGGCGCCATCTGTGGATGAGTACGTCGCTGCCGAACTGGGTGCGCTGGTGGGTGACAAGACCCCGCCCAGCAAGAAGTCCCAGGATGTGGTGCTTTACGGTTTTGGTCGAATTGGTCGACTGATCGCGCGTCTGATGATTGAGCGCACCAGCACTGGTGAAGTCATGCGGCTGCGCGCTGTTGTGGTCAGACCTGGCAAGGAAGGGGACCTGATCAAGCGCGCCAGTCTGTTCACCTCAGACTCGGTACACGGCACATTCCAGGGCACGGTCCGGATTGATGAAGAGAACAACTGCCTGATCTGCAACGGCAACAAGGTGCAGTTCATCTACGCCAGCAACCCGGATGAGATCGACTACACCCAGTACGGCATCGATGATGCACTGATTATCGACAACACGGGCAGCTGGCGCGACGAAGCCGGCCTGTCGCGGCACCTGAAATCAAAGGGTGCCAGCAAGGTCATGCTGACGGCGCCGGGCAAGGGTAACCTCAAGAATATCGTTTACGGCATCAATGACACGCAGATTACGCCGGATGACAAGATCATCACTGCGGCATCCTGCACGACCAACGCCATCGCACCAGTGCTCAAGGTTCTTAACGACGAGTTCGGTGTGGTCAGTGGGCACGTGGAAACGGTGCACGCGTACACCAACGACCAGAACCTGATTGACAACTACCATTCAGGCAATCGTCGCGGCCGCAGTGCGGCGCTGAACATGGTGCTGACTGAAACGGGTGCGGCCAAGGCCGTGGTCAAGGCGGTTCCGGAACTGGCTGGCAAACTGACCGGCAATGCTGTTCGTGTGCCGGTCCCCAACGTCTCCATGGCCATCCTGATGCTGAATCTGGAGAAAAGCACGACCAAGGAAGAGATCAACGAGTTTCTGCGACTGCTGGCGCTGCACTCGCCGCTGCAGAACCAGATCAGCTACACCCAGGACCCCGATGCGGTCTCCAGTGACTTTGTGGGGACCCGGGAAGCGGCCACTGTCGACTCGACTGCCACGATTGTCGAGGGTAATCGCTGCGTACTGTACCTGTGGTACGACAACGAGTTTGGCTACTGCAACCAGGTGGTTCGTATGGTTTACCGCATGGCTGGCGTCAACTATCGGACGTACCCGGTAGAAGGCTGATGATTCCCGGGGGCGTAGCCTTGGCTCAATGCCCTTGACGCCTGTGGTGGGGGCGGAGTCTAGACTCCGTCCCCGTCTAAGTCCCGTCCTCTTTTCTTACTGAATGCCTTCATAAAAATTCAAAAACCGGTGGTAAATCAGACCGCTTATCTCTATAATTGTGCGCGTTTTCACGGCGCCAGCCGATACCAGGCTGCCACACCGGTTTGCCAGCGCTGACCAGCCTGGGCGTCATGTCCAGAATCACGATCCCGCCATTTTGAAGGTGCAGGATCGACAGTGCAGGTAACATCTCTCAAAAGCGGCGCGAGGTCGCAGTGGTGCTGTAAGCGTACGCTGAATCAGAATGGCGTGAAATACGTAACAAACAAACGTTTATCCTGAAATCTAAGACTAGGCCTGATGAATGATCAGAATTAAGCGCGGTTTGGACCTACCCATCAGTGGCGCTCCTGAGCAGACAATCGCAGAAGGCCGGGCCGTAAGCTCGGTGGCGATTCTGGGGAGAGACTATGTGGGCATGAAGCCCACCATGGAAGTCAGCGAGGGCGACAAAGTGCGCCTCGGTCAGCTACTTTTTACAGACAAGAAAACTGAAGGCGTAAAATATACTGCGCCCGGCACAGGCACTGTGCGTGCCATCAATCGTGGCGAAAAGCGAATCTTCCTGTCTCTGGTCATCGATCTGGATGATGATCAGTCAGACCAGGAAACCTTCGCCAGCTACAGCGACGCCGAGATTGCAAACCTGGATCGTGAAAAGATTGTCGAGAACCTGGTTGAGTCAGGCCTCTGGACCACTCTGCGTACGCGTCCCTTCAGCCGTGTACCGAGCCCCGAACAGACTCCTGCCGCGATCTTCGTGAATTTGATGGACAGCAACCCGCTGGCCATGGATCCTGAGCTGGTTGCCCGCGAGCACTCGCAGGACCTGGTGCGCGGTGTCAATCTGCTGGCCCGTCTGACGCAGGGTAATGTTTATCTTTGCCGTCGTGAGGGCAGCTTCCAGGGTCTGGAAAAAGAAGCCTTTGCCAGCAATGTGTCGGTCAATGATTTCGCCGGTCCGCATCCTTCCGGTTTGACTGGAACCCATATCCATTTCCTGGATCCGGTCAGTCTTAACAAATGGGTCTGGTCGGCAGGCTTTCAGGACGTTATCGCCTATGGCAAGCTGTTTGCCACCGGCAAAATCTGGAACGAGCTCGTAGTAGCGCTGGCAGGTCCGCAGGTCAAGCAGCCGCGCCTGCTGCGCACCCGGGTGGGTGCCAATCTTAACGAGCTGCTGGCGGACGAGCTGCACGACGGTGAAAACCGTGTAGTGTCGGGCTCTGTGCTGGCAGGCCGCAAGGCTGCTGATCCGGAAAACTTCCTGGGTCGTTACCACCAGCAGATTACTGTACTCAGGGAAGGCCGTGAGCGTCCGCTGTTTGGTTATCTGTCGCCGGGCACCAATCGCCACTCGAACCTGGGCATTTATCTGACCAGTCTGTTCAAGGGCAAAAAACTGGACATGACTACAGCTACCAATGGCAGTGAACGCGCAATGGTGCCAGTCGGGTCCTATGAAACAATCATGCCCCTTGATATTCTGCCGACACAATTACTGCGCTCGCTGATTGTCGGAGACATCGAAACTGCCATGAGTCTCGGCGCACTGGAACTGGACGAAGAGGACCTGGCACTGTGTACCTACGTGTGTCCGGGTAAATACGAATATGGTCCGATTCTGCGTAGCAACCTTACGCGTATCGAAAAAGAGACTTGATGGAAAGCTGAAACATGAGTCTGCGTAAATATTTAGATGATCTGGCGCCTCATTTCGAAAAAGGCGGCAAATACGAAAAGATGTATCCACTGTACGAAGCCGTGGACACCATTTTCTATTCTCCCAGCAAAGTGACCGTTTCCGGTTCGCATGTGCGCGATGGTATTGACCTCAAGCGCATCATGATCACCGTCTGGTTCGCTACATTCCCTGCCATGTTCTACGGTATGTACAACGTGGGATACCAGGCGAACATGGCGATGGCCAGCATGGGTACCGAGTCAGTCGAAGGCTGGCGCGGAGCGCTGATTGCTCTGCTGGCCGGGCATGATCCGAGCAGCACCTGGGACAACTTCTGGCACGGCGCTGCCTACTTCCTCCCCATCTACGCCACTGTGTTTATTGTGGGTGGTTTCTGGGAAGTACTGTTCGCGGTCAAGCGTGGACACGAGATTAACGAAGGTTTCTTCGTTACCTCCATCCTGTTCGCATTGATCGTGCCGCCGACACTGCCACTGTGGCAGGCTGCGCTGGGTATCAGCTTCGGTGTGATTCTGGGCAAGGAAGTGTTTGGTGGCACTGGCAAGAACTTCCTGAACCCGGCGCTGACCGGCCGTGCCTTCCTTTATTTCGCCTACGCCCCGCAAATCTCCGGCGACTCCGTATGGACAGCAGTAGATGGCTTCAGTGGTGCTACTGCGCTGAGTCAGGTTGCATCTAACGGACTGCCGGCAATGATGGCGGCGACCGGCGAACAGCTGACCTGGCTGGATGCATTCTTCGGTCGCATGCAGGGGTCAGTGGGCGAAGTGTCCACGCTGGCCATCCTGGTCGGTGCAGCCATTCTGCTTATTACCCGCATCGCCTCGTGGCGCATCATCACCGGGGTGTTCCTGGGTATGGTGATATTTTCGACCTTCCTGAACCTGGTTGGCTCTGATACCAACCCGGCGTTCGCAACGCCCTGGTACTGGCACCTGGTGCTGGGTGGTTTCGCCTTCGGTATGGTGTTCATGGCGACTGACCCGGTTTCCGCGTCGATGACCAATACCGGCAAATGGATATTCGGCATACTGATTGGCATGCTGACGGTCATGATCCGGGTTCTCAATCCGGCTTATCCTGAGGGCATCATGCTGGCCATCCTGTTTGCCAACCTGTGTGCTCCGCTCATCGACTACTTTGTCGTGAAAGCCAACATCAAACGGAGGATCGCTCGCAATGTCGTCTAACATCAACTCCGTTGCCAATACCATCAAGGTGGCTCTGGGCCTGTGTGTGGTCTGCTCCATCGTGATCTCCAGCGCGGCTGTTATGCTGAAACCGATGCAGACCGCCAACGAACTGCTGGACCGCAACAAGAATATTCTGATTGCCGCTGGCATGTTCGACCCGCAGGTGCACACCAACGCCGATGTGGATGCCATGTTTGAGCAGTTCACACCACGCCTGGTTGACCTGGATGAAGGTCGCTATCTGACCGAAGAAGAGCAGCAACAGCTGGGCATTGACCCACAAACCTACGATCAGCAGACAGCGCGCAATGACCCGAGCATGTCGATAGCTCTGAGTGGTGCCGAAGATGTCGCTTCCATTCGTCGTCGGGCTGACTACGCAACCGTCTACGTGATACAGAATGAGACCGGCGGTTACGAGAGCGTTGTGATTCCGGTCAGCGGTTACGGTCTGTGGGGCATCATGTACGGCTATCTGGCGCTGGAGAGCGACGGCAATACCATTCGCGGTATCGGTTTCTACGACCATTCTGAAACACCAGGCCTGGGCGGCGAGATCAGCAACCCGCGCTGGCAGGCGCAGTGGCCGGGGAAAGAAATCTACGCTGAGGACGGCGATGTTGCCTTCCAGGTGGTCAAAGGCGGTGGTTCCGGTGAGAGCCAGGTCGATGCGCTGGCCGGGGCAACGCTGACCAGCCGTGGTGTGGAAAACATGATGCGATTCTGGCTGGGGGAGAACGGTTTTGGGCCCTACCTGGATAACGAAGTACGGGGCTGACGAGGTTTATTATGGCAACGGCAAGCACTAAAACAATTCTGATCAAACCGATCTTCATGGATAACCCGATTGCGCTGCAGATCCTCGGGGTCTGTTCGGCGCTGGCGGTTACCACGAGTCTGCAGGTTACTCTGGTGATGTGTCTGGCACTCACTGCGGTCTGTGCATTCTCCAACCTGTTCATCTCGATGATCCGCAACTACATGCCCAGCAGCATTCGAATCATCATCCAGATGACCATCATTGCCTCGCTGGTAATTCTGGTTGACCAGGTCCTGAAGGCATACGCTTTTGAGATCAGCAAGCAGCTCAGCGTGTTTGTGGGTCTGATCATCACCAACTGTATCGTCATGGGCCGGGCAGAAGCCTTCGCGATGAAGAACCCGCCCGTACCGTCTTTCATGGATGGTATCGGCAACGGCCTGGGTTACAGCGTGGTGCTGATTGTGGTGGGCACGCTGCGCGAGCTGTTTGGTTCTGGCACTCTGCTGGGAATCACCATTCTCCCCTCAGTTGCCAATGGTGGCTGGTATCAGCCCAATGGTCTGATGCTGCTCGCGCCAAGCGCGTTCTTCATTATCGCCTTTTTCATCTGGATACTGCGTAACAAGTACGACGAACAGATTGAGAAGAACGAATTCGAAATGAAGCCGCACACTGTTGAGAAGGGGGCCCACTGATGGAACATTATCTGAGTCTTTTCATCAGTGCCGTTTTTGTTGAAAACATGGCATTGATGCTGTTCCTGGGGATGTGTACCTTCCTGGCTGTATCCAAAAAGGTGGATACGGCTATCGGTCTGGGTATTGCCGTAATCGTGGTGCAGACCATCACAGTGCCGGTCAACAACCTGATCTATAACTACCTGCTCAAAGATGGCGCGCTGGCCTGGGCCGGCATGCCTGATGTGGATCTGAGCTTCCTGGGTTTCCTGTGTTACATCGGTGTGATTGCAGCAATGGTGCAGATTCTGGAGATGTTTCTGGACAAGTTTGTCCCGGCACTCTACAACGCACTGGGTGTATTCCTGCCACTGATCACTGTTAACTGTGCGATTCTGGGTGCATCACTGTTCATGGTTGAGCGCAGCTACACCTTCCCGGAAAGTCTGGCCTACGGTGTAGGTGCAGGCGCAGGCTGGGCACTGGCCATCGTGCTGCTGGCAGCCATCCGCGAAAAAATGAAGTATAGCGACGTGCCAGCCGGTCTACGTGGACTGGGTATCACGTTCATGACCACTGGTCTGATGTCGCTTGGCTTTATGTCCTTCAGCGGTCTGACACTTTAACCGACGTTAATTCACCACTTTGAAGTGAGAAGGTTTCAGAAATAATGGATATCACAACGATTGTTGCCGGCGCATTGATGTTTACCGTCGTGGTCATGCTGCTGGTCGTGTTGATCCTGGCTGCCCGTTCGCGTCTGGTCAGTACTGGTGATGTGAAAATCGAAATCAACGGTGATCCGGAAAAATCAATCACCGTGCCGGCAGGCGGCAAGCTGCTCAACACGCTTGCTGATGCCGGCATTTACCTGTCCTCTGCCTGTGGCGGCGGCGGTACCTGTGCGCAGTGCAAGTGCAAGGTCGTTGATGGCGGTGGCTCCATGCTGCCAACAGAAGCGGGCCACTTCACCATGGGTGAGGCCAAAGAGCACTGGCGTCTGTCGTGCCAGGTGGCCGTCAAACAGGATATGAAGATCGAAGTTGATCCGGAGTTCTTTGGCGTCAAGCAGTGGGAATGCGAAGTCATCTCCAATCACAACGTTGCGACCTTCATTAAAGAGCTGGTACTGAAGATCCCTGAAGGCGAGAGCGTTGATTTCCGCGCTGGTGGTTATGTGCAGCTGGAAGTTGGCCCTCACGAAGTCGAGTTCAAGAATTTCGATATCGAAGAGCGTTTCCGCGCTGACTGGGAGCGTTTCGGTCTGTTTGACCTGAAATCGAAAGTGAACGAGACAACGGTTCGCGCCTACTCAATGGCGAACTATCCGGATGAGAAGGGCATTATCAAGTTCAACATCCGTATCGCCACGCCGCCGCCGCGCACCAATCATCCGCCGGGCATCATGTCATCCTACGTCTTCAACATGAAGCCGGGTGACAAGATCAAGGTGTTTGGTCCCTTCGGTGAGTTCTTCGCCAAGGAAACCGAGAACGAGATGGTGTTTATCGGTGGTGGTGCCGGTATGGCGCCAATGCGCTCGCACATCTTTGATCAGCTGTGTCGTCTGAACAGCAAGCGCAAGATTACGTTCTGGTACGGTGCGAGAAGCAAAAAAGAAATGTTCTATGTAGAAGATTTCGACATGCTTGCCAAAGAGCACGACAACTTCGAGTGGCATGTGGCCCTGTCAGAGCCGCAGCCTGAAGACAACTGGGAAGGTTATACGGGCTTTATTCACAATGTCGTGCATGACCATTACCTCAAGGATCATCCGGCACCTGAAGACTGTGAGTACTACATGTGCGGTCCGCCCATCATGAATGCCTCTGTGATCAAGATGCTCAAGGATCTGGGTGTCGAGGATGAGAACATCGCACTGGACGAGTTCTCCTGATCCCGGGATAAGGGTTTCAGCAATAAGCAAAACAAAAGGGGAGCCACGATGCCGGATATCGGCATGGGCTCCCCTGTTAGTTTCTGGTTCGGCTTTTCTGCAGTGATATCGGGGTAGTTGATGGCAAAACTCGCTGGCTGGTTGTCTCGTTACAGCTTCACGCTGGGATTCCTGGCATTATTTTTTTTGTGGGTGTGGCTGCGCCCCGAGCCGGCCGCCCAGGTCTATCGGTTAACTGGTGCCACCATGGGTACCAGCTATCAGGTGATGGTGGCCGGATTTCCGGAAGGCCTTTCGGATGCAGAGCTGGCGCAAGGTATTGAGCGGCGTCTATACAGACTGGACAGAGAGCTGATGTCCACCTATGCGCCTGACTCAGAGTTGTCCCGTTTCAATCGCAGCGAACCCGGCGACTGGGTGGATGTGTCCCCGGAGCTGGCATTTGTGGTCAGCAGGGCCATCGACTTCAGCAGAATGACGAATGGCTATTTTGATGTCACCGTGGGACCCTTGGTAGACCGCTGGGGGTTCGGGCCAGATCAGGATGGTGCGATGCACTGGTCACGGGTGCCGGACCAGTCAGAGATAGAGAGCCTGCAGGCGCAAACGGGGTATCAACACCTGCAGGTTTCTTTGCAACCACCGCGCCTTTTGAAGACGGCGCCTGTCAGAGTAGACCTGAGTGGCATCGCCAAGGGATATGCCGCCGATGTGATCGCAGAATATTTTGCAGATGTGGGTCAGGTTGACTATTTTATTGAGATTGGCGGTGAACTGCGGATTCAGGGCCAAAAGCCCGATGGTTCGCCCTGGGTACCGGCCATTGAAAAGCCCACGGACGGCGCAGCTGAAGTCTGGGCCATCATTGACACGCAGGGCGAGTCAATCGCACTGGCCGGCTCCGGTGACTACCGCAACTATTTTGTAGAAAACGGGATGCGTTATTCACATGAGATCGATCCGTTCACCGGGCGGCCCATTACCCACAACCTGGCGGCAGCCTATGTGATTGCCGACGATGCGCTGACTGCGGATGCGCTGGCCACAGCATTTATGGTCATGGGCCAGGCGCAATCACTGGCGTTGGCCGAACGGCTCGGACTGGCGGCCTACTTTATAGTAAAATCGGCTGACGACGACGGATTTGAACAGATTCATTCGTCGCAGTTTGCCCAATATCTGGAGGAAACACGATGAGTACAGTGCTGGCAAGTTTCGTGATTTTATTACTGGTGGTCGCCGGCATGGCCATTGGCGTTATTTTCGGTCGCGAGCCCATCAAAGGCTCCTGCGGCGGGCTCAATAAGGCAGGTGTTGACGAGACCTGCGAGCTGTGCGGTGGTAATCCGAACAAGTGTGAAGAGACTGTCCGATGATCAAGGCCGCCAATCGGTACGATATTATAGTGGTTGGCAGTGGTCCGGCAGGCGAGTCCGCCGCGATAAACGCTGCCAAGCATGGCAAGCGGGTGGCATTGATCGCCGATCGTGACAAGGTGGGGGGTAATTGCACGCACCTTGGTACCATCCCCTCCAAGGCGCTAAGGCATTACGTCAAGCAGGTGATGCAGTTTCGCTCCAATCCGCTGCTGCGTGAGTTTGCGACACTGCACAAACCCGGATTTCAGGAGATCATGTGTCACGCCAATCGCGTGATCGAAGAACAGGTCTACCTGCGTGCCAATTACTATGAAAAAAATGATGTCGAGGTCATACACGGGCGTGCACGTTTTCTCGACCCGCACACCATCAAGCTGGGCACCAAAGGCCCAACTCTGACCGCTGATTACTTTGTCGTGGCAACCGGCTCACGTCCCTATCGTCCGGAAGAAGTGGACTTCGATCACCCGCGTCTGTTTGACAGCGACAAGATTCTGAGCCTTGACCACACACCCAAAAAAGTCACGGTAATCGGTGCCGGTGTGATCGGTTGTGAGTACGCCTCGATTTTTGGTGGCCTTGGCTGCAAGGTCGAGCTGATCAATCCCGCAGAGTCCCTGCTGTCATTTCTGGACTGGGAGATTTCGGACGCCCTGAGCTACCACCTGAAAGATATCGGTGTTCGCAGCCGTCACAAAGAATCTTTTGCCAAGATCGAATACCACGATGACTATGTGGTCACGCACCTGGAGTCAGGTAAAAAAATCAAAAGCGACATCATTCTCTGGGCCAACGGCCGCACGGGCAACTCAGACGGTCTTGGATTGATAGAGCTGGGCGTAAAAGCCAATAGCCGTGGCCAGATTGAAGTCAATGAGCGCTACCAGACTGCCATCGAGAATATCTACGCTGCCGGCGATATCATTGGCTGGCCGTCTCTGGCCAGTGCCTCCTATGATCAGGGCCGTGCCGCCTGCAACGCAATAGTCGACCCTGAAGAGTTTGTTGCCATCAATCGTGTCGCTTCCGGTATCTACACGATTCCCGAGATCAGCACGCTGGGCAAGACCGAGCAGGAGCTGACAGCAGAGCAGGTGCCCTACGAAGTCGGCAAGGCCTTCTTCCAGAACACCGCCCGCGGCCAGATCACGGGCGAGCAGGTAGGCATGCTCAAGCTGATCTTCCACTTTGATACGCTGGAGATTCTGGGTATCCACTGTTTTGGTGACCAGGCCTCGGAGATTGTTCACATTGGTCAGGCCATCATGGAGCAGCAGGGCTCGGCCAATACCATGAAGTATTTTCTGAATACAACATTCAACTATCCCACCATGGCGGAAGCGTATCGAATCGCTGCCCTGGACGGCCTGAACCGGGTATTTTGACCAGCTGACAGATAGCAAGGAGAGTGTTTGTGCCAACCCAGACAGTATGTGTGCTTGGTGGCGGCAGTTTCGGCACCGTGCTGGCAAATATCGTTGCCGGCAATGGATTCCGGGTGAATTTCTGGATGCGCAATGAGGCCCTGGTCGAACAGGTCAATATCCAGCGCGAAAACCCTCAGTATCTGCCTGGCTACCGACTGCATGATCAAGTCACTGCGACCCACGATATCGAAGCTGCTGTGGCCGGCAGTCGTCTGGTGTTTGTGGCCGTGCCCAGTGCCTACTTCCGCACGGTGGTCCGCAAAATGAAACACGCGGTCACCGATGACACCATGCTGGTCAGCACGACCAAAGGCATTGAGGCGGGCACCTTCCTGCTGATGAGTCAGGTGATGAGAGAGGAGCTTCCGGACGCCCGCATCGGCGTGCTCAGTGGTCCCAATCTGGCCGGAGAGATAGCCAATAAGAGCCTTACGGGAACCGTGATCGCCAGCGCCAGTGAATCCGTGCGTGAACGTGTGCGCGAAGTGCTGCGATCAGATTACTTTCGTGTCTATACCAATGACGACATGTTTGGTGTGGAACTGGGCGGCTCCCTGAAAAACATCTATGCCATCATCGCCGGGCTGGCCGCGGCCATGGGCATGGGGCAGAACACCAATAGCATGCTGATCACTCGCAGCCTCACCGAAATGGCGCGGTTTGGCCGCGAACTGGGTGCCGACCCCATGACATTTCTTGGCCTGGCAGGAGTGGGCGATCTGATCGTTACCTGTTCTTCTTCGCTGAGCCGCAATTTTCGTGTAGGCTTTGCGCTTGGGCAGGGAAAATCGCTGAAAGAAGCGGTGGCAGAACTGGGTCAGGTTGCCGAGGGTGTCAACACGCTGAAACAGGTCAAGGAAAAGGCCGACCAGTTGGGTATCTACATGCCACTGGCCACGGGGCTTTATCGCATCGTGTACGAGGGCATGGCCGTAGAGCAGGTCATTGCAGCACTGATGCACGGTGAAGGTGCCCTGGATGTCGAATATGAAGCCAACCAGAGCAAGAAGCTGACAGGAGCGCGAGCATGTCCGACGACGTCGTAGATAACCTGAAAGAATCATCCACCTGGGTGCGCATTCTGCTAATGGCGGGATTCGCAGTCGCCCTTTATGTGACCGGTGTTGTGCTGTTGGTGATCACGCTGGCACAGATACTCTTCTCGCTGATCACCGGTGACAGCAATGCCAATCTTCGCCGGGTAGGTGCCAGTCTCTCCGACTACGTGGCACAGATTCTTGCCTTCCTGACCTACAATTCTGAATCGCGGCCGTTTCCGTTCGCCGAATTTCCTCTGGTCAATAGTCCCGAGATCAATGATACCGAGTCAGGCGATGCGGACATGCCTGCGACCGAGTTCACCGGCAGTGAGCAGGCAGCAGAAGCCAGCACAGCCACGGCCTCAACACATTCAGAAAAAACCAGTACTGCAGAAAATACCACAACTGCGACAGCAGACAGGAAAACCGACGACGCAGCATCGGCGAATAGTGATGAGTCTGCGCTGACCAGGACGGTCAAAGCCGCCAAGGCTGCCGATGCCGCCAAACCAGCGTCTGCAGCTGATTCAGCCGCGCCGGCCAAAGCCAGCAAAGCTGCCAGGTCAGCGAAAACCAGTAAGACGGTCAAGGCTGACAAAACACCCGCAGCCGGAGGGCAGGCCAAAACCAGCAGCAGCTCAAAGGCCACCAGAAAACCGCGCAGCAAAAAGACCTCAGCTGAATCGACCAGCACTGCCGCGACAGCAGCTCAGTCAAGATCTGAAACCAGCGCCACGCCGGATACGCCAAACAGTGACAGCTGACATGCGTGTTGTCCGGCATAGATGTTCATGGTTTGTTGCCTCGCTGCTGGCTCTGTTCAGCGGTCCGCTGACTGCTGATGTTGCCGGATCCTCCGATTATGCAGGTTTCCAGCGGTTTTCAGGTTCGGAAATCGTTGACTACCGAACCGAGAACAACACAATCTATTCGCTGGCGCTCGGCCGCATGCAGCGTGTGACCGGTTCGGTGTCAGCCAGCGAGTCTGAGCGGCTGCAGGGGCATTTGCGCCGGATAACCTACGCCATTCCAGACGGATATGGCGCCGAAGAAGTCTACAATCACTTTCGCAGTCAATTGCTGAGCGTTGGTCAGCGCGAGCTGTTTGCATGCCAGGGGCGGGGCTGTGGCAGCAGCAACTACTGGGCCAATGACCACTTCAATAATCGTATTTTGTACGGGCCGGAGGCCGGGCAGTACTACATGGCCAGTACCTTTCAAAGCCAGCGCAATGGTGAGGAGGTGCTGGGATATGCAGCACTGTACGTGGTGACGCGCGGTAACCGCCGCCTGTATGCTCATCTGGATTTTCTGGAACTGGCGGGGGCCCAGGCCGAACAGCAGCGCGCCGATGTGCTGACCACCGCACAGGCCATGCAGCTGCGCCTGGAAGACAGTGGCGTCATTGTGATTCCGGGTATCAGCTTTGATGACAACGATATGCTGACCGAAGACCAGGGATTGACCCTGCTGGCCGATGTGCTGCAGCGAGACGCACTGCTGGAACTCCACCTGGTGGGACACATGCAGGAAGAAGGAGACGGGCAGGGGCAGCTACAGTTGTTACAGCAGCGCTCATTACAGCGCGCCGAAGCGGTGCGACAGCGACTTGTTGAACTGGGTGTCGACGAGGATCGCCTTGAGGCGCATGGCGTGGGGCCGCTGGCACCGTACTGCCGACCGGGACCCTGTCAGCAGCGTATTGAAGCCGTAGTGCGTTAAATCAGGACACTAGCGGTGCACCAGTGACAGGAATTCATTGCGGGTGCTCTGACTGTTGCGGAAGCCACCCAGCATGCACGATGTGGTCATCACTGAATTCTGCTTCTCAACCCCGCGCATCATCATGCACATGTGCTGAGCTTCAATAATGACGGCAGCACCTGCGGCGCCGGTTTTCTGGATAATCACCTCAGCGATTTCCTTGGTCAGATTTTCCTGAATCTGCAGTCGTCTGGCGTACATGTCGACAATGCGGGCAATCTTGGACAGGCCGATTACTTTGCCTTTGGGCAGATAGGCCACGTGGCATTTGCCGATAAACGGCAGCATGTGATGCTCACACATGGAATATAATTCGATGTTTTTGACAATTACCATCTCTTCGGACGAGGACGGAAAGAGGGCATTGTTGATGACTTCATCGATGTTCTGCTGATAACCCCGCGTCAGGAACTGCATGGCTTTGGCCGCACGCAGCGGAGTATCCCGCAGTCCGTCGCGATTCAGGTCTTCACCGATGGACTGGATGATGTCACGGAAGGCCTGCTCCATATTTTCCAGGGGGGCTTTGCTCATAACGGGGTGCTCTCGTTCGGATAAGCTAAAAAGGTACGCTCAAAAAAGGACCGATACGGTACGATATTGGCAGGCGGGCGTAAAGCGAATTTCCAGGCACATAAGCTTAAAACCATAGATAAAGGAGTGTTGAGTGACTTTGGGTGATTGTGTGGCCTATGCGGCCGAGCAGTTTGATGGTGCCGATCTGTTTTTTGGACACGGGACTGATAACGCCTGGGATGAGGCTGTCTACCTGATATTTTCGGTGCTGGGGCTGCCTTTTGATCGTGAAGACATTGACTCTGAGCAGGAGCTCAGCGCCGCGCAGCAACAACAGATCGAGCAGCTTGTGGCTCGGCGGATCGAGCAGCGTACGCCGGTGGCCTATCTGGTGGGTGAGGCCTGGTTTGCCGGTCTGCCGTTTAATGTTGATGAAAGAGTGCTGGTTCCGCGCTCGCCGATTGCCGAGTTAATTCACAACGAGTTTCAGCCCATGCTGGATGCACCGCCGAGTCGCGCGCTTGATCTGTGCTCCGGCAGCGGTTGTATCGGTATCGCCACAGCACTCGCCTTCCCGGACTGTCAGGTCGACCTGGCTGACATCAGTCAGGACGCGCTGGCCGTGGCTGACAGCAATATCAAGCGGCATGGTCTGGGCGATCGTGTGCGAGTGATTCAGTCCGACCTGTTTCAGGGATTGGCAGATGACGGAGTCCGCTACGATCTGATTGTCAGCAATCCACCCTATGTTTCCGCAGAAGAAGTGGCCGAGCTGCCAGCTGAATATCATCAGGAGCCTGCGCTGGGTCTATTGTCAGATGACGACGGTCTGGCCATTCCACTGCAGATTCTGAGGCAGGCTCCTGACTATCTCTCTGAGCGGGGAGTGCTGGTTCTGGAGCTGGGTTTCAGCTGGTCTGTGCTGGCCGAACGTTATCCGCAACTGCCCGTGACCTGGCTTGAGTTCGACAACGGTGGGGAAGGGGTACTGGCAATAGATCGGGCCAGCCTGATTCGTGCCATGGATGTGATTCGTGTATAATGCTCGCCTTTTTACTAGGTAATGGAAACCTGAGCAATGGCCGGCAACACCCTGGGAAGTCTGTTTACTGTGACCAGTTTTGGCGAAAGCCATGGCCTGGCCCTGGGTTGCATCGTTGATGGCTGTCCGCCGGGCCTGGAGCTGTCTGCCGAGGATCTGCAGCGCGATCTCGATCGCCGCAAACCGGGTCAATCGCGTTTCACAACGCAGCGCAGAGAGGCCGATGAGGTCAAAATTCTGTCGGGCGTGTTCGAGGGCAGGACCACTGGTACACCCATTGGTCTGCTGATTGAAAACACCGATCAGCGCTCAAAAGATTACAGTAAAATCAAAGATATATTCCGGCCTGCTCATGCTGATTATACCTATCAGCAGAAGTACGGCATGCGTGACTATCGCGGTGGTGGCCGCTCCTCGGCGCGGGAAACCGCGATGCGCGTGGCAGCCGGAGCGATAGCCAAAAAGTATTTGCAGCAGCACTGCGGTGTGCAGGTGCGTGCCTATCTAAGTCAGCTCGGTCCCATCAAGGCAGAGACCCTGGACTGGGATCAGGTCGAACAGAATGCATTCTTCTGTCCGGATGCCAGCAAGGTGGCGGAGATGGAAGCTTACATGTCGGCGCTGAACAAGGAAGGCAACTCCATTGGTGCACGCATCTCCGTGGTTGCCAGCGGCGTGCCGGTAGGCCTGGGTGAACCGGTTTTCGATCGACTGGATGCGGACATCGCACATGCGCTGATGAGCATTAATGCCGTCAAGGGCATAGAGATCGGTGCCGGCTTTGAATCGGTCACCCAGAAGGGCACTGAGCATCGTGACGAGATGACGCCCGGCGGGTTTCTCTCCAACAACGCTGGCGGAGTGCTGGGCGGTATCTCCAGCGGGCAGGACATTGTCGCGCATATTGCGTTGAAACCAACGTCCAGCCTGCGTTTGCCGGGCCGCTCCATTGACGTGGATGGCAACGAAGTCGAGGTGGTGACGACCGGCAGGCACGACCCCTGTGTGGGAATCCGCGCGGTGCCCATCGCCGAGGCCATGCTGGCCATCGTGTTGATGGACCACCTGATGCGGCATCGTGCACAGAATGCCGATGTGCGTTGCGCGACTCCAAAAATTTAGTAATTTCATATGATTGTAGGCAGATCTTAACAAGGCTTCCTGAACCGGGAAGCATGCAAGGCGGGAATGATTCATGGCTGGAAAAACTCTGTACGACAAGCTCTGGGATTCGCACCTGGTCAAGCAGCGCGATGATGGCACGGCGCTGATCTATATCGACCGGCAACTGATACACGAAGTCACCTCACCGCAGGCCTTCGAAGGGCTGCGCCTGGCAGGCCGCAAACCCTGGCGTGCCGACGCCAATCTGGCAACGCCGGATCACAATATCCCGACCACCAAGGCGGAACGCAGCCGTGGTCTGGAAGGCATCATCGATCCGGTATCGCGTATCCAGGTAAAAACCCTGGACGCCAATTGTCTGGAGTTTGGTATTACCGAACTGGACATGAACGATATCCGACAGGGCATTGTGCACGTTGTGGGCCCGGAGCAGGGTGCAACCCTGCCTGGCATGACCATTGTCTGTGGTGATTCGCACACCTCAACGCACGGCGCGCTGGGTGCACTGGCACACGGTATCGGGACCTCGGAAGTCGAGCACGTCATGGCAACCCAGTGTCTGATACAGCGCAAAATGAAGAACATGCTGATCCGTGTTGACGGTCAGCTCAACCCGGGTGTGACTGCCAAAGATATCGTGCTGGCCATCATTGGCGAAATTGGCACGGCCGGTGGCACGGGATACACCATTGAGTTTGGTGGCGAAGCGATTCAGTCACTGAGCATGGAAGGCCGCATGACAGTCTGCAACATGGCTATCGAAGCGGGTGCGCGTGCCGGTCTGATCGCGGTTGATGAGACCACCGTCAACTACATCAAGGGACGTCCGTTTGCCCCGCAGGGTGAGATGTTTGATCGTGCCGCCGACTACTGGCGCACGCTGGTCAGTGATGCTGATGCGCACTTTGACCGTGTGGTGGTGCTGGACGCTGCCGACATCATCCCTCAGGTCACCTGGGGAACCTCACCCGAGATGGTTGCCCCTGTTACTGGCGAGGTGCCAGACCCGGATCTGGAAACAGACAGCTCACGTGCCAGCAATATTCGCCAGGCGCTGAAGTACATGGGTCTGAAGCCGCGCACACCGATTCGTGATATCAAGCTGGAGTACGTGTTTATTGGCTCCTGCACCAACTCGCGTATCGAAGATCTGCGCGCTGCGGCGGCTGTGGTCAAAGGCCGCAAAGTCGCCAGCAACATCGAGCTGGCAATGGTTGTGCCGGGCTCTGGTCTGGTCAAGCAGCAGGCCGAAGCGGAAGGCCTGGACAAGATTTTCATCGAAGCGGGTCTTGAGTGGCGCGAGCCGGGCTGTTCCATGTGTCTGGCCATGAACGCCGACCAGCTGCCTGCTGGCAAACATTGCGCGTCTACCTCCAACCGTAACTTCGAAGGTCGTCAGGGCTTCGGTGGACGAACCCACCTGGTCAGCCCGGCGATGGCGGCTGCGGCGGCCATCCACGGCCATTTTGTCGACGTGCGTGATATTCTGCTGGAGCACTGATCATGAGAGCATTTACTGTACACACCGGATTGGCGATGCCGCTGGATCGGGCCAACGTAGACACTGACTTCATCATCCCGAAGCAGTTTCTGAAGTCCATCAAGCGCAGCGGTTTTGGTATCAACCTGTTTGACGAACACCGCTACCTGGACAAAGGCGAACCTGATGCGGACAACAGCAAGCGTCCGATCAACCATGACTTTGTGCTGAACCAGCCGCGCTACAAGGGTGCCAGCGTGCTGCTGGCCCGCGACAATTTTGGCTGCGGATCAAGTCGCGAACATGCTCCATGGGCGCTTGACGACTATGGATTTCGCGTGCTGATTGCACCCAGTTTTGCCGATATATTTTTCAATAATTGCTTTAAGAATGGCATATTACCTATTGTTTTAGATAAACAAACTGTCGATCAACTGTTCAAGGAAGTTGAGGCCAATGAAGGTTACCAACTGACGGTTGATCTGCCTGCGCAAACCATCACCAAGCCTGATGGCAGCACCATCAGTTTTGAAGTTGATGCGTTTCGCAAGCACTGCCTGCTGAATGGTCTGGATGATATCGGGCTGACGCTGGAAGATGCAGACGCCATCAGCGCGTTTGAATCCCAGTGGCGCGAGAAATCGCCCTGGTACTTTGGTACGCCAGCCAAGTCCTGAGCGTACAAGTGACAGCCAAAGTGCCAGCCGCTGACAGCTGGCACTCAGGCAAACGCAGACCTGACAGCAATGATCCTCACCACCTAAGGGAGATGATATGAAAAAGTTCAATGTGGCCGTGGTCGGAGCCACTGGCGCCGTAGGCGAAACTCTGATCAGCATTCTGGAAGAGCGTAATTTTCCGGTAAACGAACTGTTTCCGTTGGCCAGTGAGCGCTCTGCGGGCAGCACCGTCATGTTCCATGGCAAGCCTGTGACAGTTCAGAACCTGGCCGAGTTTGATTTCAGCAAGGCGGATATTGGCCTGTTCTCGGCTGGCGGCAGTATCTCCGAAGTCTATGCCCCCAAGGCAGGCGCAGCAGGCTGTATCGTGATCGATAATACCTCGCAGTTCCGTTACGACGACGACATTCCTTTGGTGGTACCGGAAGTCAATCCGGAGGCAATCGCGAACTACACCAACCGCAATATCATTGCCAACCCGAACTGCTCCACCATTCAGATGCTGGTGGCATTAAAGCCGATTCACGATAAAGTGGGCATTACCCGTATCAACGTGTCGACCTATCAGGCAGTTTCCGGTACTGGCAAAGAAGCCATCGAAGAGCTGGCGGCCCAGACCGCTGCGCTGCTGAATGGCAAAGAAGCCGAATGCAATGTGTATCCAAAGCAGATCGCCTTCAACGCGCTGCCGCACATCGATGTGTTCCTGGAAAACGGCTACACCAAAGAAGAAATGAAGATGTCTTGGGAAACCAAAAAGATCCTCGACAAATGCGTTGAAGTGAACGCAACCTGCGTCCGCGTTCCCGTGTTCTTCAGCCATTCCGAAGCCGTGCATCTGGAGACTCGCGAGCCCATTACTGTCGAGGAAGTGCGTGAACTGATCAGCAAGGCACCTGGCGCCAAACTGATGGATGAGCGCAAGGATGGTGGTTACCCGACAGCGGTAGGCGACTCAGCCGGCAAGGACGAAGTTCTGGTCGGTCGCATCCGCAAAGATATCTCACACCCTAACGGTATCGATCTGTGGGTGGTGGGTGACAATGTCCGCAAAGGCGCGGCACTGAACTCCATCCAGATTGCTGAAGTGTTGATAAAAGACTATTTATCATAAATACTTGAGCCTGTTTCTCAGCACGCTGTCGAAAAGGATGCAATGATGGTAAAACGGCTGCTCCCACTAATTACCGCGCTGGCACTGCTGGCAGGCGGGCGGGCGGCAGCCGTTGAGCTGGGTGATCTGACACTGACCAGTAACAGTGACGAACCGCTGGTCGCCACCATCAGTCTGCTGGATGTAGAAGGTCTGGATGCAGAGGCCATCCGGGTCATGGTGGCGGAATCCGAGGATTTCGAACGTCTGTCCCTGGAACGCGACCCGGTCCTGGACAATCTTCAGTTTGATGTCAATCTTAACGCTGCTGGCGGACCAATCGTCACGCTGAGCGCTCCCGTTACGATTGACGAACCCTTCATCAGCCTCCTGCTGGACACCCGCTGGCCCAGCGGTCGTGTGCTGACCGAATATACCCTGCGACTGGAAGCTCCGGCGTTCACCGCCCAGACCGGCAATATTTCCGAGTTTTCGCCAGTACGTTCAGTAGTGCTGGATGTGCCGGAAGAGGAGCCACAAGCTCCCGTTGAAGACTCCGCGGAGCTGGCCGAAACCGCTCCGGCGCAAACCCTTGCTGAGACATCAGGCACCGTCGAGACCGCCGCTACTGCCGATGCAGTCGCACAGCCAGAAGAGCCGAGCTCTGCCAATAACGTAAGCCCAGAACCAGCGACACCAGCGTCGAACTCGGCCAGTACACCTGATCCGGAACTGCTGGCCAATGCCAGCACGCTGACAGTCAATTCTGGCGATACCTTGTGGGAGCTGGCACTGCGGGCGCGTCCTGACAGTTCTGTCAGTGTGCAACAGACCATGCTGGCGCTGCAGCGACTGAATCCGGAAGCCTTCATCGGCGGAAATATCAATCAGGTGCAACGTGGCGCCGTACTGCGCGTGCCCGAGCTGGACGAGATACGTCGTCTTGCCAATGCCGAGGCGGTGCAGGAAGTTCAGCGCCAGAACCAGGCGTTTGCCAACCGGGGCACCACGCCTCAGCCGACGCAGCCGGCTACGTCAACGGCCAGTGGCAGCACCAATCAGGGTGAACTGCGCGTGGTCGCTGTCGAAGAGGATGAAGAGTCCGACGACCAACCTGACACCAGTGCCGCCGGAAACCAGGATGCTGAGCGGGAACGTCGTCTGAATGAGCTGGAAGATCGACTCGCCGTTCGTCAGGAAGAGCTTGACGAGCTGGACTCAGAGAATCGCGAGCTGAACGCGCGCCTGGACATGCTGCAGCAACAGATTGCCTCAGCCCAGGAGATCATTCGCCTGCGCGACCTGGAACTGGCGCAATTACAGGAGTCACTGGCCGATCAGGACTCTGCACGAGCCGATCAGGCGGAGCAGCCGGATACGGTTGTCACCATGGCGCCAGAAGGCGGACCGGTTCAGCAGTTCCTTAATATGATGATCAGCAACACCTGGTTACTGTTGAGTCTGCTGGCGGCACTGGTGCTGTCGATTGTGGCCTTCCTGGTATGGCGCAACCGGGCCGCAAGGGCGGCTGAGCAGGAATCACAGCGCAGCAATGACGAGATGAAGCTGGGCGATGAGGATTCTGATGAATTGCTGTTTGCCGGTGTCGCTGCCGCGGCAGCCGAGGCGGATGCCAGTCGGCAGGCCGACTCAGTTGTTGAAGCTGATGGCGAAGCGGCAGCCGAACAGGAAGACAGCGATGATGATGACGATGGTGTTGTCTACACGCCCAGTACCGCCGCGGCAGCCATGGCGCAGGCCGAGGAAGAGGCAGAGTCAGAACAGAAGGATGCAGAAGAGGATGACAGCGAGACGTGGCAGTCTGCCGAAGACGACACTGAAGAGCCGATGGTGTTTGATGACCAATCGGCACCTGAAGATGCCATCGCCCAGTCACAGAGTTCAGAGACCCAGGTTTTCAGTGGCGACGACCTCAGTGATGCGGACAGTGCCTGGGACGATACCGACGCGTCTGCCTATGACCTTGACGATGAATTCGACCTCAACCAGCCTGAGGAGTCGACAGTTGAGGCCGAGCCTGAGTCGCCGGCTGAGTCCGACTTCGAGTCAGAACTTGATGCTGAGATGGATTGGCCGGGTCAGGAGCGGGAGCAGGAACAGTCATTTGAGTCCGAACCAGAGCCTGTCGCTGAGCCAGAACCGGAACCTGTTATGGAGCCAGAGCCCGAACCAGAGCCTGAGCCCATCCCCGAGCCGGAGCCTGAAACAACTGCCATTGCAGATGATTACGACCTCAGCGAGCCGGACGTAAAAGCTGATGCCAGCAGCTCCACCAGTACCGATGAGTTTGATGACCTGGCCTTCATACCCAGTGAAGAAATGACCGAAGACGATGCGGCGGAGGATGAAGACGACTTCCCGCTGCTGTCGGACAGCGATGAAACTGCGACCAAGCTTGATCTGGCGCGTGCCTACATCGACATGGGTGACGAAGCGGGTGCCAGAGAAATTCTGGGTGAAGTGCTGGACGAGGGAACCGAGACCCAGCGCCAGGAAGCCCAGTCGTTGCTTGACCGTCTGGAATAATCTGCAGGAACCGAATTGACTACCCGCATTGCTCTGGGCGTTGAATATAATGGCGCCCGTTTTTCCGGCTGGCAGCGCCAGGCCTCACCACCACTGCCGACAGTCCAGGGCCAACTGGAAACGGCGCTGTCGCGTATCGCAAACCAGCAAGTGGCGATCAGCTGCGCCGGTCGCACCGACGCAGGTGTTCATGCCACAGGCCAGGTTATCCATTTCGATACGGCCATAGACCGGGGCGCCAAGGCCTGGGTAATGGGCACCAATACCCATCTGCCACCTGAGATTCGTGTGCAGTGGGCATCGCCGGTTGATGATAACTTTCATGCCCGTCATTCTGCCCGCAGTCGCCGCTATCGTTATGTCATCTATGATCAGCCAGTCAAACCAACTGTGCTGGTGGGTCAGCTGACACACGTTCGTCAGCCTCTGAATGTTGCGATGATGCATGAGGCGGCCCAGCATCTGCTGGGCGAACATGATTTCAGTTCGTTTCGGGGCTCTGGTTGTCAGGCCAATTCACCGTTCCGGGAGATTCGCTCAATCGCGGTTTACCGGCACAACCGTTTTATCATTGTTGAAGTCGAGGCCAACGCCTTTCTGCTGCATATGGTTCGCAACATCACGGGTACACTGTTGCAGGTGGGCTTCGCCAGACAGCCCACAGACTGGGTGCGCGAAGTGCTGATGAGTCGGGATCGCAAGAAGGGTGGCGATACGGCGCGTCCCGATGGCCTGTTCCTGGTTCATGTTGGCTATCCCGATTATCCGGATCTGCCGCAGTTGCCGCTGGGGCCATGCTTTCTGTAGATCCTGTTTTTCAGCGCTGGCTGTAATTGCGTTTGAGCAAAATGTATACAGCAACATCCCATGAGCATTTTTCCCGTCGGCCCCGGTTATACTCACACATGAACGTGTGTTCTCTGGTAAAATCCAGGCCCTTGCCTTGTGTCGAAACAGAGCCTGATGCAATCCGGAAGGGCCTGAATGACGGCGCATGGCAGTGCCGAATTGCTCCCGGACAGACAACTGAACAACCCTCAGGATGAGCATGACATTGCGAACACGCGTAAAAATCTGCGGCATAACCCGTCCTCAGGATGCCGTGCGGGCCGCCAGACTGGGTGCGGATGCCCTGGGTCTGATGTTTTATGCAGGCAGCAAACGCGCCATTTCGCTGAGCCGGGCTGCCGAAATTCGCGCCGCAGTGCCAGCATTTGTGAGTGTCGTGGGTCTGTTTGTTAACCCGCAGCGTAAAGATGTTGAGTCCACCCTGCAGGCAGTTCATCTGGACTGTCTGCAATTTCATGGCGATGAGGACCCTGCGTTCTGTGAGTCATTTGCCATGCCGTACATAAAGGTTGTGCGCGTGCCGGCAGAAGCTGACGACAGCGGCCACGAGAAGCTTCTGCAGCAGGTCGAAGAGCAGGCTGCGCAATTTTCCAGAGCCAGTGCCATATTGCTGGACACCTACGACCCGCAGCAGCGCGGCGGGACAGGTAAACAATTTGACTGGACGCTGGCGCGGCGCTGTGTAGAGCAGCTTGCCGCACCGATAGTCCTGGCTGGGGGGCTGAGCGCTGACAATGCCGCCCGTGCCATCAACGAAGTTCGACCCTGGGCGCTGGATCTCAGCTCCGGGGTGGAAAGCGAGCCGGGTATCAAAGACCCGGATAAACTGCAGGCATTTTTTGAAGAGGTTAACCGTGTCCGTATCTGAGTCAGAACATGTTGCCACTACGGCAACCGCGCAGGATCCGTTCAGTGGTCCCGACCTGACCGGCCATTTTGGTCGATTTGGCGGGATCTTTGTTGGCGAAACGCTGATGGCAGCTGTAGAAGAGCTCGATCGCGTCTATCGTCAACTGTCTGGCGATCCGCAGTTCTGGCGTGACTTCGACTACGACATGGCGCATTACGTTGGCCGGCCATCCCCGCTGTATCACGCTGAAAGACTGAGCGAACATGCCGGCGGCGCAAAGATCATTCTCAAGCGGGAAGATCTCAATCACACCGGTGCGCACAAGATCAACAACACCATCGGGCAGGCACTGCTGGCCAAATACATGGGCAAGCCGCGCATCATCGCCGAAACCGGTGCCGGTCAGCACGGAGTGGCCAGCGCCACGGTAGCGGCCCGGCTGGGGTTGGAGTGTCATGTCTACATGGGAGCCGAGGACGTCAAACGTCAGGCAGCCAACGTCTACCGCATGAAACTGCTGGGTGCCAATGTGGTGTCTGTGACTTCCGGGTCCCGCACTTTGAAGGATGCCATGAATGAGGCGCTGCGCGACTGGGCAACCAACGTCGATAACACCTATTACATTATTGGCACGGTGGCCGGCCCGCACCCTTATCCCATGCTGGTACGTGATTTTCAGGCCATCATTGGCCGCGAAGCCCGTGAGCAGTCGCTGGCCGAGTACGGCAAATTGCCGGATGCGCTGGTCGCCTGTGTGGGTGGTGGATCCAATGCCATTGGCCTGTTCCATCCCTTCCTGCGTGACAAAGACGTGGCGATTTATGGTGTCGAAGCTGGCGGTGACGGCGTCGAGACCGGCCGTCATGCGGCGCCGCTGTCGGCGGGCAAGCCCGGTGTATTGCACGGCAACCGAACCTACATCATGAGCGATGACAATGGTCAGATTCTGGAGACGCATTCGGTGTCAGCCGGCCTGGACTACCCCGGTGTGGGCCCTGAACACGCCTGGCTGAAAGATGCCGGCCGTGCCAACTATGTGTCGGTCACTGATACCGAAGCCCTGGATGCATTCCGCTTGCTGACACGCAAGGAAGGCATCATTCCGGCCCTCGAGTCGGCGCATGCGATAGCCTATGCCATCAAGCTGGCAGCGACCATGTCGCCTGATCAGACGGTACTGGTCAACCTGTCCGGTCGCGGCGACAAGGATATCCATACGGTTGCCGGCATCGATGGCATTACCGTCTAGCAGAGCACAGGGAGAGGCAAGCAAACATGAGTAGAATCAGCAAAACGATTGCGGCCGCCAAACAGGCGGGCCGCAAGGTTCTGGTACCGTATCTGGTAGCTGGAGACCCTGACCGGGACACCACGGTGGCCCTGATGCACCAGCTGGTCAGCAACGGTGCTGACATCATCGAGCTGGGTGTGCCATTCAGCGACCCATCCTCTGACGGTCCGGTGATTCAGCTGGGCGCCGAGCGCGCGCTGCGCCAGGGTGTCGGCATGAAGACAGTGCTGTCCATCGTCAGCGAATTTCGTCAGCGTGACGATAAAACGCCAATTGTGCTGATGGGTTATCTGAACCCACTGGAAATCATGGGTTACGAGAACTTCGTCAGCCAGGCCAGCTCGGCAGGCGTGGACGGCGTGCTGGTGGTGGATTTGCCGGTCAGCGAGGCGAAAGAGTTGCTCGCGCTCACGCAGCCGGCCCAGATGGATATCATTTTCCTGGTGGCGCCCACGACAACCGAAAAGCGCCTCCAGGGTATCTGTGAGCACAGCTCAGGTTACCTGTACTACGTGTCGCTGAAGGGCGTCACCGGAGCTGCCATCACTGACGCAGACTCAATTGCCGAGCGTGTCAAAGCACTTCGCGAGCGCACTGAGCTGCCTGTGGTGGTGGGCTTTGGCATCAAGGATGAAGCCAGCGCAACTTCAATGGCAGCCATCAGTGACGGGGTTATCGTGGGTAGTGCGCTGGTACAGAAAATCGGCGAACTGACTGATTCTGGCGCCCGTGATAAGGCCGCTGTAGCGCAGGCCTGCGAGCTGATCGGGCGTCTGCGCAAGGCGCTTGACGCATAGACTGGCGGAAAATGTTATAGTACCCGACCCGAGGCCATAACTTGGGCTTTAAACATCAGGAATCGATTGACAGGAATCAGGTATGAGCTGGATTAACAAAATCCTTCCCTCCATTCGTAACAGCAGTGCGGCGCCCGATGGTGCCAAACAGAAATCCAGTGTGCCCGAAGGGCTCTGGAAGAAATGCCCACGCTGTGAGGCAGTCCTGTATCGCCCCGATCTCGAGCGTAATCACGATGTCTGCCCCAAGTGCGACCATCACATGCGTATTACGGCACGCCGCCGTCTGGACCTGTTTCTGGACGATGACAGTGCACAAGAACTGTTCGAGGATATCGAGCCGATAGATATCCTGAAGTTCAAGGATCTCAAAAAGTACAAAGATCGTCTGTCCGCTGCGCAGAAAAGCACCGGAGAGAAGGACGCCCTGGTAGTTGTGCAGGGTAAGGTCTGCGATGTCGAGGCGGTGGTAGCCGCTTTTGAGTTCGGCTTTATCGGTGGCTCCATGGGCGCCGTGGTGGGTGAGAAATTTGTGCAGGCGATCAATACCTGCATCCAGCAGCGTCTGCCGCTGATCTGTTTCTCTACCAGTGGCGGCGCCCGTATGCAGGAAGCACTGGTATCCCTGATGCAGATGGCCAAGACCTCTGCTGCGCTGGAGCGTCTGCGTGGCGAAGGCCTGCCGTTCATATCCGTGCTGGTAGATCCGGTTTACGGTGGTGTCTCAGCCAGTCTGGCTATGCTGGGTGACATTAACGTCGCCGAACCACGCGCTCTGGTAGGTTTCACAGGTCCCGATGTGATTCGTCAGACGGTCCGCGTCAAACTGCCGGAAGGTTTCCAGCGCAGCGAATTTCTGCTGGAGCATGGCGCCATAGATATGATCGTGCATCGCAAAGATATGCGCCGCACCGTCGCTGGTCTGGTTTCAAAACTGATGCAACTGCCGCCGGCTGCCTGATAAATGACGCAGGCCGCCACCCTGGCGCAATGGCTGGACTATATCCAGCGCTTACACCCTTCTGAAATCGACATGGGCCTGGATCGGGTGAGGCAGGTCGCGCAGCGACTGGGCATCACCCGTCCGGCACCTGTCGTTATCACCGTCACTGGCACCAACGGCAAGGGCAGTCACGTGGCTGCGCTGGAGGCACTGTCGCTGGCTCTGAATCTCCGAGTTGGCACCTATACCTCTCCTCATATCCTGAATTACAACGAGCGTGTGCGACTCAAGGGTCAGGACATCTCCGACCAGCCGTTAATTGATGCTTTTGAGCGTATTGAACAGGCGCGCGGTGATATCTCTCTCAGCTATTTTGAGTTTGGCACGCTGGCAGCACTGATGATTTTTCAGCAGACCCCGCTGGATGTCGTGGTATTGGAGGTCGGTCTGGGTGGTCGACTCGATGCCGTGAACATCATCGATGCCGACGTCGCCATTATTAGCAGCATTGGCCTGGATCATCAGGAATACCTTGGCAACAGTCGCGAATCGGTGGCGCGCGAAAAAGCCGGCATTATGCGCGCTGGCAAGCCGGTTGTGTGTGTCGATGCCAATCCGCCAGCCAATCTGCTGGAGATAGCCGAATCGCTGGCCAGCCCGCTTTATTTGATTGGCCGGGAATTTAATGCGATCGACGACGGTCCCGTGTGGCGCTGTGAATTGACGGCTGCCAGCACGCACTCCGGCGTCGCCGGTACGGCGGCAGATTCCCTGACGAGTGCGGGCGGTGAAAGCCGCGTGAGCGGGCCCCGGTGGCAACTGAACAATCTGCCCATGCCACGCCTGCAGGCGCGCAATGTTGCTGGTGCTTTGCAGGCCGCGGTGCTGAGCGGCTTGATTACTGACCAGGAACAGCTGAACTCAGTCCTGCCGTCCATGTTGCCGACGCTGCAACTGGCCGGGCGACTGCAGTACCTGACAATTGCCTGTGAACAGGCCGCAGATCCGGCACAAAACAAAAGCATAACAGTACTGCTGGATGTGTCCCACAACCCTCAGGCGGCACTGTCGCTGGCAACAGAGCTGGCGAGCTGGCGCAAACGTGACGGGCAGGCGAGGCAGGGTAGCGAAACCCCAGCGGTCGGGCACAGCCCCCGCATCCGGGTGATTCTGGCGATGATGCAGGATAAAGATCATATTGGATACGTTACGCCTTTAGAAAAGCATGTCGATTTCTGGTATATTGCGCACGTCGATATGCCGCGCTGCATCGGTGCCGAACAACTCGCCGGGCGGCTGCGCGAAGCGGGTATTGGTGGGACCGCCGATACTGCCAGCATTCGTGCCTTTACGGATGTCGGCAGTGCACTCGACTCAGCCTGTCGTGAAGCGTCGCCGCATGATCTGCTTGTTGTATGTGGTTCTTTTTTCACCGTATCCGATGCGCTGCACTGGTTATCGCCGAAGACCTGATCAGCGTCGCCCGGAACACAGAGACAGACAGTGACAGCAACTGTTAAAAAAGAGGCCCTGCCGCTTTGAATCAGAACACCCGTCAACGACTGATTGGCACGCTGGTACTGGGCCTGCTCGCCCTGATATTACTGCCGATGATTTTCGACGGCGAAGGCAGTTACCAACCACCACTGCAAACCAATATTCCTGCAGAGCCAGCTCGCCCCGATGTTACCCGGGAGATGCCGACTCGACCGGTGATTACGGCCGATACTGATGCCATCCGCATAAGGCCACAGACCGAGCCTGAACAAGAACCCGCCCAAGCAACGGACGAGCCAGCTTCAGCCAGCGAACAGACTGAAGCTGGCACTGACAACGCAGGCCTCGCGCAGGCTGACTCCGACTCAACCGCGAGCGACACCGCCGACGCCGCGCCACAGACTGCTGAAGCCGCTCCAGAAACTGCACAGGCCGCTGCAGAAACGGCTCAGGCCACAACAGGCAATCAGCAGGCGGAAGAAGTGACGTCGGCACTTGATTACCGTGGTCTGCCCGAAGCGTGGAGTGTTCGACTGGCGTCGTTTTCCAGTCAGGCCAATGCCAGCAATCTGTTGAACCGCCTGGTGGGGGATGGGCATCGCGCCTATACCCGGCAGATCGATTCCAGTCAGGGTACTCTGACTGCTGTCTTTGTGGGTCCGCTGGTTGACCGTGCGGCAGCGCAGATGTTGCTGGAGTTGCTGCGCACTGAGTACGAACTCAATGGACTGGTGGTGCGCTACCAGATTGAGGAGTAACAGATGCTGAACTGGGTCGATGTAGCAATCCTGATTGTGGTAGGCATCTCCGCAGTCTTTGGTATCTCGCGCGGATTTGTTCGCGAAGTGCTGTCAGTGCTGGCATGGATAGCAGCCATAGTCGTGGCGCGACTCTACAGCCCGCATCTGGCACCGTTTTTCACAGTTACTGACAACGAAACCGCCCGCTATGCGCTGGCCTTTGCTGTGCTGTGTCTGATTACCTTGATCGTCGGCGGCATCATCAACCATTTCATGGCGCGACTGGTCAGCATGGTGGGTCTGCAGATGACCGACCGGCTGCTGGGCACGCTGTTTGGCGTGGCTCGCGGCGTCATCATTGTTGCAATTGTTGTTTATTTTGCTGCCAGCTCCTACAGCCTGGAGCTCTGGTGGCAGGAGTCTGTTGCCATTCCTTACATTGAACGAGTTATCGAATGGGGACAATCCATGCTCGGCAGCGATCCTGCCGCAGTCTGATTTTTTACGCTGGTTTATGGAGTATTTTGCATGTGTGGTTTAGTTGGCATCGTTGGCAACTCAGATGTGGCCGTTTCTCTTTACGATACACTGACGGTGCTGCAACATCGCGGTCAGGATGCGGCAGGTATAGCAACCTGCGATAACGGCAAGCTGAATCTGCGCAAAGATAACGGTCTGGTCAAAGATGTTTTTCGAACCCGCCATATGCGGCGCCTGACCGGCAAGATGGGAATTGGCCACGTCCGCTATCCCACCGCCGGCAGCTCCAGTCCGGCGCTGGCGCAACCGTTCTACGTAAACTCTCCCTATGGCCTCTGCCTGGCCCACAACGGCAACCTGACCAACTCCGCCAAACTCTCCGAAGAACTGTATTCCGAAGACCTGCGTCACATCAACACCGATTCTGACTCCGAAGTCCTGCTCAACATTTTTGCCCATGAACTGCAACAGGTTGGCCGCGTGGCGCCGACTGCCGAAGATGTTTTCCAGGCAGTGGAGGGCGTGCACCGTCGCTGTCGCGGTGGTTACGTGGCACTGGTCATGATCACCGGGTACGGCATTGTTGGTTTCCGCGACAAGAATGGTATCCGCCCGCTGGTGTTTGGCAAGAAAGAAGTGGAGGGCGGTCAGACCGAATACATGCTGGCGTCAGAGAGCGTAGCACTTGATTCACAAGGTTTTGATCTGGTGAGAGATGTGGCACCTGGTGAGGCTGTGTATATTGACGCCAAGGGCAATCTGCATACCCGCATCTGCTCCGAGCCAGCGCCTTACGCACCCTGCATCTTCGAGCATGTTTATTTTGCGCGACCTGACTCCCTGATGGATGGAATATCAGTCTACAAGGCCCGCCTGCGAATGGGTGAACGCCTCGCAGACAAGGTCAAACGCCTGCGTCCGGACCACGACATCGACGTGGTCATTCCGATTCCCGACACCAGCCGCACCTCCGCACTGGAGCTGGCCAACCATCTGGGCGTGAAATACCGCGAAGGTTTCGTCAAGAACCGCTACATCGGCCGCACCTTCATCATGCCCGGGCAGAGTGAACGTCGCAAATCCGTGCGCCAGAAACTCAATGCTATCGAACTCGAATTCCGCGGCAAGAACGTATTGCTGGTCGATGACTCCATCGTGCGTGGCACCACCTGCCGCCAGATCATCCAGATGGCCCGTGAAGCCGGCGCCCGCAAAGTGTACTTCGCCTCTGCAGCACCACCCGTGCGTTACCCCAATGTTTACGGCATCGACATGCCAGCTGCCACCGAGCTGATCGCCCATGATCGCACCGAACAGCAGGTGCAGGAGCTGATCGGCGCCGACTGGCTGGTGTTTCAGGATCTGCCCGACCTGATTGCGGCCGCCCACGAGGGCAACCCGAAAATCAAGCAGTTTGAATGCGCGGTCTTCAATGGTGAATACATAACCGGCGACGTCGACGACGAGTACCTCAAGGCACTGGAAGCCGCCCGCAACGATGCTGCCAAACAGGCGCGTACCAGCACCAAGGCAGAGCCGGCCAACGAAGAGGCGTGAAATCGGCGCCGTGTGTGCTATAAAACAGAGACCATAAGAATAATGAGGTCTCTAAAAGATGGAACCAACGGCACAACGTATAGACACACTTGACGTGCTGCGGGGCCTGGCGGTTCTGGGTATTCTGGTCATGAATATCCAGTTCTTTGCCATGCCCATGGCTGCATATCTCAATCCCTCTGCTTATGGCTCTCTGGACGGTATAAATGGTCTTGTCTGGGGTGTCAGTCATCTGTTGACCGACCAGAAGATGATGGCGCTGTTCTCCATGCTGTTCGGCGCAGGCATTGTTCTGTTCTGTGAACGTGCCGACGCTGCCGGCCGATCAGTAGCCAAATACTATTACCGTCGTAACCTCTGGCTATTGGTATTCGGGCTGCTGCACGGTTATCTGCTGTGGTCCGGCGACATCCTGTTTTTATATGCCGTCTGTGCCTGCCTGCTGTACCCATTGCGTAACAAACCGGTACGCACCCTGATCAAGCTGTCGGTGTTTTTCCTTGCGGTTTCGTCAGCGCTGTACCTGCTGACAGGTCTTGGCCTGCAGTCTATGTCCGGAGAAGAAATCGCTGCTGAAATCATGCCGCAGTGGCGCCCCACAGCAGAACAGATGGGCGAGGAACTGTCCGCATTTCAGGGCGGCTGGGTCAGCCAGATGAGTGTACGCGTCCCCATGACACAGGAAATGCAAGGGCTGGCTATGTTCATGTGGGGCTTCTGGCGCGCCGGTGGCCTGATGCTGCTGGGTATGGCGCTGTTCAAGACGGACATCATTACGGGCAGGGCAGAGCGGGTGGTCTACCTGCGCCTGATGTGGCTGGGGCTGGCTGTCGGTATGCCACTGGTCATATTCGGCATTTTCTGGAACTTCAACAACGACTGGCAGCTCACATCCATGTTCATTGGCTCCCAGTTCAATTACTGGGGCAGCGTGCTGGTCAGCCTGATGTGGATGGCCATCATCGCGCTATTGCTGAATTCACACAGGATGTCCGCGCTGACCAGCAGGCTGGCAGCAACCGGCCGGATGGCCTTCACCAACTACATCATGCAGACACTGATCTGTGGCTTCATTTTCTACGGCCACGGGCTGGGTTTAATCGGGCAGGTGGAGCGCTGGGGGCAGTTGAGTATCGTGTTCGGTGTGTGGGCGCTGCAACTATGGTACTCGCCCATCTGGTTGCGCCACTACCGGTTCGGTCCGCTGGAATGGCTCTGGAGATCACTCACCTACGGCCAGCTGCAACCGCTGCGCCGCGTGTGAATCGCACCGTTCGAGAGCGGGCCGGGAGGTGGGTGTCAGATCACGATCTTATTGTAGAGCGGTCCGGATGGCGGGTGTTTATTGTCGCCCGGATCGCATCCTTTCACCGGACACCCGGCGGGGCGGAACTCGACTTCGCGGCTCCGCCGCTCAGGACTCAGACAGTCCTCCCGCTTATCGGGTGTCCGGCAAAAGGATAAACGCGCCCTGATTGGGCGACAATAAACACCCGCCATCCTCCCCTCGTGCCACACATGTGGCTCCGAGCAGATTCTATCCGACACCTGCATCGGCGTCAGTGTGTCCTGCGACGGATACGATCAGCTGACGAGCTGCTTCGAACCACATTCAAAGCGAGACGCTAATGACGGAGTCGCAAGGCGTAATTAGATCCTGACGAGATATAAAGACTTAGACCCTGTTTCGGGACCGGAGGCGCTAAAGTGCATGTTTGAATCCATGGCGTTCACGACGCTGGCACAAGGGCAGGGAGGTGGGTGTCAGG
>TARA_R100000306_G_C4382613_1_pt1 | contig 72727 bp, 59 predicted proteins | sample TARA_R100000306 | Tara Oceans TARA_R100000306 (sample SAMEA2620824) | marine metagenome | biome: marine biome (ENVO:00000447); feature: mesopelagic zone (ENVO:00000213); material: "saline water (ENVO:00002010), including plankton (ENVO:xxxxxxxx)" | depth 1000 m | reverse complement strand
CCGGCCTCAGGCCACACACGGCGCTGGCCAGCGCGGCGGGTCTCGACGTCAAGCGGGGCATTGTGGTCGATCGCCAGCTGCAGACGCCTGTATCTGGCATTTACGCACTCGGTGACTGTGCCGAAGTAGATGGCCATCTCCTCCTGTATGTCCAGCCTCTCATGCAGTGCGCGCGCCTTCTGGCCGCCAATCTGGCCGGCGGCAAGGCTGCAGAAGTCAGTTATCAGGCAATGCCGGTGATCGTGAAGACACCCGCCTGTCCTGTAGTGCTGGCTACACCGCCCGAAGGCGTCACAGGCAATTGGACCGTGACGGAGGCCGATTCAGCAGATGTCAAAGCACTGTTTCATGATGATGAGAACAGGCTCCGTGGTTTTGCGCTCAGCGGCCGTCTTGTTATCGAGAAGCAGACGCTGCTGCGGGAGTTGCCGCCTCTGCATGCCTGAGTAGAATTTCGATACGGCGATTGAATCGCTTTGCATCTGCGGAGTCGTTGGCGGCCAGCGGCGTATCCTCGCCCTGGCCTTCGACCTGAATCCGCTCTTTCGGTATCCCTGCCTCTCGACCGACGAAGTTGGCTACTGCTTGTGCCCGTTCAAGAGAGAGGCGTCTATTCCTCTCCGCCTTTCCCTGATTGTCGGTGTGTCCGGAAAATAGAAGTCTGCCGTCAGGAAATTGTTCGATGGCATCGATAAGCTTGTTGAGCAGATTCAGATTGCTACTATCCAGAATTGCCGAGCCATCGTCGAAGCTGAAGCCATGAGCACGGATGAGCAGGTTGCCCCCCGGAAGCAGCAGGACATCGGCCTCGGTGGGTGAGAAAAGCGCCTCTACCGCGGTCAGGCGCTCGAGTGTGATTTCTCCTGGTCCGCGAACCCTTGGCGTTTCCGTGGTCGATGCTGGGTGGCTGACCTCACCGGGTGTTGTCGCGGCACCAGCCGTTGCGGACGGCACCTGTGCAGCCTGCAGGACTTTGAAGGCCTGAGTAAAACGGGCTACTGCGCTGTTCAAACCCTTGCTCCAGTCGAGGTCGACGTCTGCTGCCAGGCCCGCACGCTCGAAGCCCTCTTCGTAGTACAGCATCACATCTTCCAGGCTCGCGTCACGCTTGCGCCATATCTGAATCTGCTGAGCCAGAGCGCGAGCGTGGGCAAGATGTCTCATGGCGTTTTCGGCGTGAACCCGGGCCTTGCCTTCGCGCGTGCGGTCGGCCTCGAGTGTTGTTGTGGCCAGCAGCATCTCCTCTTCCGCAAGGCGTAGTGTTCGTGGGGCATAATCATCGATGCCGTCGCGTCGCGCCTTATCCAGCGCCTGCTCCACTGCGAGCACAATACTGCTCTTGAGGCTCGACACAGCCATGTCCTTGTATTTGGCTATCAGCAGACCGACGCTACCGGGGCTGAGTTTAGCTGTTCTGGAAAAGGCGTCAGCCATAGTTTCAAGCTGTTCTTCAGCTGCGAGAAACTCGGATTTTCGGGCGGTATCTGCACCAGACTTTACCGCCAACATGCGTTGGTCGATAAGCGCTGGCGCGGCGGCGGCAAAGCCTTCGGCCTGCTGACGCGCTGTTGACAGCTTGGTGAGTCCCCGGATAGCAAGCGACTCCCTTTCGGCGCTTGTTTGCGCTTTCTGAGCCAGGACATATTTCGTCTCGGCTTGCGAAAAGTCGTCGGCGGCCATGATCGAAGCCTGCACCGGCGACAGCTCGTGAGCAGCGGTCAGCTCACGATACAGCTGCGCAATCGCTGAGTCCGGTGCGCTTGTGACTGGCGCTGCGGTCGTCAGATCTGGCGTCGACGCACAGCTGGCAATGAGCAGAGTGAGGCCTAGCCCCAGTGTTCGAAGCGTGATCAGCGGAGCGCGTAATGCAGCACCAGCGTTCAGTACGTTTGCTCCTTCACAGATGAGCCGGCAGAAATACTGGCGGATTGTGCAAGTTCGTGGGCCTTGTTCAGACAGGTCTTGCACAAGCAGTTCGGCCCTTCCTCAGGGCTGCTGCTGACGGCAGTGAAAGGTTGCGGCAAGCGTGGCTCGCTGAAGCACCAGCACACAGATCGGCCGTCTTCAATATCACAGCGACTCGCCTTGTTGCATTTCGGACAATTATGCATCATCAACCTCCACGAACATGAACCTGGCAGAATCCTGGCGAAGCGCTGGCCAGAAGCCAGTCGGAGGCGGGTCCGAGCGCGGGCGCATCAACCCTTGAGTATAGCGCCACCTTGCTGCACTGCTTGCGCCGCAGTCCGTTCATTATGCATTATGTGACGCTTTTGGCCTAATGGCGAAAGCGTTCGCCAGGGCCTGTTGAAACGAACTTTGCCAGGATTACATGCCATGACCGACGTCGTAGAGCAGCTGCTCGAACTTCTGGAACTTCGCAAGCTTGATGATTATCTCTATCAGGGCACGAGTGAAGATCTCGGTTTTCCGAATGTGTTCGGGGGACAGGTGGTAGGGCAGGCGCTCATGGCTGCCTATCGCACCGTAGACTCTGAATTGTCAGCCCACAGCCTGCACGCCTACTTTTTGCGGGCTGGCGACCCAGCTCACGACATCATCTACGAAGTCACTCAGCTCAGGGATGGTCGAAGTTTTTCGGCGCGCAGAGTCGTTGCGCGACAGCACAATCAGGAGATTCTCACGCTCACTGCATCATTTCAGCGTGAAGAAGCCGGTTTCGAGCACCAGTTCGATATGCCTGATGTCGTTGCGCCGGATGGCCTCAAGTCAGAGCTCCAGATGCGACGCGAAAATGCCCAGTGCATCCCGGAGAGCAAGCGCGCCCAGTTAACGAGAGAATCGCCAATAGAGATTCGCCCGACCTGGCCAATGAACTACGTCAAGCCAGAGCCCCGTCCGCCCTACAAGGATACCTGGTTCCGCGCAATCTCAAGCCTGCCCGACGAACAGTACTGGCATCACTGTCTGCTGGCGTACGCGTCTGACTTCGGGCTGCTGGGGACTGGTCTGCTGCCGCACGGCAAATCCTTCTATCAGCGAGATATGCAGGTGGCGAGCCTTGATCATGCGGTGTGGTTCCAGCGCAGCTTCCGCTTCGATGACTGGTTGCTGTACAGCACCGACAGCCCGAGCGCGTCTGGAAGTCGATGCTTCAATCGGGGTACGGTATTCGACAGGCAGGGTCGTCTGGTGGCAACGACGGCGCAGGATGGTCTTATCCGCTACCGTCCGCAGAAAAGCTGATCAAGCGCTGAGGCTACTCACCTGCCGCCCGACGAAACGCTGCAAGGTTCGATTGCAACCACTGCTGCGCCTCGTCCACCGGCTCTGACGTCATCATCGCGTCGATGGTCAGCATCGGCGCGATTTCTGTAGCAGCAATATCCAGCAAAGCCGCCTGCAGCTGACGACCGCCACCACAGTAGGTGTCGCCATAGCTGCTATCGCCCAGGGCTACGACGGCGAAAGGATAGCCCACCAACATCGGCGGCTCGTTGATCAGCCCCGCAAGCAGGGGCTGTAGGGAGTCAGGCACATCGCCCGAGCCCGTAGTTGAGCTGACCACCAGCAAAAGAGACTCAGGTACCCGCACAACATTGAGCGCACTGCGCTCGTGCAGCGTGCAATCGAAACCAGCCTCGGTGAGCAGACGTTTCAGTGCAGCGGCGACATCAAGGGCAGCGCCATATACGCTGCCTGCGGCAATCTGAATCGATTTCATGAAGTTCCTTTAAACGTTTGGTAGAAATGCTGGCGAGCCTGATTTCAGACCGGGTCGTCGAAGCCATTCAGCTCCAGACCCATGGTCTGTCCCTTCCGGGCTGAGTTGTTGAGCCCAGCCGTGGCCGGCCGTTCTCTGGTTACCTGGGGAATGACGATGTTTCGTCCACGCAGCTTGGCCTGATACAGGCTGACATCGGCCTGTCGAAGTAGTGCACCCAGATCTTTCGCGGAATGGATGGAACAGACACCACAGCTTGTGGTCAAGCGGATGGTTTGCTGACCGTAGGCAACCTCCATGCGCGAAATCTTGATACGCAGGCGTTCGGCCATGGCCAAAGCTTCGAGCAGCTTGGTATCCGGGAGCAGGATAAGAAACTCCTCACCACCCCAGCGCGCGGCGGTATCCATCTTGCGGCATATATCGCGGAGCGCATCTGCAAACTTTGTCAGCACGACGTCACCGGCATCGTGGCCGTAGTTGTCGTTGATCTGCTTGAAATGGTCGATATCCAGCAGGATGACCGAGAAATGATGACCATTACGTTGATAGCGGGAGAACTCGGTCTCCAGCTGATCCCGCATGTCACGGCGGTTCGGCAATTTTGTCAGCTCGTCGGTGCGCGCCGCGTATTCGTAAAGCTTGCCTATGGTGACGAGCTGGGTAATCGCGTCGCGACGCTGCTTGTCGACAATATAGGAGAAGACCACCACGAACATGATCGTGCTAAAGAAGCGAATCTGAAAATCGGGACTGTAGGTCGCAAGCACGAAGGAAAGATTCTCGAAATTGAAAATCAGCAACATGCCCAGCATGAGTGCGGTAACCAGCGAGAGCCCCGTCTTGAGTCCTGAAATGTAGAAGACGAAGGGGGGAAACACATAGCACCAGAGTATGCCGGTATTGGACTCGCCACCGCTGGCCGCGAGGTAAAGCAGCAGCAATCCTATGGACCAGAGGAAAAAGCTCTTGTAGAGCTCGTCGTCCTTGCTGAAAAACAGGATGAACTCATTGGCGAGCATACTGGCCGCGAAGCCGAACAGCACAGCGGCATGGACGAGATGATCGAGCAGCAGCGAGCGCAGGCCGATGATGACCGCGACCAGCGCACCGCTGGCCGCTATCCACCGGACGACGCGCTTTACCGAAGCCTCGTTACTGGCAATGCCAACGAGAGTCTCGCGCTGCTGTCTGCTCATCGGCTGGTTACAGGGCCCTGCTTACGCCTGCCAGTAGCGGCGACACGCTTCTTCTGCCCACCTACGGCGGGTCCACCCTTGCGCGGCGGAAGCCCGGTATGCTGAGTCAGGATAGCGCCTTTAGCCGGCTTCCTCGCTGAGGTTGGACCGGAACGCTTGTGCTTGGGTGACCACCCTGCAGGCTGCGTCGGCGGAATCAGGTGCCGCTTGCCAAAGCCTATGAGGTGAGCCCGCCCCATGCTCTGCAGCGTCTCTCTCAACAGTGGCCAGTTATCCGGATCATGATAGCGGAGGAAGGCTTTGTGTAGCCGACGCTGCTTCAGACCTTTCGGGACGACGACATCGTCACTGTCTCGGCCGATCCTGTGCAGCGGGTCCTTGCCGGTGTGGTACATGGTCGTGGCACTGGCCATGGGGGACGGATAGAAGGCCTGAACCTGATCCGCCCTGAAGCCATTACCCTTGAGCCACAGGGCGAGATTGAGCATGTCTTCGTCCCGGGTGCCGGGATGCGCCGCTATGAAATAAGGAATGAGATACTGCTGTTTGCCCGCCTTCCGGCTGAAATGCTCGAACATTTCCTTGAAGCGATGGTAGGTCTCCATTCCCGGTTTCATCATCTTCGAGAGCGGACCAGCCTCAGAGTGCTCTGGTGCAATCTTCAGATAGCCGCCAACGTGATGCGTCACCAGCTCCTCGACGTATTCGGGGTCGCGAACGGCAAGATCATAGCGTAGGCCGGAGGCGATCATGACCCGTTTCACACCCGGCAGCGCACGCGCCTTGCGGTAAAGCTGCGTCGTCGCACTGTGGTCAGTCTTCAGGTTCTTGCAGATGGTCGGGAACACACAGGACAGACGCCTGCAGCCGGCGTGAATCTCCTCCGACTTGCAGTTCAGGTGATACATGTTAGCCGTGGGGCCGCCCAGGTCGGAGATCGTGCCGGTAAAGCCAGGTGTCATGTCGCGAATCTTCTCGATCTCCCGCAACACCGATGTTTCCGAACGGCTCTGAATCCAGCGACCCTCGTGCTCGGTGATAGAACAGAATGAGCAGCCGCCAAAGCAACCCCGCATGATATTCACCGAGAAACGGATCATGTCGAAGGCCGGAATTTTCGCCTCACCATAGCTGGGGTGCGGTACGCGCTGGAACGGCAGTTCGAACACATCGTCGAGTTCTTCGGTGGTGAGCGGAATGGCCGGCGGATTCATCCACAACCAGCGATCGCCATGTCGCTGCAGAAGTGGGCGGGCATTGGCCGGGTTCGTTTCGAGGTGCAGTACTCTGGAGGCGTGAGCGTAGAGCACGGGATCGTTCTTCACCACGTCGTAGGGCGGCAGCTCGATATATTCCGGTTTCGAGGTGGGGGAGGGCAGCAGACGCAGGATCTGCGCCTCCACCTGCTTGCCAGCATCGCCTGAAACATCGAGAGCTGCCATGGCATCGCTGCGTTTGCCGCAGCCGCTGGAGGCATTCAGCCCCAGCTCGGTCTCAGGTGCAATCCCATCGGCCGCATCGTTGGCTGCGGTGTCCTGCTCGTAGACATAGGGGTTCTTCGGCGCCTCGACCTTGCCCGGACGATCGATATGCGTGGAATCACGCGAAGCCCAGGCCTGAGGCGGCTGTTCGAGCATGACTGCGGTGCCGCGAATATTCGACATCGCCTTGAGGGCTTCGCCGCGTGCAGCGCGCTCGGCAATCTCGACGATGGCTCGTTCCGCATTGCCATAAACCAGCAAATCGGCTTTCGAATCCAGCAGTACCGAGCGCTTGACCTTCTCGGACCAGTAGTCGTAGTGGGCAATCCGTCGAAGGCTCGCCTCTATACCACCGATGAGTACAGGCACCTCTGGATAGGCTTCCTTGCAGCGCTGGCTGTACACGGTTGCCGCCCTGTCGGGGCGCTTGCCGCCTTCATTGTTTGGCGTATAGGCATCGTCATGACGAATCTTCTTGTCCGCTGTGTAGCGGTTGATCATGGAATCCATGTTGCCGGCAGACACGGCATAGAATAGATTGGGCTTGCCGAGGCGACGGAAATCGACCGCGGAATGCCAGTCAGGCTGCGCAATGATGCCGACACGGAAACCCTGGTTCTCCCAGGTCCTGCCAACCACGGCCATGCCGAAGCTGGGGTGATCGACATAGGCGTCACCGCAGACGATGATGATGTCACAGCTATCCCAGCCGAGCGCCGTCATCTCGGCAACCGACATCGGCAGGAATTGGGCGATGCCGAAGCATTCGGCCCAGTATTTATTACCGGAAAACAGCGGCTTGGCTGCTTGCATACAGGCGTCCAGTTGAAGCGATGCTTCAGAATAGCTGATGGCCACGAACAACAGATCGCCCCCAAACGCAGGGCACCACACGATCCTGGTTGCCGATCAGCAGAGACTAACGCATTCTATAAATGAATGATCGCGGCATGATAACCTAAATCAGCTTATTTTTCGACCGTATTCATGGTGCGTCACTGCGCTCTGAACCCGCTGATTGCGCCAGGTTTGCGTCCGGTCATTACAGACCCCAGATTGAAGAGGACAGGTCACGATGAGTTCAGGAGATTCCAGGGAAATCAGCCGTCAGGCCAAGATGATTTCGGAGATGCGCGGTTTTATCAAGAAAGTATTGGCCGATCCGACCATTCCTGCCCGCTGCATGGAGATCGCTCGCCAGCACCGAAGCGACCGCAATGCCGACACACTCATCGCGGAGGAGATCAGCTCTACCACGACGATCAGGATACCAGAGGAAATGAGCGATGCCGACAGGCTGTTCATCGAAGTGATCAATGAAGTGCTTGAGGATGAAGAGGCCCTGTATTGAGTGCGAGTGGCAGGAAGTGACGGCCGTCACAAACTGTTACCTGAGCTTACCAAGTAAGGCCTTGAATTCGTGAACGTTTACACAGAAAGACAAAAGCGCCACTGATTTTTGTCGATGCGCCCAGTAAGCTCTCGCCCATTGTCGCGTGTCCGCGCGGCTCTCGGGAGATTCTGGGACTCATGATGATTTATTTGCGATTCATTCAATTGGCCGTTATCTGTCTGGCTGCTGCCATGGGTCAGGCCGGTGCGGAAGCCATTGTCGCTGCGCCGCTGAACGCCGTCCTGCTACTTGCTGCACTGCCAATGGCGTTGTTCGCGCTTGCCCTGTTCGGACAGCTTGGCAAGCATGCCGACCTGGCAGCGACGCTGTTTGGCATTATCGCTGCAGTCGTCGTTCTGCCTAGCCTGATCATGCCGGTGCTCTGGAATGCTGGTCCCTCAGGACTTGTCGATCCCGCAGCCATGATAGCGCCGCTGCTGGTCGTGCAGACCTTCCTTATTGTCTCATCGGCAGCGATGGCTCATCGGGCTTCATCGAAGCTTGTGGCTCTCGCACGCTAAGCCAGCTGTCAGCCTGCAGTCGCTTTGATTACAATGAGCGGCTGCAGACCGGTGTTGCCATTGTTACGCCCTATGTGCTCAATCTGTGTGCGGCTGCCTGAGAGCAGTTGCAGCTGAGTGCGAGTATGACCCGTCGGTAGCAATCCGCTTGCCACGCTCATCAGCTGTCGACCGACCGCTGAACTCAAGAGACTTTTGCCAGGCATTGGTGCCAGTGCACCATAGATCAGCAAGCCGCCTGAACCCCCTGTCTCATCTTCCGCTCTAACGAAAAGCCGCGTCATATCGCTGACCTCTGTCTGAATGCTACAGCTCTGTAAGCTGTGCCAAGTGTTTTTGAGCCGCCATTCTGGACGAGCGACTTTCAGCAAGCTGGCCGCAAGACCCGCCACCTCGCGGAGCGATTCAGGCCGCTTCGGCAGCCCACCTCCAGATAATTCATGACGGTGCAGTGTCGCCTCGGTCGCCGCGAACTGCTTCGGTACGGACAGCGTAAGTACCTGTAGCCGACCACATTCCAGATAGTGACGCAGTGTACGAAGAATCTGGATCGCCTGGACGGCTTCGGACTCCGCTGATGGCGAGTTTTCCCCGCCGTCCTGGGCAAGGAAGAAAAAATGGTATTCAGTGACTGATGGCGTCATGCTATCTCGACTTCTGGCCGCAAGACCTGAAGCCTCCTTCTTCTATGAATGACTGGTTCTGGAACAAACAATGACATATTGCGTTGCTATCGCGGTAGACAAGGGTCTCGTCTTCGCGTCTGACTCACGCACCAATGCGGGCGTCGATCATATCAGCGTCTATCCGAAGATGAACACCTTCGAGATACCGGGGCATGCCTACTTCGTATTGTGCTCCGCGGGGAATCTGGCCACTACGCAGGCGGTTATCAAGGCGATTCAGCGTGACCTCGACCATGAGGCCTCCGAGTCCCTGGCCACCTGTCGTGATATGAGCGACGCGGCGCGCTATATTGGCACGCTGAGCGTTCGGCACCGGCTGTACTATCAGAAGGAGCTCGAGCAGAAGGCCACCTTTGATGCCAGTTTTCTGCTTGGCGGCCAGGTGCAGGGCGAGGCGCCCGATCTGATGATGATCTATCCTGAAGGCAACTACATCACCTATTCGCCATATAGCCCGTATATGCAGCTGGGTGAGACAAAGTACGGTAAACCCATCCTCGACAGGGTCATCAAGTGTGCCACGTCGCTGGAAGATGCTGCCAAATGTGCGCTTGTTTCGCTCGATTCGACCATGCGCAGTAACTTGAGCGTGGCGCCTCCCATAGATCTTTTGATACTCGAGAAGGATGCGTTCAAGCCAGCACAGCGCTGGCAGCTGAAGTTGAACTCCCCATATTACGCCTCACTGCGAAAGCGGTGGGGGGAGGGGCTGCTTGAACTCTTCAATAACCTGCCCGCGTTCGACTGGGAAAAGGAATGACGATGATGCGGTGCCTGCCAACAGGAGCGACATAGGGTTTGAATGACAGAATACCTGGACCACGCCCGGAGCTGAAAGGCCAACAGCAGAGTCAGCAGATGCTCGACCTCCAGGCCTCGGCGTACGCGGGAACGGCAGACGGCTACGATGAAATGGTGGCAGCCGACGGCAGTGTCCGCCCGCACTGGTCGAACCTGGCCAGTTTGCTCACCACAAATTCTGCTGAGCAGTGGCGTGCGCTTCGTCGCGAGTCTGAGCGCCGGCTTCGTGATCAGGGGGTCTATTACAACGTCTATACGGACCCTGCAGGTGCTGCCAGAACATGGCGCCTCGACCCACTGCCAATGATCATTGCGCCTGCTGAGTGGGAGGTTCTTCAACCCGCCATCCAGCAGCGGGCCAGACTGTTTTCACATATTCTGCTGGACCTGCAGGGTGAATCACGCTGCTTACGCAACGGCTTGCTTCCCCCTGAGCTTGTCTACCTGCATTCGGCCTATTATCCCGCCCTGTTTGGGGGTGCCGGACAGCCAATGACGCTGTTCGCTTCAGATCTGGCGCGGGGCCCGGATGGCAACTGGTGGGTCGTAAGCGATCGCACACAGGGCCCCTCAGGCATCGGCTATGTCATGGAAGCGAGGCAGGTCAGTAATCGTGTGATGAGGCCGGAAGTGCAGGATATTCAGCCGGCCAGCCTGCTGCCGTTCCTGCGAAAGATAAAAGCGCATCTTGCTGCTCTGGCGCCACGCAAGACTGAGGATCCCGTTATCGTGCTGATGTCATCGGGCGTCGGCAATGAAGTCTATTTCGAACATGCCTATCTGGCCAATCACCTGGGCATTACGCTTGCCGAAGGTGGGGATCTGACGGTACGTGATGGTAACGTCTTCCTGAAGACAGTTGATGGGCTCAAACAGGTCGACGTCATTATTCGCCGGGTAGATGATTCATTCTCCGACCCGCTCTATTGCCGAGGTGACTCGGTACTGGGCGTTGCCGGGCTGGTGCAGGCACAAAAGCTGGGACGAATAGGCCTGGCAAACCCGATTGGTTCGGCCATCCTCGAATCGCCCGGCATTCTGCCATTCCTGCCCCGGCTGGCGCGCTACTTTCTGAACGAGTCCCTCAAGATCAATAACGTGGCGACCTGGTGGTGCGGACAGGCTGCCGAGCGCCAGCATGTCTGCAGTCGCATCGATGACATGGTCATCAAGAGCATTGACCGCGGCAATGCACCGATATTTGGTGGCGGCCTCACGAAGGCTGAGCAGGCGGTACTGATTGCCCAGATCAATGCTCAGCCCTGGCAGTATGTTGGCCAGCAGCGGCTGGCCTTCTCGACGGTGCCGACCTTCAATGGTGACGAGCTGATCCCACGGCATCTCGTGACCAGGCTCTTCACCGTGGGCAATGGCGCTGAATACGATGTAATGCCGGGTGGGCTCACGAGGGTCTCGGGGACGTCCTCACAGCCTTTCGTGTCCAGTCAGAAAGGCGGTCTCAGCAAGGATACCTGGGTCATCAGCGAGCAGATCGAGCCAACGGCGGCGCTGATTGCCGAGCAGACCTATCGTCACGAGCAGGCTGAGCGGGGACGCAACAGCCCGCCGGTGCCACTCACCAGCCGGGCTGCCGAGAATATCTATTGGATGGCGCGATATCTCGAGCGCTCGCAAACCATTCTTCGGCTCATGAGCAGTTACAGTGAGCTCTATGACCGGCGTTATGAAGAGGATGTGCAGGTCGAAGCACGCCTGCTCAACACCTTGGCCATCTGCATATATCAGCATCTGGCCTTCTCCATGGCGGCTTTCGAGAACGAAAGCAAGACGCGGCTGAACAAGCCGCTCACCGTTGAAAAACTAGCGCGCTGGGTCTATGCGGAAAATGTAAACGGCAGTATCACTTCCAATCTTCGCTCGGTTATCCGCAGTGGCTATGAAGTGCGTGATCTGTTTTCAGGCGACGGCTGGCGGAGTATCGAAAATCTCGAGCAGACGCTCAAGACAATTGCCAAACGCTTCAGTGCAGCGAGTGAAGGCAACGGGCTGGATCGGAGCGATATCGATGACATGCAGCGCACCTTATCCAACACCTCCTTTGCCGTGACCGGGGCCACCGGAGACAGTCTGCCGGCGGACCAGGGCGGTCTTTGGCTCAAGCTCGGACGCGATCTGGAGCGTGCCCACTGTCTGACCTTCCTGGTGGCGCGATTCATCGGTCAGTATCAGATCGAAGGAGAGCATCGTCAGCTTGAAGAGCTTTTACGCGCAAACGACGCGTACGGCAGCTATCGGCGCAGGATGGGCACGCTGATCGAGTCGTCCGCGGTGTTCTACCATTTGCTGCTGGATCCGAGGAGTCCCCGCTCGCTCTACGCCATACTCGACGGTATGGAGCCGCTTGTTCAGGCCCTTGATGCACGGCGCAGTAGTTCTGGAGGTGGTCACGATCAGCTGGGCGATGCCCTGTTCGCTGCTCTGGCACAGTTAAGGCTCGCGCCGCAGGCCGTCTGGTCTGACCTGCGGCATCAGCGCCTCAATGTCGTTGATGTGGTGTTTAGAACCAAGCAGAATCTCAATCAGATTGGGCAGGAAATCGACCAGCGCTTTTTTGCGCAGGTCAAACAGACCTCCAGACGGTAGGCGAGCAATGGCAGTTCAACAGATCTCAGTAAGACACGATACGACCTACGCCTATTTTGCGCCGGCTTCATTGTCTTACTACAGGGCTTGCCTGCAGCCTCTGAGCCAGGTGCGCTGTAACCACTTCGTACAGAAGCTGGAAAGCTTTGCCCTGCATGTCGACCCGGCACCAAGGCTTACCCTGCGGGAGCGTGATGTTTTCGCCAATGTGCAGGCTTACTTCGAAATCGACCAGCCTCATGATCGGCTACTCGTTCGGTCCGAGGCGAAACTGTCTCAGACGCCCATCGGCGAGTTACCGCTGGCCGAAACGCCTGAGTTGCTGAAGCCCTGGGAGTCGCTGTTGCTCCCGGAAGTTCGCGCCAGTTTGCCCACGAATGGCTTCATAGCCTGCATCTATCCCAGTCAGCGCGTGCCCGACGCAGCCGATGCGGCTGACATCATTGAGTTCGCGGCAGAAAGTTTTACGCCAGAGCGGCCTATCGTTGATGCGCTGATGGACTTTACTCAACGTATTCATCAATCGTTCAGTTATGAAGGTGGCAGCACGCATGTCGATACACCGGTGACCGAAGCCTGGCTGAACAGGAAGGGCGTGTGTCAGGACTTCAGCCATTTCGGCCTGACAGGTCTGCGCGGGCTCGGCCTGCTCACTGCCTATGTCAGCGGCTACATGTTGACTGAGCCGCCCGAAGGGGAAGAAAAGCTGGTCGGCTCGGACGCTTCACACGCCTGGATTGCACTATGGGTGCCGGGGTTCGGTTGGCTTCATGCCGATCCTACCAACAATTGCCTCGTTGACGAACGTTATATCGTGACTGCCATTGGCAGGGACTACAGCGATATTCCGCCTCTACAAGGTGTAAGCTACGGTGCAGACAGTCAGCCTCCGGTGGTGGGTGTCACCGTATCGCGGACCTGACTTGCCTGATTACTGAATTGAGGTATTAGGGCCGATCTGGCATGGTTGAGTAACTGAATTCCGGATTGCGAACAAAAGACCTCACTAATTGAGCGGTTTAAGGAAGCTAAACGCTATGGGCATAGACTGGAAGAAGTACACTTACCCTGATTTGTACGACGAGCTTATCGATGCGAAAGGCAAGCCCCGCACGATTGCCGAGCCGCTCGCCAGACAACTTGCCAACATGGACCCTGAGGATCTGATCCGGTTGAAGCAGACCGCGGAGCTGGCCATCAAGGAGATGGGTGTCAGTTTCACTGTCTATGACGCCGAAGGTGGCTCAATCGACCGACAGTGGCCCTTCGACATCCTGCCCAGAATCATGGGCAGTCGGGAATGGACGGTGGTCGACAAGGGCTTGAAGCAGCGTGCCAAGGCGCTGAACATGTTCATCGATGACGTTTATCACGATCAGCGCATCATCAAGGACAAGGTTTTCCCCAAGGATATTCTTCTCAAATCGAAGAATTTCAGGAAGCAGTGTGTGGGCATGAGTCCGGCTCATGGCGTTTGGGCGCACATCTGCGGCTCGGATCTGGTCAGACACTCCGACGGCAACATCTATGTGCTCGAGGATAATCTCCGGGTGCCTTCCGGTGTGTCGTACATGCTGGAAAACCGACAGGTGATGAAACGCGTCTTCGCCGATCTCTTCAGCGAATACTCCATACTCCCCGTCGACGATTATCCGTCGCAGCTGTTCGACACACTCGCTGCGCTTTCCCCGCGTCCCGCCGCTTACCCGCAGGTCGTGGTGATGACGCCGGGCATCTACAACTCGGCCTATTTCGAACACTCCTACCTTGCACAGCAAATGGGCTGTGAACTTGTCCAGGGCAGTGACCTGCTGGTCGATGACGACGACTGTGTCTACATGAAGACGATCGAAGGGCTGGAGCGGGTGGACGTCATTTACCGACGGGTAGACGACCTCTTTCTCGACCCCGAAGTCTTCGACAAGACCTCCATGCTGGGTGTTCCCGGCCTCATGAGGGCCTGGCTGGCAGGCAATGTCGCGCTGGCAAACGCCCCCGGTGCTGGTGTTGCTGATGACAAGGTTGTGTATGCCTTCGTGCCCGCCATGATCAAGTATTACCTTTCCGAAGAACCCATTCTGCCGAACGTGCCAACCTATCTGTGCATGCGAGACGACGATTGCAAGTACGTGCTTGAGAACCTTGAGAAGCTCGTCGTCAAGCCGGCCAACGAATCTGGTGGCTACGGCTTGCTGGTTGGCCCTCAGTCTACGAAGAAGGAGCGTGACGCCTTTGCCAAGCTGATCAAGGCTGATCCGAGGAACTTCGTGGCCCAGCCTACACTGAGCCTGAGCACCATTCCTACACTCTTCGATGGCAAGCCGGAACCACGGCATGTGGACATGCGGCCCTTCATATTGTCGGCGGATCAGATCCACGTCACGACTGGCGGCCTGACCCGGGTGGCCCTCACCAAGGGTTCCCTGGTGGTCAATTCGTCGCAGGGCGGTGGTAGCAAGGATACCTGGATCATTGATGAGGAGAGCATCTGATGTTATCGAGAGTCGCAAGCAATATTTACTGGATGGCACGCTACCTCGAACGAGCTGAAGGTGTGGCCAGGCTCATCAACGTGAACTCCAACCTGCTGCTTGACCTGCCTAAGGGTATCTCGCCGAAGTGGGGGCAGCTGGTCTCGATCACCGGAGCTGATGAGTTCTATCCGCAGGATGCCGACGAAACCGATCGCGATGGGCGGCAGGCGCTGAAGATCCTTATCACCGATGAAAAGTCGCCGGTTTCTCTGGTCACCTCCATCGTGAATGCGCGTGAAAATGCGCGGACTGTGCGTGATGTCATGCCGCGTGAAGTGTGGGAAGCCATCAACAGTCTTTTCATATTCGCTCGGGATGGCTCGTCGCAGGCTCTTGGCAAGCGCAGCCGATATCAGTTCCTGTCGGATGTGATCGAACAGTGCCAGACCATCTCAGGCATTTTGGCCGGCACAATGAATCGCGATGCGGGCTACATGTTTCTGGAAATGGGTCGCCTGATCGAACGTGCCGATATGACGAGCCGTATCATCGATACTCGCTCGGCGAATCTCTTGCCGAATGATCACGAGATGGACGAGGAATCGCCCGCGTTGCTGGAGGCGGTGAAGCGACGAACCTACGACAGTCTGCAGTGGATGAGCGTGCTCAAATCGCTCACTGGCTATCAGATGTACAGGCTGGAAATGCAGGTGCGCATCCAACGGCAGGAAGTGCTGCGATTCCTGATGCAGTCGACGGTATTCCCGCGGTCGATTACCCGCTGTATTCTGGAAATCGAAGCCACGCTCGAAATTCTAGAGAATGGCGAGCGTGCCTTACTTGTAATCAACCGGCTGAAGCGACAACTTGACCACGCCAACTTCTCCAAATTGAAACAGACCGAGCTCCAGCACTTCGTGGACCAGCTGCAGGTTGGCTTCAGCCAGTTACATGAAGAGCTTGGTTACGCCTATTTCGGCCAGATTCAGGAAGCGAAGCAGACGCAGACGCAAACTCAGGCAGCGGTTTAATGTTGAGGGCCGGATCCCAGCGACCCGGTCGCTGGTAGCCCGGCCTGTCACATCAAGGTCAGGCTGCTTTTTTCAGTATGGACTCGATCTGCTCTACCAGCTCACAGACTTCAGGTTCGGCAGCGATGCCGGCCTGCTCTTCAAGAACACTCCGTAGAATGTCCTTTGTAGTCAGCGGGTTCGCCAGCACTACCCGGAACACAATGCAGTCCTGATAGTCGTACTGAGGCGGGTTTAGCCGCGTTCGTGACACGAAGGCCTTGCCACGGTTGCGCTGGGTCTTCTGGATTCGCTTGGTGATCTTGCTCAGCAACTCGTTGATATCCCGTCGCTGCTGTGGCGAGCAGGCGGCCATCTGTCGTCTGATCGATTCAGGCGCGAAACGATAGGTCAACAGATTGAGCTCGGGCTCCGAGATGAGTTCGAACAACGACGTCTTCTTGATCTCATCAGCAAAGAACCGCGCTTTCGCGATGCCCTCATCGATCAGGATTTCGTAACCGGTGCGGCCGATGATTTTAAGTGCAGACTGGATGAGCAGGGCCATGCCCGGACGCGACCCTTCCAGTGTCTTGCTGCCCAGGTCTCGCGAACCTTTTCGAATGATGTACTGCGCGTGATGCTCAATGGCGTTTGGTGTCAGGGGATCCTTGAACAGCACCAGACCTGAGCCCATCGGCACGTAGAGTTGCTTGTGCGCATCCAGCGTGACCGAGTCTGCGAGTTCAATGCCCTTCAGCAGATGCTTGTGGGTCGATGAAAAAAGGGTAGGTCCACCCCAGGCCGCATCAACATGGAAATGGATGCCAAAGCGTTTTGCAATCGCAGCTACCGCGGTCAGATCGTCGACGTTGCCGGTTTCAGTCGTGCCAGCGACACCCACTATTGCGATAACTCTCGTGCCTGCGGCTTTGAGCGCTTCACAACGGGCACTGAGCCGATCCGGACGGATCCGGTTGCTGTCGTCCGTTTCGATGGCAATGACCTGATCGCTACCAAGGCCGAGCAGATCTGCGGACTTGCTCAGACTATAATGACCCCGCTTGGATACGAGAATGGCGCAGTCGTCATAGCCGTAGTGCTTCAATGCACGAGCCAGGCCGGACTTGCGAACGCCCTTGAAATCACCGTCTGCCGGAAAACATTGGTTCCGTGCAACCCATAATGCCGTCAGGTTCGCGATCGTTCCGCCAGAGCACATACTGCCAAGGGCAATAGAATGGTCGTGGAGATTGCTGGCGTAGAATTCGTCACTAGCGCCGTAGACCAGCCGGTGGAGCATGCCAAGCACCTGTCGCTCCAGCGGCGTGAACGCCTTTGAAGTCTCGGTCTTCACCAGATTCTGATTCAGTGCGATCATGATGCGCGAGAGCGGCAGCATGAAATAGGGCAGCGCTGACGTCATGTGGCCGATGAAGCTGGGCGAGGCTGTGTGCACCGAATGTGCGACCAGTTTGTCGAGTAGGTGCTGCGTCTGCTCGGATACGAAAATCGGTTGTTCGGGAATTTCAGAGCTGCTGAAGTCTTTTTCAACTTCATCCAGATCCTTCTCGACCGCCACAATATGATCCTGCAGGAAGCCTGCGAGATTGTGCGAAATCTGCTGATCTATTCGCCCCAGCGTCGAATCGGGCTCTTCGGCGACGGTAAACACCCGATACATGCTCTCGATGCTGGCACTGGCTGTTTTTTCCGTAGCCATTTCAATGAAATCCTGCTTGGGCATAGACTACCTGATGTTACGCCTTACGTTTCTACAGCGGCGACAGGTGACCTGTCGCTCAGTGCATGCATCTTCAATTTGCCTGCCGGCTCACTGCCGGTGGCCGCTACTAGTATAGCGGAAGTCGGTCTCAGAAAAAGGGTCGGGTTGAGAGGCAGCCGTGCGGCAGTCGTCAAAGCATGATCGGTTTCATGGTCCGCCAGTGAGCTGGCCTGCGAACGTCAGCTGTCCAGACTGCACCAGGGATTTTATCAACGCTTTCGATGTCTCAGCCCGACGACTGGCCTCCAGCGCTCGTTTCAACTCGGCGCGGATATCCTCGAGCGGCATACTCATCTGCTCGGCATTACTGCTGTAGAAGCGATCGACATCATCATCTGTGATTTCAGCGGCACCGATACTGGCAAAAATATCCCTGAACTCCTCGCGTCGCGCTTCCACTGCAATCTGTGCTGACTGCATGAGGCCCTGCTGATATTTCTTCAAGGCTGACTGCCAGGCGTCCTGGAACATCTTGCGTGCCAGCGGTGGCAGTGTTGCCGGCGTGTAGATCGTGCCCTTGAGCTCGAACAGGGCAAGATCCGGGTCTGGCATGGTCTCGGTCGCAAACGCAGGTGGTGCGGATTGGCCACCGGGACTTTGCGTGTGAATGAGGGTGGCGATGAACATGCCGAGTGCGAAGGCACAGAATACGAAGAGACCGGTGGGCAGCCTGGCAAAGGTGCTTGCATGATCTTTTGAGCGGAAGAGCACGATCCGACTCCTTGGGGGCAATACGCGAGAGCAGGATCTTACAGAGCAGCTACAATTAAATCCAGAAACCAGCAAGCGGAGTTTCGGCCTGTCGCAGCTGGTCTGACACCAATCTATCCGGACTTACCATGGCCCGCACAGATCAGCGCGCGCACCATCGCCACACGATCTCTCGTGATGTGCTTCTCGTTTTGCCCGGGCTGGCCCCTGCCAGCGCCCGGATGCTCAACACATGCATCGGCGGCTGCCTCTTAGGTAATATCCGCGATCGCACCGTGCTCGGCGCACTGGCAGAAGATCCTGCTTCTCTGGTCGAAATCTGTCTCTTCGATGAAGACGACAATATGATAAGGCTCATGGGGCAGCAGCGACGGGTGGCCGATAGCACTCTGGGTGTGCAATTCCTCGAGGCACAGGAGCGGCTGGTAGACTATCTGCTCCTGGCCTCTTCAAGAGCTGGCGGTGACGAGCCGATTGCGCACCGCGGCATGCCTGGCCAGTCCCGAAGTCATCAGCATCCGCAAGCTGCAGCAGACCGTCTCTGGCTGCTGCAGTTCGGTCGACAGTTTTTCGCCACGCTCATCGATAATTTTCTGGTGCAATGCTTCGAGCACAAGCAGAAGCTCATTCTACGTGGCGTTCACGATGCGCTGGCCCAACGCATCGAAGCGACTTATCGACAGCTGCTCAAGCACAAGATGATGCTCACCGAAGGGCTGCAGAACAGCTTTGAAGAAAACCTGAGTAGCCTGGGCAGTCAATCGACGACCAAAGTTAATGCTGCCGACAAGCCGTCCGCTGCCTTGTCCGACTTGCGATTGCTCGAAAAGGATGAGTTCGAGAACTGGCTCGAGTTCCAGTTGATTGCCGCTGCGGTAGCCGGTTCGCATAACCGTTATCTCTACACCGTTCAGCAGCGGCTCTCGGCCATGCTCGATGCGGCGCTGACTGCCGAAAACAATCCATTTGGACCTGCCATGGTTGGGCATCTGATGCGGGACGTCATCCAGCGTCAGGAGATCGTGCTCGACGCGCGCAGTTTCATGTTCAGTTCATATCAAGATGCTCTGTCAGCATTACTGCGAGAAGAGTTGCCGGTACTGGACAGCTATCTCAAGCGGCAGGGCTATCTTGCGCTTGCACCGGAACAGATCAGGACCCAGTGGCCAAGGCAGGCTAATGACCGTTCCGTGCCGAGCGTCAGTGATGCCGGAGCGCTTCAGCAGGAGGAGGACTACGACAGCTATCCCCAGGCTGCACTGAAGCCGTTCACCTTTGACGATGATATCGTCATCGAGAATCCGCGCCAGACCCTTGGCAATAACTCGGCAGGCGCATTGTTCGAGATGCTCTCCCTGTCGCAGAGCCTCGCTGATGGTCGAACAGGTGGCTCAGGCGTGCCTCCGCTCGCCTTGGTAGGTCGCTCAGCCGAGCAAGCCAGAAACGAAATCACACAGGAAGATATCGACAGCTGTCAGCGCTATCTGGAGCAGCACGATCAGCGGCTCGGGCAAGAGCTGGAGGATTACGACAGCGTACTCACCGGAGTGCTGGAGTCTTTGCCGCAAGAAGGGCTGACGCCTCGGCAACACACCCTGCTGCACACAAGGGCGCGGCTGGTCGAGAAGTTGTTCCAGGCGATCGATACGCTCGAACAGGTGCCCGAGCGCCTGAGGCCGCTGATGGCGCGCCTCAAGCTGCCGATGCTGAAGATGGTGCTGCAGGACGTAACTTTTTTCGAGGACTCGCGGCACCCCCTGCGCAAGATCATGAACAACTTCATGTCACTTGCGATCAATGATCGGACTGCCGGGGATACGCTTCCGGACCTGCTTGAAGATATTGTAGGCCGGCTAGAGACCAGCGGACATGACAGACAAGTCGATCTCGAGGCGATCAACCAGCGCTTGAGTCAGCTGGTAATCCGTCAGGCCCGCGCCTTCGAACGCACCGTCGACCGTGTTGCGAAGCTACACGAAGGTCGGGAAAAGATGCAGCTCGCGCGTGAATGGGTGCAGCATCAGCTCAGTTCGCTGCTGCAGGGTCGCAAGGTGCCCGTACTGGTGCTCAATATCCTGGCGGCCGGTCTTGAGCAGATCATCATTCTCTGCTATCTCAGGCATGGTCCTGCCAGTGCGGAAGTCGCCAAGAAGCTCGAGATCGTGGCTCAGCTGCAGCTATGGCTTTCGGCATTACCCGACGACAAACCGGCACTGTTCGAAATGGAGCTGGAGGGCCGTAGTCTTGTCGAGTCCATAGAACATGCCTTCGAAGATTTCGGCCTGCAGCATCAAGGCAAGGGCGTTATCGACGAACTGCACGAGCGCATCTTTCACGGCGGACGCAGCGAGCTGCTGCACATGCAGCAGTATCGCCTGGTGAGCCAGGAACCCCTGCAACGCTCGGATACACCAGGCATGTCAGACAAGCCTGCCGCCTCCGGCTCGGTCGGCCAACTCGGCGCGGCCAACCCGGCGCCGACGGCCTTGCCGAAACGCTGGCTCGAGCGGATCGAGGCACTCGAGATCGGGCAGTGGGTGTCATATACGGTCTCCGGCTGCGGCGCACAAAAGCTCAAGCTTATCTGGATGGATCGCAAGCGCAGTACCTTCATTTTCCTCTCCCCCCGGGGTATGGCTGAGAAGCAGTTCAGCCGAACTGCACTGCTGAATATGTTGCACACGGGTGAGCTCACTCTACTGCGGGAAGCCGGTCGGCCATTCTCGGACCAGAGCCTGTTCAAGGTCATTGAAGACCTGTACCAGCGCAACGTTAGTGAGGCTGTGCACGACCCGCTCACCGGCTGCATGACCCGTACCGAATTCGCCAAACAGCTCGACCAGAAATTGTTGCAGTTGAAAAGAACGACAGGTCGTGAGGCTGTTATCATCTTCTTCAACATCGATGCTTTTTCGCTATTGAATGATAACTTCGGTCTCGAGGTGGGTGACGCAGTTCTGAAAGCCATTCCGAACATTGTCGACGCTGCGGTTTCAGACATTCGGGCGAGCGTCGAGGGGCCTGGTACGGAGCGCTTCCTTATGGGGCGCCTGGGCAGCGACGAATTTGCAGTCCTGATCGACCCTTGCTCGGTTGCAGAAGGTGACCGCGCAGCCAACGAGATACTCGCAGCCCTGGCTGCGCGAAGTTTTGGCGGGGCCAAAGAGGCGGCCAGTTTCCACATCGGCGCCAGCATTGGCCTATTGCCTTTGGGACGCGGCAGTGGCGACTCCGCCAGCGTGCTACAGAACGCTGCGCTGGCCTGCAAGACGGCCAAGGCAGCAGGTGGCAGCCGTGTGCACCTGTTTCAGGAAAGTGACGTGGGGCAGATCCACCAACGCACGGTTATGGGCTGGGTCTATAAAATAGACAATGCCATCGCTTCCAACAGCTTCTGGCTACGGGGGCAGAAGATCGCGGGTATAGGCAACAACGCCAGGGCCAAGCCTCTTTATGAGCTTCTGCTGGGCGTGCGCGATGAACAGGGTCAACCAATTTCGCCTGGGCCACTCATCGAAGCGGGTGAACGTTTCAAGAAGTCATCGCTGATCGATCGCTGGGTCGTCGAGCAGGCGCTGCAGTTCATGGAAAGAAATCCGGCAGCGCTCGAATCTTCGTCCGGATATCACATCAATCTGTCTGCCCACTCCTTGAATGATGATGCCTTCCTCGATTTCCTTGAGCAGCGGCTGGACCACTACCGGAACATCTGCACCAAGATCGTCTTTGAAATCACTGAGACGGCGGCCGTGGCCAACACGCACTACACTGCGGATTTCATGCTGCGGTTGAAGAGGCTGGGCTGCCGTTTCGCCCTGGACGATTTCGGCACAGGTTTCTCCTCATACAACTATCTGCAGAACCTGCCAGTGGATTACCTGAAGATCGATGGCACCTTCGTAACCGACATCACCCATAATATGGTGAACTATGCGATGGTAAAGTCGATCTCGGAACTCGGCCGCTTCCTCGGGATGGAGGTTATTGCGGAGTGCGTGGAAGACAAAGCCACCATAGATGCGCTGAAAAACATCGGAGTTGAATGGGTTCAGGGTTACGCTATCTCAGCACCCAAGCCGCTGGATTCTGGTAACAGTTAAGGAATAAATGCCGCGCCAGCAATACAGAGCGCGCCTCCCATTACATGCCGATAACCCCCGCCTCGTACCCGCAACATCCGCTTACGTTCGCACAACAAAATTGTATGAAAATACTGCTGGTCTCAGTCTCAGGATGTTCTATAAATATCGCATACGGCAAGGCCAGCCGTAATCCTCTTGAAGAACATGTAAGGCAGGTGCGAGATGAACGACGATAAAATGATGGATGACGACGAAAGCGACGTTGTCGGTTACACGGCTGATTCGGCCGATCATGAAGAAAGCAGCAGTGAAGCCGTTGCAGCATCCGTTATGGCGAAAGTCAGAGCGCGCGCACAGCTCAGTGCAGATATCGAAGCGTTTCTCAAGGCCGGTGGCCGAGTGACGCAGGTTGACGATAACGTGCGTTCAGATCCGCCAAAGAAGCCGGACCTGAACTATGGTACTTCACCGATCTGATCGGTATGGGCGTTCAGGCCCTCCAGTTCAAGCCTCAGCCACCGATCAGTATTCGACTCCTGATCGGTGGCTTTTTTTTGCGCACAAGTGCTGACTGGATCACCGTGCCGCTCATAATTTCGTTACTTTTGCATAAGTTTGTGATTCGGGTCACACTAGAATGCTGTTATCCAGGCGGGCTTGCAGGCAATCGGAAGCGCGAATATGAACAAGATCTTTGATGGATCAATTCGCTATGCAATAATTCGGCCCGCTAATTCCCTGATTTTGCAGTGAGGCGTCTTATTTGATCGATTTTCTTCTGTTGTTGATGGGTCTGGCTCTGGTGACATCCGGCTGGTTCCTGTTTTCAGAATTCACCCGGTTCCTGCATTGCATGTATCGTAGCAGGGCCAGGGTAGTCTCCATGGAGGCCGGTGTAGAGCGATGGATGCTCACATACGATGGAGAGTATCGTTCCTTCAGTTTTTTCCCCGTCATTGAGTATCGTTACAATGGCGAACCAGTCCGTTTCACGTCGCTCGATCTCGTCAGCATGGGACAGTTGCAGGTTGGCGAACAGCTTATGGTGTCGTTCAGTCGTTCCCGCAGGAACCGGACCCGTCTGGGTCGCATCGCGTTATTCCTGTGCGGCTTCGCCAGCATCCTGCTTGTAGCGGTCATGAGTACCAACGCGATTGTGCAGAAGACGGGCAGCATGCTCGAAGTGACCTTCGCATCGTTTGTTGTAGCGCTGAGCCTGTTCATCATCGCCATCTATATGAAGCAGCAGGATGAAGCGGCGATCGGGGGGCTTGAAAGCGTGAGGAAGTCGAACATGACCTGCCTCTTTCTTCAGGAGCCCACCAATGTCTCGCATTGGCGCGCCATGTTCACCAACGCCAGACAGAAGCGCCGCATTTTTATGAGTCAGTTGCTCGGCTGCAGCTTCTTCATTGCCGGTTGCGGCCTCTTCATCATGTCCTTTGGCGTCAATCTCTAAACTGGCAGCGCGCTTCAGGTACTGGTCCGGCACCTGAAGCGGCCGGACCAGTACTGGCTTAGTGTCGACGCCAGGTATGGAACTTCTCGACCCAGGCCAGTAGCTTCTCCGGAGCATGGGCCCGTTTCCACTGACCCGCAGCCATCTTGTTTGCCTCTGACATCGTCGGGTAGATATGGATGGTACCAAGTATCTTGTTCAGCCCGATCTTGTGTTTCATCGCAGCGATATACTCGGTGATGAGATCCGCGGCATGGTAGCCAACGATGGTAACGCCCAGAATGGTGTCCTTGCCTGGTTCGGTCAGCACCTTCACGAAGCCGTGATCCTCCCCGTCGGCAATCGCACGATCCAGATCGTCAATGCCATAGCGCGTGACCTCATACTCGATACCCTGCGCCTTCGCCTCATTTTCGCTCAGGCCCACGCGAGCGACTTCGGGGTCAGTGAAGGTCGCCCAGGGTATGACCCGATAATCAGCCTTGAAGCGCTTCGCAAACCCGAACAGCGCGTTTACTGAGGCATACCAGGCCTGATGCGAAGCGACATGGGTGAACTGGTAGGGGCCAGCGACATCGCCACAGGCATAGATGTTCGGGACACTGGTCTGCAGATACTCGTTCACCTCCAGCGTACCATTGTCTTCAATCCGCACGCCTATTTCCTCGAGGCCGAAACCTCTGGAGTTTGCGGCGCGCCCAACCGCTAACAGCAGCGTATCAAACTCGATCTCATGTTCCTCACCACCCTGTTCGTAAGTGAGGATTTGGCTGTCGGCATAGGCAGAGCCGCCCTGACGAACCGATTTCGCATTGGCGCCCAGAATCAGTCTCGCACCATCCGCCTCCAGAGCAGCCATTACCAGCTTTGCGGCATCATCATCTTCCCGAGGCAGCAGCCTTGGGTCCCTATCGATCTGCGTCACCTTGATGCCGAGTCTGACAAAAGCCTGACTGAGCTCGCAGCCAATGGGGCCACCGCCAACAATCAACAGGTGTTCAGGTTTTCTGCGCAATCCCCAGATCGTATCGGAGGTATAGTAAGTTGCAGAGTCGAGCCCGGGGATGGGCGGTACGAAAGGGCGGCCTCCTGTCGCTACCACGATGTTCTTGCAGGTCAGCAGCTGGTTGCCCACCTGAACACGGTAGGGGTCAACGATACGGGCATCGCCAGTCACGCAATCGACGCCAAGCTGGCTATAGCGCTCGATCGAGTCGTGTGGCTCGATCATGGTAATCTTGCTCTGGATACGGTCCATCACTGCCGCGAAATCCACTTCAGGCGCTTGCGCTGAAATGCCGTAGTCTTCAGATTTCCGGATATAGCTGGCAATCTTGGCTGAGCGCAGGAGGGCCTTGCTCGGCACACAGCCAGTGTTCAGACAGTCCCCACCCATTTTGTGCCGCTCTATCAGGGCTACCTTCGCCTTCACCGCTGCGGCAATGTAAGAAGCCACCAGACCGCCTGATCCAGCGCCGATGACCACAACGTTGTAATCAAAGCTGCCCGGCTTGTCGTATTGGCTCAGCATCTTCCTGTTCTTGACGAAATCCACGATGAATCGCGCGATAAATGGGAATATTGCCAGTAGCAAGAATGAACCGATCAGAGCAGGGGAGAGGATATCCGAAGTCGACTCGATACTTGCCAGTTGGGTGCCGGCGTTCACATAGACAGCGGTGCCCGGCAACATGCCAAGCTGACTCACCCAATAGAATGTGCGGGTTTTAATCGGCGTCAGTCCCATGACCAGGTTGATGACGAAGAAGGGGAAGGCCGGCACCAGCCGGAGGCTGAACAGATAGAAGGCGCCGTCTTTCTCCACGCCCTTGTTGATCGTCTGCAGCCGCCGACCGAACTTTTTCTGCACCCAGTCTTTGAGCAGCAGGCGCGAAATGAGGAAGGCGATCGTCGCCCCGATGCTGCTCGCGAAGGAGACCAGCACCAGGCCGGTCCAGAGGCCAAAAATAGCGCCAGCGGCCAGCGTCAGAATGGCAGCACCAGGAATCGACAGGGCAGTAACGACAACATATACCGCGAAAAAACCCGCTAACATGGCGAGCGTATTGTCGCGGTAGTAGTCTATGAGCGCATCCTGCCGTGCGCTCAAGGCGTCCAGGGTCAGGTACTGACCAAGATCGAAGATGAAGAAGCTGCCGATGAGTGCAGCGATCACGGCGATAATCACGATATTTCTGATCTTTACGGAAGAACTGGACGACATCCCCTGATCCTTTTTCGATGACGGGTCATAAAGCGTTAACATAGCGGCAGGATACTAGCAGGTTACGGCGATGACCTGCAGACTAGTGTCGCGACACCTGATACGAAGCTTATAGAAGCCTACAGACTCAGCATCACAGGATCATTGCAATGCAGCAGCGCAAATACCCCACGACCCGGCTACGAAGAAGCCGGATGAAGTCTTTTTCAAGAATGATGGTCAGAGAAAACTCACTTTCCGCTGCCGATCTGATCTATCCCGTGTTCGTGCTGCCGGACCGCGGACGGGGCGCATCTGAGCGTGAAGCCATTGCATCCATGCCTGGCGTTGAACGCCTTGGCATCGAGGCCTTGCTGAGTGAGCTCGAAGGCATCGTGGAGAATGGTGTTCCTGCAATTGCGCTCTTCCCTGTCGTGCCGGCCGAAGCGAAATCGCTTGATGCCCGTGCTGCCTGGGACGACGACGGCCTTATGCAGCAGACGATTCGTGCAGTGAAACAGCGCTTTCCCGAACTCGGTGTGATTAGTGACATTGCGCTGGACCCGTACACCTCACATGGCCAGGATGGCCTGATCAATGAAAACGGCGAGATCCTCAACGATCTGACCTGCGAAGCATTGGTGAAACAGGCGCGCTCGCATGCCGAGGCCGGCGCCGACATTGTAGCGCCGTCCGACATGATGGATGGCAGAATCGGGCTGATTCGTAATGCGCTCGAAAGTGATGGCCACCATAATGTGCAGATCATGGCCTATTCTGCAAAGTATGCATCGAGTTTTTACGGGCCGTTCCGCGATGCGGTCGGTAGCGCTGCCAATCTTGGTAAAGGCGGCAAGCATAGCTATCAGATGGATCCCGCCAACCGGCGTGAGGCGCTGGAGGAAATCGCGCTCGATATCAGTGAAGGCGCCGACATGATCATGGTCAAGCCAGGCATGCCGTATCTGGACATTGTCCGAGACGCCGCCGAGAACTTCAATGTGCCGCTGTTTGCCTATCAGGTCAGTGGTGAATACGCCATGCTCAAGGCTGCTGCGGCCAACGGCTGCCTCGATGAAAAAGCCTGTGTGCTCGAGGCCCTGATGGGCTTCAAACGCGCCGGCTGCAGTGGCATTCTCAGCTACTTCGCGCGCGACGTTGCGAAGTGGCTGAAAGCGTAGGACCCAGTTTGAGCCTGCGCGTAAACAGTTAATCAATCATATGGACAATGTTGATGGAAAGTGATGATCAGGTCAGTACTGAAGGCCTTACGCCAAGTGACAAACTGGCCTATCTCGACGATGCGCCGGAGACTGTGCTTGCCGATGAAAGCATGCCAGCAATCGCGGATTTCAATCAGCCTGAGAATTTCTTCAATCGTGAGCTGAGCCACCTCCAGTTCAACGCGAGAGTGCTCCACCAGGTCATTAACGAGAACCACCCCTTGCTGATCCGGCTCCTGTTCTGCTGTATCTACAGCAGCAACATGGATGAGTTCTTCGAGATCCGGATTGCCGGCCTGAAGCAGCAGATCAAGTACGGTCGGGAAACGGTCGGTGCCGATGGTAAGTCACCGGCCCAGACGCTGCAGGCTTTGCAGGAGCAGATTCATGAGCTGGTGAGTCTGCAGTATGAGCTGCTCAACAACGATCTCATTCCGGCACTCGCCGACGAACGAATCAACTTTCTTCGCCGCACTGACTGGACCCCGGAGCAGCAGGACTGGATTGCCAGCTACTATGAACGCGAGATCTCACCGGTCATTGCGCCAATCGGACTCGATCCCAGCCACCCCTTTCCACGTCTGGTGAACAAGAGCCTCAACTTTATCGTCGAACTCGATGGCAAGGATGCCTTCGGGCGCGAGACGGGATTGGCCATTGTTCCGGCGCCGCGCTCATTGCCGCGACTGGTAAAGCTCCCAGCCGAGATCAGCAATGGTGACTGCCTGGTCTTCCTCTCCTCCATCATTCATGCCCACGCTGATGATCTCTTCCCTGGCATGGAGGTGAAAGGGCTTTACCAGTTTCGGATAACCAGAAACGCCGACCTCGTGCTCGAAGAGGACGATATGGAGGATTTGGCGCAGGCCTTGCGAGGCGAGTTGCTGTCTCGTCGCTTCGGCGATGCGGTACGACTGGAAGTCGCGGATAACTGTCCGGAACCACTGGTCAACTTCCTGCTGCAGGAGTTTGGCCTGGCAGAAACGGAGTGTTATCGCGTCGCAGGTCCTGTGAACCTGACCCGACTCATGGCGGTAAGTTCGCTCGTCAACCGGCCCGATTTGCAGTATCCAAACTTCAACCCTTCGACGCCTGCCGAAATCAGACACCAGGACAGCATCTTCGAGTCGATCGCGCGCAAGGATGTGTTGCTCTTGCACCCATTCCAGAGCTTCGCGCCAGTTATCGACTTGCTCCGTCAGGCCGCGAAGGATCCTAACGTGCTGGCCATCCGGCAGACGCTATACCGGGTAGGCGCCAAGTCCGAGATCGTAGCCGCACTGGTTGACGCGGCCAGACGCGGCAAGGAAGTGACTGTGGTCGTCGAACTGCGCGCGCGCTTCGACGAGGCTGAAAATCTGGAACTTGCAAGCAAGCTTCAGGAGGCGGGCGTCGTGGTCGTGTACGGCGTCGTCGGCTACAAGACCCACGCTAAAATGATCCTGATCGTAAGGCGTGAAGACAAGGGCCTCAAGCGATACATCCACCTGGGCACTGGTAACTACCACGCCGGTAATGCCAGGCTCTACACCGACTACAGCCTGCTGTCCTGTGACGATCAGCTCTCAGAGGATGTTCACAGGATCTTTCTGCAGCTCACTGGAATGGGCAAGGCACTGCGAATACGCAAGCTCTTCCATGCGCCCTTTACCTTACATACCAAGCTTGTCGAACTTATAGCTCGTGAGGCAAAGATCGTCTCTGAGGGCAAGGGCGATGGTTATATTCTGGCCAAATTCAACGCCCTTACCGAGCCGCGGATCATTTCTGCGCTGTACGCGGCATCCTGTGCCGGTGTGAAGATCGACCTCATCATTCGAGGGATCTGCTGTCTCAAGCCTGGCGTGAAAGGCTTGTCGGAGAATATCAGAGTCGTTTCAGTCGTCGGTCGCTTCCTTGAACATACCAGAGCCTATTACTTTGCGAATGGTTCGTCAGGGCCGGATGGTGGCGAGGTGTATTGCTCGAGTGCGGACTGGATGACCAGGAACCTGGTCAACAGGGTGGAAACCTGCTTCCCTATCGAGGCGCCGGCTCTGGCCCAAAGGGTAAGGGCAGAGCTGGAGAGCTATCTCCGCGACAACACCTACGCGTGGACGCTGCTTGAAGACGGTAGCTATTCACAGGTCAAAGCGGTAAGGGGCGAACCGGCGTTCTCAGCACAGGAATACCTGCTAGGACAGCTGACTGTCTGACCAGTCACTGTGCCGGCTTGGCTTCCGCAGACTCGACCTTGATCGCGCCGATGGTGGTCATGCGAGCCTTACTGCGCTCCACCGCGTTGCCGATCTGCTCTGAGTACAGCTCGAGCCAGGTTCTGGACCCTGGCACCATGCGGGCCAGATCGGTGATGGCATCCTTGGCGGCCAGAACGAACTGCTGCTTGTCCTTCTCCTGTTCAATCAGGATATCAGCGAAGCGTCCGGTATTGGTCTTTTCGACAACCGTTTCAATTTTTGAAAGCCGCTCGTCGAAGCGTGTCAGATTGGCCTCGACCTTTTCAGCCAGTTGTCGTTGTTCTATAGGCTGTGCAGAGTCGGCCGTGGCAGCAAGCTCAGTGTCTTCTTGCGAGTTGCCTGTTCCCAGAAGCAGAATCGCCACACTCGCTGCCAGCGACACAATCAGCAGCAAGGCAACTACGAACAGCATGATGCGCGTGGTGCCCAGACTCTTCTCGAGCACCGCCATGCGCTGCTCGGGGGTAAGCGGCTCGGCGACTTCTGCTTCTGGCGCAGCAGCTTCTTCTTCCGGTTTGGATTTTGCCATCGGTTTGACCTCTCACGCCCTGGCACACGCCGAATACTGGCGCATACCTTAAGTCTAGAAGTAAAACGGTAGAAATAAAGCGAAGTGCCTCTGGCAAGGCACTGATGTCATAGTGGAGTGGGGTGTTCTCAGCCGGTCACTGTCTGTGAACCAGCAGTCAGCTGCTGATACTTCTTCATGAGGGCGTCCTTGGACTCGACGCGATCGGGGTCTAGTGGAATACAATCCACAGGACAGACCTGCTGACATTGCGGTTCGTCGAAGTGCCCAACGCACTCGGTACAGCGCGACGGATCGATAACATAGATCTCATCGCCCTGAGAGATCGCCTCATTAGGACACTCGGGTTCGCAGACGTCGCAGTTGATGCAGTCATCGGTGATGATGAGCGACATGGCCTAAAGTTTCCTCGCACGGTTTGACGGAATTGCAGCTCAGCATTATATCAGATCGTCGCTGTGAACCCCATCGTCTAACGCGTGATCAATCAGTCTTTGGCAAAATGGTCGATCAGCGCAGCGGACACGGCTGGTGGTACGAACTCGGATACATCGCCACCGAGCGCAGAAATTTCCCGGATGAGGGTTGATGAAATATACGACAGATGATTCGCGGGGGTAAGAAAAAGACTGTCGACGCCTGGCGCCAGCTTTCTGTTCATGTCAGCCAGCTGAAATTCGTATTCGAAGTCAGACACCGCGCGAAGGCCGCGTAATATGATGTTGGCACCTTCTGCCTTGCAAAACTCTGCAAGCAGGGTGCTAAAGCCGATTACTGTGACGTTCTTGTGCGGCGCGCAGACTTCCTGGATGAGCTGGACGCGTTTCTCGAGCGGGAATAGCGGATTCTTCCTCGCATTGCTCGCCACAGCCACGATGATTTCATCGAACATGCGCGAGGCTCTGGCAATGAGATCGGCATGGCCATTGGTGATTGGATCAAACGTACCGGGATAAACCACTCTATTCATGTGCTGTTCCTTTCGCACCAGGCTGAAGCAGGCGCCCAAGATTGGATGAAACCCTGGGCGCTTGCAAGCCGGTTGATCGTCAGGTCGGGGCTAGCGGTTGAAAACCTTGTAGATGATCTGATGAAGGACGGTTCCGTGGGGCGGAAAGATCACGCTACCGGTGTACAGCCGTTGCTTCGCATGGACACCCTTCACGTTGGAGAAGGTCAGGAAGCCTTCATGGCCATGATAGTGCCCCATGCCTGAATCGCCGACGCCGCCGAAAGGCATATCGTCCTGCGCAAAATGCACCAAGGTGTCGTTGAGCGAGACACCACCGGAGTGAGACTGCTGGAGCACCTTCTTCTGCTGTGCCTTGTTGTAACCGAAGAAGTACAGCGCCAGTGGTCTTGGGCGTTCCTTAACGTAACTGAGTGCCTGGTCGAGTCCCTGGGTCGCGACGATTGGCAGAATCGGACCAAAGATTTCCTCCTGCATCAGTTTCATCTTGTCGGTGGCGTTCAGGACCAGGGTGAGTGGCAGCTTGCGGGTGCCCCGATCGAATACTTCATTGGCCGGGTTCAGCTGTATCAAGGTCGCACCCTTCGCCTGTGCATCGCTCAGATAATCCTGCAGCCGACGATACTGGCGATCATTGATGATCGACGTATAGTCGCTGTTGTCCTTGATGCTCGGATACATTTTCTCGAAAGCGGCAGAAAAGGCCTCGACGAAGGGCGCAATACGTTCTTCGGGGCAGAGCACGTAGTCAGGCGCGATACAGGTCTGGCCTGCATTGAACGACTTGCCAAAAGCGAGTCGTGTCGCCGCATCTGCAATCGGCACATCCGAAGAGATGATGGCAGGAGACTTGCCACCAAGCTCGAGCGTGACCGGGGTGAGATTCTCGGCCGCCGCCTTCATGACATGGCGGCCTACATTCGTAGAGCCGGTAAACAGCAGGTGATCGAAAGGCAGAGTGGAAAACTCTGCTGCAATATCGGCCTCGCCGGTAATCACAGTTACCAGGTCAGGCGTGAAGGTTTCTGCGATGATCTTCTGGAGCAGTCCTGATGTCCTCGGCGTGAACTCCGACATCTTCAGCATCGCGCGATTACCGGCTGCCAATGCGCCTGTCAGCGGGCCGATGGCCAGGTTGATGGGATAATTCCACGGCACGATGATGCCGATGACGCCCAGCGGCTGGTACATGAGGTGATTACGTGCGGGCATGAACAGCGCGTGGACTCGTCGACTCTTCGGTTTCATCCAGCCCTTGAGGTTTTTCAGGGCATAGTTGATGGCCTGGATCGACGGCATGATATCGGCCAGCAGGGTTTCGTCCGCCGAACGCCCAGCGAAATCCAGGTTGATGGCTTCAACAATGGCATCCTGCTGGCGCAGCAGGGCGCTCTTGAGCTTCAGCAGGCGCTCCCGCCGCACCTGGTACTCTGGAAAGACCGCGTTGTTGAAGGCATCTTTCTGCGCCTTGAAGCGGGTGTGCATCTGCTTGATATCGGTATTCTTTTCAGGCAGCGCTATGACTGTGGCAACCATGCATCTTTCCTCGTCCGGTGGGGCTTGTCGGAGCTGGGTGAGCGTCATCAGAGGCGAGTACATCCGAGGGCTTTTCATCCGAAGGATCGTGTCGAATTATCCCGCAGTCATTCACCTAGCTATAGATTAGAGTATATACTCTAGTGCGAGACGATACACCACCACCCGGCGTTTTGAAAGCACCTCCGGGGCAGATTGGAGAACTGTATCTCCGATCCCTATTTCTAGAGGCAGGTACCACCATCAGCGATTCGATGACCACCAAGGAGCGGATACTGCTGCGCAGTCTCGAGCTCTTCAACGAGAAGGGCGAGCGACACATCACGACCAATCATGTTGCCGCGGATCTCTCCATCTCACCAGGTAATCTCTACTATCACTACCGCAGCAAGCAGGCGATCATCTACGAAATCTTCACGCATTATGAGCGTCTGGTAGAGCATTACCTGCAGTTGCCGGACCGCGCGCTGAGCGTGCAGGATGAATTCGATTATCTGGATTCGGTGTTCGACGGTCTCTGGAGCTATCGTTTCTTGCATCGGGACCTGTATCACTATCTGGACGCTGATCCGCGGCTGAAGACCGAATACAGTCAGTTCACCAGTCGCTGCCTGGACCGGCTGGAAGAGATCATTTCATCGCTTGAACAGAGCGGCATACTGGCTTTCCACCCGCATTCAGGCTCTGGGAACGGCGCTTCGGCTGCCGCGCTCAAGCGGACGCTGGCCCTCAACGTCTGGCTGGTCGTGACGAACTGGATGTCATTCCTGGTTTCGTCAGTTGAAGTGGCGGGTGGAACGCTTTCGATCAGGCACATGAAAAGTGGTATTCATCAGGCGCTCGCGATCCAGGAGCCCTATGTGACCGAAGCGTTCGCGGAAGAAGTAGCCCGACTTGCGTCGGACTATCCCGACTACAGGTCGCTCGGCTCGGGTACCTCGAAAATAGTGTCCAGGAAAGCCCAGGCCTCACTCTGACCAATCGATTCGGTTGACGAGAAGGGGACGATCGTAGCCACACAATTGCGCTTCTTCAGCTCGGCACGGACCTTGGCCGCTGTCTGCTGCGCTGCGTTTCGCCCGAGTTTGTCGGCTTTCGTCAGCAGTATGAGAATGTCCTTGCCGGCACTGCTCGACCAGTCCAGCATCGCGAGATCGAAGGGTTTGAGTGGATGTCGGATGTCCATGATCAGCACAATTGCCATGAGCGACGTCCGGCTGCGCAGATACAGGTCGAGGTTTTCCTGCCAGCGCGCCTGCACGCTTTGCGATACCTTTGCATAGCCGTAGCCAGGCAGGTCGACGATGCGTCCGGCACCATCGCCCAGCTCGAAGAAGTTCATCAACTGGGTACGTCCTGGCGTCTTCGAAGTTCTTGCCAGTTTCCTGCGCCCGGTCAGGCTGTTGATTGCGCTGGACTTGCCAGCATTGGATCGCCCGGCGAAGGCCACTTCCCGACCAAAGTCAGGCGGGCACTGGGCGGGCGTCTCGGCACTTGTGAGAAACTCTATAATCTGGTAATTCATATTCCCGCGTTTAGCTGTTCGCATTGTGCTGATATTATGAATATAATGGCCACCTTTTGTCGGGTACGCCGCGTCGGCTTTCATGTCGTCGCCGTCGCAGTAGAGCTGCGGCGCCTGCCGGGTCAATGATAAGTAAAGGAACAGAATACATGAAATCTTTGTTCAAGGGCTTTGTTTCTATTCCCGACCGGTTCGCCCTAGTCGGCGTGACGTTCAGTGTCTCGCTGATGTTGAGCAGCATTGCCGGCGTTGCCCAGGCTGCAGGCGAGTTCGTGGAGGGTGATCCAGCGGCAGGTGAGGAAAAGGCCGCGGTGTGCGCCGGATGTCACGGTCCCGCCGGTAATAGCGCTGCCCCGATGTTTCCAAAGCTGGCAGGCCAGGTGGCCAAGTACACCGACCTCCAGTTGCACCTCATCAAGAATAATGAGCGGCCGGTACCCCAGATGATGGGTATCGCAGATGCCCTGTCAGATCAGGACATGGCCGACCTCGCTGCCTACTACCAGAGCACGCAGCCCACCCCGGCTGCCGCCAAGCCCGACACGATTGAGCTCGGCGAGCAACTCTATCGTGCAGGCAACAGTGCGAAGGGCGTACCCGCCTGCGCTGGCTGTCACGATCCAATCGGACGAGGCAACATACCTGCCGGCTTCCCCCGATTGGCCGGCCAGCATACCGACTACATCAAGACACAATTGCTAGCCTACAGAAACGGAGAGCGCACTGCTGGGCCTTATGCCGCCATGATGCAGGGCGTCGCTGCGAACCTGAGTGACAAGGAAATCGCCGCACTCTCCAACTACATCCAGGGGCTTGCTGCCAAGTAGCAGGCCCATCAAAAGTAGGATCTAACATGTCAGAAGATAAAAGAAAGGCGGCGCTTGATTATCACGAGTTTCCGAGACCCGGCAAGCTCAGCGTTGAAATTACCAAGCCGACAGCAACCTCGCGTGACCTGGCGCTAGCTTATAGCCCAGGCGTGGCAGAGCCTTGTCGTGAAATCGACAAGAACCCGGACGATGCCTATCGCTACACCAACAAGGGTAATCTCGTCGCTGTCATCAGTGATGGTACCGCCGTCCTCGGTCTGGGTAACCTTGGACCACTCGCCAGTAAGCCTGTCATGGAAGGCAAGGGTGTGCTGTTCAAGCGCTTCGCTGGCATCGACGTTTTCGATATTGAAGTGAAACCCGAAAGCCCACAGGCTTTCATTGATACTGTTGCTCGAATCGCAGATACCTTCGGTGGTATCAATCTTGAAGACATCAAGGCGCCGGAGTGTTTTGAAATCGAGCGTGAGCTGATTGCCAAGTGCGATATTCCGGTATTTCATGATGACCAGCACGGCACCGCAATCGTAACTGCCGCTGGCATGATCAACGCCCTTGAGCTTCAGGACAAGAGAATAGAAGACGCCAAGATCGTCTGTCTTGGTGCTGGTGCGGCGGCTGTTGCCTGTATGAAGCTTCTGATCAGCTGTGGCGCACAGTCACAGAACCTGTTCATGCTCGACAGGAAAGGCGTTATTCACACTGGCCGCGATGACCTTAACCAGTACAAGGCTATGTTTGCCGTTGAAACAGACAAGCGCACGCTGGCTGATGCCTGCGACGGTGCCGACGTCTTCGTCGGTCTGTCTGGTCCAGATCTGCTGACTGCCGAGATGCTGAAGTCGATGGCGCCAAACCCGGTTGTCTTCGCCTGCTCGAATCCTGATCCGGAAATCAAGCCAGAACTGGCACTTGCAACTCGTGACGATCTTATCCTCGCGACCGGCCGTTCTGATTACCCTAATCAGGTCAATAATGTTCTTGGCTTCCCCTTCATCTTCCGTGGTGCGCTCGACGTTAGAGCGTCAGTAATCAACGAAGAGATGAAAGTGGCCGCTGTCGAGGCGCTTCGTGAATTGGCAAAGGAGCCTGTTCCTGAAGATGTCATCCAGGCATACGATGGCGAGCGTTTTTCGTTCGGCAAGAACTACATCATTCCAAAGCCGATGGACAAGCGCTTGCTGACCAATGTCTGCGCTGCTGTTGCGCGAGCGGCTGTTGATAGTGGTGTGGCGCGTCTGCCTTACCCAGCTCACTATCCGCTGGAATCGATAGACGACATCAAGTAGATCAGTCTGCAGAGGGTGCTTGCATCCTCCCAGGAACGATCGAAGTAGAAAAAAAAGCCCGACTCTTCAGTCGGGCTTTTTTGTGCTCTGGCAATAGCAGGTGTGAAGGCTATTGATCAGAATATCATCTCAGGTGGCACGTAATCGTCGGGCTCAGTAGGTAACGAACCGTCTTCGCTGCCCTCCACGTTTTCAGGAGATGCGACGCCGATGGGCGCATTTTCTTCCTTGAAAAACTCCTCGATTGCATTCGGTGACTCAGCCATCGCAGGTTCTGCCGTATCGGCATCGATCCAGACTTTCACGAGGCCTTCTGGCTGCTGCATAACGCTTTCAGGCGCACTTTCAAGCGCCTCCCGCATGAAGTCTATCCAGATGGGCAGAGCCGCTCGACCGCCATACTCTTGTCTCCCAAGCGTCTGAGGTTGGTCGAAGCCAATCCATACACTGGTAACCAGGTCCTGGTTATAGCCGGAAAACCAGGCGTCGACCTGATCATTGGTCGTGCCAGTCTTGCCACGAAGGTCTCCGCGCTTCAGCACCTGGGCATCGCGGCCTGTGCCTCTGGTAATCACATCGGCAAGGATGGAGTCGATGATGAATACCGATCGCGGATCCACGACGGGCTCAGGTGCCGTCGCCTGCTCAGTAACGGGCTGTTTGAACATGACATTGTCCGAGGCGTCCTCTATCTGCGTCACGATGTGGGGCTTCACAAGACGACCACCGTTGGCGAGGAGGGCATAGCCAGCCGCCATTTCGACAGGTGTGAAATCTGCCGACCCCAGTGCGAGCGACAGGTCCTTTGGCATACTGCTCGGATTGAAGCCCAGGCTGGCTATAAAGCGTATTGTCGGCATCACACCCATACGCTCCAGTAGTCTGACCGACACGAGATTTCGCGAGAGATACAAGGCCTTGCGCAGGCGCGTCGGTCCGTAGAACTTGCCGGAGGAATTCACTGGCCGCCAGGCATCCTCCAGCTTCGGGTCGTCGAAGACTACCGGTGCATCATTGATGATCGAAGCGGCGGTCTCACCGCTTTCAAGTGCAGCAAGATAGATGAAAGGCTTGATGTTGGAGCCCGCTTGTCGCCGTGCCTGCCAGGCTCGGTTGAACTTGTTGATGTGGAAATCGTAGCCACCGACAAGAGCGCGAATGGCACCAGACTTCGGATCCATCGCTACGAGCGCGCCCTGGGCAGCAGGCACTTGCGAGAGAACATAGCCGCCCTTGTCAGCTTTCGGCACTCGTTGAGCTTCTGCTGCAGATGGCAGGGTCACAGCCGCACGAGGACTGATATAAATGAGATCACCCATGCTCAGTACGTCAGACACCTGCATGGGTAATTTGCCCATACTGTCGGGACCTTTATAGGCGCGTGCCCAGTACACATCCTCGAATCCGAGCGTGGTATTCGAGCCGTCGGCCAGCAGAAGGGTCGCCTCACCGAGGCCTTTGCTGTTTATCCGCGATACCCATGCCGGAATCAGGTAGAAGTCGCGGTAGACACTCTGCAGTTCGAGCAGTGCCTGGACCTGTAGGCGACTGTCGATCTGTGGGTCCAGGTTCTGTAGCCTCTTGGCTATTTCCGGCACCTCCTCATCTTCGAGTTCAGCGCCGATCGGCTGGTCTCGGGTCGCTGCTGGCAGTTGCTTCCACGGGCCGTGATAGCCATGGCGTAAGGTGTAGTTCAGCAAGCCCTTCTTAACGGCAGCTTCGGCGGCCATCTGTAGACCGGAGTCCACAGTCACGTGGACGTTCACGCCATTTTCATACGCGTCTTTTCCGAAGCGGTCGATGGCATCCTGTCGGCCGAGTTCGGCAACGTAGGGCATCGGAATGGTGACATCGGAGTGGAGTCGACTAGCGGTCAGCTTGTCATTGACCGCCGCTTCATAGCTGGCCTCGTCAATGACGCCGAGCTCACGCATTCTCGAGAGAATCCAGTTCCGTCTTAACTTGGCGCGCTCAGGAGCAACAATCGGATTATAGCGAGAGGGGGCCTTGGGCAGTCCGGCGATCATTGCCATCTGGGCAAGCGAGAGGTCTCTCACGTCCTTGCCATAATAGATGCGAGCTGCTGCCTGCACCCCATAGGCGCGGTTGCCGAGAAAGATCTTGTTGAGGTAGAGCTCGAGAATCTCGTTCTTGCTGAGCTCGTTCTCGATCTTCAGTGCGAGCAGGATCTCATTGAACTTGCGGGTGAAGGTCTGCTCATTACTCAGGAAGAAATTCTTCGCCACCTGCATCGTGATCGTGCTGCCGCCACTCTGGATCCTGCCGGTGGTGAGCAGTTCGATGCTTGCGCGGGTGAGTCCGAGTAGGTCGATGCCGCCATGATCGAAGAAACGGCTGTCTTCCGCTGAGAGGAAAGCCTGGATCAATTCGTCCGGGAGTGCGTCGAGTGCCACCGGGTCGCGTCGAATTTCACCAAACTCGCCAACTAATTTGTTATCGCTTGTATAAATTCGTAACGGCGTTTGAAGCGCTGTATTACGTAGCGTTTCCACGTCCGGAAGCTGTGGAGATGTGTATGCATAGAAGCCTGCGGAGACCATCACAGCAGAAGTGAGACCCAGTCCGAGGAGCCAGGCCAGTATCAGCAAAAAGCGCAAGAAATAACCCATGTGTCCCCTGACAGAGTTGGAATGACTGTCTACTCTCATAAAAGTTTAGCCCGCCAGTGTCAGCCGGCAAGAACACCAGGTTACATATCAGATACATCCGGCTGACATTTCAGGCAACGCAGTATACGGCTTTTCCAACCCGGATTTCAGTAAATAGAAATCATTGACTATGCTTTCCGGTACGTTGAAGAAGCGCACAGCCCTGCCGCTACATGCGGTTGGTCATGGTCATTTTAAGGTAGGCGACTCTGTCATGGGGTTATTCGGAAAGAAGAAACAGGCAGTACTTGGCGTCGACATCAGTTCGACGTCCGTCAAGGTGCTCGAGCTGAGTCAGCAGGGGACCCGTTTCAGAGTCGACAGCTATGCAGTCGAACCTCTGCCGGCAAATGCTGTTGTCGAGAAGAACATAAACGATGCTGAAGCTGTCGGCGCAGTCGTTGCCAGGGTCGTGGACAAGTCCCGGTCAGGCGCCAGACATGCTGCGGTCGCAGTTGCAGGCTCAGCCGTCATCACCAAGGTGATACAGATGAGTGGCAATCTGCGCGAACAGGATCTGGAATCGCAGATCCAGCTTGAAGCCGATCAGTACATCCCATACCCCCTTGACGAGGTTTCGCTCGATTTCGAGATTCAGGGCCCGAATGCCCAGAATGCCGAAATGAACGACGTCCTATTGGCCGCCTGCCGGAAGGAAAATGTCGAGCTTCGAGAGGACGCACTCGAGATCGGCGGACTCACGACGCGTATTGTCGATGTCGAAGCCTATGCCATGGAGCGCGCGATGAGTCTCATCATGAGCCAGCTTCCAGGCAATGGCGCCGACCAGACCATCGCTGTCATTGACATCGGTGCGACCATGACCACGCTCAGTGTGATGGTCGACGGCAAGACTATTTATACCCGCGAGCAGTTGTTCGGCGGCCGCCAGCTGACTGATGAGATCCAGCGTCGCTACGGTCTTTCTCAGGAAGAGGCCGGTCTGGCGAAAAAGCAGGGTGGCCTGCCAGATGATTACGATCAGGAAGTGCTGGAGCCCTTTAAAGAGGCGGTGATTCAGCAGGTTTCGCGCTCGCTCCAGTTCTTCTTTGCTTCAACCCAATACAACGATGTTGATTATATCGTGCTTGCGGGTGGCTCTGCGTCCATCGCCGGTATTGCAGATCTCGTCCAGGCTCGGGTGAACACCCCGGCAATGATCGCCAATCCTTTCGCAGACATGACTATTGCGCCTCGGGTGAACGCTTCGGCGCTGAGTAATGACGCGCCGTCGCTCATGATTGCCTGTGGCCTGGCTATGAGGAGTTTCGACTGATGGCACGCATTAACCTCAGGCCCTGGCGCGAAGAGCTCAGGGCAGAACGCCAGAAAAGTTTCGTCACTGCGCTGATTGGCGTGCTGATCATCAGTGCCGGCCTGTCCTTTCTATGGGTTCGCTACATGGAGGGTCAGATTGAGTCCCAGAACAATCGCAATTCGTTTCTGACTACCCAGATCTCACAGCTCAATGAGCAGATCAAGGAAATTAACGAACTCAAGAAGCGGCGTGAAGCGCTGATCGACCGGATGCGAGTCATTCAGGACCTGCAGGGCAAGCGCCCGGTCATCGTTAGGCTGTTTGATGAGCTCGTGAGAATAACGCCAGACGGTGTGTTTCTCGAGAAGCTGGCCCGAACCAATGATGCGGTTGCAGTGACTGGCGTCGGCGAGTCGAACAGCAGGATATCCACGTTCATGCGAAATCTGGATCAGTCGGAATGGTTCAAGGACCCGAGTCTCTCGAATGTGAAGACCAAGCCAAATTCCGATTCGCTTCGCCAGTTCGACCTGCGGGTCACTGAGGAATCGCCTGCGGTGAAGGCAGAAGGTGACAAGTCATGAGCTTTGCAGATTCATTAGAGAAATTAAAGGAGTTCGATGTCAACGACCTCGACTTCAATAACGCTGGCGAGTGGCCGGTTGCGGCCAAAGTGGTTAGCGGTCTCGTGCTGTTGGCGGCAGTGCTTGGTGGTGTCTACTACTTCCTTATTCAGGATATGGAAGCCACCTATGCAGCCAGTCAGCAGAAAGAAGTCGAGCTACGACAGGAGTATGCCATGAAAGCTGCTCAGGTCGCGAACCTCGAAGAGTACAAGGCTCAAATGGTTGAAATGCAGCAGACCTTTGGTGCGCTGTTGAAACAGTTGCCATCGGAAACCGAAGTGCCTGGACTGCTTGAAGATATTTCTGGCGTGGGTTCATCAGCTGGGCTCCAGCTCGACTCGATTCAGCTCAATCCTGAAATCTCGCGCGAGTTCTATGTGGAACTGCCGATCACGATCGATCTTACGGGTGAGTATCACGACATTGCGGCCTTCGTGTCAGGAGTTGCCGGCTTGCCGCGAATCGTGACCTTGCACGATTTCACCATCACGAGAAACGCAGGGCAGGATGCAGCAGACGCCGACAGGCTGAGCATGAAGATTCTTGCCAAAACCTACCGCTACAGTGGAGGAGATCAATAATGTTCACTCACGATTTTCTTCCTGGCGCCGGTCTCCGTCTGGTGCGGGCAGGTTGTATAGGTGTGCTGTCGCTTTCGCTGCTCGCAGGCTGTGCCGAAGATACTGGTTTTGAAGACTTGCGCGAGTTCATTGCGGCCGAACAGGCCAAGCCGAAGCGCGCAATTCCACCATTGCCAGAGTTCCAGACCTACCAGGCATTTTCCTACTCGGCTGCGGACAGGCGTTCGCCGTTCCAGCCCCCACGGGAAGTGCAGCTGGCCGACGTTGAGCAGGCAAAGCCCAAGAGCGATGTAAAGCCTGACGAGAACAGGCCGAAAGAGCCGCTGGAGAGCTTCTCCATAGGCAACCTCGACATGGTCGGCACCTTGAATAGAGCTGGTCAGAAGCAACTGTTCGCTCTGGTTCGCGATAAGGACGGTGGTATTCATCGCGTCCAGCTCGGGCAGTACATGGGTACCAACCACGGTCGGGTCATCTCCATTACGCCCGATCAGATCGAATTAATTGAAATCGTTCCGGACGGCCAGAATGGCTGGTTCGAACGGCCTCGAGTGCTTGCCTTGAAGGAGCCAGTATGATGAATCGTTCAACGCCATCCACTCGTGTAGTTGCAGCGCGTCTGCAGGGTCGAGTCAGCGATATTTTCAAGTCACCGGAGAAATTCATGCTTTTAAACGCCAAAAGCGCATTGTTAGGAACCGCAGCGCTATGCATGAGCGGTTGGCTGCAGGCTGCCAGCCTCACTGGCATTGACTTCGGCTCATTGCCGGGCGATAGAACAGAAGTTCGTCTGAGCTTCGACGAGGCGCCGCCTGAGCCGCAGGGTTATGCGATTTCAGATCCAGCGCGGATTGCGATCGACCTGCCTGGCGTCGATAGTGCACTGACAGAACGTTATCACCAGCTCTCCAAGGGTAACACGCAGAGTGTGACCATCCTGGAAGCGAGTGGCCGCACCCGCGTCATCGTCAACCTGCTCGATCTGGTGCCCTATGCGACAAGCGTCGTCGGCAACCAGGTGGTGATACAGCTTGGTGCTGCTGCTGGGTCCGATCTTGAAATGGATGCGGCGGCAAAGACCTCGTCTGTAGCCAGTACCGACTCCGGCGCCTCGAAAGCCAAAGCTTCGAAAAGCGCACCCTCTATAAAGGGTGTCGACTTTCAGCGTGGCGAGAAAGGTGAAGGTCGCCTGATCGTGGAATTGAGCAACAAGAACATCAGTGCCGACATGTCTGAGCAGGGTGGCAACATTCGCGTTGTCTTCAGGGGTGCAGAACTGCCGCAGGATCTGCGTCGACGCCTTGATGTTACTGACTTCGCGACACCCGTCAATACGATCGAAACCTTCCGTGAAGACGGCAATGTGGTCATGCTGATCAAGCCACAGGGTGATTTCGATTACATGGCGTATCAGACAGACAACAGCTTTACCGTGGCCGTCGAGCCAGTCAGCCAGGCTGAAGTCGAAGATCGCCGCAAGGAACAGTTCCCGTTCTCTGGCGAGAAACTGTCGCTGAACTTCCAGGACATCGAAGTCCGCTCGGTGCTGCAGCTTATCGCTGACTTCACTGGCTTGAACCTGGTCGCGTCCGACACGGTCGATGGTCGTATTACATTGCGCCTGCAGAACGTGCCATGGGACCAGGCGCTCGAGCTCGTGCTCAAGACCAAGGGCCTGGACAAGCGCAAGGTCGGCAACGTTCTTCTTGTCGCACCAGCGGCAGAAATTGCGGCGCGAGAGCGTCTGGAGCTCGAAGCCAACAAGCAGGTCCAGGCATTGGCGCCAGTGCGTCTTGAAATGCTGCAGATCAACTATGCCAAGGCAGGCGACATCGTCGCACTGCTGCAGTCTGACTCGGAGCTGGTGTCGAGCCGAGGTTTCATTTCTTCTGATGCCCGGACCAACACCATCAGCATTCGCGAAACTGCCGACAAGATCCAGCAAGTCCGCGAGCTGATCTCTACCTGGGACGTGCCTGTATCACAGGTGCTTATCGAAGCGCGTATCGTTCGAGCCAGAACCGATGCCATCGAAGATCTGGGTGTTCGTTGGGGCGGTGGTGCCGCAAAGACGAGAGGTCGTAACGGCTTCCTGGTCGGCGGCTCCCAGACCACCAACACCGAACTGAATGATGGTTTCTCGTCAGGCGCAGGCGGCGATGCTGTATTTACGCCTGGTGATGTCACCCTTGGCTTCCCGGACGCCCTGGCTGTCGACCTTGGCGTAAACAGAACCAATGCCTCGTCTTTCGCAGTAGGCTTCCGTCGCAGCAACATATCGCTGGACCTGGAACTCTCTGCTTTCGAACTGGACGGCAAGGGTGAAATCGTGGCCCAGCCCAAGATCGTAACGGCAGACCGTCAGACTGCTCGAATCGAGTCTGGTGAGGAGATTCCTTATCAGGAAGCCTCTTCGAGTGGCGCGACATCGATCAGTTTCAAGAAGGCAGTGCTGTCCCTGGAGGTTACGCCACAGATCACGCCTGACGACAACATCATCATGGACCTGCAGATTGCGCAGGATTCACGAGGTGTCGTCACCGCTGGTATCCCGAGTATCGATACCAACGAAATTCAGACGCAGGTTCTGGTAGGTAACGGCCAGACGATCGTACTTGGCGGTATCTTCTCTTCGGAAACGTCCGAGACCACGACCAAGACGCCGTTCCTGGGTGACCTGCCTTACATAGGAGCGCTGTTCCGCAAAACTGAAAAGAACGATCAGCGTTCGGAACTGCTTGTATTCATCACGCCGCGCCTCATCCGCAGTGGCCTGGTAGATACGCGATAAATACCCGACTCTGAAGCGTGCGCCCGCACGCAGGACGACCAAAGCCACGAGTGACCCTCGTGGCTTTTTTGTTGATCTACATGGTATTCTTCGGGCATGAATGCCAACTTCGGACATATCACAGATCCCGCCCCTGAGAGCGCAGCAGAAAGTGCAGCACGAGTGCCCTTGCGCAACCTCGTGCTCATAGGGCCGATGGGGACCGGAAAAACCACAATCGGCCGTCTTACGGCGAGCGAACTCGGCTGGCTTTTTGTTGATACGGACAAGGAAATAGAAGCTCGGTGTGGCGCCGATATTCCGTGGATATTCGATGTTGAAGGCGAGGCTGGCTTTCGTGCGCGCGAGACTGCAGTACTGGCAGAGATGCTGTCCCGGGAGCAGGTCGTGATTGCCACCGGCGGCGGCGTGGTCAGCCAGCCCCGCAATCGGGAGTTACTGGAGCAGGCGGGTCACATCGTCTATCTTCACACTTCAGCTGAGCAGCAATACGAGCGTACACGGCAGGACACGCGCCGGCCGCTGTTACAAACGGCGGACCCACTGAAGACGCTGCGTCGGCTGATGGCTGAGCGCGAACCGCATTACCGCGCGCTGGCAAACTTTATAGTCGATACCGATCGCAAACGTCCGCGTACTGTCGCGAAAGATATAGCGGGCTCTGTTCGTCTCCACTTCAATATGAGTTGCAGCGCATGAAGACTCTGACCGTCGGTCTTGGTGACCGCAGTTATCCAATCTACATTGGCGATGGTGTCATGACAGCCGCTCGCCTGAAGGCGCATATCGCTGGCAAACAGGTCATGATCGTGACCAATGAAACGGTGGCGCCGCTGTATCTCGAGAAACTGATCGCACAACTCGAAGGTTTCGAGGTTGACGTTACGCAGCTGCATGATGGCGAGCAGTACAAGAACCTGACGGCTATTGATCAGGTCATCGATCACCTGCTGACCCAGCGGCATAATCGTAGCACTACACTCATTGCGCTTGGGGGTGGTGTGGTAGGCGACATAACCGGGTTCGCAGCCAGCTGCTATCAGCGCGGTGTCAATTTCATTCAGGTGCCCACGACCTTGCTCTCGCAGGTGGATTCTTCGGTCGGTGGTAAGACTGGTGTGAATCACAGGCATGGTAAGAATATGATCGGTGCGTTCTATCAGCCCCAGGCTGTCGTGATCGACACCAGTACCTTGCAGACGCTGCCGCCGCGTGAACTTTCTGCAGGTCTTGCCGAAGTGGTCAAGTATGGCCTCATAGACGATATCGAATTTCTCGACTGGCTCGAGAACAATGCGGATGCGCTCATTGCCGCAGAGCCCTCAGCGCTGATCCACGCGATAGAAGCGTCCTGCGCGTGCAAGGCCAGGGTGGTCGAAGATGACGAGACTGAGCAGGGGCGTCGTGCCATCCTCAATCTCGGCCATACCTTCGGCCATGCGATCGAAGGCTATATGCAGTACAAGCAATGGCTTCACGGCGAAGCGGTTGCAGTAGGCATGGTCATGGCAGTCGCAATGTCAGTGCGTTGCGGCTATCTGCAGCAAGGCGATGTGGAACGCGTCTCGAACCTGCTGAGTCGGATGAACTTGCCCGTCAGGCCACCTGTTGCCATGACGCCTGATGATTTCATGCAGTACATGGCGGTCGACAAGAAGAACGTGGGCGGAAGTTTGCGCCTGGTCCTGCTTCAGGCCATGGGTGATGCCATCGTTACGGATAAGTTCGATGCTGACGCGCTCGTCAAAACCCTGGTCGAATACACCACCCATTGATTGAACCAATCGCCATGGCTCGCATTGCGGCTGTCCATAGTCGTGCCACGGGCGCCTGGCTGGAGTCACGATCATAGTCAGTCCCATGTTCCAGCTGCCTGAGCGCAAGGAGTTTCTCGATAACCTGCGCCATCTCGCCCATTTCAGCGAAAAAGCCATACTGGTCACTGCTGACTCGCGGGGCAGTATCAGTCACCTCGTATCTGCACTATCCGCTGTCGAGGGCGATGGTCTCTTCGTGGTCGACGTCGATCTTTCCACCCACGAATCGCTTACGCAGGTCTTGCAGTCATGTCTGAAACGCCTGCAACTTGATTCTTCAGCTGAGCCGGGTGAAACCGATGCGCAGATGCTCGGCCGGATGCAACAGTACGCCGCGAGAATGGCTGCCGCAGGACAGCGTGTATTGCTGATATTCAGAGCAGCGGATGAGTTTGGCGCTGATAGCACCCTCGCGCTTACCGCAGCCTTGCAGGCTGGTCAGGGTCTCGACAATCACTGGGGCATAATGCTGGCTGCTGACACAGCGATCCTGAAATCGCTAAGCAATGAGTCCCGCGCCCAGAGCCTTCTGCTCCAGTTGCACCTCAGACCACTGTCTCGCGACGAATTCGGTGAATACGCCGCACTACAGCTGGGCGCTTTAGTGCCGTCCCGGCAGAAGCTGGATCGATACCATAAGAAGTTGGGCGGCCTGCCTGAAAAGGTAGACGCTTTCATACTTGAGCAGCGCGCGCAGCCTGTAGCGGTGTCTGCCTCGGCCAAGGATACTGCCAACAAAGCCGCAGTGATGAGTAGCGCAGCAGCATCAGGCAAAGGCTTTGTTCCAGACATTGCTGCAGCTGCCCCGGCAAAGCGCGCTGCGACAGCAAGCGGTATCAGTGCTGCAGCGGCGATGGCCGGATCAGGCTCTACAGCCCCGGAACCGGCGTCTGCGGCGCAAACCGACCCGGCAATTCCGCCACCGCAACGACAGAGTCTGCTGAAAAACAGGATGCTGGTGTTGCCGGTCTTCATCGCAGCGCTGGGCACCGCTGTCATGGCCGCGCTGTTTCTGTATGAGCCGCAGGAACAGACGCCTGAGGTCCAAGAGACTCAATCGCCTTTTGAGCTCGAAAGCACTCCCATTGCGCCGTCGCCGACTTTGCCCGACACCGCCAGCGAAGCGGTGGTCTTAGATGATGGCCCGACGGTGCCCGCTGAAGTAGAAGGCAGCGCGGTTGCCGGTGAGCCCACGGCCCCGGCCGGTGGGAGGGCCTCTTCAAGTGACCTGGTCGACCGTATACAGGAGCAATTCGTGCGCCAGCGAGCTGCCGGTGGATTTTCTCCCGATGAGCTGGTCGCGGAAGAGAATGATAGCAAGCCAGACCCGGCAAAAACGTCAAGAGCGGAGAGTTTGCCCACGGATACGCAAGCTGGAGAGGCGCCTGCTTTGGATCGCGACTTGGGGCCGGAGTCCTCTGATCGTTCCCAATTAGCGTCGCGGCTACTCGAAAAGGGTGCTGTTGCTCAGAAAGAAGCCGTCAAAAAGGTAGTAGAAGCGCTGCCGCAGACCAAGCCGGCGCCCCAGCCGCAGCCTGAGACTGGCGAAGTTAAGCGCGTCGATGTAGAATCGGCCCCGACTGTTGCCGAGTCCGAAACGACATCTGCCTCCGGCAGTGATCGATTCAGATCGGCAGAGTGGCTTGCAGCACAGCCGAGTGAAAACTGGACAATTCAGATGCTGGGTAGTTACTCTGAGCCGCTGGTTGTTCGCTTTCTGAGCACTCGGCCTGGACTTGAAAAAGCAGTCTATATCCGGAGCACCTACAAGAATAAACCCTGGTTCATCGTATTGAATGGTAGTTATGCGACCAAAGCAGAGGCGCAGCGCATCGTTCAGGCCTTGCCTGGTAGTCTGAAGAAGGAAGATTTCTGGATTCGGCAAATCGGTGGGTTGAAGTAGTCTAGGCATTGTCCTCGCCATCAGGATGCGTCACTGCATCTGCTTGTTCCACGGCCGCATTATCCCGTTCTGCGCGACTTCTATTGCTTCGCGCTTAAGTAAAAGCCCTGATCGTAATTGCTATTTTATTTGAGTAGCCATGTGCTGCTGTGTAAAATGGCCGGCCCTTTTTCAGCGAATCCCTCTAAGGAGGCATTAAACGCTGCATTTGTAAGTGAGAGATTGCCATGAACCGTTTGACAAGTTCTGCGATGAGCCCTGCGGCAGACAAGCCTGCGCAGGAAGTGGCCCAGGTCCAGCACCGGCTATATGAAAACGGCGAATTCCGCGATAACTGTGGATTCGGCCTGATTGCGCACATGGAGGGCGAGCGTAGTCACAAGCTGTTGCAGACGGCGATCGAATCACTCACCTGCATGACCCATCGTGGCGGTATAGCCGCTGACGGCAAGACCGGTGACGGCTGCGGCCTGCTACTGCAGATGCCCACGGGCTTCATGCGCTCTGTGGCCCAGGAAGCCTTTGGCAAGAAACTGGGACAGAAATTCGCAGTCGGTATGGTCTTTCTCAATCCTGATGAGAAGAAGGCCGACGCAGCGCGCCTGGAACTCGAACAACAGATCGAGGTGCAAGGGCTTAGCGTTGCTGGATGGCGAGTCGTGCCAACAAATACCAGCTGTCTCGGTCCCATGGCATTGGCCAATCTCCCGCGTATCGAGCAGATATTCATCGAAGCAGCCGAGGATCTTGATCATCAGGCCTTGTCGCTCAAACTTTTCGTAGCGCGAAGAAAAGCGGAAATTGCGCTGACGTCCGATCGTGACTTCTATATCTGCAGTCTCTCCGATCAGGTCGTCTCTTATAAAGGTCTGATGATGCCATCGGACCTGCCGGTCTTCTATACCGACCTCGGCAACGCGGAGCTCGAAACCGCAATTTGCGTATTCCACCAGCGCTTTTCAACCAACACTGCGCCGCGTTGGCCGCTGGCACAGCCATTCCGCTACCTGGCTCACAACGGTGAAATCAACACCATTGAAGGCAACCGAAACTGGTCGCTGGCACGTGGGTCCAAGTTCAAGACCGATGCACTGCCCAATCTCGATGAGCTGCAGCCTATCGTGAACCGCACTGGTTCCGATTCGTCGTCCATGGACAATATGCTCGAGGTGCTGCTTGCCGGCGGCGTCGATCTGTTCCGTGCTGTGCGCATGATGGTGCCGCCCGCCTGGCAGAACGTGGATACCATGGATGCCGATCTGAAGGCGTTCTATGAATACAACTCCATGCATATGGAGCCCTGGGACGGCCCGGCCGGCATCGTACTGACCGATGGCCGCTACGCTGTGTGTCTGTTGGACCGTAATGGTCTGCGACCTGCACGATGGGTGACCACCACTGATGGCTTCATCACCCTGGCCTCGGAAATCGGAACCTACGGCTACGAGCCAAAGAATGTCATCGCCAAGGGGCGGGTAGGCCCAGGACAAATCCTCGCGATCGACACGCTGAAAGGCGAAGTCCTGCACACTGACGATATCGACTCGCGTCTCAAGGTTCGTCATCCTTACAAGAAATGGCTGCGTGAAAACGCTGTTCGTGTCGAGACGAAACTGCATCAGGGCGCATCGCCGTTCGCGCTGTTCAACGCTGACAAGCTGAAGTATTACCAGAAGATGTTCAACGTCAGCTTTGAGGAGCGGGACCAGATTCTGCGGCCCTTGGCTGAAACCGGGCAGGAAGCGGTTGGTTCGATGGGTGACGACACGCCCATGGCTGTGCTTTCCGAACGTGTTCGAAACGTGGCCGATTATTTCCGGCAGAAGTTTGCGCAGGTCACGAACCCGCCGATCGATCCCCTGCGCGAAACGATCGTGATGTCGCTGGAAACCTGCATCGGAGCCGAGCGCAACATCTTCGAAGAGTCGCCAGAGCACGCGCGTCGACTTATTTTGAGCACACCTGTACTGTCACCGGCCAAGTTCAAGCGCATCCAGGAGATGGAAGACGCTGGATATCCACCCGTCATGATCAGGCTGGCCTACAAGGCGGAAATGGGGCTCAAGGCTGCTGTTGAGGCCGTTGCTGATGAAGCTGAACGTCATGCTCGCGAAGGCAAGGTCGTCCTCGTGCTGTCCGATGCTGGTCTGAAGGATGATGAACTACCGGTCAACGCCTTCCTGGCCACGGGCGCCGTGCACCATCGCCTGGTCAGTAAAGGTCTGCGCTGTAATTCGAACATCGTGGTCGAAACCGCCTGGGCGCGTGATCCACATCAGTTCGCTGTACTGTTTGGTTTCGGCGCCACTGCGGTCTATCCATACCTGGCCTATCAGCTGCTGAATGGACTGATCAATTCCGGCGAAGTGCTTATCAGCCCCATCGATGCCAAGAACAACTACCGCCGCGGTATCAACAAGGGTCTTCTGAAAATCCTCTCCAAGATGGGTATCAGTACCATTGCTTCGTATCGTGGTGCACAGCTGTTCGAAGCTATCGGTCTAGCCGATGAGATCGTCGATATGTGTTTCAAGGGTGTGGCCAGCCGGATCCAGGGGGCAGGGTTCTTTGACCTGCAGCTGGAGCAGGAAATGCTTGCCAAGCACGCCGCCCAGAAGCGCAAGGCGATTTCGCAGGGTGGTTTGCTCAAGTTCATCCATGGCGGTGAGTATCACGCCTATAACCCGGATGTCGTAAAACTGCTCCAGTCTGCCGTGGTCGAAGGCAACTATGGTTTATATCGGGAGTATGCTGCGCTGGTCAACGAGCGCCCGGTCACGACCATTCGCGATCTGCTCTCGCTGAAGCTGGCGGAGACGCCGCTGCCGCTGGAGGAAATCGAGCCACTGGACTCGATCTATACCCGTTTCGACAGTGCTGCAATGTCGATCGGTGCCTTGTCTCCCGAGGCTCATGAGGCACTTGCGGTGGCTATGAACCGTCTTGGTGGCCGCTCCAACTCTGGTGAGGGTGGGGAGGATCCTGCACGCTATGGCACCGAACGACGGTCCAAGATCCGGCAGGTTGCCTCTGGTCGCTTCGGTGTCACGCCGCATTACCTGGCCACTGCTGACGTTTTACAGATCAAAGTGGCTCAGGGCGCCAAGCCTGGGGAAGGTGGTCAGCTGCCTGGCGGCAAGGTCAACGCACTCATTGCACGCCTGCGATTCGCAGTGCCGGGTGTGACGCTGATTTCACCTCCGCCACACCACGATATCTACTCCATCGAGGATCTCGCTCAGCTGATTTTCGATCTCAAGCAGATCAACCCCGAGGCCCTGGTTTCAGTCAAACTCGTGTCAGAGCCAGGTGTTGGTACTATCGCTGCCGGTGTCGCCAAGGCTTATGCCGATCTGATCACGATCTCTGGTTACGACGGCGGCACTGGGGCGAGCCCGCTCACCTCCATCAAATACGCAGGTTCTCCATGGGAACTGGGGCTAGTCGAGGCTCAGCAGGCGCTCCGTGACAACGGGCTGCGGGGGATGATTCGCCTGCAGACAGACGGCGGTCTCAAGACCGGCCTCGATGTCATCAAGGGTGCTATCCTGGGCGCCGAAAGCTTTGGCTTCGGCACAGCGCCAATGGTCGCTCTCGGATGTAAGTATCTGAGAATCTGCCATCTCAACAACTGTGCGACGGGCATCGCTACACAGAATGATGAGCTGAGAGAAGATCACTTCACTGGCACGGTAGAGATGGTGATGAACTTCTTCCGCTTTGTCGCCGAAGAAACCCGTGAGTGGCTGTCACTGCTTGGCGTTCGTTCACTGGACGAGCTGGTCGGTCGTACCGATCTGCTAGAGCGCCTGCCAGGACGTACCGAAAAGCAGAAACAGCTGGACCTGCGTCCATTGCTCGATAATTCCCATATCGATCCTGCCGCGCCGCATACTTGTCAGCAGGAAAGAAATCCGCCCTATGACAAGGGTGCGTTGGCTGAGTCGATGCTGGTCAAGCTGAAGGACGCTATCGAAAACAAGCTCGGTGGCGAGTTCGAATTCAGGATTACCAGCAGTGACCGTTCGATAGGGGCCAAACTGTCTGGCTTTATTGCTCGCCTCCACGGCAACCAGGGCATGGCTGATGCTCCAGTCACCCTACGTCTCACTGGGACTGCGGGTCAGAGCTTTGGCGTCTGGAACGCCGGTGGTTTGGATATGTACCTGGAAGGCGATGCGAACGACTACGTTGGCAAGGGCATGACCGGCGGCAAACTGGTCATCAGGCCGCCGTCTGAAAGTCGCTTCTCGTCTCAGGAGACAGCCATCATCGGTAACACTTGTCTGTACGGTGCGACTGGAGGTCAGTTGTACGCAGCAGGCACCGCTGGTGAGCGCTTCGCTGTTCGAAACTCTGGCTGTAATGCCGTTGTCGAGGGTGCGGGCGATCACTGCTGCGAATATATGACGGCTGGTGTGGTGACCGTGCTAGGCCGAACTGGCTACAACTTCGGCGCAGGTATGACGGGCGGTTTTGCCTACGTCCTGGATGAAGACAAGACATTTGTCGATCGCTATAACCACGAACTCGTTGAAATTCAGCGCATTACTTCGGAAGCCACTGAAGGATACAGAAACCACCTCAGAGAGGTGATTCAGGAGCATATCGCTCATACAGGCTCTGTCTGGGCAGAGAACCTGCTGGATAATTTTGATGATTATCTCAGCCGCTTCTGGCTGGTGAAACCGAAGGCCGCCAGTCTTGGCAGCCTGCTCGCTTCTACCCGGGCTCGTCCGGAATAAGATTTGGTATCCAAGAGGTAATTTGAATGGCAGAGCGATTGAACAACAGCTTCCAGTTTCTGGATGTTGGTCGGGAAGATCCGGAAAAGGTCCGGGTCTCCAAGCGTAAGAAAGACTTTGCTGAAATCTACAAACCTTTCGAGGATGATTCAGCACAGGACCAGGCGCACCGCTGTCTCGAGTGTGGCAACCCATACTGCGAGTGGAAGTGTCCGGTTCATAACTACATACCGAACTGGCTGAAGCTGATTTCGGAAGGCAACATCATGGCAGCAGCCGACCTCTGCCACGAAACAAACACGCTGCCGGAAGTCTGCGGCCGGGTGTGTCCGCAGGATAGGCTGTGTGAAGGCGCCTGTACCCTGAACGATGGCTTCGGCGCAGTGACAATTGGTTCGATCGAGAAGTACATCGCCGATACAGCCTTTGCGCTGGGCTGGCGTCCTGATCTGTCCAATGTGGTCATGACAGACAAGCGCGTTGCTGTCATCGGTGCGGGCCCTGCCGGGCTCGGCTGTGCCGATATTCTGATCCGCAACGGTGTGAAGCCGGTGGTATTCGATCGCTACCCGGAAATTGGCGGTCTGCTCACCTTCGGTATCCCTGAGTTCAAGCTCGAAAAGAACGTGATGGCACTTCGTCGCGAGATTTTCGAAGGTATGGGTATCGAATTCCGGCTAAACACCGAAATCGGTAAGGATGTTGCGTTCGCGGACATTCTTGAAGAATTCGATGCCGTCTTCCTCGGCATGGGCACTTATAACTTCATGAAGGGCGGCTTCGCTGGTGAAGATCTACCGGGTGTCTATGACGCACTACCTTATCTCGTCAGTAACGTTAATCGCAGACTCGGCTTCGAAAAGAACAACACCGACTTCATTGACCTGAAAGGCAAGCGCGTCGTGGTCCTGGGTGGTGGTGACACCGCGATGGACTGCAACCGCACGGCCATACGGCAAGGTGCAAAGACAGTTCACTGTGCTTATCGACGTGATCAGGCGAACATGCCGGGATCACGCCGCGAAGTCGCAAATGCCAAGGAAGAGGGGGTCAAATTCCTCTTCAACCGGCAGCCTGTCGCCATTATCGGTGAAGATCGCGTGGAAGGCGTCAAGGTCGTCAAGACCCAGCTAGGTGAGCCTGATGAAAATGGCCGTCGCCGGCCAGTTGTCGTTCCGGGTAGTGAAGAGATCATTCCGGCTGATGCCGTACTGATCGCCTTCGGTTTCCGGCCGAGCCCGGCTGACTGGTTCGATGAGCACAAGATCAGCGTCGATGACAGCGGTCGAGTTGTAGCGCCCGAGAAGCAGGATTTTATCTTCCAGACCAGCAACCCGAAGATCTTTTCCGGTGGCGATATGGTAAGAGGATCTGATCTGGTAGTGACGGCAATCTGGGAGGGTCGTCAGGCGGCCGAAGGCATACTCGACTATCTGGAAGTCTGATGACACATCTCGAGAACGATATTTTTTTGCGGGCGCTGCTGCGGCAGCCGGTTGAGCGGACGCCGGTATGGGTCATGCGTCAGGCCGGGCGTTACCTGCCTGAGTACCGGGCATCGCGTGAAAATGCTGGCAGCTTCATGGATCTGTGTCGCAATGCAGACCTCGCCTGCGAAGTCACTTTGCAGCCGCTGGCACGTTTCGATCTCGATGCCGCCATATTGTTCTCCGATATCCTGACGATACCCGATGCGATGGGCCTTGGTTTGTATTTCGAAACAGGTGAAGGTCCAAAGTTCAAGCACACGATTCGTTCGCGGGCTGATGTCGATGCATTGCCAGTGGTGTCGTCCGGCGATCTCGACTATGTAATGAGTGCTGTCCGCACCATACGTGGTGCGCTCGCTGGCCGCGTTCCGCTCATTGGCTTCTCCGGTAGCCCTTGGACGCTCGCAACCTATATGGTCGAAGGCGGAAGCAGCAAGGACTTTGGCACCATCAAGCGGATGATGTTCTCCGAACCCGATGTTCTGCATGCGCTGCTCGAAAAGCTGGCGGACAGTGTCATCAGTTATCTCAACGGGCAAATCGATGCTGGTGCCCAGGCCGTTCAGATCTTCGATACCTGGGGTGGCATTCTCTCACCGACTGACTACGCAGCATTCTCTCTGCAGTATATGAAGAGGATTGTGGCCGGTCTCAAGCGCGAAAATGAAGGTCGGCAGATACCCGTCATCCTGTTTACCAAGAACGCACAGTTCAACCTGGAGAAGATGGCTGAAAGTGGTGCTGATGCCCTTGGCGTGGACTGGACCGTCGACCTGAACAAGGCACGGGAGCTGGTTCAGGACAAGGTGGCATTGCAGGGCAATCTCGATCCTTCTGTACTGCTTGGCAGTAAGGCGACCATTCGTTCAAGGGTGGCCGCCGTGCTTGAAAGCTACGGACAGGGCCCAGGGCATGTCTTCAATCTAGGGCATGGCATTACGCCTGCTGTCGACCCCGACCATCTGAAAGTCATGGTCGACACGGTCCATGAGTTGAGTCCCGCTTACCATAAATAACAGCGTCTGCCACGACGCTGAAGGGAGAACATGGCCAAGGCCAAAATCCATTACGTCTGCACTGATTGTGGCGCCAGCCACAGCAAGTGGCAGGGCCAGTGCAGTCAGTGCCTGGAGTGGAATACCCTACAGACCTTCCGTGAAAGCCCCTCAGCCGGCCATCATTCCGGACAGACGGCTGCTGCGTTTTCCAAAGCCGCAGGTTATTCGGGTGAACAGAGCCAGGTCCAGCTCCTAGGTGAAGTGGAAATCGGCGAACTGCCCCGAACAAGCTCAGGCAGTGATGAGCTCGACAGAGTGTTGGGTGGAGGCATCGTGCCTGCGTCTGTGATTCTGCTGGGTGGTTACCCGGGTGCGGGCAAGAGCACCATATTGCTACAGCTGGCCGGTCGCATGTCCACCCAGCAGGACGTCCTCTACGTAACTGGCGAAGAATCTCTTCAGCAGCTGGCAATGCGTGCCCAGCGCCTGCGAGTCGATGTGAGTCGCCTGCAGGTCATGGCTGAAAGCGATCTCCACGAAGTCATGGCGCAAGTGACAGCACGCAAGCCACAGCTCCTGATTATCGACAGTATCCAGGTCATGTTCCTGAGCGAGCTCCAATCGGCAGCGGGAGGTGTGACGCAGGTGAGAGAATGTGCAGCCTTGCTTACCCGGTATGCCAAGCAATCCGGGACCACAATCCTCATGGTTGGGCATGTCACCAAGGAGGGTGCACTGGCTGGTCCCAAGGTGCTGGAACACATCATTGATACCTCTATTCGCCTGGAAGGCACCCCCGATAGTCGTTTCCGCCTCCTCCGGGCGACGAAGAATCGCTTCGGCGCGGTGAATGAGCTTGGCGTTTTTGCCATGCTGGATTCAGGCCTGAAGGATGTGAAGAATCCGTCTGCGATTTTCCTCGACCAGACTGGCGAAGAGGCTGCTGGCAGCCTTGTCACGGTAGCCTGGGAAGGCTCACGGCCACTCCTCATCGAAGTTCAGGCCTTGGTAGACGATGCCGCTGGCGGATCTCCGCGCCGCCTGGCAGTAGGTACAGATCCACAGCGGCTGGCCATGCTGCTCGCTGTACTGCATAAGCATGGCGGTCTGCAGTGTCACGATCAGGACGTCTTTATCAACGTGGTCGGTGGTGTCAAAATTGCTGAAACCGGCTCGGATCTGGCGCTGGTGCTGGCCATCGCCTCAAGTTTCCGCAACAGGGCAATTCCACGATCAACCATCGTGTTCGGAGAAATCGGACTAGGTGGGGAGATCAGGCCTGTGACCAGCGGCACGGAGCGCATCGTAGAGGCAAGGAAACATGGCTTCGAACGTTTCATCGTTCCGAAAGCCAATTTGCCAAAAGCAGGTTCTGCCGCGGCTCGCCAGCTGGAGGGTCAATCCGTCATCGGCGTTCGCACGCTGGCTGAAGCACTTGATCAACTGTGACGCAAGATCGCTCAGTCTGGGTGATCGTAATAGTCGATGAGACTGGCAAACTCACGCTGAAGCAGAAACGGATCGCCGACATTGAGCTCGATGAGTCGGCGCAAGTTGGTGGCACTCTCGATACTGATCTGATCGCAGACGAAGCCGATGAGGTCATCCGTTATGTGGCTGCAGTGGCCAATCATCTCGATCGCTCGGTCTGAATCGGGCAGGCTGAGTACCAGGAGGTATTGATGAGCGCTGCCGTCCCAGTCCAGAGGTTTCGAAACCAGCAGACCTTTAAGTGACACGTCTACCAGTTCAGCCTCCCAGCAGGTGCCGATATAGTCACGTGTGGAGTCGAAATGACGAATCAGAACTTCGGCGTCAAACTCGATACGTTTGAAGTTTCGCCGGTCCTCCGAACCCTTAACGCCATCGTCTTGCCTTGAATCTTGCATAGCCTGTCCCTTTCGGCCGTCACTGTGGCAGATCATACTTAACTTATAGGCGACTATCCGCAAAAATGCTGCAGCTGTTTTTCAAAAACTTGCGCCATGCCACTGAAAATGCGGTTTAAAGGGCCTCAGGCCGTCTTGAATCTGCCGACCCCGTCACTAATGCTACTGGTCATTTTGCTCACTTGCCGCGCGGCTTCATGCGTGTCTTGGGCTACCTCGTTCGACATCTGGGTTTGCGCATTGAGTTCCTGGAGGTTCTTGTTGATCTCATCAGTAACCGCAGTCTGCTCTTCAGTGGCCGTTGCCGTCTGCATGGACATCTCTTCCACACGGCCAATAACCTCCAGCGTTTTGGCCAGTAGACTTTCGGTCTCCTTCGCCAGTTCGACCGAGCTACTGACTCGGCCGAAGCCATCTTCGATCATATTGACGACATTATTGACGCCATTCTGCACTGACTCGATCATCTGTCGGATGCTGTTAGTCGACTCCTGAGTCTTGCCTGCGAGTGCACGCACCTCATCAGCAACGACAGCAAAACCGCGACCCTGCTCGCCCGCTCGTGCTGCCTCTATGGCCGCATTGAGTGCCAGCAGGTTGGTCTGCTCCGCAATCCCGGTGATCACTTCAAGAAAGCCGTTGATCTTGCCTGACTCTTCCGCCAGCGTCCTGGCACTGGTAGAAGCGCCTTCGATGCTCTTGTAAAGCGCCTGGATCTGCGTCACCGAGCGATTAATCAATGTTACCCCCTGTGCAGAGAAACTCTTGGCTTGCTGTGTTTCGTCCGCAGTCTGGTGGGCGAGTCCTGACATTTCCTTTGTCGCTATGCTCATCTCGTGGACTGCACTGACGATCATATCCGACGCCGCACTTTGGCGTGAGCAGATGGTGGACGCTTTTTCTGCCGACTGGTTCAGCACCCCTGACGACCGATTCAACTGGCCGACGTCATTGCGAACTGCCGTAATGAGATCGTGCATGCTCGACACAAAACGATTGAAAGACTCAGCAAGTTGGCCGAGCTCGTCTTTATGCCTGACCTCAATTTTGCGAGTGAGGTCTCCACCGCCGGAAGCGATGGAATCAATCCCTTTGTTCAATTCCCGGATCCGTCCAAGCAGCATCGTCTGACTGGTAAACGAGATGATGCCGACCAGCAGTATGACGAACAAGGCCACCGCCCAACTGATGACTTCGCTGGTATCGATGGCTTCAGCGATATCGCTACGAACCTGCACACTTTGTGCGAGGGCTGCTTCACCTGCAATATCATAGATGTCCCTGAGTGTACTGAATGCGGCAGCTGACTCGCCGAGCGCAAGAGCGATGGCTTCGTCCCGGTCGCCTGAATCCAGCTCGGCGAATACACGTTTGACTGCAGCTATCCATTCGCCATAAACGCGGTCGTAGCCGGTAAGCTGCTTGAGGACGCCAGGGTAGGGCTCCATCGCCGCCCGAAATGAATAGTATCGATCAAAAGCCTGTTTGGCATTGTCTTCAAAATCTTCCCTAAGTGCCGCCTTATTGCCGGCTTCGTCATAGACGTAACGGAGTTCGGCCACGCGAGACTGGTACAGATCACGGTCGGCATTGAGCACTTCACTGATTGCGTGCGTAAAACGGGTCGGGAAGACGCTCATGTCTTCTTCAAGCTGATGCGCGCGATTGCTGCTGAAAAGCATGATCAACAGCAGCGCGGCTACTGCGATCGCAAGCGGTATCGAAGTTTTGAGGCGAAGACTGAGGGTGGACATGGGAGCCTCCAGGGCGCCGTGGACAATGAAAAAATCTAATGACCACGGCAGTATAGACCCTGTCTGGAAGATGCGCGTCAAGAACGGCCGCGCACTTCCAGCGGCTGGGTAACCTTACTTCGGCTTAAGCTAGCCGCTTGTATTTCACCCGCTCGGGCTTGATCGGGCCGCTTCCAAGGCCGTGACGCTTCTTGTAGTCCTCTTCATAATCGGAGTAGTTGCCAGAGAAGAACTCGACATGGGAGTCGCCTTCGAAAGCCATGATGTGAGTGGCGATTCGGTCGAGGAACCACCGATCGTGCGATATCACGACAGCACTGCCAGGAAAGGCCAGAATGGCTTCTTCCAGTGCTCGTAGCGTTTCGATATCGAGATCGTTCGTCGGTTCGTCAAGCAGCAGGACATTGCCCCCCTGCTTGACCAGCTTCGCCAGGAACAGACGGTTTCGCTCACCACCACTGAGGTCACCGACACGCTTTTGCTGATCGCCGCCCCGGAAGTTGAAGCGTGAGAGGTAGGAGCGTGACTGAGTCTTGTAATTGCCGACCACGATAAGATCCTGGCCTTCGCTGACCTCCTCCCACACGGTCTTGGAGTCGTCGAGCTCACGCATCTGACCGACGTAGCTCAACTGCACCGTATCGCCGAGTCTAACCTCACCCGAGTCAGGTTTTTCCTGACCTGTAATGATCTTGAACAGCGTCGACTTGCCTGCGCCGTTACCCCCGACCACGCCGACGATGCTGCCGGGCGGAATTTCAAAGCTGAGATCCTCGAACAGGACCTTGTCCTCGAAGCGCTTGCTGATGTTCTTCGCCTCGATCACGACGTCGCCCAGCCGAGGTCCTGGCGGGATATAAATCTCGTTAGTCTCGTTACGGCTCTGGAATTCCTGCGAGTTCAGATCCTCGAAACGTGAGAGGCGAGCCTTACTTTTGGCCTGCCGCCCCTTAGCCTGGGTCCGTACCCATTCCAGTTCTGACTTGATTGCTTTCTGTCTGGCAGCCTCGCCACGCTCTTCCTGCGCAAGACGTTGCTCCTTGGCTTCAAGCCACCCTGAATAATTGCCTTCGAATGGAATACCCTGGCCACGGTCCAGCTCAAGGATCCAGCCGGCTACGTTGTCCAGAAAGTATCGATCGTGCGTTATGGCGACTACGGTGCCGGCGTATTCGTGCAGGAACTGCTCCAGCCAGGCCACACTTTCAGCGTCCAGGTGGTTGGTCGGTTCGTCGAGTAGCAGCATTTCAGGCTTGGCCAGCAGGAGCTTGCACAGCGCGACACGGCGACGTTCACCACCTGAGAGATTGCGAACCGGTGCATCCCATGGCGGCAATCGCAAGGCGTCGGCGGCAACTTCTAGTGTGCGTTCGAGATTGTGCCCATCATTCGCCTGAACGATCGCTTCCAGCTTGGCCTGCTCAGCTGCAAGCGCGTCAAAATCGGCATCTTCGAGTGCATAGGCGGCATAGACCTCGTCCAGCCGGAGCAAAGCGTCCCGTACTTCCTGGACGCCCGCTTCCACGTTTTCGCGGACGGTCTTGTCTTCCTCCAGCTGCGGCTCCTGGGGCAGGTAGCCGATGTTCAGGTCCGGCTGCGGTCGGGCTTCTCCCAGAATATCCTGGTCCAGGCCGGCCATGATACGCAGCAGGGTCGATTTACCTGAGCCGTTTAAACCGAGTACGCCAATCTTGGCGCCAGGAAAGAAGGAGAGTGATATGTTTTTGAGTATTTCCCGCTTCGGCGGCACGATCTTGCCGACGCGGTTCATGGTAAAGACGTACTGGGCCATTTGAGTGATTCCAGATGCTGCACGTGGGTTGAGAAGCTGCTCTGGGCGAGCTGTCTGGACTGTACTGCAAGCCGCGTCAAGTTACCAGAAGCCACAGTGCCGGTGGCGGCAGGGCGACAGGTAACATGAAGATAGGCGGGGAAAAACCAGTCTGGTATACTGCGCCGACCAATTTTCACTCAAATGGCGGTCCCAGCCCAGCGCGCTCCTCTTCGCGCAGTTGCCAGGCCCCCTCCTTATTTTCAATGGAGCCATGCCGTATGTTTTCCCGCAACACCAAACTTGCAGATTTCGATCCTGAGATCTGGCGCTGTATGCAACAGGAGTCAGCGCGTCAGGAAGCGCATATCGAGCTGATCGCCTCTGAAAACTATACCAGCCCGATGGTCATGGAAGCACAGGGTTCCGTGCTGACCAACAAGTACGCCGAAGGATATCCTGGCAAGCGCTACTATGGCGGCTGTGAGTATGTCGACGAAGCCGAAACGCTGGCGATCGATCGTGCCAAGCAGCTGTTTGGTGCCGATTATGCCAACGTACAGCCGCACTCCGGCTCCCAGGCGAACGCTGCCGTGTATATGGCGCTGATGCAGCCCGGCGAAACAGTGCTCGGTATGAGTCTTGCCCACGGCGGTCACCTGACGCATGGCGCCCAGGTCAGCTTCAGCGGCCGCATTTATAATGCCGTTCAGTACGGTTTGAGTGCCGAGACCGGTGAAATTGACTACGATCAGGTCCAGGCACTGGCGACAGAACATAAACCGCGAATGATCGTGGCGGGCTTCTCGGCTTATTCCAGAATTATCGACTGGCAGCGTTTCCGTGATATCGCCGACTCAGTGGGTGCATATCTTCTGGTCGACATGGCGCATATTGCAGGCCTGGTTGCAGCAGGTGTCTACCCCAGCCCGGTTCAGATTGCCGACGTCACCACAACCACCACGCACAAGACGCTGCGCGGTCCACGTGGCGGTCTCATTCTCGCGAAGGCAAATCCGGATCTCGAAAAGAAACTGAATTTTGCTGTCTTCCCTGAAAGTCAGGGTGGCCCGCTCATGCACGTCATTGCAGCAAAGGCCATCGCATTCAAGGAAGCCATGAGCGATGAGTTCCGCGCCTATCAGAAGCAGGTCGTCGAGAACGCCCGTGCCATGGCCAAAACCATGCAGTCGCGCGGCTACGACATCGTATCAGGCGGTACTGATGATCACCTGTTCCTGCTCGACCTCGTTGCAAAGGACATCACCGGTAAAGACGCTGATGCAGCACTCGGCCGCGCGAACATCACCGTCAACAAGAACGCTGTGCCGAACGATCCTCGTTCGCCATTCGTGACCAGCGGTCTGCGCATCGGAACGCCTGCACTCACCACACGCGGCATGAAAGAGCGTGAAGCCGCTTTGGTCGCTGGCTGGATCTGCGATGTGCTCGATGATATCAGCAATGAATCGGTCATCGACAAGGTGAGAGAGCAGGTCGTCGCGCTCTGCAACGACTTCCCGGTCTATACCGACTGAAATCTACCATGGTCTTCTGCGTGCGGAAGGCCTGGCTGAGGAGCTGCTTAGATGCACTGTCCATTTTGTGCAGCAAACGATACCCGCGTCATTGACTCAAGACTGGTGTCCGGTGGCGGTCAGGTGCGACGTCGGCGAGAGTGTCTCTCCTGCAACGAACGCTTTACCACCTTCGAGATCGCCGAACTGGTGTTGCCACGGGTGGTCAAGCAGGATCTGACCAGTGAGCCGTTCGATGAACGCAAGCTGCGTAGCGGCTTGCAACGGGCGCTAGAAAAGCGACCGGTCGGACAGGAGGCCATAGAGGCGGCAATCGATCGCATCAAGTCGCTCCTGCGTGCTACTGGTGAGCGCGAAGTGCCGTCGAGGATCATCGGAGAGGCCGTCATGAACGAGCTTCGCCAGCTCGACAAGGTCGCCTATGTTCGATTTGCCTCGGTCTATCGCAGCTTTGAAGATGTCGAAGAATTTCGTCGGGAGATCGAGAGTCTATCCGACGATGCATTGACCGCAGACAAGCATCCCGGTCTGGTAGAGATAGCCCGATCCAAAGCACAGGATGGTTCTCATTCTGACAAAGCCTGAAAACGCCATGAGCGCTGATGAAGTGTTCATGCGCGCGGCCATGAAAGCGGCGCTCAGAGGCCGGTTTACAACCAGTCCCAATCCGAGAGTTGGTTGTGTCCTCGTGCGCGATGGCGAAATCGTCAGTACTGGTTGGCATATGCGCCGCGGCGGACCTCATGCAGAGTTGGCGGCCCTCAACCAGGCAAAAGCGCAGGGCATCAGTCTTGCAGGCGCAACCTGCTACGTGACCCTCGAGCCCTGTTCGCACTTCGGAACGACGCCGCCCTGCGCGAATGCACTGATCGACGCAGGTATCGGTCGTGTCGTGGCCGCCTGCGAGGACCCCAATCCGCTGGTCGCGGGGCAGGGTTTCGAGCGTCTGCGAGCGGCAGGCATCGAGGTGGCGACAGGCGTTCTGGCGAATGAGGCCAGAGCGCTCAATCCGGGATTTTTTAGTCGAATGGAGCGCAACAGGCCTTTCGTCAGGGTCAAGATAGCTGCCAGTCTCGACGGCAGAACGGCGCTATCGAATGGTCTGAGCAAATGGATCACACAGCCCGCCGCGAGAGAGGATGTTCATCGTCTTCGTGCGCTGAGTTCGGCAGTGTTGACGGGAGCGGGTACTGTGCGGGCCGACGATCCCCAGCTGACTGTGCGTTCGGCCCATGTGTCACAACAGAGTGAGGGTCTTGTAAGGCAGCCGCTTCGGGTGCTGCTGGCAGGCAAGCAGCCGGTGCCCGTGGACGCGCAGATACTGCAGCAGACAGATGCAAGCACGCTCGTCGTCAGTTCTGAAGACTCTGAACTGACGTCAATGGCAATAGGCGGCGCGGCGCTCATGTCGTGTCCCGGACGCGATGGGCGGGTCGATCTCTCGCAGTTGCTGCAGAAACTCGCTGCGGACTACAGCTGTAATGAAGTGCTCGTCGAAGCCGGGGCCACGTTGGCATCGCAGTTCCTGGCAGAAGGGCTCTGCGACGAGTTATGGTGGTACACCGGAGCCGTTTTGCTCGGCGCGGATGCCAGGGCGGCTATCGGCCCGCTCGGCCTTCTGGACATGGCCGCTGTCGAACGGCTCGGCATGCGCGCGTTGACCCGACTCGGCGGCGACACTCGCACTATTTTGAGCGATAGCTCGGCCTCGGCAACGGCCGGGCCCACGAATGGTTCGCAGACCGACCTCTATCACTGGACAACAGAAGACTGAATGATGGCTTTAAATACGATAGAAGAACTCGTTACCGATATCCGTGCCGGCCGCATGGTCATTCTCATGGATGACGAGGACCGGGAAAATGAAGGTGATCTGATCATGGCCGCCGAACTGGTAAGGTCTGAAGACATCAACTTCATGGCCAAGCACGCCCGTGGCCTGATCTGTCTTCCGCTGACGCGAGAGCGGGCAGAGCAGCTCGATCTGCCACTGATGGTGCAAATTAACAAGGAGCAGCACAAGACCAAGTTCACTGTCTCGATCGACGGCGCCACCGGCATCACCACCGGTATTTCGGCAGCGGACAGGGCCCGAACAATTCAATTGGCGGCTGGGCGCAATGCGCGGCCGGAAGATCTCGTTCAGCCTGGTCATATCTTTCCCCTCGTGGCGCAGCCAGGCGGCGTTTTAAGTAGAGCCGGTCACACTGAAGCAGGCTGCGATCTCGCACGCCTCGCTGGTCTGGAGCCAGCTGCCGTGATTGTGGAGATCATGAACGAAGACGGCACCATGGCCAGGCGTCCGGAGCTCGAGAAATTTGCTGAAGTCCACGGTCTCAAGATCGGGACCATAGCCGATCTCATTCATTATCGAACGCTGAATGAACAGACCGTCCAGCGGGTCGATGAGCGGGAAATCGAAACCCGTTACGGCACCTTCAGGCTCGTCACCTACAAGGACTCCATCAATGGCGCCACGCACCTTGCCATGGTCGCTGGCGCGCCAGTGCCGGAAGAGCCAACACTGGTCCGCGTGCATTTTGCCGATGTATTTCGGGATTTGCTCGGGGCGGTCAAGCCTGGCTCCCAGAGTTGGCCAATTGGCAGTGCGCTGGAGCAGGTCTCATCCACTGGCAAAGGCGTTGTCGTTCTACTGGATACCGAACACGGTGAAGACAACGTTGTGAAACGGCTGGATGATTTCTTCTCGGCACCTCGCGTCGACAAGAAGACGCCGGGGCAGTCCGGTGCCTATTTGACGATCGGCACCGGCTCACAGATACTGCGCGACCTGAATATTGGCAAGATGATCGTCATGAGTGCGGAGATGAAGTTCTCCGCACTGTCCGGCTTCGACCTTGAGGTCGTCGATTATCTGCCCTTCAATCCTGAAACCGCTTCCTGATAATCTGAAACTGGAGATCTATATGACCGTGCGTACTCTGGAAGGCTCTCTGATCGTTGCCCCGGAGGCTCGTTTCGTCATCGTTGCCGGGCGCTTCAACCATTTCGTAGTCGATAGCCTCGTGCAGGGTGCTATTGATACACTGCGCCGCCACGGCGTGGCCGAGGAAGCCATTACAGTCGTCAAGGTGCCTGGCGCCTATGAAATGCCTCTGGTCGTCAAGTCGATCGCTGAGCATCAGAAGCCCGATGCCATCATCGCGCTCGGCGCTGTAATTCGAGGCGGCACACCTCACTTCGACTTTGTCGCAGGCGAATGTAGTAGTGGCCTTGCACGTATAGCGCTGGATTCTGGTATTCCTGTTGCCTTCGGCGTTCTGACCGTAGATAGCATCGAACAGGCCATCGAGCGAAGTGGCACCAAGGCTGGAAATAAGGGTGAAGAGGCGACCTTATCCGCTCTGGAGATGGTTTCACTATTGCCGATGACGAGGGAAGCCAATTAGTGAAAGCCGGCAAGACCAGCAAGCTTCGTCAGGAAGCTAGACGCCTGCTCCTGCAGGCGCTTTATCAGCGCATACTTTCCAATGATCCTGTCTCGGCCATTGAAAGCCAGTTTATGGCGGACAATGATCTCAAGAGCTTCGACACGGTCTATTTTCATGATGTCTTTATCGGTATCAGTCAGAACGCAAAGGCGATTGATGAAGCGTTCGAGCCGCTGTTGGATCGACGGCTTCAGGATGTCGATCCGATCGAACTGTCAGTTCTAAGGCTCGCCTGCTACGAGCTGAAGTTTCGTCTTGATGTACCGTACAAAGTGGTCATAAACGAGGCCATCGACCTCGCCAAGAGCTTCGGTGGTACTGACGGTCACAAGTATGTCAACGGCGTGGTCGATAAGCTGGCGGCTCGTCTCCGCGGTGAAGAAGTCCGGGCGCAGCGGAGCTGATGAACGAGTTCGAGCTCATCGAACAGTATTTCCTCTCCAACAAGACAAATCGACAGCGGGCAGCCCGCATTACGGCCGTAGGTAACGGTGATGATTGCACCGTCCTTGCGCACCTCGAAGGCCGCCTTGCCATCAGTACTGACACCGTTGTTCATGGACGGCACGTTCCGACCAGTTCACCCGCAGCCTGGCTGGCCTCCCGTGGGCTGGGCAGCAGCGTGAGCGATCTGGTGGCCATGGGGGCGAGGCCGCTGGGTTTTACGTTGGCCTTGACCATGCCGCATGTATCGCAAGGTTGGCTGAAAGGTTTTTCAGATGCACTCTTTCGTGCAGCCGATCTGTATGATTGTGCATTGCTTGGGGGAGATGTGACGCGGGGACCTTTGACGGCTTCCTTTACCGTTTTCGGCGAGCTACCTGCAGCCGGGCGTCTGTTGACACGAGATTCTGCGCAATGTGGAGACCGAATCTGGGTAAGCGGCGCGCTTGGCGCAGCAGGGGGTGCGCTAGCGCTTTTCGATCGTAAACTCAGCCCACACGATTCGGATTACCGTTCGCGTCTGCAGCTGATTTCAGCTTATGCCTCACCGAATCTACCGATCGATCTGGGACTGCAACTTCAATCTGACGCACAGGTGCACTCGGCGATCGATATTTCAGATGGTTTGCTTGCAGACCTCGCTCACATCGCTAAAGCCAGTCGCGTTGATATTCACCTGGATTCCAAGGCGGTTCCTGTCGCGCCAGCGCTTTTCGACATCTACTCACCTGATCAGGCTCTGCTCTACGCACTGAGCGGAGGCGATGATTACCAACTAGGCTTCACCGCAGCATCTGGTTGGACAATCGGGGACGGCAGCGCCACGCCCATCGGAGAAGCCGTTGACGGTCAGGGTCGTGTATTCGTGGATGGGCGCCCCGTCGGGGAATGGTTCGACGCCCTGAGCAGCAGGTTGCCAGCTGGCGTTCCTTTGTCCGAGGGCTATCAGCACTTCGGGTAGTGCGGACTACCGCAGTTCAGTCGTAGCCCCTTGTGCAACCTGCCAATGCTTCATCAGTAGACGCGGTGAGCTCGCATCGCGTTGCCAATCTGGCCGCCGGAAGGCAGGAGCTGGGCAACTTTGAGAAACCGACGAAGCCCTTCCGCAGCACGCTCCTTATTGGCATAAGGCCCGCTATCAAATCCTTCACGAGTCGAGAAGTACCACTTTTCACTGACCGAGAAAAACCGGTCAGTCCGGAAAGGCACAACACCGCCTTCTCCATTCCTGTTATCCATGGCCATGAGACTGTTCTCCATCAAGCCAGTTTGCGCGTATTAGCTGCTCCTGCAGACCTTGCACACCCCGTATGTACTGCTGCTCGAGCAGTTCGGCTACACACGGTACTCAGCCTTTAAAGAGTTAAGCCACCAATTGAGAATTCTGCATTTTCGTATCAAGATCCAGCGGCTAAACAAAGCTGTTCACAGCCAGAACATTTTATTATTGTAACGACTTGCGTCTTGTTATTGAGAAGTGTACAGCTTTTGTTCTATTAGTGTAGAAGACATTTATCGGCATCGCTAAATTTGTGATCCACAACACCTGGCGTCTGGCGATAGTGCACAAAAGCTGCGATGGTAGGTCTGCATTACTGCCCTGAGCTACCCCTAAGGTTCAGGTCATTCGAAAATTCACATCCACGAGAGGTTTTCTGCTTGTCATACCGTCCAGTAATCCTGCGCACCCTGCTCATCATGGTTTTGGCGAGCCTGATCGTCGCCTGTTCGGCATCATCCCGTGTAGTCAGAGTCTATGATGGCGGCAGCCGGGACGAGTCGCAGGTGGCGCGGATTGAGACCCCCGCCACTATCAAGATGATTAGCATCGATGGTCAGCAACAGAAGACCTATCTTACCGACAGCATCAGCATGACCTATGAGTTGCTGCCCGGTGAGCACACCATTGTGTACCAATACAATTCGATCTGGTCAGTGCCACGAGGCGTAGAGCGTGAGGATTTCGCCGAGGATACTGCCAAGGTGCAGAACGTTGACTCTGTGCCGATCGAAGCGGTCATTGATCTTGAGCCAGGTGGCCGCTACAAAATTACCCACCGCGAGGCAAAGAATATCCGTGATGCGCAGACTATGGCCGCCAAGTTCTCTGCTGAAATTGTCGGCGAGTCCGGAGAACAGGTCGCTCAGCGTAGTCGCATGATGGCGGCTGACACGGTCGCGACCTCAGATTCAACGGCGGTAGCGCCAGGGGAGACAGTTGGTGCTGGTTCGTCTGCGGCTCCCTTACCGGTTCCGGTACCTGTAAGCTCAGGCGCTACAGTAGATGCGCCCGCGATAGCCGCCAACGCCAAGACGGGGGCAGCAGCTTCGGCGTCTGGCTCAGAGAGTGCGGATGGTGTCAGCCGGCTGGAGGGGTTAAAGGTGCTTTGGGGTAAAGCGAGCAAGGAAGACAAGAAAGAATTTTTGCGATGGGCTTTCCAATGAGCGCGGAAGGATTTACCCACTTAATCTTTTGAACACCAAAGCAAAGCGAACGCCTAGCGTTCGCTGTCGCGCGCCTGCTTTCCAGTGGGCGCCACGTCCGCTGCAGCGGTATCTGCAGTTTCGGCTTTTGCCTGTCGCTGTTTCTTCACCAAAGCCTCCGCCAGCGAATTTCTCGCAAGTCCCTGGAATATCCGTTTCAGATCCCCGATCAGCCCAGCCAATCCTCCAGCGGGAACCGGCTGACTGTCTTCGGGTCTGTCCGGCGCCGCTTCAGGGGCGATCCCCGCTGAGAGCGACTCATCCAGGGTAGCTATTGCCGACTCGAAGAGTGTAGTTAACTCCCCGAGCGGCGGCATGAGATCCTGGCAATAATGCAGGGTAAAGTTCATCTTGCCGTTGTAACTGATTACAACGACCGCCAGGCCTAGATTGTTATATAGCGGCGTCAGCCCCAGCTTGTCGGGTACAGGGAAATCGCCAAAATAAAGCGGTGACGCTGGTCCTGGGATATTCGTAATGGGTAGGTTGAATAAGGGCTTATGCTGTTGGGCGAGCTGAAACTCGCCATAGACTCTGGCTGCCAGCCCCAGCATCGCCGATGGCGCAGTGGTTCTGAGTCTCGAGGCTGAAATGGCCTGCTGGTAGATCTTCGACGCGAGCGCATTGTTGTGAATGGCTTCCAGGCGACCTGCCGGTACGGTCTGTTCAAGGCTTAGATCGATAAGCATTGCCGTCAGCTCGGATCCCACCGGGGTATTGATGCGGGTGCTGCGCACCGATACTGGCTCTAGTGCGATCAGAGAGTTCTGTCGACGGCGCTCTGCAGCGCCGTTCTCAGTCATGGAGTTGTTATCAGTGTCCGGTGAGTCTCCCTGTTTCTGCCAGAGTTCGATCACCAGGGAGATCAGCGTGAGGATCACGTCGTTGAGCGTAGCTTTCGGGGAGAGCGCCTTCAGGTTTTGAAGTCGCTGCAAATCGCATTGAAAATTGCTCGCGGTTCGCGCGCTACTCACGGGATTGTTGAAGGTGGCCGGTCGAGACCGCAAGAGCCTGCCGGGAAAAGGCAGCTTTTCGAGTCGTTCCATCAGGAGTTGATAAAACAGTGATGCTGCACTGTCCTTCACACGACCGACCAAACGAAACGGTACCTGAAGCAGACTCATGGGCGATCGACCGAGCATTTCCAGGGTCCCAGGAACCGGTTCAGGGTTAAAGGGCCGTGGCTCTATGGACCGCTGTTCATCAGGCGCAAAATCGAGTAGCCAGTCGAGGACCTGTTCGCCTGAGGAATCCTCTATGAGTACTTCATGAATAATGACGAGAATGGCGGCGCTCAGTTCAGGCTTGTCCTTCAGGCGCAGGCCGTCGAAGAACACAACCTGCCAGAGTGGCCGGTCACGCGGCAGTGGTCGTGCCGCCAACTCGGCGCTCAGGTTCAAAAGACCATTAACAGAGCGCACGCCAGATTGATCATGGTGTGTCACATGACGCTGGATGGAAAACTGCTCGTCGTCGATCCAGTAGGCCTGCTCCGGCTGCATAGGTGCCTGAACCAAGCGTTGCCGCCCGTGTGCAGTTGCCGGCACCCGTTCATTCAGGACTTCGAGTACGTGCGCCAGCGTAATGGTTTCGCCGCTCGCGCTGGGGCCGATGAGATTGAGACTGGCGATCTGGCAGGGCGCCTCCTCAGTCTCTCGGAAAAGGATATCGATATTGGCTTCGTCGAGCGGCTGCATCGTTCAGTCTGCCATCGGACGCGATATGACGTCAGGCATCTCGACTCACCGCAAGATGGCACAGGCTGCGCAAGGCCCTGCGCGCTGCCGAGTCCGCCAGACCTTCAAGGCGTGCTTCAGCGGCGTCGGCGTAGTTTTGTGCCAATGTGCGAACATGATCGAGAGCCGCTGTGTCATTCACAATCCGCATGACCTCGCTCATGTCTTCAACACCGCCGCTACGAATTGCCTTGCGGATGATTTGAACGTCATCCGGTGGAGCGCGTCGCATGGCCTCGATGAGGGGCAAGGTAACCTTGCCCTCGGCCAGGTCGTCGCCAACGTTCTTGCCAATTTTCTCCGCGTCGCCGGCGTAGTCGAGCACATCGTCGATGAGCTGGAAGGCCATACCAAGGTCGCTACCGAAATCCCGCAGTTCTGACTGCATCGCAGCGCTTGCACCAGCCAGCACTGCCGCAGCCTGCGCGGCAGCCTGGAACAGCATCGCTGTCTTGGCATGAATGACGCGACGGTAGTCGGCTTCGGACAGATTGGGGTTGCGGACATTGGTAAGTTGTAATACCTCGCCTTCTGCAATGACGTTGGTCGCGCCAGCCAGAATGGCCATGACTTCGAGATTGCCCAGGGTGACCATGAGTTCGAAAGATCTGGAGTAGAGAAAGTCACCGACCAATACGCTGGACGCGTTGTTCCAGCGTGCGTTCGCCGTCGCCCGGCCGCGGCGCATGCCGGAATCATCGACCACATCATCGTGGAGCAAAGTTGCCGTATGCAGGAACTCAATGACTGTAGCCAGGCCGACCCGTTGGGGAAACAGTTCACCACCTACGCTAAAGTCATCCGATTCTGTTCGTCGAGCAGCTGCAGATGTTGCTTGCAGGGCACGGGATATGAGGAGCACAAGCAGCGGTCGCATGCGCTTGCCGCCAGATTCGACAATGTACTTGCCAATGGTCTCGACAAGCGGGACCCGGGAATGAAGCTGATTGAGGATGAGTGCGTTGGCGCGCTCGAAATCTGCTTCGACTGGAGCGAATATGTCGCTCACCATATTGATCATGACTCGTCTCACCGCGCTATGTGAACTTGGGTGGACAGGTGTCTGATCAGAGGACTTCCTGTCGCCTTACCAGTCCATTCTGCAAAAATGCCTTAATGAATAGGCCGCCGGTGCTGGTCTTCTCGGGCTACCTGGCCCAGGAATGCAGAGGCGGCCCGTCTGCTGACGTCGCATGATCGTGCTGACACCGGCTCCATGCTAGGTAGACAGCCATTTGGTGTCAAGCAGGGTGTGCTGGTCACACTCACTATTGCCTCGTGATGGCAGCTCTTGTATAATCCGCGCCCTCTGCGAGTCCCCTCTGCTACAGAGCGCCAGCAGGCGTTCATGGAAGCAGGATCATAAAAGGCACCGATTGCGCGATAGCCGGTGCAGATGCAAAGCGGGCGGTACAGACGAGAACGTCACTGCGTTTCAGTGGCGTAGTAAGGCAGGCTACAGCTTATCTCGGCTATAGCGGTTAGCGGTTATAAGTAAGATAGTCGCCTGCAGTACATCAAATCAGCAAGTCCAGGCTCTCGCGACGCTGTGTCGCGGAGATGGTCAGTCCAGGAAACATATTATGTACGCTGTAATAGAAAGCGGTGGCAAGCAGCACAGAGTCGTTGAAGGCGAAACTCTAAAGCTCGAGAAAATTGAAGTCGCTACTGGCGAGTCGCTCAACTTCGAGCGCGTGCTCATGATCGGTGGTGCAAACATTCAGATCGGTGAGCCTACCGTGCCAGGTGCGGTGGTCACTGCGGAAGTGATTTCCCACGGTCGTCACAAGAAAGTGACCATCATCAAGTTCCGTCGTCGTAAGCACAGCATGAAGCGTGCTGGCCACCGTCAGTGGTATACCGAAGTCAAGATCACCGGCATTTCTGCCTGATCACCTGAACCCATTTGAAGGAGTTTTGTCATGGCACATAAAAAAGCCGCCGGTAGTACCAGAAATGGTCGTGATTCGGAATCCAAGCGTCTTGGCGTCAAGAAGTTTGGTGGTGAGCTGGTAAAGGCCGGTAACATCCTTGTTCGTCAGCGCGGTACCGAGTACCACCCTGGTGAAAACGTGGGCTGTGGCCGTGACCACACCCTGTTCGCGACCTCTGATGGTCACGTGCATTTTGCAGTCAAGGGTCCACTCCAGCGTCGTACCGTCAGCATTCTGGCTGTAGAAGCCTGATTTGACGGAGGTCGGCGGTAGCGTCGACCTTTCGAAGCTAAAAAGCTTTGCTATTATGGTGAAGCTTTTTTTTTGCCTCCGATTCTGTCGTATCATGGTTTTGGAAGTTATTTTTCAGTTGAGCGGATTCCAGCGAAATGCGATTTGTAGATGAAGCCGAAATTCAGGTCATTGCAGGCAAGGGTGGTAATGGTTGCCTGAGCTTCCGGCGTGAAAAGTACGTGCCCCGCGGTGGGCCAGATGGTGGGGATGGCGGTGATGGCGGGTCGGTGCTCCTGCAAGCCGATGAGTCCATCAATACCCTGATCGATTTCCGCTACACCCGGCGATACTCAGCGGAGAGCGGGGAGGATGGCCGCGG
>TARA_R100000306_G_scaffold14377_1_pt1 | contig 73001 bp, 73 predicted proteins | sample TARA_R100000306 | Tara Oceans TARA_R100000306 (sample SAMEA2620824) | marine metagenome | biome: marine biome (ENVO:00000447); feature: mesopelagic zone (ENVO:00000213); material: "saline water (ENVO:00002010), including plankton (ENVO:xxxxxxxx)" | depth 1000 m | reverse complement strand
TAGTCTTTAGTCTTTAGTCTTTAGTCTTTAGTCTTTAGTCTTTAGAATATGATAAATTACTGCTTACTGCATATCGAACAAAAAACCGGAAGAAGAACTATTGTTCCGCTCCCGGCTCCACGTAAAAACCTCAACACTTGAGATTTTCTTAGATGTGATAATTAGTTGTTGGTTACCTCCAGATTAAATTCACCTGCTGTGACTGCCACAGTATCTGACATATCATTTGCATTGTACCCAGTAAAATTGAACGTACCTACAATGGTGTTTCCGTCAAAACTTGAAACCCGCAATTCGCCTTCAGATTGCGTCCCATTAACTGTTGTGTAAATTACAACTGTTGATGGATCTGGGTTTGAAGGATCTGGAAGGTAGCTATACGTTCCAATATTCAGAAAATTTAATTCATAAGTACCCGCGCCATCAAAATTCTGAATAATCATCTGTAAATTCTCAGATTGAGAAGTACCACCAGAGATTGCCAAAACATCACCTTGTGCACTCATAGTTATTTGGGCCTGTACAGCTATATCTGCTGTTAGACCAGCACCATCAATACTTGCTGTAAGTGTACCAGTACCAGCTGCAGGATCTTCCCCGCCATCATCATCTTTTTTACAAGCTGTAACAGCTAAACCCACCAAAAGGATAAGGCAAAATTGTTTAATACGTTTCATAATTAAGGTTTTTAAGTTTATGGTACAAAGATGTACGCAATGGCGTAGGCAATCAATAGGGCAATTGACGTATTTGGAGTAGTTAGATGTGTGAAGCTGGAAGTTGGAGGTTGGGAGTTGATGGTGGTCAGTTGTCGGTTCTGAGTTATCTGTGTCCATACTCCATCGGACTATTGCGTCTAGGTTGGATACTCTTTAGTCCATATTCCATTCTCTATATTCTTACGTTAGAAGTTTGAAGCTGCTCTCCGACAGATGCTGCACTTCGACAGCACTTCGACAAGCTCAGTGTAACAGCTCAGTGTGACAGCTCAGTGTGACAGGTGTTGGGTGTTGGGTGCTGGGTGTTGGGTGCTGGGTGCTGGGTGTTGGGTGTTGGGTATTGCACTTCGACAGCACTTCGACAGGCTCAGTGTAACAGCTCAGTGTGACAGATGTTGGGTGTTGGGTGTTGGGTGTTGGGTGCTGGGTGCTGGGTGTTGGGTGTTGGGTATTGCACTTCGACTGCGCTCAGTGTGACAGATGTTGGGTGTTGGATGCTAAAAGGAATGACTTTCAAATGAAACAACATAGGGTAATTGTTGCTTTATCTTCTCTATTTTCTGCTGAAGGTCTTGCTGAAATTTTAGATGGGATGCACTATCTGGCTGAAATGGCCGGTGTTGCAATCCTTTTTGAATGACATCAATATCTTTTTGAAGTGTTTCTGTTTCCGAAGACACCCAAACATGCTTGAATTTCTCCCAAATATATTGAACGGCCGTAGTACTGGGATGTACCATATCATCATTGTAAAACCGATAATCCCGTAGTTCGTCCATCATCAATTCGAAGGAAGGGAAATAGAAAAGACCTCTCGACTGCGCTCGAGGAGACACAATCAATCTCTCATGAATGGCGGCAATTAAATGTGCTTTACTCTGTGTGTTTTCAACAAAACCGTCCTTTGTATGCCGCACGGGAGACACCGTAAAGATTAACTGTACCTTCTGATTTATCTTGTTAATGAGCACCACAGTTCGTTCTACGCTTGCTGAAATATCTGCGACTGAAAGGATTTCCTTTGAAAATGATTTCTGCGGAATTTTGTGGCAGTTTGCTACAATTGAATCTGAAGCAATATGCCTGTAGACCCAAGCCGTTCCGAAGGTTAAAATAATGTGCGACGCATCTGAAAGATAGCTTGAGAGTTGTTTTAATCGGTCGTTCAATAGGTGCAACAACGCTTTTTTTGTAGTAGCTGTTACCGAAGAGTGTGCCTCAAAACTGAACCATTGTCCGTCACGTTCAAATATGTCCTTTTCAGTAAAATCGGTGCGATTGACAGCCCGGGAGATCAAATTTTCTATCGCCAACGGGTGAAACACAATCCCAAACGGATTCTGGAGATTCTGAAACTTAAAATAGTCTAATTTCCCTCCTATATTCTCTGTAAAACAGGAACCCAACAGCAAAATTTTAGAGGAATATTCTATCTGGTCTTCCTGTGGTGAGAGCGGTATGATGGTTTGAAGCTTCATGTTTTAGTATTCAGTAGCAGTCGCAGTAAGCAGTAAAGTATGTTTGTTGGACCTTGTTAAAGGAACAACTACTTTATAAAATCTTTCGCAACTTCCAAAGCCTTTTCAACCCCGTCCGGATTTTTACCTCCGGCAGTCGCAAAAAATGGTTGTCCGCCGCCACCGCCTTGTATGTGCTTTCCTAACTCACGTACAATCTGGCCAGCATTCAGATTTTTTTCAGCAACCAGTTCTTTTGAAATATAACAGCTCAACAACGCCTTACCATTGCTTTTAGAGCCAAACAGCAAGAACAGATTGTCTACTTCACCGCCAATTTCGAATGCTAAATCTTTCATTCCACCTGCATCCAAATCAATTTCTTTTGCCAAGAAGTTCACTCCGTTAACCAACTCCATTTCAGCTTTTAGGTCGCCTTTCATATTTTTGGCTTTATCCTTCAACAGGGTTTCTACCTGTTTCTGAAAAGCAGTATTTTCATCTTGTAACTTTTCGATAGCAGCCACCGGATCTTTGGTATTATTCAGCAATTTTTGAACCGCTTTAAACACCTTGCTCCGTTCTTCAAAATAAGCCTTTGCCTTGTCGCCTGTAATCGCTTCAATACGTCGAATACCGCTTGCTACAGCTCCTTCAGAAGTAATAATAAAATGCCACACATCGCTTGTATTGGGTACGTGCGTGCCTCCACAAAGTTCCATGGATTTACCAAACTTAATGGCCCGAACGGCGTCTCCATACTTTTCACCGAAAAGCGCAATAGCACCCTCGTCTATGGCTTGTTGGTAAGGAATGTTGCGACGTTCTTCCAGCGCAATCCCTTCTCTGATACGCGCATTTACAAAGTCTTCTACTTCGCGTAATTGCTCATCGGTTACCTTGCTGAAATGTGAAAAATCAAACCGTAAATTTCCACTATGCACCATGCTTCCCTTTTGTTCTACATGCTCTCCCAAAATATTTCTAAGAGCTTGATGTAGTAAATGGGTAGCTGTGTGGTTCGCTGCTGTTCGGTTTCGCTGTTTTACATCTACAACGGCCTTAAAGGTTTCTTCTGGATTTCGTGGTAAATTCTTGGCAAAATGAACGATCAGGTTATTTTCTTTCTTGGTATCTACAATATAGACCACTTCGCCATTGGTCGCTTCTAGATAGCCCTTATCGCCTACTTGTCCGCCGCCTTCAGGATAGAAAGGCGTAAGGTTAAAAACCAATTGGTACAATTCTCCTTCTTTTTTGCTTTCAGTTTTACGGTAGCGCGTAATCTTCACTTGGCTTTCTAAGGTGTCATACCCAACAAATTCTTCTTCGGCATCATCTTTTAAGATAACCCAATCTCCCGTGGCTACCTTTGTGGCAGCACGAGATCGCTCCTTTTGTTTTTGGAGTTCTGTATTAAATTCTTCTTCATTTAGCTGAAGTCCCCTTTCACGCAAAATAAGACTGGTTAAATCGATGGGGAAACCAAAGGTGTCGTACAATTCGAATGCTTTAGCACCAGAAATTTCTTTTCCGTCTGCCTGCTGAATGATATTTTCTAAAAGCACCAATCCTTGATCTAAGGTTCTGAGAAACGATGCTTCTTCTTCTTTGATGACGTTAGTGATTAAATTTTTCTCTTTTTTGAGTTCAGGAAACGCATCTCCCATTTGTTTGGTCAGGGTTTCAACCAACTTAAATATAAACGGTTCTTTGATGTCCAGAAATGTAAATCCGTACCGAATGGCACGACGTAAAATACGGCGTATCACATATCCTGCGCCCGTATTGCTTGGCAGTTGTCCATCTGCAATGCTGAACGCCACCGCTCTCACATGATCTGAAATTACCCGAATGGCAATGTCTACTTTTTCTCCCGATTCACTGTCCGTTTTGCCGTAATTGCTATTTGTGATTGCTTCCACTTCTCGAATGAGTGGTGTAAACACATCAGTGTCGTAATTGCTTTGCTTGTTCTGCAATACCATGGCAAGACGTTCAAAGCCCATCCCGGTGTCGACATGTTGTGAAGGTAATTTTTCGAGGCTACCGTTGGCCTTTCGGTTATACTGCATAAAAACCAAGTTCCAAATCTCAACCACTTGCGGATGGTCTTGATTTACCAAACTGGCGCCAGGCACTTTCGCTTTCTCTTCGGCAGAACGAATATCTACGTGAATTTCAGAACAAGGCCCACAAGGTCCTTGCTCACCCATTTCCCAAAAATTGTCCTTTTTGTTTCCGTTTAAGATGCGGTCTTCGGCAACAAATTGCTTCCAAAAATCGTACGCCTCTGTATCACGAGCTAAATTTTCCGAAGCATCACCTTCAAAAATAGTTACATATAAAATGTCTTTATCAATTCCGTAGACTTCGGTTAGCAGTTCCCATGCCCATGAAATGGCTTCCTCTTTAAAATAGTCGCCAAAGCTCCAATTACCAAGCATTTCAAACATGGTATGATGGTACGTATCCATTCCTACCTCTTCCAAGTCGTTGTGTTTTCCGCTTACGCGCAAACATTTTTGGGTATCGGCAATACGAGAATGCTTAATCTCTTTGTTACCCAGAAAATATTCTTTGAACGGAACCATCCCTGCGTTGGTGAACATGAGGGTGGGATCATCTTTTAGCACCATGGGTGCAGAAGCAACGATTTGGTGTTGTTTCGATTTAAAAAATTGTAAGAATTGTGAGCGTATTTCGCTAGATTTCATTGCTGCTATATTTCAGTAAAAACTGTAGGTTATTGGTAAGTGAAAACAATTTTTATCTTTGTAGGACGTTAGCAAAAAGCTAACACTCACCATCACCGCAAAAATAGGATTTTTTTAGCGTATGTCTAAGGTTAAATATTACTACGATAGCGAGACCCTCTCGTATCGAAAAATTGAGAAGAAAAAAGGCCGTAAACTCGGTATTTTTCTGCTGAGTTTGTTGGGGATGTTGCTCAGTGGTTTTTTACTGCTGGTTGTTTACTTAAACCTTCCTGGTATTGAAACCCCTCGTGAAAAAACGATGAAACGGGAATTGGCCAACATGCAGTTGCAGTACGATTTACTGAACCGCAAAATGGACCAAGCCGAAAACGTTTTGAACGAACTAGCCGACAGAGACAATAATTTGTATCGGGTCTATTTTGAAGCGAACCCGATTCCGAATGAGCAACGAAAAGCAGGTTTTGGTGGGGTGAACCGCTATAAAGATTTAGAAGGTTTCGACAATTCAAAATTGGTGATTACAGCCAACAAACGGCTCGATATACTTACCAAACAAATCGTGGTTCAATCACGATCTCTAGACGAAATAGCACAATTGGCCGAAGAAAAGGAAAAATTACTGGCCGCAATTCCAGCAATTCAGCCTGTGAATAACGAAGACCTTACGAGAATGGCCTCGGGCTACGGTTATAGAACCGATCCATTTACTAAAGCACGTAAAATGCATTGGGGCATGGACTTTACCGCTCCTCGCGGGACTCCTGTCTACGCAAGTGGAGACGGTGTCGTGACCCGCGCAGACAACACTGCATCTGGTTACGGGAACCACATTCGTATAGATCATGGCTACGGATATGAAAGCCTGTATGCCCATTTGTACAAATACAATGTGCGAAATGGCCAAAAAATTAAGCGAGGCGACCTGATTGGCTTTGTTGGCAGTACGGGCCGTAGCGAAGCTCCACACTTGCACTACGAAGTGTTTAAAGATGGTGAGCGCATTAACCCAATTAATTTTTACTACGGAAACTTGAGCCCCGAAGAATTTGCAGACCTATTGAAGAAATCGCAGCAAGAAAACCAATCGTTAGATTAGGCCGATTGCGGCGGCTTCGAGTGCCCGTCTAGCCGACGAGGCTGACCTCAGCCGCCAAAAGTTGACACTATTTCGTAATTAAGCCGTGGTTAAAGCTCATGTTGAGCTACTGCCTTGCCTGAAGCGATTCAAGACGTGTGTCGATGTGCTCTCGAAGCCACCATAATTTTTATTTTCATAAACTTTTTAGATATTTCTCACTAACTTCGTGAAGCAATAGCACATATATGCACGTAGATCTTCCAGAAAAATTATATTACAGTATCGGTGAAGTCGCAAAGGCGTTCGATGTAAACACATCGCTCATACGCTTTTGGGAAAAAGAATTTGATGTGCTACAACCCAAAAAGAACGCCAAGGGAAACCGTAAGTTCACTCCCAATGACATTAAGAACCTAGAGCTTATTTATCATTTGGTGAAGGATCGCGGATTTACACTCGAAGGCGCTAAAACGCACCTTAAGGAACACAAACACAAGACACTTAGCAATTTTGAAATTATACGGAAATTGGAAACCGTGAAAGCCGAATTGCTAAAAATAAAAGACCAACTTTAAACACAAACGACCATGAAAAAATTGATTATCGTGCTTTTAGCGATACTTGCCCTAATTGCGATTTATTTAGTAATAAAGGGACCTAGTTTTTACAATACTGGTATCGATTTGAAAGAAAACACTGCCGAACAATGGGGGAATGTAGAAAGTGCCTACCAACGTCGAGCCGATTTAATTCCGAGTATCGTGAACACTGCCAAAGGATATGCAGAATTTGAACAAGAAACCTTAACCAAGGTCATTGAAGCACGTAGCAAGGCAACGGCCGTACAAATAGATCCTAGCAATATTACACCCGCGCAATTAGAGCAATTTCAACAAGTACAGAGCGGACTCAGTTCTGCTTTAGCCAGATTACTCGCGGTATTTGAACGATACCCAGATTTAAAAGCGAATGAGAACTTTAAGGAGCTTATCAACGAACTTGAAAGAACGGAAAACCGTATCAACGTCGAGCGAAATCGTTTTAACGAAACAGTAAACCCATACAATAAACACTTGAAGAAATTTCCGAATAATATATTAAATAACTTTATCGGTAATTTTGAAACGATGGACTACTTTGAAGCTGCCGAAGGAAGTGAAAATGCACCGGAAGTTGAATTTGACTTCGGAACTAATTAATACGTTTTATGTCTAAAGTAGAAGATTTTTTGACTGCCGACGAAGAAATGGCCATTGTAGATGCCATTCGAACTGCCGAAAAGAACACCTCTGGAGAGATTCGGGTACACTTAGAAGCCCATAGCAAAACAGATGCATTTGACCGTGCTGCTGATGTATTCGATTTTTTGCACATGAACAACACCAAGCTGAACAATGGCGTGCTCATTTACATTGCTGTAGAAGACCGCACTTTAGTCATCATGGGTGATAAAGGAATTAACGATGTGGTACCCCCGCACTTTTGGGAAAGCACCAAAGATGCGATTATCGAAAAATTCAAAAAAGGTGATATGAAACAAGGGCTCGTAGATGGTATTCTGAAAGCCGGTGAGCAATTGAAAAAACATTTTCCGCGAAAAAATAATGACACCAATGAATTACCAGATGATATTTCGGTTGGGTAGTTAGTTGTTAGTTGTTAGAAATTAATAAGTTGAATATATACTATCTAAAACGCATATTAATTCTTTTTCCGATGGTGGCATTGCTACTATCGAATGCTGCCATAGCGCAGTTTACGATTCCGCCAAAACCCACAAAGCAATCTGAACAGACTTCGCTCTACGATTACATCAATCTTCTATCAGGTTCTGAAAAAAATGCCTTAGAGCAAAAATTGCTACGGTATTCAGATTCTACCTCAACGCAAATTGTGGTAGCGATTATCGGAACTTCAAACGGCGACGACCTAGCGTTGGTTGGAGCTAAATGGGGACAACAATGGGGTATTGGGCAAGCCGACGAAGACAACGGGATTCTTATTATTCTAGCGAAGGAAGATCGTAAAATAGATATCAATACTGGCTACGGTATTGAGTATCGTGTAAGCGACCGGACGGCAGAAAAAATAATTAACCAAATTATGATTCCCGAGTTTAAATCAGGGAATTTTTACAGCGGTTTAGACAAAGGAACCGATGCGCTCTTCTACGCATTGAATGGCGAATTTAAAGAAGATCGGGACTTTAGCAAGAAAAATGACAACAGCCGATTTGTATTCCTCATCATTATTTTTATCATCATCATTATTTTATTGCGTAACCGTGGCGGTAAAGGCGGAAAAGGGGGCGGCGGCAGTCTATTAGACGTGATCATACTTAGCAATATGGGGCGTACGGGAGGATTTGGCGGTGGCGGAAGCTTTGGCGGTGGCAGCAGTGGTGGTTTTGGTGGCGGCTTCGGCGGTGGCGGCTTTGGAGGTGGCGGTGCTTCTGGTGGATGGTAAGCACCGACACCGTAATGGGTGGTGGTTGTTTGGATAATTTTGTAAGATGCGGAGCACAAAATTAGACAAACTTTCCGTTCACGTAAACAAGGATGGTAGACAAAAATCTCTTTAATGCTAGCACCGACACCGTGATGTGTGGTGGTTGTTTGGATAATTTTGTAGGATGTGGAGCACAAAATTAGACAAACTTTCCGTTCACGTAAACAAGGTTGGTATTCAAATCTCGACACTCTCTGTTCTCTGTTCTCAACTCTCAACTCACCCGCCCGAACGTACGTTCGGTACGGGCGGGCAACTCATAACTAATCTTTAAAACCTAAAGAATCCGCCGTCATTTACTTCTCCCTTTTTACCCAAACTATTAAATCTCCAACTAAAACTGAGCATTACATACCGTTCTAGCACGGTACTTTGTGAATCTTGAATATAATTTGCTGTGGCTGTTCGGCGGGTGTTGTTGTTCTGCCCCAAAATATCGTAGACCTTAAGCGTGATAGTTCCTTTGTCTTTTAACACCGAATACGCCAACGTGCTATTCCAAAATAAAACACTACGCTGAAATCCCGCAGCAACATCCGGATTGTAACTGTAATCGATATCATTGCGCCATTCTAATTTTTCTGGGAAGAAGGTGGCAGTTTCTAAACCTACATTATGCCTCACAAAACTACGGTCATCAAACGCATCTAGATCGTATGTGGTATTGGTAAAGCTTAGACGATAGCTAGGAATGAATTCAAACCATTTTTTCCAAGTAAAAGTAATACGTGTGTCGGGTGAATACGTAACATTATTTGAAGCGTACTCTACCCCGTTATTGAAATTGATGCTCTGGTTGGTGTTTACAGACATCGCCACGCGAAACTTTACTTCCCGTATGGTATCTAGCTTTACATTTTTGCTGTAGTTTCCACTTCCGTAGAAATAGTAGTTACCATCTACGTTCGTATAGGTCGTGGTTCTTACAAAATTCTCGTCGATAGTAGTTTGGGGTACGATTTGATTTTCTGTTAGATTTCCGTTAGCCCAAAAGCCGAAGCCTGTTCCCTTCTGAAAATCGAATGCATTATACCCCATATACACATTGTGCTGATTAGAAGGTTCAAGATTCGGGTTACCAGTTACCACATTCAACGGGTCACTCACATCTTGAAATGGCTGAAGTTGTTGTACGTCTGGCGGACTGTTATTAAGTCTGTAATTGGCGTATAAGGATGCTTTCGGACTAAAGCGATAATTACCGTATGCATTTACTTCAACTGCTTCAAAATCCTGCTTAAATGAGGTTTGTGGCCGTAAAGCATCTACATTTTCTAAGGTTCTAAACACATAAGACGTACTTAAGTTTGCGCTTAATTTTTCGCCATTATATTGGAGTCCTAATGAGGGCGTGCTCCGCCTGTTGGTGTATTCAAAATTGGTACTCAAGGCTTGGTTAAAATCTATAAAATCTTGCGCATCCTCGTTAAAATCGAATGTACTTTCAATACTTGTACGCGTATCTTCACGGTGGCTGTACCTCGGATTCAGGAACAACTTCTTCGCGATAATCGGGTACCTATAGCTTATGGATGCAAAATAACTGTCTAGCGTAAATTTTTCGTCTGTAAACTGGTTTCTATCCAATACCGACGGATTGTCACCGAACACTTCGGTACTCGATTCTAGGAATTGTTCGGCATCGTTATTTTCAAATTCGGTATTCAGGCTTACATTTAACGAAGCTCCCCTATCTCCAAAACGTTTGGTTATGTCTAGGTCATTCCTAAAACTTCTATTGATATTTTCAGAAAAAGTAAACGTTTCAGCTTGGTTGGTTGTTTCACCCACTTCATTTCTTGAAATTTCGTCGTTCGAAAAACGTCGATTTCCGGTTCCGTAGGTAATCGAAGGCCGCACATTAATCAAAAAAGTAGAATCTACTTTTATGTCTAACCGTACATTGGTGTTGTTAGTATTGTTTTCAGTAAAGCTTTCAGAATTAGAATTGGTAAAAAAGCGGGAATCTGGTAAAATATTTTCTCGTTGGGTACTATTCCGATTTTCACTATTGCTACCTGCATAAAAATGGTCTGCAGTAATCTCAAATTTCTCTCCGTAGGTGTCTGCGTAATTCGCGCCGGCATTTCGCGACCGAACAATACCGTCTCCACCTCCAAATCGGCGACCATCAATTCCAAACGAACCATCGCTGCTGGTAAAGATGCTTCGGCCGCCACCAAACATTTTCCGAATTTCCCCAAAGCTAAATCCGGCAGAATTGATATTGTTACCTCCCGCGAGCACACTAATGCGTTGGTCATTATCAAATCGGTTAAAAAACCCTGCAAATTCATAGCGCTCGTCGGTGCCTGCTCCTCCTGCTACCCGACCAAAAACACCTTTGTTGTTTTCTTCTTTTATGGTCAGGTTAATCGTTTTGTTTTGTCCGTCACTCGCTTCTCCAGCAAAAGCTTCTGCATCGGTTTTGGTATCTGTAACCTGCACTTTTTCAATAATTTCTTTGGTCAGGTTTCGAGTAGTAATCGTGGGATCGTCTCCAAAAAACGGTTTTCCGTTCACCAGGATTTTATTTACTTCCTTTCCGTTTACGGTAATCTGCCCTTCTGCATCTACCTCCACCCCAGGTAGTTTTTTTAATAAATCTTCTACGGTAGCGTCTTTTTTTGTCTTAAACGATTTTACATTAAATTCTAAGGTATCTTTCTTAATAGTGATGGGCGCTCTCGATTTCAACACTACTTCATCTAGGGTATTGGCATTGGTTTTCATCACAATAGTTCCCAAATTGATTTCTTCGGAAGTAGCCTCGAACTCTTTTTCGTATGTTTCAAAACCCACATAGGAGATGTAGATTTTTAAATTGGGATCTGTGGTCTTTTCTTCGATACGAAACGCACCGTTCTGATCTGAAATGGTGTAGGTTACCAATGTACTGTCTTTGGTACGTTCAACATAAATAGTTGCAGATTCTAGTGGTTTTTGGGTGTCTTCGGCAGTGAGGGTACCCGAAATCGTGAACGGTTGAAATTGGGCAAATGTAGTAAGGCTGCAAAAAAACAGCAGCGCGCGTAGGCATTGCTTCATAAGAGATGATTCGTTAGTTGATTGACGTTGGTGCTTCAATAACGATGTTTTTACTGAAATGTTTCAATTTTAAAATGATAAGTCCTACAATAAGAATAAAATAAAAAAAGGGCCGCCTTACGACAGCCCCAAAGTAAACTTCAAAAATTAATTATTGAAAAAAACTACTATTGTTTTTTTATCATGCTAAGGCTAACAGGGTTTGCCTTAGCACATCTATTTTTCATTTTAAGAGCACGATATTGAAATTGAACCTTCAAACCATTTACCATAAATTTTTCTTCTAAATTGATAGGGTCATAATAAACCGTCTCCTGATCTGCACCTACTTTAATGGTATAAGCACACTCGTTAGACTCGTTAGTATACACTATAGTACCCATAATATTATCTTCGGAAATTTTATTTTTAGTGGTAGTGCAAGCACTGCTCAATATTGCGACAAATAGTAAAAAAGTGATTTGTTTCATAGCGTACTATTTAACAATTATCTTTTTATTAAGTTTCGTTTTTGCGTTTCCTATTTCTATAATATAGGTTCCTGAACTCATGGCTGACAAGTCTACGGTAGTTTTATAAGAATCTCCAATCGACTTAGACACCTGTTCTTGATATACTCTTTTTCCTGTAATATCGAACACAGACAATCTTAGGATATCGTTTGTTGTAGCTGATTGTAACTGTACGTTAAAAACAGCATTGTCTGCTGAGTAAACTACCAAATTTGCAGCATCAAGATCGAGCTCATCTACCGATAAAGTTTCTGAAATTTTAAATGAAGCAATTCTAGTTTTTCTAGGTTCTCCAGTATATTCAGCCGTGTACCAAAAGGTTAAATCATCTGAAGGGTCTCTAACCAATTGCGAATAGTCTCCATATCTTGAATTAGAAGTTACAGAAGTAGTTCCTTCTACAATTAAAGTTTCAGCTATGGTCATCTGCCCGAGTGCATCTCCGTCAAACCTTCCGGTGTAATAGAGCGACGGGAATGTTGTATTCCCTGTTTTGGTATAGCCAAGTCCGATATTTCCTTCTTGGTCCATTGCTATAGCCGACAAGAACACACTTTCGCCACCAGCATCTTGATAGGTACCTTCCTGATGCAAGGTCCATGGTGCAGCAGGTGTTGCTCTTCTTAATTCTACCCACCGAATACCAGATATTCTGCTACCATCTACAACTTCAACTGGGAAGTTGAAAACCATCGATTCATGCGTTCCAAAATCATATCTATGCGCTTGGAAATACATAGCAAAAACAATTGGGTCTATACGTTGTGTTGTTCCTGGTTGTTGTAACACTGCAAAGCTATCGCCCCCAGTACCTTCTAGAAAAGAATCGAACGCAGCTAGTGGAACTTCAAGCGGGGCACTCACCGTGGCTCCCGCGGGATTTGCCCAATCTATCGTAAGATCCCAAATTTTTACATGATCTTCAGTAATTCCTGGCCATGCATCATCCTGAAACCACACAATAGGCGCAGGTCCTGCAGCTATTCCAGCCCCTTCCGAATGTACGGGCTGTGGGGCTTGAAATCCGCCTGTACCCACATATCCCGGCAGAGTTAAGGTAGCAATTTCCGCAGAAGGATCGCCATCAAGCATTTTTTCTCTATTGAAAGCGTAAAATCTTCCCGACTCAATCGGATTAAAATTTCCGGTTACCACATAACTATTTCCGTAGATTCCATAATGCGGATAATCGTTTTCTGGAACATCATAGCTGTAAACAGCAAACGTACCGGTAGGATCTGGAGTGGTTGATACTGCTATTTTAAATTGATTTGCTGCAGGAAGTTGGAATTGCGTAATTAACCATCTGTCTGCTTCCCTATCGTACAACACTACTGGATCGCCCGAAATAACACCGCCCAGCGGATCGTTTACGTCTTTAGGAAAGCCAGCGGCTTCATTCCCGTTTTTATCCCAAACACTCCATAATCCGTTTGTCATCTGAACTACATGATTAGGACCAACAGCTGCCGTAGGGTCTGGCGGACTGATATCTAAATTGATTCCATCAAAATTTACAATTGGAGTTCTACCCAATTTAGTTCCGGGGTTTTCTTGGGCCAATGGGTCTTTTGTAGAACTGCTTTTGGAAAGATTTTCAACAAATTCTCCCTTCTGTATGTTTTTGGCACTCAACCCGCCTCGTTTCACCTCTCTCTTTTTTACAGACCTTGCTTCAACTTTTGGGTAACTAGACATAGGTGCTGTAATAAAGAAATCGTCTGGCGGATTTATCTCAGTAACTGTAGACTGATTTTGTGTTTGCGAAAGCGCAGTAAAGGCACAACATAGAGCAGCACCTAAGATGTAATTTTTTAAGTTCATTTTTCAAGTAATTTGAAATTAATTATTCTATTGGTTTTACGTCAAACAAATATGCGTAATGCCAAAATAAAATCAATCGGTAACTACTACTCACTTACTACGCAGCTATGTATTTAATGCTATTAAAATGTGGAAGGCTAGATTACTCCTGAAAGGTACGGGCCAAAAACTCCTTTAGATTTTCCTTTGTGGTATCGATACCCAGTTTATTTGAAATACGATATCTTTTGCTCTCGATAGCGCGCACTGAGCGATCTACAAACATAGCGATCTCTTTATTTTTGAAACCGGTGAAAAGATAATAACAGATTAACACCTCAAGATCGTCGAGTTGTGGAAATTCCTTTTCTGCTTTAAGGAAAAATGCTTCGTTAATGGAGCTTAAAATTTTTAAATGGTCATCACTCTGCACAAAATTGCTATGGTTTAAGTGAATTTTTCGATAGAGATTATTGATGTGCAGTTTTTGGTCCTGAGCCGAGTGCATTGCAGAGATATCTTTTATTTCTTTCCGTACAGAAATAAGGAATTCTTCTAGTTCTATATTTTTAACGGCCAGCTTTTCCTGTTTAGATCTTAAGCTTTGAAAGCTCCTCCTTATATCTGATAGCTGATACTCCTTCTTTTTTATCTTTTTAAAATATAAAAAAAGTAACACCAATAGCAGCACAATACCGGCAAGTAAAAAATATGTGTACCTTCTTGATTTTTGTTTATTAATCGACTCTTCGTTCAACTCTAATTGCGTTTCAGAAAGCTCTTCCATCATGTTGACAGAAGAAACACTTGTCTTTTCTATGATAGACTCGTTGAACATCCCTAAAGAATCAAGATAGATTTTTTCCTTTTCAGGATTGTCTGTAAGTCGATAGTACTTTATGTAATCTTCGTACAACTGTTTCTGTACATTAATGTCCTTACTGCCTTCCTTTAGGTAGATTCCATCTAAATAATACTTTACAGAATCTAGGTTTTTATACTTGAAATAGTACTCGACAAAACAGGTTTTGATTGAATTATTATAGGTTAAGTAGTAGTAAGGTTCGATATGCTCATTTCCTTCTAACGATTTATAGATTGCATTATATTCGTGGGCCTTGTCAATATCTCCAAGATGCAGATAATTTGACGTTAACAGAAAAATGGCAAACGAATAATACATTTGGTCGTTTTCAACATTTTTATAGGTTTCAAGATCTCCTAGAACCATCGCGATGCTTTCTTCCGCCTCTGAATTCACGTATTTAGCGTAAGCTGGAAATTGCATAACATCTAATAGGCCAAAAGTGTCTTTGATCTTGGAATAGTATCGTTTCGCTTTTTCGAGATACGTATCTGCTAAAGAATCTTTTTTTATCAGATAAAAATTAGAAGCTAAATAGCCAGAAGATTGAGCTGCCACTTTATACGCTTTGTACTTTTCTGCATATTGAAGAGATTTAGCGAAATTCAGCACAAAGGCCGTGCGGTCATAATCATGGTCTGCTATTTTACCTCGTAAGAAATAGTATGTTCCCAGAAGACCTTTCAACTTAGCTTCGGAAGGAGTGCCAATGGAATCTAAATAGGCTCTTGCTAGTTCAGGTTCATTATCAATATTTTCGGCTGCTAAAGCAATATAACGCTCCTGTTTCGGCTCAATTTGAAATGCATATCCAGTACAAAATGAAAGAATAAAAAATGTAAAAAAAACAAATTTCATCGTACTGTTTCGTTTTACTTCTTCCTGATATAAATAGTTACCGGAACACCCGTAAAGTCGAATTCTTTTCGAAGTTTGTTTTCAATAAAGCGTTTGTAGGGTTCTTTTACGTACTGCGGAAGGTTTGCAAAAAATGCAAAAGCAGGATAGGGAGTTGGCAGTTGGGTACAGTATTTAATTTTTACGAATTTTCCTTTGTATTGCGGTGGCGGATACGCCTGGATAATAGGCAACATGGTGTCGTTAAGCGTCGAAGTTTTAATTTTTTTACTTCTATTTTTGAATACCTCAACCGCTGTTTCAATTGCTTTGAAGATTCGTTGCTTCGTTGTTGCAGACATGAACACAATCGGGATATCTGTGTAAGGCTCACATTCTTTACGAATATAAGCTTCCATTTCTTTGGTGCTTTGGTTGTCTTTTTCAACCAAATCCCATTTGTTCACCAAAATCACAATCCCTTTGTTATTGCGCTGTGCCAGCCAGAAAATATTCTGTACTTGACCATCAAAGCCTCGAGTGGCATCAAAAACCAAGAGGCAAACGTCACTATGCTCTATGGCACGCACACTACGCATTACCGAATAAAACTCAAGGTCTTCTTTTACTTTCGACTTTTTTCGGATACCTGCAGTATCTACCAAATTAAATTCAAATCCGAAACGATTGTATTTAGTATCAATACTGTCGCGCGTAGTACCTGCAATGTCGGTTACTACAAAACGTTCTTTCCCAATTAATGCATTGATAAATGACGATTTTCCCGCATTCGGTCTACCTACCACGGCGAATCTAGGGAGTTGTTCTTCCTCAACCTCTTCTTCGTCTGGCAATGCCTTTACTAAATCGTCTAACAAATCGCCGCTACCGCTACCATTGATGCTTGAAATAGTATAGTACTTTTCTACGCCTAACGAATAAAATTCTACTGCGTCATTCTCGCGTTTGGAACTATCTACCTTATTTACTGCCAGAAAATAAGGTTTCTGACTTTTCCGAAGTAATTCTGCCACTTCTTCGTCCATTCCCGTCACGCCACTCTCCACATCTACCATAAAGATGATGGCATCTGCTTCGTCTATGGCGAGTTCGACCTGTTTATCGATTTCCGCTTCAAAAATATCGTCGCTACCCACTACATAACCGCCGGTATCTATCAACGAGAATTCCTTTCCGTTCCAATCACTTTTTCCGTAGTGGCGATCACGGGTCACCCCGCTCACAGCATCGGTAATAGCTTCACGCCGCTGAATTAAACGATTAAAAAACGTAGACTTTCCTACATTGGGTCTCCCTACAATGGCAACAATACTCATGGTTTGATTCTTAAAGGGTGCAAAGTTAGAACATCCTTAGCAGTATTCAGTGGCAGTTAGCAGTTTTCTAACAATAATGTGCATGCTTGCTAAGTTTGGATGCATTATATGTAAAATTTTTATCAACTCTAAAAAAATCAGTACCTTCCTTCCCCAACCTATGTGAAGATGCATCTTTCGGAAAATATAGTACTTCGTCCAAGATTTCAATTTCAAGTTTCAGCAACCAAATATGAGCTTTTAGCTGCGTTTCAAAATGCCAAAAAGTCTCAAAAAGCCTATGTTCTCTCTATTGTAGACGACCATATTTTCATAAAAATACCAAAGCAAAAACAACATTTCTGGTCACCGCAACTTCATTTAGAATTACGCACCAATGAAGATTCGGGACTGATGTTACATGGTTTATTCGGTCCGAATCCGACCGTATGGACGCTTTTTATGTTTCTGCATTTTGTGGTAGCCACCCTATTTATAGGTTTGGGTGCATGGGCGTACAGTAATTATGCCTTGGACCAATCGTACAGGCTACAACTTGTCATGATGTTTGTTCTCATAGGGATCTGGTTTACGCTTTACTTTGCCGGGAGAATGGGCAAAAAAGCTGGGCGCAAAGAAACCAACGAACTCTATAGCTTTATGCAATCGATTGTTAGCATACCCTAGCACTGTTACTTTTGATTATAGCCAAACCTGCGGAGTTGTTTTTCGTTACTGCGCCAATTCTTGTTCACTTTTACATAGGTTTCTAAATGTACTTGTTTTCCGAAAAAGGCTTCCAAATCTTTGCGAGCTTCAATACCCACGCGTTTTAAAGGCGCTCCTTTATGGCCAATAATGATTCCTTTTTGCGTTTCGCGCTCTACCATGATCACAGACCTGATGCGGATGATGTTTTCTTCTTCAAAAAACTCTTCGGTATCGATTTCTACGGAATACGGGATTTCCTTTTTATAGTGCATCAGGATTTTCTCACGAATGATTTCATTCACAAAAAAGCGTTCGGGCTTGTCGGTAAGTTGGTCTTTGGGATAGAATGGCGGACTCTCAGGAAGGAGCTCGATAATACGGTTGAAGACCTCGGCAACCCCGAAATTTTGCAGTGCTGAAATAGCGAATATTTCAGCATTGGGCACCTTTTGTTGCCAATGATCTAATGCTTCGGCCAACAATTGCTCATTGCCTTTGTCTATTTTATTAATAAGCAATAACACCGGAATTTTCGCATTGGTAATCTTGGCGAAAAACTGTTCATCTTTCAGTTCTTTTTCGCCTAATTCTACCAAATACAGCAACACATCGGCATCTTCAAAAGCAGATTTCACAAAATCCATCATGCTTTCCTGCAACTGGTACGCTGGTTTAATAATGCCAGGTGTATCGCTTAAAATAATTTGAAAATCGTCTCCATTTACAATCCCTAAGATACGGTGGCGGGTGGTCTGAGCCTTACTGGTAATAATAGACAAGCGCTCCCCGACAAACGCATTCATAAGGGTACTTTTACCTACGTTTGGGTTTCCTATAATATTAACGAACCCAGCTTTGTGTTTAGAATCTTCCATAGTGTAAAGGTACGGTTCAAAATGATTAAAAATAAAAATTCCGCAGACAATAAAAGCCAACGGAATTTTCAAAAACTAGTATTTCAACAGTCACTTAAAATAAATCATAATTTGGCCACGAGCTTCTATTTTTGATACTGGATTGCATGAGTTGTTGCATGTCGGTAATAATGGCGAAAATATCTGTGGAGGGTCTTGTATTTGTAAGTATAACATAATTGTATTCTCCAGCTATTTTACCTACTACAGAAGATGTACCGGGTAATGAGCCAGCAAACCACCAGTCTGATACGCCAATATAGTTAACAGCAGTAGTTTGTGAAGTAAGAATGTCTGGCACGGCATTGCCTCCGTCTACGCGAACCAATAGTTTTGCCAGGTCTGTGGCACTGGCAACCCAACCGCCGTGTGAATCCATTCTAGGAACGTTCATATCGGTATACGGGTTAAAATTTTCTTGGCTATAGTATTCTACTTCGTTCGGCCAGGTTTCAGTTCCTGGTTTGGCATTTTGCATGGTAACAATACCTGATGGAGTTAAAATTTGGTCTTTCACATAATCTACGTAAGACATGCCCGTTACTTTTTCGACTACTCTACCCAATACGCAATAACCAAAATTTGAATAATAGTAGGTAGCACCAGGCACCGTTTCTAGAGGTCTGTTATTTACGATATCATCAATTACCTGTTCTTGGGACCAATTGATATTGGCAAACATAGGGTCGAACGGATTGTTAGTCCATCCCGAGACATGATCTATGAGATGTATTACCTGAATGTTTTCAATATTTGTACCGTATGGAGCCGTTCCGTAGTCGGTACCTAGAATGCCGTTGGCACCAAATACCGTATCGTTAAGTCCGATAACCCCATCTTGAACCAATTTTAGGATGGCAATCACTGTCACCGGTTTCGAAACACTTGCTATTCTGAAAAGCGACGCGTCTGTGACCGACTGGGTACCCGCAATATCTGCGTTACCATAGTGGTTTGCATATACGAGTTTTTCGTTTTTTACGATTGCTAATTGAAAGCCAGGAGCGTTGTATTGTGTTCGCAGATTTTCAATGGCTGCATCGAGTGCTGTGAAGTTTCCTTCGCTTGTCACGGTATAATTATTTTCATCGCCGTTTTCAGCAACAACAGTTAAGGTTACAGAACTCGTAAAATTAATAGTAGTTTCACCACTGACGATTTCATTGGCACCAATAAATAATTGCGCTCCAGGAGAAAGCTCATAGTTTACAACAATAGCACTACGATTTACATTGGGCGGAAAAAACACCTTAAAAGTATTATTCCCGGCTTGTACGTCTGCATCTATAGGCATATTATTAGCAGCAGCTGGAATGGCGAAGTTTGTTATTAAATTGGCTGCACTTCCTGGGTCTTGGCCCATATCGCCATCGTTCATCATCGGGCTAGAGTCGTCATTACTACTACAAGCAAGGAGTAGTGCCAACACAAAAATAGAGAGGTATTTAAATAGTCGCATAGTTGAAATGTTTTTGGATGTTTTCAATACATCGAGCATTTATATTAATGTCATCAATAAATCCTAAAAAAGAATTTTAAATTTTGGTTGGGGTTAGCCATGCGGCCCACTAAATCTTCGGCTTATTGCGGCTACGGTCGTATAGCACAATACTACCTGCCACCGCTACATTTAGGCTAAACGTAGAGGGAAATTGTATTAAAAAATGAGATTTTGAAATGGCTTCGTTTGTAAGCCCATGGTCTTCGGCACCTAACAAATAAACACAGCGTTTCGGATGTTGGAAATCTTCTAAATTTTCAGCCCCGTCTGTTTTTTCGACCCCTACAATACGAACGCCCTTTGGCAGATGGGCAAAGAAATCGGCAAAGGTTTTATAGTGATAGTACGGCATCGATTTTACCGCGTTGTGGGTATCGCTGGCTTGATTGGCATATCGCTTCCCGATGGTAAAGATAAAATGTGCACCCATGTTTTGGGCGGTACGCCATAGCACCCCAAGATTTTCTGGGGTTTTTCCGTTCATGATGCCGATTCCGAAGAAATCTGTGGTAAAATTGTCAGGTTGCATACCTGCAAAGATAAGCTCTTATGTCTTAGTACTGAAGGAAGCTTATGATGTAGTGTTTATTTTTCCAGGGTATTGGAAAAATTATCTTCTGAATTTTGAGGAAAGAATAAGCGAAAGTCAAATTTAAACTTATCCATATCAAGATTTGCAAATTTAGGTTTCGCGTCTTTTGTATTTGTAGGCTTTGGATTATTGTTCATTAAGTATGTATTATTTGGGGTCATTAATATTATGATGCAAATATCGGGTATTGGTAAAAGTCCTACATCACAAAAAATATTATTTCTATGTTAATATTTCTATAATACAAAAACACAAACCATGCCATAAACACTGGTGTTTAGCGCAGTTTAATAGAAAATATTTGAATTTTGTTAGTTATTGTATTTATTATGTTAATGTTAAGTAAGTTTGACAAGTGTTACATCAGCAAAAACAAAACGTATTGTTAATGCGTTAATTCTATTACTATGCGGTATTTTATAAAATTCTCTGTTTCGTTGACCATTCTCGTATGTTTCATTTCTTGTGCTGAAAAAAAAATACACCCATACCAAGCTATTGTTAGTTCAGACATCGATAATTTTTTCAATGCTTTTGATGCCATACATCAAACTACCGACAGTCTAGAACAGCTCATCAGTTTAAGAACTGAATTTTTGGACAAAGCTTCGGAAGGACAACTTGCAATGATTGCAGCCAGAAATTACTCGAAACAAGAATATCTGGACGTTATATTAGCGTATCCAAAGTTTTGGAATTCTATAAGGAAAAACACCAACGACATGACTCCTCATAATGAAGCTTTGAGGGAAGGAGTTCAACAATTAAGGAATATCTATCCCGATTTAGAAAGCGGCACTATCTATTATACCGTGGGTGCTTTTCGGTCGCCAGGAACCGGTTTAAATGATAAAATACTCATAGGCAGTGAGTTTGCGCTAGGAGAAACAACAACTGACGTTTCAGAATTTAAAGGGGTCCGTGACCATACCGCCAATTATTATAAAATTGACCCGAAACAATATCTATCTTTTCTCACAGTACACGAATATGTGCATACGCAACAAAAGGATATTCCAGACAATTTATTGTCGCATACCCTACGGGAAGGAATTGCTGAGTTTGTAGCGATACAGGCAACAGGAAAAGATTCGCCTTGGGGAGCCTTCAATTATGGCCCCGAAAATGAAACATTTGTCAGAAATACATTCGAATCGCAGATGTTTAATGGTCGATCCTACGGAAATTGGCTGTGGAATGGAACAGACAATCTCTTTGGCCATCATGATATGGCGTATTATGTAGGCTATAAAATAGCACAACTTCATTACGACGCGGCAACCGACAAACAGAAAGCGATTAAAGAGTTGATTGAATTAGATTTTATGGATGAGCAGGCCGTAGAACGTTTGGTAGACGGCAGCGGTTATTTTTCTGCCAAATTAGACGTACTCTACGAAAATTACCAAAAAAACAGACCCAAAGTGTTGGCTATTGAACCTTTTGAAAACGGAAGCCAGCAAGTAGACCCATCGATTGATGAAGTTACTGTACGATTTACCAAGCCATTAGACACCTTATACCGAGGTTTCGATTTTGGGCCTTTGGGAGAGCAAAACGCAATGAAGCTGACTAAATACCTAGGTTTTTCTGAAGATGGAAAGTCAGTTCGGTTTCAAGTAGATTTAAAGCCCAACACCCAGTATCAGTTACAATTGCCAAGCAAGTTTGTAGATAGTGATGGCAATGCTATACCCCCTTACCTCATCGATTTTAAAACAAGTGGAAAATAGCATATTTGCAATGTCTTTAGTTGGATTGACATTGCTCACAAAGGGGAAAATGTTAAGAAAAGAATTAGCCCCCTCCCATTTTCGACATGTCTTCCAAGTCCTGAATTTCTGTGCCAACAGGAACGTTTACGTTGTAGTCTGACATATCCACTTTCTTTTTTACTTCTATTGCGGTATAGGTTAAGGTTACGCCACCTTGAGGAGAAGATTCAAATTGTAAGCTAAGCCCAGGCAGGTCGTCGGGCATTTGCGATATGCCTTCTGGGCGCTTTATTTTTTCCGTATACCAAAAAATAGCGGTATTTCCTTCCATATCAGTCATGACGGCTTTTTTACATGTGTACCCAAGTATTTCCTTCGTTGCGTCTACATATTCGATGTTGTTGTTTTTTGCTGCTTCCTCAGCATCATCTTTTAGGTCGTCAGGATTTCCTTGAAACGCCATGGTCCCCATCATTCCTTCCATGAGCATGGTCATTTCGTTAGTTTCTCCTATATTTAACTCTAGTGTTAGCGTCATCATGGTTCCCATAACCGTTCTAACCCAGTTCTTCTCCGGACTGATGGCCAACTCCATCGTACTGCCGCTCATCATCATCGCCATCATCTCTCCGTCTTCAGAAGTAGTTTCGACATCTGCTTCATATTTTAAGTATATCCCTTCTTGGGCCATTCCCGTAACGGTAAGGGCAAATATAAATAGTAAACTAATAATGTGTTTCATGATATTAAATTTCAAAAAGTATAAGTCTAAGGTACAATTTTTATAACATATACTGACTGCTATTTCATACGACCTTTGAGATATGACATTTCTCATTCTTTAAAACTCTTTTCAGCATTACATTGGCTGTCTAACCTTTAGCACGATGAAAAACATATTATTGCCTACAGATTTTTCAGCAAATTCGATGAATGCAATCGACTATGCCATGCACTTTTTTGAAAATTGGGAATGCAACTTCTATATACTCAACGTGCAGAAAATTTCCGAATACATAAGTGACGATCTTGTGGCAGGTTCTAAAACCGATTCGATATACGATAGCATCGCCAGCGACAACAAAAAATTGATTCAGCAGTTGGTAAAAAAATTAAGCAAAAAGCATAAGTCACAAGGATATACTTTTCACGGATTATTCGATTATGACGATTTCGTTTCTGCAGTAGACCAAGCCGTTACTTTCCATGCAATAGACCTTATTATCATGGGAACCAATGGCGCTACAGGAGCTAGAGAAGTACTTTTTGGTAGCAACACACTGAAAATAGTGCGCCATATAGATTGCCCAACGCTTACGATACCCGAGCACTATCGTTATACCAAGATTAACAGTGCACTTCTTACTACGCAGCAATGTAAAGACCTTTCATTGAGAGAACTCGAAATTTTTAAAGAAATACTAAATATGCATCAATGCGAGCTCAATATCGTTGAGCTTGACGACGATGCTATTGTGATGTCGCAAAAGAAAGACAACCCGCAATTACAGAAGCTATTTAAAGATTACGCATACAACTATTTCAGCCTGAATGCTGTTCCCGGACTTATAGCTGTTAATACCGCAACCCAAATCTTGAAGGTTGACTTACACGCTGCATTTATTGAAAAAGAAACCTTTCTAGAGCGCCTACTATTTGGTTCGGATGATGCGAAGGTGCTATACCGAACACTCGTACCCCTCTTATTTTTACATCAAAACGATTAAGACAGCTCATTAACGGCATGTTTGCCTTCAGCCCAGGCATTTAAATTCTCAAGGGTAGCCGATGCAATATTATGCAATGCCTCACGCGTAGCAAAAGCTTGGTGGGGAGTCACTAATGTTTTGGGATGACAAAGAAGTTGGTGCAGTTCCGTATCATTTGGAGCATTGTGTGATCTGTCATAAAAAAACACGCCATGTTCCCGTTCGTACACGTCTGTGGCATATCCTGAAACAAGGCCTTTGTTAAGGGCTTTTAAAATTTCAGTAGTATGTACAATACCTCCTCTTGCCACATTTACAATAATTGGTTTTTTTGAAAGTTTGGCTATATACGTTTTGTCAAAAAGATAATGAGTTAGTTGGTTTAGTGGAAGACTAATAAATATAATCTCCGCTTCGTTGGCGAGCGCATCTTTAGAAATATAGCTAACATCATAGTTGGTTATCAGCTCTTCGTTGCTACTGGTATCATTCGCCACGATGTTACATCCAAATCCGTCTAAGATTTTAACCAGCACACTTCCTATTCTACCAGTTCCCATTACGCCCACCGTTTTTCCGGTTAAATCGAATCCGATTAGATTATCTAAGAGGAAATTATCTTGAAGTGTCTGTTGCTGGGCGAGCGTTATTTTCCTGTTGAATGCCAAAAGTAATGCTATAGCATGCTCTGCAATGGCATTTGGAGAATAGCTGGGGGTGTTTGCCACCTTAAAACCAAGATGTCTGGCCGTTTTTAAATTTATGTTGTCGTGGCCTGCTGACCTCAGGGTAATATATCGCACTCCGAAATCCCTCAATTTAGTGAGTACTATGTCTGATGCGTCATCTGCCGAAAAAATGGAAATAGCATCGTAGTTTAATGCTTTCATTGCTGTTTCTGAAGTAAGCCGTTTTTCAGTATAGCTTATTTTGTGAATGGCGGCATTTGCCTTTTCGAGCAATGGTTTTTCAAAAGGTTTGGCACTATAGACGAGTACTTTCATAGTTAAAGTAATAGTAGTTTATTCTCTCGAAGCGAATTAAAAAGAATCTTTGTATAGGCATTGATGTTTCTGTTCACTTTGTCAGCATCTACCACTTCAATTTCACCGCGCCACAGCAATTCACGTTCTTTTCCAGGACAAATGCAGTACAGTGAGGTTTCAGTGGTATAGACTTGGTATCGTTCTTTTTCCTGTTTCTGATATTCGTGTATATTGCCGTAGAAGTAATCCTCGTAGGTTGGGTAATTTCTTGAAAAGTTTCGATAGGCATCTACTACGGTCACTCTACTTTCAGAGCCCGTGACCTTTGTAAATAATATAGCATCAAAACCCGCATTTAGTAGTCGTTGCTCTATATTATCGAGTTGTGCGAGCGACTTTTTATTATCGGTAAACGAAGTTTCAAAGAAATCGATACTTTTTACAGCGATGACCCCTTGTTTATCTAGGTCTTCTGTCATCTTTTTTTCGTAGGTACGCCGCAATTCTGCATCTGCTGAAATACCAACCACCAACACTTTATTGGCCTCGAAGTTTACTGTATCGGGGTTTTTGTATTGCTGTACCAGCTTTGTTGAGCTGCAACCGCTTACCACCCAAAGGATAAGCACGATGCCGAGGTATATGAGTCTTTTCATGAAAATTGATTTTGTTAGATTAATTTAAAAGGTTTGTTTGCTTCTTGAACTTTATCAATTCATTAATAAAACCGTATTCGTATTTGATAAAAGTTAATTGTAGCATCCATTCTAGGCATTAGGCAAATATTTTTTCTGGAGTACCTTATCGTCCTATTTAGTAAGTGATGTTACATTTCCTAGGGCTTACTGAAGCCTTTTCTGCTTGCTTTTCTTCATGATTTCTGCCAGCATCTTAAATATGGCCCGCTTGGTTTTTTTCACATCCGCATGCAAATCCATGGTACTGACCATCAAATCGTAATGGGTATTTTTATACTCTTTCAGTTCGTTTGGCACATCAATATCATCTATCAATACCTGTATATTGTTAGCATGCGCTTGCATTTCTTTCAATAAACGCTTTACCCTTTTGTCATACCCTCTTAACGCTACTGCAATTCGAGCAGCTTTCTCGTGGGTTATATCATAGATTAGTTCTAGTGTGTCTTCAGCAACCAAATCCTTTAAAAAATGGAGTTCATCCTGTAAAAATTTTAATTCAGAAATACTTACCACGATATCGTCGTACAACCCACTAGGGTTTCTCCATTCAATGTATTTGTAATGTGTGCTCGTTTTCATTATAAATAAATTAGAAATCAGAAGAGTTCCGAAAATCTATTTACTGCCTAGCAGGTAATGCTTTAGATATACCGTAAAAATAACTGAACAGCTACTCCTTAGGAATGATAATTATCAGTTTTGAAACGGCTGCTTTATTAAATTCACAGATGGATTTAACTATTTCCTCTAGAAAGAGCGTTTCGTACAGCTACACGGAAACAGTAACCACATCATTCAGCTTTGGTACCGTTACACGCCAAGAAAACGTAGCTTCCAGTTTTACGCTGAGTGCTTGTAATGAAGTAGGTTCACCATGAATTAGAAAGGTATTTTCAGGTATATTTTTTATTTCACTCAACCAATGTAAGATCCCGTTCTGATCTGCATGGGCCGAGAGGCTTTCGATGTGTTCAACCGTCGCGTTCACTGGATAATACTTCCCGAAAAATTTCAGTTCATGTGCGCCTTCCAACAATTGTCGTCCCCTAGTGCCTTCCGCTTGATAACCCACTAGTAGAATTGTAGTAGTTGGTACGTCGATGAGTTGTTGCATGTATGTTAGCACACGACCTCCTGTTACCATACCACTACCGGCGATTACAATTTTTGGTCGGGGGTCGTCAATTGTTTCCCATGTTTCTTTATACGATGAAACAATATGCATCCGTTTTTTCATAGCTTTAAATTCTGTGGGAGGGATTTTGTGCCATTGCGAAAACCGCTCAAAAACCCCCAGGACATTGCTACCCATAGGGCTATCTATAAAGATGGGAATATTAGGGATTCGTCGTTCATTGTATAATTTCCAAAGAAGAAACATTAACGTTTGCAGACGTTCTACGGCAAAGGAAGGTATAATCAAAGTGCCACGATTGTGAGTTGTTTTGTTAATGAGTGCAATTAATTTTTCTGAAACACTCTCTTCTGGATGTAACTTTCCACCGTAGGTACTTTCCAAAAAAAGATAATCTGCCCATTGGGGCTTCTCTGGCGGGAACAATAACAGGTCGTCTTTCCTGCCTACATCTCCAGAAAACACAAACGTTTTACCAAAAAGCGCTAATTCGATGAAGGTAGCACCAATAATGTGACCGTTATATCGAAATCGATATTTACAATTTTCCGAAAGCGAATGCCAGACATCTTTTTCTGCTGGCGCTAACATCTTGATGGTGCGATTAGCATCTTCAATCGTATAAAAAGGCAAGGCTGGTTGGTGTTTAGAATACTTTTCTTTATTGGCACGTTCTGCATCTTCTTCATGTATTTTTGCGCTGTCCAACAATATAATTTTTGTGATTTCCAAGGTGGGTGAAGTACCCATTATCTTACCCTGAAATCCCTGTTTCAGAAGTCTAGGCAGATAGCCTGTGTGATCTAAGTGACCATGGGTTAGTAACACAGTGTCAATAGCTGAAACGTTAAAAGATAGATCCTGCCAATTTTGCTCCCGCAATTCTTTTAGTCCCTGAAACATCCCACAATCTACAAGTATATTTTGTTCGGGTGTTTCTAATAAAAATTTAGATCCTGTGACGGTTCCCGAAGCTCCTAAAAAATGTATGTTAACAATATTCATTTCAATTTGAGTTACATAGCATTGAGATTTCAGAAAGTATTTTTGCTTTGCGGGTTTCAGAAACACCCAAATGATCTAGGTAAAATACGTCGTTGGCCAATTGGCGGGACAGCACAATATCCCGACTTAGGAGAAATTGTTTTTCTCTATTGGTGAGCAAAGTTGAAACAGTTATTGGATAGAGCCCCAATCGGTCAATGCGATCCTTTAGCCCATTATCTTCAGGGTGGTCCCAACTAAGCAAATACAAACCTGCACATTTTCCGTAGGCAAGTGCATCTTTCGTAAACCGGGTGTTTGTGACCACCCAGCCTTCATTGGGGCAATTGGGTGTGTCTTTATATTGCGCAAGAATGTCTTGGTATCTAGAGTGAATGTACAAAGGCACTTTGACGTTACAGGTAGTTGATTTTTCACTATGAAATTTACATTCGGCAACAATATGCTGCCCATTTTTAGATGCAATTACATCTACTTCATGCGACACACATTTGCCTTGCATTATTTTGCCCACCTCAACCTCATGACCAGCATATTTTAATACTGCGCCTATAAAATTTTCGAACGGAAACCCAGTGGGTCCCAACTCATAAATCGCCTTTTTGAGTTTGTATTTAGAAGCATAGATCGACTTGCGCTTTTTCAACAGTGAGAACGCACGGTTGTAAATTTCTTTGGTAGAAATACCTTGGTACAATTCATCACGTACCACGTTGATGATATTGTCGACAGTGAGTTCATCGGCCCCACTTCGATACAAGCTGGTCCTCAATTTGTCTATTGAAAAATCTACTTTTTCACCAGAAGACTTTATAACTTTAAAGGGTTCTTTTTTCATATTCAATTACGGAAATCGTGCAAAGCTAATACGGGTACCTTTGCATTGAGACCCAAGTCTTTTACCAAGGGTCTTGAGAAAATAGAACCAAAAAAGCTGTGTTTTTTATTAATAAAGGCAATCATTTCACTATTGCGGCTTTGCGTGAAGATGTTGAGCCCTGTTTGGACATCGGTATTTTCAAGTGTGTGGAAACTATATTTCAATCCTTCAAAACACGATTCGAGCAATGCTTTTTTCTCATTCTGTTCTTTTGAAAGTTCTTTTTCTTTTGAAATGTGCAAAATTCTAATGGGCGCATTTGTAATGTTAGCAATTTCGTACAGATAGTTGAGCTCTCTTCGTTTATAATGCGTTTTGAAACTGGTGGGAAATACAATTTCGTTGGGTTTTTTAAAAGAGACATTTGCAGGAACCATAAATACAGGACAGTTGCGCACTTTTTCCATTATTTCGGCAGAACTCCTGCCAAAATTATAATTTTCATCATCTGTCTCTCCCCTAGAACCTATCGCTATTAGCTCGATATCGTTTTTTTCAACCGTATTCTTAATTACTTCTACCAACGGACCAAATTCGCACATGAAATGATATGTATGGTCTGGATACTCATCTTCAAATTTCAGCTGTACCTTCAACCCCTCCATCTTTTTTTCAGAAGTATTCTTTAGTGATTGCAACACATCGCTTGAAGGTTCTGGAATCGATAAATTGTCTGTCGAGTAACCCAACGAAAAATACGTATTCAAAACATAGAATTCTACCTGTTGGTCTTTAAACAACTCAACTACATACGCTATAGCATTTGTTGCATTTTTTGAAAAATCTGTCGGTACTAATATCCTTTTTTTCATCTTGATGAGCTTTATGGTTCTTCGTATAAAAATAAGCCCGAAACAGCCGTTTTACTATGATATTTATCAGTCTTGGGCAGGTACTATCAAAAATGGAATAAGCGAGAATTTTGCAATGTCTTTTACCGTTGCCTCCCTAAATAACCGCACAAAAACATTGTGCTTGTAATAGATCATTGCCAACAGATCTATATTTTCTTTTTGTATGTATGATGTAATTGCATTGTATGTGTCTGAAGTGCCCGGCAACCAATTGTTTTCTGGGTTCGTTTCTTCTAAGATTTCATGAAGTTGATGTGCGTTGGCACGTTGCTCGTCTGTCTTTTTTTCCTTTTTTTGAACGTACACCACCTTCACGGTTGCATTCGTTTTTCCTACTAGTTCTAACAAGGGTTCAAGTTCAACTTTTGAGTATGGTCTCTTAAATCCTGTGGCAAAGGCAATTTTCTCTACCGATTTGAATTCGAAACCCTGGGGAACGATCAATAAGGATGCTTTCTTTATTTTGCGTATCATCGCAAGGGTATTGCTTCCCACTAAAATATCTGCAGCTCCGGTACTGCCTTTGTTACCCATAACGACAAGGTCAGCCTGTTCTTTAACAATTAATTTATTTATTGCTCTTGCTAACGTGAGCGAGGTAGCTATAGTTTTATAACTGTGATTGGCATTTGGAACGTCCTTCGCTATGGCGTACTTCACTTCATCACATTTTTCTTCGTAAGTCGAATAGAATTCTGCAACAACAGCTTCGGTTTTTGCAATATCTACCCGGCTGGTCATATGGCTTACTTGGTTTTCAAAAGAGTGCACAATAATAAATGTACATTCTGTTTCAGCATACAACTGTGCTGCATATTGTAATGCGGCGTATGCATTCGCTGAAAAATCTGTGGGAACAAGAATTGTTTTCATAAAGGGAATGTTTTATTGTCTCTCTACGGAAGGGATCACCAAAAACGGGACATTGGTATGATACACCACCTGATTTATGACGGGTTTAAATAATAAGTTTTCTAAAAAATTGTGCTTGTTATGGATCATCACAATCAAATTGATTTTCGACTTCATTTGAAACTGTTCCACTGCACCCAATACGTCGGTTCCTTCTGCCTCATGAAAAAGGTGTGCATTACGGATAAAATAGTTGTCCAAAAACGTTTTAGCTTCCTGTTGTTTTTCAGTCAATGCAGTACCGTAATACACATTCAACATATTTAATTCAGATACGTGCTGTTCGCACAGTTCTCGGAGCATTGGTAGATACTTATTGTCTTTGTCGAAATTATAATCTGTAGGAAATAGAATTTCTTTCGGCTCCTCAAAACTGAAATTTTCAGGAACTGCCAATACGGGAACCTTTATCTTTTTAATGGCATACATGGTGTGTGTTCCCAAGAATATTTCTTTAGCGCCCGTCGCGCCTTGCGTACCCATGATTACAAGATCTATTCCTTTTTCTTCTATTATTAGTTCCATTTCTGAAATAAGCATATTAAAGCTTGTAGCATATTTCAAACTATGTTTGGGGTTTTTAAAACTTGCCTCAAGCTTTTCTTTAAGGGCATCCATCTTTTTATCTGCATTTTCTTTGGCTGCTTCTTGCAGTGTTATGGCAGAATAACTGTCCATCATACTTCCTGCGCTTATCATAGCTGGGGTATAGGTGTGCAACAAATAGAATGTGCATGTTTCCTGTTTATACAATTGAAGCGCATACGCTATGGCATTATATGCGTTTTCTGAAAAATCTGTGGGCAACAATATTCGTTTCATAGTATTCTTAATTTAAGTGAAGTTATTGTTATCTCGGTAGGTTTTGAAGGACCAAAAAGGGGATTTCTATTTCTAAACCTATTTTTTCGATGGCAGAGCGATACAGCAGGTTTTCTAAATAAGAATGTCTGTGGTTTACCATCACAAGCATATCTATAGCACTGTCTTTCAAAGTTTTGTTTACTGCTGCGGTGATGTCTTTTCCAGGTGTTTTTATATAAGAAATTTTCACGTCTTCAAAGTAGCACCCGGCAAGTGCTTTGTTATCTTGCTGTCTATGTGAAAGCTGCTCAGCTTCGGAAATATGCAGAAAATGAACTCTGGTTACAAATCGTTTTGCGATGGTATTTATAAGTTTTAGTTCCCTGCGATTAAATGGGAGCATATAATTGGTGGGGAATAGAATATTTTCTGGAGGATACCCGTGAAACCCAACGGGAACCGCTAGCACCGGACAACTAACATATTTAATTACTTGAAGTGTCTGGCTACCAAAAGTAATATCGTCTTTATTCGTTTTTCCTTTGGTGCCCATTACAATAATATCTGCATTGCTTGTATTGGCCAGATCATTTACCTCATCTACCAGACTACCAAATTTGGCCACATATTCATAGGTGTGTTTTGGGTTGGGCGATAGCTCCAACATTTGGGCGATAACTTTTTGTAATGCCCTTTCTATTGCCGCTTCACTTTTTTGCTTGTATTCTTCAAAGAATTCACGGTCCATTTCCATGGTGTTCTCATACACATCATCGGCAAAAGCATTCATAATGACAAACCTGCTTTTTTCATATTTGAAGAGTTCTACCGCATAGCGAATGGCATTATCTGCAGTTTCAGAAAAATCGGTAGGAATGATGACGGTTCTCATAGTAGTTGTTTTAGGTTTCCTATCCCAAAGCTACAGTGCGAAACATTCTTATAAAATGATATTTATCAGCCTAATAACAGATAGCACATCTATTTGGTAGATAGAAGAAAATTATTCGTGTAGCACTAAGAAAGGGATTTGGGTGTGGTAGCTAATTTTCTGGACCCGGGGTTTAAATAAAATTCGCTGGAAGAGATTGAGACTTTTCGCTATCATCACCACCATATCTATTTTAAAAGAGCTGACAAACGACTGCAGCGCGTCTTCCAGATTAGGGTCTTCTACTACGTGAAAGCTATGGGGTACCTCGGCCAAAGAATCATTTAGATAAATCCTGTTGGTATTTTGAAAAGCGTTTAAAGGTTGTTCATTTTGGGCTACTCTAAGAACCTTGACCACCGATTGGTGGACTTTTGCCATACCCTGCAACAGTTGCAGGACCTTGTTGGTATAAGGAATGTTGAAATCTGTAGGAAATCCGATATTTACGGGCGGTTTAAAAGTAGCTTCTTCTGGGATGACCAAGATGGCACATTTAACTTTTGTGATAACAGCCCCCGTGCTGCTACCTACGGTTATTTCTTTTATGCCTGAAGCACCTTTGGTGCCCATTGCTATTAAATCGATTTTATTCGTTTTTACATAGCTCCGTATACTCTCAATAAAACGCCCTCTTACAACAGTTGCGATGATGGCATGGTTATTAATGCGGTTTTTAGCATTTACCCTAGCTACTAGCGAATCCATTTCGTCCTGCAGTTCACTTTCAATTTCGCCCGATGCAAGGAAGCCTGCTGTGTGTAAATTTTCATCTCTAGGGAGAGTGTAAGCAGTATCGACGTGCAAGAAATGAAATGTGACACGTTCCTCACGAAAGAACTCAAAAGCATATTGGATAGCGTTCCAAGCATTAAGAGAAAAATCTGTAGGAATTAATATATGCCGCATTACTTTTGATTATCGTACAAAAGTATTAGGGTGCTAAGCAGTAAAGAATGACAATTATCAGTTACTCAAAATTATTACTCCATCATTTCAAGAGCCTTCAGGTTACGAATGGTAATATTTCTACCATCAATTTCGATGAGATTCTTCTTTTTGAATTCAGATAAGGTACGTATCAAACTTTCTGTGGCGATTCCGGCCACGCTAGCCAAGTCTGCACGTGAAATCTTGATGGCTTCCTCAGGTTTTTTGTTGAGAATCTTAGAAAACTGTATAATAGTCTGGGCTGTTTTTTTACGTACTGAGCTGTATGCCATTTGTAGCAGTTGTTCTTTTATTTCTGAAACAGTATCGCTCAACACATTCACAAGTGCCAAGGATACTTTTTGATTTTTGCCAAGAATATCTTTTAATGAACTTTTAGAGATGCCAGCCAATTCTGATTCTTCAACAGCAGTAGCTGTTTCCTCATAGGGTACATTATCTTCAAAAGAAGTAAATCCCACAAATTCATCTTCCTTATAAAGTGCCGTGATGAGTTCTTTACCACTTTCATCCAATTTATGACTTTTTACGACTCCTTTTAATATAAGGAAAATAGTATTGGAGCGACTCCGCTCTTCGTAAATAACCTCCCCTTTTTTGTAGGTGCTAATTACACCATTATCGTCAAAAAAATTTTTTAGTTCGTTTAAGTCCCGAAGATCATCTTCCTTTTCTGTGAAAGTTGGCGCTATGGCTTTCGCTAAAATTTCAGCTTTTGCCAATCTACTTTCAATGGCGCTTATTAATTCATCCTCTTCAAAAGGCTTGGTAAGGTAATCGTCTGCCCCGAGGTCCATCCCTTTTCGTATTTCTTTGTGCTCTGTTTTGGCAGATAAGAATATAAAGGGAATGTGTGCCGTTTTTTCATCTAAAGATAAGGCTTCCAGTACTCCATAACCATCTACTTCGGGCATCATTATATCGCAAACAATGAGGTTTGGCAGGTATTCCTTAGCCATATCGATACCAATCTTACCGTTAGGAGCCGTAAAAACATGGTAATTGGCAAGTTCTAACAGTTCTGCAGTGTTTTCTCGAAGGGCAGTATCGTCTTCTATTAAAAGTATGTTTTTCATCATTGGTCTTTATCAGTGATTGGAATGGTTACCACAAAAGTGGAGCCCTTATTTTCAATACTTGTAAATGTAATGCTGCCTCCCAAGTTTTCCAAATGCGTCTTTACAATATTGAGCCCAATACCGGTTCCTTGGTTCAGCAAAGCATTTTCGGCTCTAAAGTATCGGTTAAAAATGTGCTTTTGTTCTTCTTTTGGAATTCCAATCCCTTCATCTGAAATGGAAATCTTAAGGCTATCTTCGTTCTGTTCAATAATTATATTTACGGTGGTATTTTCTGAAGAATACTTAACCGCATTGTTAATCAAATTGGTTAAAACGAGTGCCAAGATTTTTTCATCAAAGTGTACCACAATAGTATCTATGCCTTCGGGATAGGCAATCGTTTGTCCTTCCTTCAACATCATATTGGCATCATAAATAACTTCGTTCACCACTTTACTCAACGGAAAACTCGCAAAATTGTAGTTTACACTTCCACTTTCAAGCCGTTCTATGGATAAAAAATCATTGATGATATTATTGAGGTATTTTACCTTACTGGTTATAGTGTTAAGGTGTTTCTCCCGTTTTTCCTGTTGGTCTTCTTTTGTATATTTTCCGGCCAACGTGGCAGAAGTTAAAATACCGCTCAATGGCGTTTTAAATTCATGAGAAACCAATGACAAAAATTTTGTTTTCAGTTCGCCCAATTCTTTTTCTTTTTTAAGAGCATCTTGCAACTGTCGGGTACGAATGGCAACTTCCTTTTCCAATTTATTCGTGTACTCAACTCGTTCGGTAATGTCTAAAATTATGGCTACCAGAGTATCTTTATTCTCTTTCACCGTTTTCTGCAAATGAACTTCAACAGGATATGTACTTGCGTCTTTACGTTGATGCGTGGTATAGAATATTAGCTTTTCTTTTTCACCAATTAATAAAGGTGTGATTTCATTCCGAAAAGCAGCTTCGTCAAAATCGGGTTTAATATCTACTGGGGTCATACTTCTCAATTCGTCCAGTGTATATCCTATGTTTTGTTGTGCCCCCTTATTCACATCCATGAATTTTAGTGTGGCTGCATCAAATATGAAAATTTCGTTGAGTGATTCGTTAAAAATCTCTGCCCAGTGCTTTAATTCCTGTTCAGCTTTTTTTCTAACGGTAATGTCAATTACCAAAGCCATTACATACTCTTGGTCATAGATGGAAAAGGGGTTCAATCCGGCCTCGACTGGGAAATGTGATCCGTCTTTTCGGCGTCCGTATAAATTGCGACCATGCCCCATAGAACGTTTCTCACTCTTATCCATAAATTCATCTACATGCGAATGGTGGCTACGATGGTATTTTTTGGGGATCAAAATATCAAGGTGCTGCCCTAGCAATTCGTCCTCGGCATATCCAAAAACTTCGTTTGCCGCCGAGTTGGTCGCCACAATGTGTTGCTCTTTGTTTACGATAACGATTCCCTCAGAAACGGCTTCTGATAAAATCTTAAAAACATTGCTCCCCTTTTTAAATACTTCCATAGGTATAAAGGTACATAAATATTGAACTGATAAATGTCATAGCACAGCTCATTTCACCATATTATTTTTACACTATTAAAAGATTAAAAGATGGAAAAAATTAGTGCTACCGAATTAGTATTCTATCAAAAATTAGGAGAACTTTTTTACGCCATTGCTGCCTCAGACAAGGTGGTGCGCGAAGCCGAGTATAAAACCCTCACACAAATCGTAGAAGAAAGGTGGAAGCAAATAGACGCCTACGAAGACCAATTTGGCAGTGATGCCGCGTACCAAATTTCAATCGTTTTTGAATGGTTTGATTATGAGCAAATGGATGCAGACGATTGTTTTACGAGTTTTTCCGATTATTACATGGAACATAAAAGTTTGTTCAGCGAACAACGCAAAAATCTTATACTGAACACGGCGCACAGTATTGCAGAAGCGTTTGCAGGCACCAATAAAAGTGAGTTAATCATGATCGCTAAACTTGAATTACTTTTTAACAAACACTAAACCCCTTTTTTATGAAATACTTAGTGCTATCACTATCGCTGCTATTGTTTTTATCTTGTAAAAACGATACATCGCGGCCCACAGACACCCCAAATACCGAGGTGAATACTTCAATAGAAAGTGATGATGCTTTTGAGCAAGTACTTCCGTTCGATTCTATCTACACCAACAATGATACGGAATTGAAAAAAACCAAATCGGTAGTCATAAAAAGACAAAATTTAATCGATAAAGAAGACGATAAAAAAGAATTAGAGGAATTGGTCATTCAAAAAACCTTTAAAAAAGATGAAGATTTATACCTAATAGACTTTACCTATCCGTACCTGAATGAAGAGTTAAAAGCTTCGTACCACAACTTTAATGAATATCTGGAAGAAACATATATGGATATTGCAGGGGTAGAAGCTAGTATTTTAGAAGACAAAGAATTGATATGTGACACCTTACGCATCAACCGATTTAAGGAAAAACGCTTTGTAGATTATAAAATCTACAACTTAAACGCGTCCCTTATAAGTGTGCTTTTCTACAAGGAAAACTATTATTCTGGCACTTTGCACCCTTCGTACACCTTCGATTGTTTAAACTTCGATTTGGAACGCTCGGTATTTATGGATTATGAAGATTTTTTTAATGAAGGAACCGAAGAGGAAATGACACAAATTTTAAACGAAGTACTTCGAGAAAAAATAAATAGTGGTGACATCTATTTTGATTGTTGGGAAATTACCTTCGATGATTTTTTTGAGTACAAAGACAATTTCGTAGTAGACGATGCTAAGGTAGAATACTACTTTGACGACTGTGTTATCTGCCCGTCTTACACAGGCACATTCTCTGTAGAGATTCCGCTAGAGCGATTATTGCCTGTACTTAGAAAATATAAATTTAACCCCTTTATGATGTAATATGAGATTCTATGCAATTTTGTATGTAGTGGCCTATCTATTATTTGTAGGTACACTTTTCATATTGCCACTATTCTCTTTTGAAGGTGCATCGATTTTAGAAACTACAATCGGAGCACTCGGAGCGCAGAAAGTACCTGGAAATTGGTTCGCAAACGCAACGGTCATCTTATTGAGTTTTGCAGTGGTACCGCTCGCCACAAAACAGTTAGGGAGTTATTGGAAACAGCTCGCAGTGCTCTATACCTTTTGTATCGTCTTTTTCTTTACGGGAATGTACCAATTGGCGGGTCTAGATGCACAGCAATATATTTTTAATTATACCGCTGACGCGCTGCATTCCTTATTTTCAGTTATTACTGGGTTTGCTTTTTGTCTTTTTTGCGTTTTCTTTATCTTTATTTTAAAAGAAAAAGCACATAGATGGCAAACAGTTATAGTTTTCTCATTGGCATTGATACTACCGTTGCTTATGTGGTACTTTCCGGCATATAAAGGCATTTTACAACGTGTTCTTTTTCTGGTAACTTTTGGTTGGTTATTTTATGCATTAACTTCATACCCGTTGAAGAGAAGCAACAGTAAAGCTTCACAAATTAGACGTTATAACGAGCTGAAAAAACACATTCAAAAAGATGAAAAGTAATTTTAATTCTATTATCAACTCTGAAATACCTGTATTGGTCGATTTTTTTGCTGAATGGTGCGGGCCGTGCAAAGCACTTGCGCCTATTCTTAAAGACGTCAAGGCAGAAATGGGTGATGCTGTAAAAATTGTAAAGATTGATGTTGATAAAAACCAGCCACTTGCAGCACAATATCAAGTGCGTGGTGTACCAACAATACTCTTGTTTAAAAATGGAAAGCAAGTATGGAGACAAAGCGGGGTGTTGCAAAAACAAGAAATCATAAATAGAATTCGCGCTAAGTGAAATGACAAATCTTCACAACTTTATAGAACACACCTTGCTTAAAGCCACAGCAACAACCGCTGACATCATTACACTTTGTGACGAAGCGAAACAATATGATTTCTTCGGTGTTTGTGTGAATAGCTGCTATGTATATTTAGCGGTTAATGAATTGAAAGATCATCGCACCAAAGTGATAGCCACCGTAGGGTTTCCTTTGGGAGCATCTTCTACAAAAACGAAGATTGCGGAAGCAAAACAAGCGGTAAAAGACGGAGCAGACGAAATTGATATGGTGATGAATCTTGGTTTTTTTAAATCTGGAATCACCAAATCAGTCACTGAAGAAATTCGAGCGATTAAAAAAGCTATTGGAAGGCGCGTTTTAAAAGTGATTATTGAAACCTGTTATTTGAATGCTGCTGAAATGAAACTCGCTTGCGAAATGGTACGTTTGGCTGGAGCAGATTTTGTAAAAACCTCAACCGGATTTGGCAATAACGGAGCGTTGCTAAAAGATGTACAATTATTAAAAAGCATCGCAAACGAAGATGTGGGAATCAAAGCTTCTGGCGGAATCAAAACAGCGAAACAGGCCATTGCATTTATAGATGCTGGCGCAACCAGAATAGGATCCTCGAATGGTGTCGCCATGGTGTATGAGCCAGAAAATCATAAAGAATGAGAGTACAGAACTATTTAATGATTAAAAACACTTAGAACAAAGCAATTTATGTCGTATTCCATTTGTGCCACAGCAACTCCTGAAAAAGAAGGCGAAATCATTTTCAATGAAACTTCCGCTTCGTTTGGTATCACAACCAGCAGTGACCAAGTACTCCCTAGTCCTGCAGATGTATTCTTGGGCGCACTCGCCGCTTGTATTCTTAAGAACGTACAGCGCTTCTCAGGAATGATGAAATTTGAATATCAAGAAGCCAACGTCACGGTTTCTGCAACCTATGCCCAAAAACCGTCCAGGTTAGAAAACATTACCTATGAGCTTGTGATTTTAAGTAGTGAAGAAAAGATTAATACGCCGTTGTTAAAACGGAATCTTTCAAAATTTGGGACTATTTACAACATGATAGCAAAAGCCACCGAAGTTTCTGGAACGGTAACCCATAACAGAATCTAAAAGTGTAGTCATTATTAGTATAATTACCTTTCGTATTTCAGCGTATTTTTTTAAAAATTTAATATCCGATATTATGATCAAGACCTTAGACGATAAAGAAAAATTGTTACTGCTCAGTTCTAATTATATTGGCAGTATGGGCTATATATTTCAAGACAAATGTTTTGTAGTACCCATCACCTATTTCTATAACCAAGAACAACATAACATTATCGGTTATTCAGCCAACGGACATAAAATTAATGCACTACGAAAGAATAATTCCGTATCCCTATCTGTGACCGATATCGACTCGGTAAACGACTGGAAATCGGTATTAGTCCATGGCAGGTATGAGGAACACGAAGGAACTATCGCTACCGCATTGCTACATCAATTTTCATTAGGGGTAAAGGATCTTATTCTACGGAAAGAGTTACGGGATCTAGATTTTATAAGTCAGTTTTCCAGCAAGATTCACATCGACGATATGCCCATAATTTTTACCATCAATATCGAAGAAATTACCGGAAGAATGCGGAAGTTTTAATAAAAAAAGGAACCCTTTCACAAGAATTCCTTTTTCCATCCTACTGAAATACCCACTACACCTTAAAGGTCATTATGGGTAAATCACTATGATTCACGATAGCTTCGCCAATATTTTCAGAAAAGAAATGAGCCAACCCCCTTCTTCCGTGGGTAGGTATTACCACCATATCTGCATCAACTTCATCACTAAAGCTATAGATACCATGTTCTAATCTATAGTCACAGTAATATGCGGTATTATCATACACATCTGTATTTTCTACACCGCTGTGCAACATAAACTTAAAGGCCCGTTCTTGCATTTCTTGATTGCTCAAGAATTTCTCTGGGGTATTGATAAAAACCACTTGAAACTCGGCACCAATTGATTCAAAGAAATCCCAAGCTTTTTTGAATGCCCCTGCAAAATCTAAATTGAAATCGCAAGCAAACACCACCTTGTCCATTTTAAAATCTTTGTTACGGTTTTTTACCACCAAAACAGGAATTTCTGAAGTGCGCACCACCTTTTCTGTATTAGATCCTACAAACACCTCTTTTAAGCCACTAGCGCCGTGTGATCCCATCACGATGAGATCTGCTTTAAAATCGTTGGCAACCGTATTTATTTCGTGAAACTCCTTATAATTTTGCACTGTAGTTTCAACAGTGATGCCTTTTAAATAATCTTTGTCCAAGAAATCGCTAAAACGCTTTTCAGCTAGTTTCATATAGTAGATAGCTTCCAACATTTCTCTAGACTCATCTTTAGTGAGAATTGCTTCCGAGAGTCCCATCATGTGCAAAACAACCAGTGAAGCATTGTTTTTTTTGGCTAATGTAGCAGCCACTTCAAGGGCGTATTCTGAGTGATCAGAAAAATCTATAGGTATCAGTATTTTTTTCATCTAAGAGGATATGTTTTGGTTCGTAAATTTTGCTTTTCGCTTTTTTAATTGCTTTTCGAGGTCTGAAATGGTTTCTTTTACAGCCATCTCATAATTTTTTTCGTTGGAAGCTGCAAAAATTTTAGGTCCCGGTAAGCTCAGTTCCATTTCGCAGATTTGTCCTTTTTCGGTAGGATCATTCTCTTGTTTAAAGAAAACATCGGCTCTAATTACCCATTCATATTTTTTTGCGAGTCGTTGTAACTTCTTAGAAGTATAATCAACCATGCTTTCGCTGGTTTTCATTTTTACAAATTGAATATCTATAGTCATAGCGTTTCGTTTCATTGTTTCTTCAAAAATAAAAAGCAACCCTACTTTAAACTATGATAAATATCAGTTACAACAATTGAGACTGAGCACTCATTGGTTAGTTTATCATACTTTCCATTTTTGAAAGTATTGCATCAGACACATCACTTGCATTTTCAAGAATCGATTCACCGGCCATGGCATCAATACCTTCAATTTTATTATTGCCAGCGCCAGAAGTAGCATACACAATCATTTTGTGTTTCCTTTCGCTATTATTTTCGATAAATTCCAACACCGCCGCTGGAGGTTTCCCATATTCCCAAGTATGCAAGATCACAATCACATTGTATTTAGAAGAATCCACCTGTGATAACTGCGATACGTCGATTGCTTTAATATAGACCGAATCCTTTTTATAAAAATTGAAAATATTGGTCACCACAGCATCTTTAAAATCACTTCCCTGTGTGGCCACGAGGACCTTAGTGGTTAGGTTCGGACTATGGATTGCTTTGCTTTGCGCCACCTCCATTTCATAGGTCATTTTATACCAAACGGCGAATGCTATTAAGAGGGCAGCAAGGATACCTAAGAATAAGACCCGATTTTTAAGTTTTGATTTCATTTTCAGTAAATTAAAAGTCTAAAGTTAGTTTCTGAAACAACTTTTTACTATGATATTTATCACCTCCAAAAAAGTCGCAATGGTTCTAGCGATGTAAGTTCAAAAAGTGGGAGATTTGATGACTTCAATTCCGTTTATGACCAAAATCATTGCTATAGCGTCCAATTTTTTTAATCTTTATATAAAATAGTTACAGATTTGTATTTGCTACTATTTCAGAAATAAACATTCAGAAAGTAAAGGATTGCATATGAAAACGGGGTTGGTTCTATCGGGTGGTGGCGCGAGAGGTGTTGCGCACATAGGGGTGCTAAAAGCGCTCGAAGAACGGCAAATAGAAATTACACATCTATCAGGCACCAGTGCTGGCGCCATTGTTGGTGCGCTTTATGCTGCGGGGCATTCTTGGGAAACCATACTCACCTTTTTTAAGAAGGTACCTATTTTTCATTACAAGCGCTATGCCTATAACAAGCCTGGTTTTATAGACACCATAAAGTTTTACAGTGATTTTTTTGGTTTTTTTGAAGAAGACAATTTTACCGCTCTACAACGGAAACTTTACATTCCTGCCACAAATCTTATTAAAGGAACCGAACGCGTATTTGACGAAGGACAACTCATTAAACCCGTACTCGCTTCAGCAGCATTTCCAGGTTTGTTTACGCCAGTTCTTATAGATGAAATTCCCTATGTTGATGGAGGAGTACTGAACAATTTCCCAGTAGAGCCCCTTAAAAATCAGTGTGACACACTCATCGGCGTATATGTAAATCCGTTGGAAAAAATAGATGCTTCCGAACTGAAACATTCGTACCAAGTAGCTAATCGGGCTTATCACATCAGTTTTGGCAGCCATTGTGTCGCGAAATTCAACGAATTAGATCTGTTGATAGCTCCCAAAAATATCAATCGGTATGGCATGTTCAACTTAAAGAATATTGATGCTATTTTTGAAATCGGCTACAATGCTGCCGTGGCCTCTTTAAAAGAATTTGTACTGCCCAAGCAACATTAGAGATTTGTAATTGCACACTTACTAATCATTGGTTAGCTGCTTTTTCTTGGCGTTTGGCCTGGCGTTCCAATTTTCTAAAATAACCGCGAAATAAAAAGTTATGTTTTAATGCTTCCATGTTCTCGTTCAACTTTTGGGAAGCTTCTTTTATTTGCTGCATGGTCGAGTCTATCGTCTTCGGAAGGGCTTCATCTTGGGTAAGATAATTAAAGGTGCTTTTTTTAGTATTTATTTCAGCAACCATTCCCTCTAGCTGCCCCATTGTTTCTGAAACCGTACGGCTAGACTTTTCTAGGTTCGATACCATACGTTGCATTTTGTTCCCGGTCACGGTATCGTTTAGCAGGACACCCGCAGCACTTTTTTCCATGTTTATTTTTGAAAGTTTCTCGTGCAAAGAATTTATGAGTGTATTGGCGCCTTGGGTCGTATTTTTTAAGTTTTCTAAGCTGGCATGAATGTTTTGCGTGAGTGTGGTATCTGCTATCAATGCACCCAATGTGCCCTTCCCTTCTAAAATTTTATTTGTTATTTTTAGTAAGTCGGCAGTAAGTAATGCTGCATTTTCATTGGTGACATTAAGGGTTGAGAGCATGTCGTCTGCACCAATTTTACTATAGGTTGGTATGGTATCTCCAGAAGTGATGGCGAATCGGTTTTCGTTACCTGGCAAAATGTTCACCACCATGCTCCCTACCAAGCCATCAGATCCAATGGTAGCAATCGCATCTTTTTTGATAAAGGCACCTGTTTTTTCTTCAACCATCATTTGTACTACAATGGTGGCCTCACCTACCATTTCAATAGCAGCCACGGTGCCTACATTAATACCCGAATAGCGCACGTTATTTCCCAACTGTAGGCCATTTACATTTTGAAATACTGCAAATACCTGCATATTCTTGCTAAAGATATGTTGTCTGTTTCCTATAAAGTAGAGCGCGGCCACTAAAATTAGGGTGCCCAAAACAACAAAGAATCCAACGCGGGTTTTGTGGGAAGCTGATTTTTTCATGATTTCTATGTTTTAAAAAAGGCCTTTACTTTTGGATCTTGCGACTGTGAAAGCTCCTCGAAGGTACCTTCGGCATAATTAATTCCGTCTACCAATAAAATCATACGGTTACTAATCACTCGTGCACAATCTACATCGTGGGTAATGATGAGTGACGATGTTTGGTAGGTCTGTTGTATGTGGCGCATTAACTGAATGATTTCTTTTGAAGTGATGGGGTCGAGGCCCGTAGTGGGCTCGTCGTACAAAATGATTTTCGGCTTTAAAATGAGTGCCCGTGCCAGGGCAACTCTGCGTTGCATTCCGCCAGATAATTCTGCCGGCATTAGGTCGATGGCATGTGCCAAGCCAACATTTTCAAGGGCTTCTACCACCAATGCTTCGGTAGTTTGGGATGTTTTTATTTTATCCCTATTTCTCCGTAACGGAAACTCTAAATTTTCACGCACCGTCATAGAATCGTACAGCGCACTTCCTTGGAAAAGAAATCCGATTTCAGTACGCAAGACATCCAACTCGTTTTGGCCTAGGGAAACGATGTCGAAATCTTTAATTTTAATCGTCCCGCTATCGGCTGCCATCAATCCGACGAGGCATTTAATCATTACCGATTTTCCCGAGCCTGACTTTCCCATGATCACGAGGTTTTCCCCTTCAAACAATTGTAGACTAAAGCCGTTCAACACATGGTTTTCGCCAAAGCTTTTGCGCAATTCCTTTATTTCTAATACAGGCTTTTTCATATCTCGAAGAAAATATCGGTTAGAAATACGGCAATAAAATCGATCACGAAGATGAGCATGGAGGTATACACGACGGCAGCATTTGAGGCCTCACCCACGCCAACGGTTCCTTTTGAACTGTGGTACCCCTTATAGCATCCTACCAGACCAATTGCGAAACCGAAAAAAAATGATTTGACGGTGGCCGGAATAATATCACTGAACTTCAGTGCATCGAATACTTTATTAAAATACAGCAGGTATGAAACTTCGCCTTTTAAATTTTCAACAATAGCAGAGCCAAAAAGCGCCACTGCATCACCCATAATAATGAGCAGCGGGAGCATTAAGGTAGTGGCTAAAATTCGGGTGACCACCAAATATTTGAAGGGGTTGGTTCCCGAAACTTCCATCGCATCAATTTGTTCTGTCACTTTCATACTGCCCAGCTCGGCACCAATACCTGAACCAATGCGTCCTGCACAAATAAGCGCAATGATTACGGGACCGATTTCGCGCACTATCGAAATACTGACCATAGAAGGCATCCAAGAGACGGCGCCAAATTCTAGTAAGGTAGGTCTGGATTGCAGCGTAAATACCAACCCAAGAATAAAACCTGTTACACCCACCAGGAGAAATGAACGGTTTCCCATTTGGTAACATTGGCGGAGCAGTTCTTTCCATTCAAAGGGCGTAGTAAAGACCTCTTTAAAGAACCGTATGGCAAAATAGGTCATATCGCCTATTTCTTCAAAAAAGCGTTTTGTCTTTACCGTGATGGTGTTTGTTTGATGCAATGAAGGCGTATTAAAAAACTAAATATAGTTGTCACGTTTCGAGCAAGAAATGATATCTATCAGTTGTCCCTTCTTTCCATTCCGGTTAGGCATTCTTACAGATTACTGATAATGCTAGCCAGACCTATTCCCAAGATTAGGAATAACACAATATTCCGAAACTGTTCTTGCGACATTTTGTTGAGAATTAGTTTCCCGATCCAGGTGCCTAAAATTCCGACCACGATCAGAATGGGAATAAGGTATAAGAGTTCTATTTTTATATAGCCATTAAAGTAGTAGACAACAGTCCGGCTCACATCTACCCCTAAATCGATGATCGCAGACGTAGCAATAAACTTGTCTTTATTCATCTTAAAGGCCGCCAAGGTGATACCGCGAATCGCACCTCCTGTACCTAGAACCCCTGCGCTTAGGCCAGAAAGCACGCCACCAGCAACAGCATTCTTAGTCGTTGGTTTTACCGCTAGTTTTTTAAAAATCAGAAACAACAGACTTAAAACAACGAGAAAGATTCCAAGGCTATATGTTAAGATAGTCGGATCTATATATTTACTTATAAATCCGCCAATAATCACAAAAAGTACCGCTGGCACCCCTAGGGTTAAGATGACTTTCTTATCGATTCCTTTTCTAAAAAATGCAATTTTGGTAAGATTACTAGAAACATGGTAGAGCGCAGTAATCCCTAACACCGATTGGAAGTCTAGAAAAAAGTTGGCTACCGGCACAAAAAACACCGACGATCCGAATCCGCCAACCGTACCAAAAATTTCAGCCAATAAGGAAAGAATGATAAATACGGGAAGATAGCGTGATAGCATGTTTGTTACATATTGAACAAACATAGCACAATGGATACATTAAGGTTATGACATTTATCACTCTAAGATTATCACGGCCCACTACGGTAGCTTTCGAACAAAAAAAAAAGGGTTTTTCCTATTGTTTTTGGTTGTGGAAAACAGTAAACCGTAATTCGATACATCCTACTGAAATTCACGGTTAAACAGTAGCAATTACTTGAACTAAAAATTACGTGTTTATGGGTATTTTGGGGAAAATGGTAAAAAGGTATATTTACAGAAACGCATACGTACTCAAAAATTTTAAAATTGAAATGTTCTTTATCCGATACATATATAGGGAAAAGGATATAAGTTGAAAGGATAAAATGAGTTAGCTACAATAGAAAAGAAGTTAGTAATCCATAGAAATTAAGAAGCACTTATGTCAACTTATGATAAAAATAAGTCAAGATTCTTTCAAAGAGTGGTTGACATTGGCGCTGACTACACCTCTTCAATCACTGAAAATAGATATTTGCGTGTAACGAATATTGCATCCGTTTTAGGAGTAATTTATAATGTAACTTGGATGCTAATTGCATTGTTTCTCACAGACGCGATAGTGATTTACGGGAGCAATACTTTCTTGGGATTAATGTTTCTAATGGCGTTAATATTCAACAGAAAAGGATGGCGAGTCTTGGCTTCCGTATGGCTTATTCTAGCATCATATATGTCTATTCTCTTGTTTCTTTATTTGTTGGGATATTCCTCAGGGATTGCAGTGGTTTGTTTCCTTATAATTATCCTACCATACATGACTTTCCCCCGAAAGGCAAGAAATATAGCCCATGTCTTTAGCATTCTAGCATGCTTGACTTTGATTGCTACTGTACTATTTCAATCAAATATAACATCTCATTTTGGAGGATTAGATCCCTACATATCACAAATAGTTAACATCAGCATCACTGGAATCATTTGCCTCATACTCATAGCAAGCATGTCTATTCTAATTGATAAATCAGAGGAATCTTTAATGGCTGAACAGAAAAAATCAGATGATCTTTTACAAAATATTCTACCAGCAAACGTAATTAGGGATTTGAAAGAAAGCGGTACGACAATTCCTAAAAGGCATAAGAATGTGACTATTCTATTTACTGATTTTGAAGGATTTACAGAGCTTGTAGCGTCTATATCAGCAATCACTTTGGTCAATGAACTCAATGACATTTTCGGTCGATTCGATGAAATAATGGAAGAAACGGGAGTTGAAAAGATTGAAACGATTGGTGATGCATATATGGCAGCATGTGGCCTTGAAAATGAAATAACAAATCATGCTGCTAACTGCATTAGAGCCGCACAAATGATGCAATCCTACCTTGAAGAGAGAAATAGAAGCCATGAAATAAAATGGAGAATGAGGGTTGGGATACATTCAGGAACTGTAGTAGCAGGTGTTGTAGGCAAAAAAAAGTTTGCATACGACCTTTTTGGAGACACGATAAATACTGCCAGCAGAATAGAATCTGCTGGTGAAGTAGGTAAAATCAATATATCATCACCCACCTATCAATTGGTTAAAAATGAATTTGAATGCTTTCCTCGTGGAAAGATCTATGCAAAGGGAAAAGGAAAATTGGAAATGTATTTTGTGAATTAAGGGGTAGCTGACAACAGCTATAGTTTATAACGGTAATTGGTTAAGAAGATTGAAAAGTCGGACAAAAACCTATTTTAGTCTCGGCGGATACAACCGAAAGCACGGCGCTACCTACCTAGCTAGCTATCACTCACACTCCTCCCCATACTTCTCCACCATATACCGGGTAGCTTGTTTTAATGTTTTACCATTGATTGGATGCAATCCATGATACGTAAAAAATGTGACCACATCGTCGGATTTATCATACCATAAAACAGGTTGGCCGTTTTTTTTGACCGCTGCATCTTTGCAAATTTCTACCCTTTTCATTTTTCTGAGTGTTTTGGTATCACATGCTAGTTCGAGACGCTTACCGCTACATGCGGTTTCCTCCCAATGATCTTCCATCCAAATCATACAACACGTTTCGTCTGTTACAAAGAAATTCCAAGACAACGAAACTCCCAAGGCCACAATTAAAAACCAAAGCAAATAAGTAGACACTTCGTTACCATTCCTTGTATTTTTCTGTACGAAGTCACGGTAACTTTCATAACCAATATATCTCGCCAATTGATCCTTCGAATTATTTGCAACATTAAAAGGAATATGATTATTATACTTTCGATAATACCCCCGGATGGCATCGGCTGTGATGGGCTGTTTTTCTGTTTTCTCTAATGTTTGGTGAATTTCGGAAGCTATAGCACTGCCACTACGCGCAGTTGCTTTTTTGCTTGCTTTCTCAAATACCTTCTTTAAAAAATTTCGTAACACACTCCCGTTTTTAAATTGATAGAAAATTACAATTCTTTTTTGGAAAGTTCTTGGAATATAAGTTTCCAAAAGTTTTCCAGCTACTTTCCAGGCCCATCTTCCGCAACTTTCTCATATTTGTCCTGTACTGCTGATCGCCCGAGCGTAATAGGGTTTACGATGAATTCAACAGTGCCTACTGGAGTCGCAATGTACTATGCGAAGACCATTTTGAGAAGTAATCTGATACATGGTACTTCTGCGCTCCACACTTCTCAACCGAAGAGCATGCTCTTCCCTTAACTGTATGGCTTACGGCCTAAACTCACAATCTGAGCAAAGACTCGGACGGCCATACGCATGTCAAATCTTTAAATACAAATACAATGAAAAAGTTGTCATATATCATGCTTTCATGTTTGCTAGGCGGACTCATTTTCTCCTGCACTCCCGAGAGCCAAATAACCACAGATGAAGTCGCGTGTTGCGGTGAAGATGGTCATTTACCCCCACCGCCTCCACCACCCCCACCACCACCAAATGGCGGGGACTAATAACTAATATTTAGTTATTACATTTGAGGAATGGAAAAATCAAACTTTTCATTCCTCTTTTTTTTGAAGGTAGTATTCATTCTGAGCAGTTTACTATCATCATCATATGGTTTCGCGCAACAAACAGTGGATAGCACCACCTATTTCTACAACAAGATTTTAAACCCTGATTCTGCAGACGATTTAGTCGTTAGTTACGTGTACTTTAAAAAATATAAAGAAGAGAAAAGTATAGACCAAGACACCCTAGGACTTGTTTTCACACACCAAATGTTAGCAATGGCGGAATATAAATTGGGCCAAATCTACGCTAGTGAACAATCAGCCATTGAGGCTCTTAAATTGAAAGAGAATGCTTCAAATGCATTACAGTTCCCCGACGGGACCGAAAGTCGCATCAATAATCATTTAGGCATGGTCTACAGAACTACTGGCCAACCTGAAAAAGCTATACAAATCTATTCTAAAGCCTTATCGAAAAACAAAAGCTTAAAGGATAGCCTTATACTCTTAAACAACTTAGCGAATGCCCATCGGGATAGCGGAAACTATGATGAGGCAGTTGACTTATTGACGTCAGTTGTTAGAAGAAATAAAAAATTGAACAATCCGGTTGAAACAGCCAGGGCGTTGGATAATTTGGGATATACACAAGCATTGGCTAATGACCCCAAAGGACTAGAAAACATGTTAGAAGCACTTGAACTTAGGAAAGAATTAGGCAATCCTGGCCAACTTTTTACAAGTTATAATCATCTTACCGAATACTACGTATCCATAGGCGACACCACCACTGCTAGAATGTATGCCGTTTTGGGAAAGAACCTCGCGAAAAAGGTGAGTACAAAATATCGTCAAGAGGCCCTTGAATCTTACTTTGCGTTAAGTGATGATCCCGAAATTGTGGAATACATTCGTAATAACGACAGTATCACAAAAGCGTCCCTTCAAAATGATATCAAATTCGCGAGTATCAAATATGACTTTTCAAAAGAACAAGAACGAACCCAGGTTGCGCAACTAGAACGTCAGAAAGAAAGTCAAAGGAAAAATCTCTTTAAGGTCATTGGGCTATTTATATTATTGCTGGGTATAGCGCTATATTTCATATTGAAGTATCGCCATCGAAAGGAGAAAGTTGAAGAAATCTATCGAACCGAATCCCGAATTTCTAAAAAAGTACATGATGAAGTAGCTAATGATCTTTATCAAATTATGACCAAAATACAGACCTCTACCCAATCAAATGATACAATACTCGATGATTTAGATTCGGTATACCACAAAACCCGGGATATTTCAAAAGATTATGGACTGATTGAAACGGAAGAAGAATTCGGCGAACTCTTAAACGACCTGCTCCTAAACTATCAAAACGACCAAGTAAATGTGATCTCCAAAAATCTACTTCGCACCGATTGGAATGGCTTGGCAACCGAAAAGAAGATTGCCCTCTACCGAGTGTTACAGGAGTTGATGACCAATATGCGCAAGCATAGCGAGGCTTCCTTGGTGGTGGTGTCAGCAGAAAAGCTGGGCAGTAAATATGTTGTTGAATATACCGATAACGGCACGGGTGGCCCCATAAAAATAGGCAACGGCCTCCAGAATGCGGAAAACCGTATTCAGTCAGTAAACGGAACAATTATATTTGAAACAGAAGGTAAAAACGGTTTAAAAGTAAAAATCAAATTATAATATGTTTTCAAAGGTATTGGTCTCAGACGATTTGGATAGCATCAATTCTGGGGTGGCAAACACCCTTTCATCATTGGGTGTACAAGTAGTAGATAAAGTGCAATACTGTGATGATGCCTATCTAAAAATTAAAAGTGCGGCCTTAAAAAAATACCCCTTCGAACTCTTGATCACTGATCTCTCCTATGTACCCGACCATCGAGAACAGAATTTTAATTCGGGGGAAGAGCTTATTGCCATCATCAAGAAAGAACATCCGGAGGTAAAAATCATTGTGTATTCTGTGGAAGACCGCAAACAGCGGGTGGCCAACATCATGAACGAACTCAAGGCAGATGCTTATGTGTGCAAAGGCAGAATCGGGTTAAAAGAATTGGAGCAGGCAATTACGAGCGTTTATAACGGCCAAACCTATCTTTCTACCCAACTTCAACACCTACTGCATAAAAGTTCGCATTCAGAAATAGACGATTTTGACATTGAGTTGGTCCGACTCTTATCGCTTGGCCATTCCCAGGAAGAAATCAGTACTATTTTTAAGAACCAAGATGTGAGTCCGAGTAGTTTAAGCTCCATCGAAAAGCGGCTGAATCGTTTAAAAATTCAGTTCAAGGCAAACAATGCCATTCATTTGGTGAGCATTGTGAAGGATTTGGGCTTAATTTAGATCTTGGTAGTTTGTAAAAATGCAACATCAAAAATTACAGTATGAAAATTACGTATATTATTACAATCATCCTTTTAGTTTTGATGCAATTTAATTGCTCTAATGGTCCTGAAATCAAAACAGAAACTAAAAAACTGATTACAAATAGAAGTATCTATTTAAATGGAGGTCTAAACGCTAATTTTGGAGGAAAGTCAAGAACGGTATTGAAAATAGATTTGCCGCCAAACACGGTTGAATGGTATTATAGTTTTTCAACCACGAAAGGTGAGAGCGGAACACAAAATTTGAACTTAGCAATTCAGTTAGCCGCCTTTATGGCTGACTCAAGTGGTTTAACGTCAGGTATTCTATCTTCCATAAAAGTACCGGAGGGCGTTGCATCTGCAGACATTTATTTGTTAGACAAAAGTAATATGGCTAAGTTCATCGCAAAGGAGGACTTAGATTTAGATGGTGAGCAAATTTCATATGCTATGGAAGGCACTGTGGAAAGTACTAAACAAGCTGTTGTAAGAATAAATGATATTACTTCGGGAACTGTTTATTTAGGCTTAAAAAATCCGAGCACCATGAATAGTGTCACAGTAAATATAGAAGTAGTAGCAATAACGGAATCAACAATCGAGCCCATATTGGTTAAAACACCATAAACAGGTGAATTTGTATAATTTGCTGCTTTATTTAGCGTAAGTACCACACCTACGGGTTTCCGTAAAGTAATTTCATTCATTATTCATATCATTGGGTGTTTGATAGCCAAAAGGCTTTCACATTGGGGAGCATAGAAAAGACACTGTAAAAGGTGTCTTTTTTTGTGCGTTACGGATTACCGTAAGGGAAATGTGGTTTTGAATTGTAGGTTTGGACAAACTAACAACCAACTCCCGATGAAAATTACTACGCTTACTTTACTTCTACTCCTTTTAATTGTTCCTAAATCGAATGCCCAAGACGACGGTCTTCTCGGAGCTGTAGCAGGTGTTGCTGCTATAGGCGCCGTCATTGTAGCAGTAGACCAAATGAAGGAACAAGCTGAGCTGAATGCCACCGAATGGTTACTCAACAACCATCCTGAAATGAATAGTTTTTCTCTCAAAACGCTTTCATTCGATGGAAAAAAGGCGAAAGATATGTCATCGGTTTCGGTAATTACTTATAAAATCCAAGAGTTTGAACTGCAGGATAAACCAGAATTGGATGGTAAAAAATATGTTTTATTTGGTTTCACAAGTTACGGCTGGGCCAATGAAATGGGTGTTGATTTAAACCGAATTATCTGGCATATGATTGATAAAGAAGAGTGGATAAATATGATGGTAGCATATGTAAAAACAGCTTCTCAGGAACAAAATGAAGAAAAAATTAGAGATTTATTAAAAAGCGGCAAAATTGTAAATAAAGGCGTGCGTGAAGGATTTGATCTTACTATACCATTTTATCGGATGAATGGTGACATGTATTCCGTACAGGACTATAATGAGATGATGAAGTTAATCTATAATGAACGGTCATTAGGCATCTACCTAAAAGCAACTGAAAATCTGGTACAAATTGGAAGAGGCGACATAATTGATATTCATGAGTTTTTTACGGAAAACGATTAGTTGTCAAAAGAAAACTTTAGCACTTATTTTAATACGAAACTAATTTTAAAAAAACATATCATGGCAAAATCAAGCGGACTTAAAAACGCGCCTAGCACCACAGGTCGTCCATCAGGAAAAGGCAGGAATAACAACCCTTCGAAAATTTCTGGTGGCAATACTTCAACAAATAAAGGTACTAGCAAAAAATAATTAGTTGGCTTTCAAGCTTCAAGTTCAAATATAAAATCGATTGATCTATGAAATCATCCTCACAAACTCCAAACTATAAAGAAAAATTCCTTGAACGTTATAAAGACAAAGATTAAAATGAGCTTTTAATAGAGCTTATTTGGGTTCTTCGAAAAAATTTCGATAAAAATGAAAAGATTCGTGAGAATACGTCGAAATTAGTTTGGTGGTTGATTGCTATTCCAATAATTATTGGACTCGTAATTGGGTTTATTTCACTAGCAGGTATTGCTTCCTTGTAGACTCAAAAAATTAAACTAATTCAACTTTTATAAAACCTATAAGTTTCCTAGTAAAGTATGAATATTGATTAACAAGTTGAAATAAATCAAATAATGAAAAAAGCACTTCTTTTATTCCTATTCCTAAATGCGTCCGTATCGCTTATAACTGCCCATGCTCAATCTATGAGCTGCCAAGAAGTTTTTGAAATTGTCACTGAGAATTACGATTCTAAAAACCAAGTTTCTTGCTATGGTTCTAGTATGTTAACCAAGGCTATTTATTACAAATTAGATGGGATGGGATTTGTAGTCGCATACCTAAAATCAAATGAATTCGATTTTAGAGGTAAGCCCTATATTTTTTGTGGGATTTCTGATGCGCGTTGGCGGTCATTTAAATCGGCAGGAATGTATGGTTATTGGGGGGAATCGTTTCATGAGTATATTAGGGATTACACGTGTGATTGTGAGTAAGCACTCCCACGAAATGAAATCGACTAAGACATACGAAACAAGCACTGTAAACTAAGTGAATTCACGTATACCAGAAAAAGAATGAATCTGTTATATTTGAAAGCATATCAAACCCCAGTACATGAACAAAACCTCCCACAACAAACTAGTTTCTTTTATTTGGTCTATAGCAGACGATTGCCTTCGCGATGTATACGTTCGTGGAAAATACCGCGATGTGATTTTACCCATGATCGTATTGCGACGATTAGATGCACTTCTCGAACCTACCAAAGACGCGGTGCTTGAAGAGGTTGTCTTTCAAAAAGATGAACTTAATTTTACAGAATTAGATGCCAAAGGCCTAACGGATGCCTCTGGTTATGTGTTTTATAATACTAGTAAATGGACACTCCAGCAATTAAAAGATACAGCAACCAATAGTGCACAATTATTACAGGCCAATTTTGAAGATTACCTAAATGGTTTTAGTCCCAATGTCAAGGAGATTATTCAGAAGTTTAAATTACGCTCCCAAGTGGCGCACATGGCAAACAAAGATGTGCTGCTTGACGTTTTGGAGAAATTTACTTCCCCTTACATCAACCTTACTCCTTTTGAAAAGGAAGATCCAGAGGGTAGAAAATTGCCGGCGCTATCCAACTTGGGGATGGGCTATGTGTTTGAAGAATTGATTCGGAAATTTAACGAAGAAAACAATGAGGAAGCCGGAGAGCACTTTACACCGCGTGAGGTGATTGATTTAATGACACACATCATTTTCGACCCCATAAAAGACAACCTACCTCCTGTTATGACCATTTATGACCCTGCTTGTGGTAGTGGTGGAATGCTAACGGAAAGTCAGAATTTTATTAAAGATGAGGAAGGGAGTATACGCGCCCTGGGCGATGTGTATTTATTTGGTAAGGAAATCAATGATGAAACTTATGCCATCTGTAAATCTGACATGATGATTAAAGGGAACGATCCCGCCAATATACGTGTGGGCTCTACTCTTTCTACCGATGAATTTGCTGGGAAAAGTTTTGATTTTATGCTTTCTAATCCGCCCTACGGAAAATCTTGGAGCAGTGAGCAGAAATATATCAAGGATGGCAAAGATGTGATTGATGAACGATTTAAGATTCAATTATCAAACTATTGGGGTGTATCGGAAGATGTAGATGCCGTTCCGCGTTCTAGTGACGGACAATTATTATTTTTAATGGAAATGGTTTCCAAAATGAAACCGCTTTCCCAAAGTGCTTCAGGATCTCGCATTGCCTCCGTTCATAACGGTAGCAGCCTTTTTACCGGGGATGCGGGCGGAGGCGAAAGCAACATTCGTCGTTATATTATTGAAAACGATTGGTTGGAAGCTATCGTTCAGCTACCCAATAACCTGTTTTATAACACCGGTATCACGACCTATATCTGGATATTGACCAACAACAAACCAGCGCACCGAAAGGGAAAGGTTCAGCTTATTGATGCAGGTAAATTATTTAGAAAACTCCGTAAAAACCTTGGAAACAAAAACTGTGAGCTTGCGCCACATCATATAGACGAAATTGTGGCCTGCTATACGGCATTATCTTCCAAAGAAAGTGAAGATGAAAACTCTCTCGCAGCACAAGTTTTTGACAATTCCGATTTTGGATATTACAAAGTAACCGTTGAACGCCCCCAACGCCTTAAAGCCCAATTCACCACCGAACGCATCGAAAACTTACGCTACCATAAATATTTGGAAGAACCGATGCAGTATGTATATCAGACTTATGGGGATGCTATATATAGCAATCTTAAAGAATACAAGCAAGAAATCCTGGATTGGTGCGAAAAACAAGAGTTGAATCTTTCTTCTGCCAATAAAAAGAAATTGACACAAGAAGCGACGTGGAAAAAACACCTAAAGCAGGTGGAACTCGCAAAAAAATTACAACCCCATTTTGCCAATGAAGTCTTTACCGACTTTAATGCGTTTACCAAAGAAGTGAACCGAATTATTAAGAGTGAAAAGTTGGACGCCTCGGCCAGCGAAAAGAAAGCAGTGTTGCAAGCCGTGAGTTGGTATGATGCGGAAGCCGAAAAGGTGATAAAGAAAAAAGAAAAAATTAGTGGGGAAAAATTAACAAAATTATTGGCGCATTTAGGGTGTACCAAAGACCAATTGACCGATTTTGGATATTACCCCACCGCCAAGGCCGATGAGTATATTGTATACGAAACTGAAAGCGACCTACGTGATACTGAAAATGTACCGTTAAAGGAAAACATTCATGCGTACTTCGTGCGCGAAGTACAACCTCATGTATCAGAAGCTTGGATTAATCTAGATGCCATTAAAATTGGCTATGAGATTAGCTTTAACAAATACTTTTATAAGCACACTCCGTTACGCAGTATTGAGGAAGTCACAAATGATATTTTGGCGTTGGAACATAAAAGTGATGGTTTAATTTCAGAGATTTTAAACTTAGCGTAATGATAGCATCCGAAACAAAAGAGCAGTGTTACGAGAATTATAAAGATTCTGGAATAAGTTGGTTAGAAGAAATTCCCCATCATTGGGAATTAAAAAGATTCAAGCATATTTTTAAAGAGAAGAAAATAACACACAATGTAGAACTGAATTGTGGTTCGATCAGTTTCGGAAAAGTGGTTTATAAGGATGATGAAAAAATACCAGTTTCAACGAAAAAGTCTTATCAAGTATTAAATAACGGAGAATTTCTTATAAATCCATTAAACTTGAATTATGACCTTAAAAGTTTAAGAATTGCATTGTCTGATAAAGACGTTGTGGTAAGTTCAGGCTATATTATTGTTCAAAACATTTCTGAAATATCAAAAGATTATTATAAATGGCTATTACATATTTTTGATGTTGCCTATATGAAAACTTTAGGTTCTGGTGTTAGGCAAACTTTAAGTTTTACCCATATTGCTAATTCAGAATTGGTGTTTCCACCTCTCCAAGAACAAACCGCTATCGCCCAATTTTTAGACGATAAAACCACCAAAATAGATGAAGCCATTGCTATAAAAGAGCAACAAATCAATTTGCTTAAAGAACGCGAACAAATACTCATACACAAAGCAGTAACACGTGGTTTAGATGATAGTGTACTCTTGAAAGATTCTGGTGTGGAGTGGATTGGTGCCATTCCTGAGGGTTGGACTTTAAGCAAAAACGGATATATTTCTAGAATCATAAGAGGTGCTTCGCCAAGACCTGCTGGACATCCAATGTATTTTGATGGGACAGATGTTCCTTGGTTAGCCGTTGGAGATATTACCAAGAATGAAAATATTTACCTAAATGAAGCTGTAAATTTCTTAACTAATGCAGGTAAAAAGCAAAGTAGATATATTTTAAAAGGAACATTTGTGTTATCGAATAGTGGTGCTACACTAGGAGTGCCTAAAATTTTAAATATTTCAGGATGTATAAATGATGGTATTTTGGCTTTTTTAGATTTAAAGGAAGAATTAATTGACAAAATATTTCTTTACTATTATTTTGCTTCGCAGACTAAAAGGTTGAGAGATGAGATGAATCAAGGAGCAACTCAACCCAATTTGAATACTGATTTAGTAAAACAATTACCAATTGCTCTTCCACCACTTTTAGAACAAAAAGAAATTTCTGCATATATAGAAACCGCTTCCCAAAAAATAGAAACCGCAATTGGTTTAAAAGAGCAAGAGATTGAGAAGTTAAAGGAGTATAAAAGTAGTTTGATTAATAGTGTGGTTACGGGGAAGGTAAGGGTGTGTTAGTATATTGAGGTTATGAATGGATTTAATTACATAAAAGCTAAACAACAAAACTGGGAAAAAAGACACGGTCTCGAGCTTTTAGGTGGCACAAAACCAAATAGAGGAGAAAAGAATTATGTAGTCAATTTAACTTCTAATATTTATAACCAAAAACTATCAAATATAACACTACAGGATTTTAAGAAAGGTGATGGTAATGAAACAAAAGATACTACCTCAAGATTGGCTAAAATGAAAGCACTGCATTCATCTTCTGCGTTACCCGTTAATGTATTTCAATATTGGCAGGAAAAAGATGTAAGCCCTTTATTATCTGCCTGTAAGTTAATTAACAGAAGGCCCTTTAATTCAGATACTTTGCTGAATGCTGTACGATTTGAACAGAAGTTTGAGATATGCGACAATAGGAAAGATTTTCCAAAGAAACCTAACTTAGATGTAGTTATAGAATACAATAATCAAGTATATGCCATAGAATCTAAATTTACAGAACCATATAAAGGCAAACCAAAAGGATTACGTGAAGTTTATACATCAACACAATTAGATAAACTTTGGAAGGGACTTACTCATTTACAAGTATTAGCCAATTCTATTTCACCTAACAATAATGAATTTAGGTATCTAGATGGGGCACAATTAATAAAGCACATATTAGGTTTGAAAAATATACATGGTAAAAGTGGTTTTACACTACTATATCTATGGTATGGTGTGATTGGTAAAGATGGTGGTGCACATAGAAAAGAAATTGAAAAGTTTTCAGAGATAGCCAAAAAGGATAATATTAAATTCAGACATATTACGTATCAAGAGGTAATCGTTAAATTATCAAAAGAGTATTATGATGAAAATAAAAATTATCTAGATTACTTATCTGACAGGTATTTATAGTAGTTCTATAATCTTTAAAAATGGAAGGTAAAAGCCAGTTTACTAAAGTAGAAGTAATACAAATTGAAAATCTCAATGAATATATGAGGATTTTGATGAATAGTGTGGTGACTGGGAAGGTAAGAGTATTTTAAAGACACGATATTATGGTAATAAGAATTAAAGAAAATAGTACGGTTATTAATTCAAAAGCCATTCAAATAGGGCTAATACCTGAAAGAGAAGGAAGCAAATTAAAATATAAAATCCCTGAAATAGGCGAAATTGTAATTAGTCCAAATGATATTAAGGCTATGTTGCAATATTTACCAAATTTAGCTGAGGAATTAAAAAAAAGGTAATATGGCAAACGAAATTAAATTAGAAGTATATACACTCAAAATAAGAGAAAGTGGTAATAAGAAAAGTTTTCTACCTCTGGAGAAGTTTTTTGGAGGATCAGATTTTTTGAAAATTTTCCAAGATTATATTAAATCTTTTGATCACCAGCTTGAACTCAACGAAAATCAACAGCGATCTTTAAAACTAGACTCAGAAAATTTGATAGTTGACACAGGTAAGAGAATGATTAGTGGTATTATAGAAAGTGGTGATTATGGCTATGAAAGTACCCTGGTAAACATTAAAACAGGAAAAAAGAAATATGATAGAAAGGTGGACGATACAGAAATAAAGCCTTTTTACTTCCTGATTTACTTACCAAAAAATACTGCCATAGGCTATGTGATATTGCAACGATTAGGTGTATATGGAATACATAGTGTCTTTAAAAACCATATCACCAAATTTTTTAAACTTCGATTTGCAAATTTACAATTAGAACTTTCTCAATTTATATCAAAAGAATTGGCTACTACTTTTATTGAAAAAGGAAATATAAGAGAATTGATATTATTAAGATATAATTTACCTTCTGATATTGCAGAAAAGATTGGAATGAAAGGGCAAAGCCACGATATCAAATCCATTGAATTACATATCAAAGCCAGAAAAAAAACAAGATTGAACATAAATGCAGGACTCAAGAAATTTGTAAAAGATGCGAACAGCGACTTTTTTGAAGTAAAAGAATTAGAAGACATTGGTTTTGATGGAACTCATAAGATAAAAGTAAGATCAAAATATAATGGAACTACAAGAACTATTGATTTGTCTGATACTGGACAAATAAGACCATATTATGATGTTGATAGTAAAATAAAAAAAGCTGCCAGTGGTCATCCATTATTTGATAGTATAGATGAAGTCGCTAAGGAATTGGTTTTAGAACTTATAAATTAAGACTATGAAAATCTTTAATAAAATTAACATATCTAAAATTGTAAAAAACCATCTTGCTACCTTAGTAAACGACAACTCTAAAAAAGCTGATTTTGGTGATTGGCTTACATTTTTGATAATCCCTGTAATCTTTGCATCATTATTAGTTTGGTTTAATATTCTTCTAACAGATAGAGCAAATAATATAGTAATAACTACACTATCAATTTTAGTAGGCTTACTATTTAATGTTATTGTAATAATTTTTGATATCATTAAACGAGATAATAGTCAAAAACTTAAAAATAAGCTATTGACACAATTATTGACGAATATCTCCTACACCATTTTCATTTCCCTAATAATAATTGGTTTTACCGTATTAACCTTTTTTAATAATGTTTATATCATTTTAGTATCAAATTGGTTGGTATTCTTTTTTCTGCTTCATTTTTTCCTTACAGTATTGATGGTATTGAAAAGAATTTATATCCTTTTTTTGAATGAAATGCAAGAATTAGAAGAATAAGTATGACACAAGTTTTATTTAACCATATTAACTCTAACCATTTAGATACCATTCTTCAACAATTTAGAAAAGCAGATGAAGTTTGGATAGCTACCGCATTTTTAAAAATGTCTGGTTTAAACTTGTTATTAGCTCCTATAAAAAAACATATTAAGAATAATAAACCTATTACCATAATAGCAGGTCAAAACTTCGGCTTAACAGAACCAGAAGCACTGAAAATTCTATTAAAATTATTCAGTGGCAGAGTAAATGCTAATTTGTTCCTGGATAAAGCAGAAGATAAAACAAAGGTGTTTCATCCAAAACTCTTTCTTTTTAAGTCTAAGGATAAAGCAACTATTATTTCAGGTTCAGCAAATATTACTAAAGGTGGTCTAACAACTAATCAGGAAGTATCACTTTGTATAGAGACTAAAGCCAATAACACAGAATGGAAAAATTCAGCAGCAATTTTTAATCATATTATCCACGAAGAGCATGCTAATTTGGTCAACTTAATGCTCATAAAACGATATGAACAATTTTACAAGGACCAGAAAAGAAGTAGAAAATATCAAAAAGCAATACCAGAAAAACAAGAATGTGAATACAGTTTTGACTACACGAAGCTGGAACAACACTTAAGGAATTTCAGAACAGAACAAGGAAAGCACATTTTTAAAGAAAGAGAAAAAAAATATAGGAAAGCCAAAAAACTATTAAAAGAGATAGCGGAAAGTCCAAGGTTGAATCAAAACAGGTTTGAAGACATTATAGATGCGCTGGTAGGTGCTGCCGGGTTACAATCTTTGTGGCAAAGTGGAAGTCTATATAGAAACAGAAGGTTTGTTTATGAATGCAAAAATGAGTTTAAAGACTTAGTGGCGTTTATAAATGATCATCAAAATAAGTCTTCCAGTGTAGTTTTTGAAGGTGCTAAGGAATTAGTAAAAGAAGTTAAAGGAGCCAACATCAACTATGTCACCGAAATAATGATGACCTACCAACCCAACCGTTTTGCAAACCTTAACACAAACCCCATAACTGTATTAGATGAAGAAGCAGGGGTTTATTTTAAATCGCATAGTAGTTCTTTTGATGGTAATAACTATTCTGAGTATTGTTTATTAACAAAAGAAATAGCTCAAAAATTAAACTTAAAGAACATGCTTGAAGTAGATAGTTTCTTTAATGAAATATATTGGTTGTTGAAACAAGAAAGTAAAGAATAAAATTTATGGAACAGTATGTAGAATTAAATCGACAAGAAATCTTACAGGATGCGGAAAGAGAATCTGAACTATCAGACTTAAAACAGCACGCAGACAAAATGATTAGAGGCTTTGAAAATTTTAACGATTTTTCTTCTAATCGTGCAATTTGGGAATTAGTCCAAAATGCTTGTGATTTAACTACTGAATGCAAGGTAATTATAGATTATAGAAATACTGGCTTTTCATTTAGTCATAATGGGAAACCTTTTACAACAAATGCGCTAAATTCATTAATTAAGCAAGTAAGCGGTAAATATGGAGAAGATGCAGATATACCAGAAGTTGGCAAATATGGTACGGGCTTTTTAACCACTCACACATTCGGCAGAAAATTTGTTATTAATTCTGTAATGGAAGCTAAAGGTGCTTATTTCAAGTTAGAAGATTTTGAAATCGATAGAAGCCCAAAAGAATGGAAAGATTTAAGTGAGAATATAAGAGTTCAAAAAAAGAAAGTTTACAAAATTATTAAAGAAGGAACAGTAGTGCCAAAGCCTGCTGAATTTAAAACTACGTTTACATACATTCCTAGCACACTTCAAGAAAATCAATACATAAAAGAGTCTAGTCACGATTTAAAAGACTATGTGCCTTTAGTGTTGACTATAAACAGTAGACTAAAGGAGGTAGAAATTATTAATAGAGAAGGTGTAAAAACAACCTTTGTATGTCAAAGCAAAGTTCCAATTGAAAATGACGCAAATATTAATTTGTTTAAAACGATTATTCATAAAAATGAGACAGAGCTTTATTTATATTCATTAGTGGATAAAGCAAATGAGATTGAAGTTATACTCCCAATCAATAAAGACTTAGAGTTGTTTGAATTTCCAGAACGCGTAGCTCGCCTCTTTTTATATTATCCATTGGTTGGTTCAGAAGATTTTGGATTAAACTTTATCATTAACTGCAATCAGTTCTTGCCAAACGAACCAAGAAGTGGAATTCATCTGAATAGTAATAAAGACCAAGTTAGAGAGCAAGAAGAGGCAAATAGAAATATCTTAAAAATAGCCTCATCGTTAGTCTTTAGATTTCTTAAAAGCAATGTTTTAAAAGTTGAAAATCCATTGTTTTATGCAAATGTAAATTTTAAAAGAAACTCTGAAAATGCTTTACTTAATGAGTACTTCGAAGGATTACAAGAAATTTGGAATGAAGAATTAAAAAACTTACCAATAGTTGAAACAAATGATGGTTTTAAAGAAGTAAATGAAGTTTCGTTTTTAGATGAAGAGCTGTTTCTAGATCCAGATGTGTTTGATGACATATATCAATTAGCGTCTATTTTTTATACAAATATTCCTAAAAAAGACAAATGTGAACATTGGTCTAATTATGCAAAGGAATGGGATGATAATGGGGTGAATTTTATTTCTCACGAAGATTTAGTCAAGGCTATTTCTAATGAAGATTTATCGAAGTTTGATCGGCCTAATCTTATAAATTATTATCAAAGTTTAATTTCACAAGATAAGTCCTCATTCTTTGCGGAATATGAGCTATTGCCAAATTTGAAAGGAAAGTTTTGTCATCTAAACATACTACTATCACCATCCGCTATAACAACTAAATTAATTGAACTTGGTAATATTCTAGTTCCAGAATCAATAGATAAACTAATCCAAAGCGATTTTCAATTTAATTTTAATTTAGAGCAATTTAATAGAAAGGATTTTTCAATAAGTATAAAAAATAGGTTAGATGAACTAGAAGCAGATAAAAAAGTATGCCTGCCAGAATCTATAGATATTGAAATTTATCACCCTTTAAAATTTGAAGATGAAGATAAAATGGGTTTTGAGTTTTTTGAGGCATTAATCAACTATTGTAAATTAAGTAACAACATTGATTCTCAAAGCAAACCTTCTCAATTGCTTCGCTTAATAAGTGAATACTATGATTTAGAACAAGCATTAATTCATTTACCTCATGTTTCTAAGACTGATGAAAATTTGGATGTTAGAACATCTAGAAAAATATTAGTAAAAGTATTTTTTAATCTATTGTCTCAGCACAATGAAGAATGGGTAAAGGAGAATATTAAGCTATTAATGGATATTGCTAATTGTTATGAAGACAGTTTAAAAGAAGTGTATTCAGATTCAAGTATTTATCCCAATCAAATTTGTCAATTAAAAGAAGCTAAGGAACTTAAAAGAGATATAAATGTTTTAGATGAAATAAAAGATTTATACAATAAAGTTAATGCAAATTTTGAAATTAGGAGTAAACTAGTATATGAGGGTTTTAATGAATTTATTGACGAAGGAGATTTTATTAATAATAAATATTTAACAACACAAATAGAAGATATTTTTTTTGAAACAGACATTCTAGATATTAATGAACATCCCTTTAAAGATGAAATTCTTGGTATTATCGCTAAACTTAATACAAAAACCTATAAAGAGCTTTTTCACCGCTTAGATGATAAAAAGGCTAAATTAATGCTTGATGTCGTTACTAATGAAAGAACCAAAGATGATATTTTTTCGATTGTAACATTAAAAGAAGATAAACTTAAACAATTAGGTGAGCTTGTTAAAAACGAAAACTTTTATGAAATTTTAAATAGAGCCGAAGTGTTAGCTCAACAAGAAAAAAATAGAAAAGCAGATTTTCAACATAAGTATAAGATAGGAACAAATATAGAAAGATTAATTAGAGAAAAACTCTCTAGTGAAATACAAGATAGAGTGACATTCAATAACGATGAAACCATTGAAACTACAGATATTCAAGGGGGTCAAGATATTGTTATTTTTATAGATAATGAACCATTTTATTTTATTGAAGTGAAATCTAGATGGAATTCAGATAATTCAGTTTCTATGAGCAAACTACAATTACAGCGTGCAGTTGAAGAAAATTATAGATATTCATTGTGTTCAGTGGACATAACCAGATATACAGGTGCTAACGACAAATACAAATTAACTATCAATGAAATTATTCCCTTAACAAGATTGGTAAATGATATAGGCACAAATATTCGACCATTAATTGAAAGTAATTTACAAGCTGAACAGAATAGTCAAGAATTAATTCATTTAATTGATTATCGTGGTATTATTCCACAAGACATAATAAAAGGAGGATTTGAGTTTAATGAGTTTGTAGATTCACTTCTTAATAAGATTAATAAAGAGATTGAATCACATGCATAGCAAAACCAACGAACAAGCCCTAGAAGCTGCGATAGAGAAGCATTTAACGGGTACTTGCCTAGAAGATATAAAAGAGCAAGACAAATCTATTGATGCTGTAAACGAGGATGCAGGAGTATATAGGGCTGGCAAGGGATTTTTGGTTGGGCAACCTGCTAATTTCAATGCCCAATATGCTATCGACGGGCAATTCTTTTGGGACTTCTTACAAGAAACCCAGCCGGAAGAGTTAGAAAAACTCCAGAAACAAAGTGATTGGAAATTAAAAATCCTTCAGCGCTTTGATCGTATGATTAAACGATATGGTGTGTTGCACCTACTCAAAAAGGGTTTAGAAGTTGACGATGCACATTTCACTTTATTTTATCAGTTACCGTTGGCGAGCAGCGGAGTCTCCGTAAAAGAAAAGTTTCAAAAAAACAGATTCAGCGTTACGCGCCAGATTAGATACAACCTAGACAAGCCGGGAGAAGAAATTGATTTAGTGCTTTTCATCAACGGCTTACCCATCGTAACTATGGAACTAAAAAATCCATGGACTGGTCAAAATGCCAGAGTGCATGGGCAGCATCAATACCGAAAGCAGCGCGATAACCAACAGCCTTTATTGCAATTCGCTCGTTGCATCGTTCACTTTGCCGTAGACACCAATGAGGCGTATATGACAACTAAATTGGCAGGGGAAAAAACATATTTTTTACCTTTCAACAAAGGAAATAAAAACGGTAAAGGAAATCCTGAATTACCTTTTGGAGCTACGGGACATCGTACTCAATATTTGTGGGATGAAGTGTTTACAAGAGAAAGCCTAGCAAACATTATACAACACTTTGTTCGCTTAGATGGAAAGAAGAAAGATCCTCTAAATGGTAAAACGCTTTTTTTTCCAAGGTATCACCAAATGGACGTTGTGCGTAAAATATTAGCAGATGCTAGTGAAAAGGGTGTAGGGCAAACGTATTTAATTCAGCACTCCGCTGGATCTGGAAAATCCAATTCTATAACCTGGGCAGCCTATCAATTGATAGAAACATATCCAGAAAACGATACTGTTCCTGGTAGTAAAGGAATAGAAAAACCATTGTTCGATTCGGTCATTGTGGTTACAGATAGACGTTTGTTAGACAAACAGATACGAGATAATATTTCAGACTTTTCAGAAGTAAAAAACATCGTGGCCCCTGCCTATTCTTCAAAGGAGCTTCGTGATAATTTGGAGCAAGGGAAAAAGATTATTATAAGCACCATTCAAAAATTCCCCTTCATCATTGATGGAATTTCAGATTTAAGTGAGAAACGATTCGCAGTTATAATTGATGAAGCACATAGTAGTCAGAGTGGTTCAGCTCACGACAGTTTGAATACTGCCATGGGGCAGCAAGTCACTGAGGAGGAAGATATGGATGCACAAGATAAAATTGTGAAGGCCATGGAAGCAAGAAAAATGCGTGGGAACGCTTCCTATTTAGCTTTTACGGCAACTCCAAAGCCTATTACACTTGAAAAGTTTGGAGTACAACAAGAAGATGGTGGTTTTGTTCCTTTCCATCTTTATTCAATTAAGCAGGCCATAGAAGAAGGGTTCATTCTAGATGTACTTTCTAATTACACTACGCTCAGGAGTTATTATGAAATTGAGAAGTCGGTAGATGACAACCCTTTGTTCGATAACAAAAAGGCACAAAAGAAATTAAGGTTTTATGTAGAGCAACATCAACAAACCATTCAAACAAAAGCCGATATAATTCTAGATCATTTCATTCCTAATATTGTCAATAAAAAGAAATTGAAGGGCAAGGCCAAAGCAATGGTTATTACGCAGAGTATTGCCTCCGCGATTCGATATTATAAAGCATTACAACGTACCCTGAATGACAGGGGGAATCCTTTTAAGATTGCCATTGCCTTTTCTGGTACCAAGGAAGTAGATGGTATTGAATATACAGAAGCTGAAATGAACGGGTTCCCTGAAAAGGATACTAAAGACAAGTTTAACGAAGATGCCTATAGAATTTTAGTAGTAGCCAATAAATATTTAACCGGATTTGACCAACCGAAACTATGCGCAATGTATGTTGACAAAAAACTACAAGGCGTGTTAGCTGTTCAGGCGTTATCACGATTAAATAGGGCGGCAAATAGTCTTGGAAAAAAGACCGAGGATTTGTTTGTTTTGGATTTCTTCAATTCAACGGGTGACATTAAAGATGCGTTTGATCCGTTCTATACCGCCACTTCATTAAGTCAAGCCACTGATGTTAACGTATTGCACGATTTAAAAAGTGTATTGGATGATGTTGGTGTGTATGAATGGTCTGAGGTAGAAACTTTCAATGAAAAATTCTTTAACAAGGAAGACGCTCAAGTGTTAAGTCCGATTATAGAACGGGCTTCTGAACGATTCATACATGAATTGGAGTTAGAAGATGATGAGAAAGCCGATTTCAAAATAAAAGCTAAACAATTTGTAAAAATTTATGGGCAAATGGCTGCTATAATGCCTTTTGAAGTAATCACTTGGGAAAAGCTTTTTTGGTTTTTAAAGTTTCTTATTCCTAAACTCCCGGTTAAACCGGACACAATAGACGGTCTAGATGAATTACTAGAAGCTGTCGATTTATCAACCTATGGTTTGGAACGGGTTAGATTGAATGAAAGCATTGGTTTGGATGATTCAGACAGTATTGTTGATCCCCAAAACCCAAATCCCAGAGGGGCGCATGGAGGTGAAGACGAAAAGGATCCGCTGGATTTAATCATACAATCTTTTAATGAACGATGGTTTCAAGGTTGGGAGGCGACACCAGAAGATCAACGGATAAAATTTATAAGCCTAACAAAATCGATACAAGCGCATCCAGATTTCCAATCTAAAGTCGCCGAAAATTCAGATGAACAAAACAAGAATTTGGCATTCCAAAAAATATTAGACGACGTGATGTCTAAACAACGCAAGCAAGAATTAGATTTGTATCGCTTATACGCAAAGGACGAAACTTTTTATAGAGCTTTTTTTGATACGATGAAACGTATGGCGACTATTGGCGACAATGGAAATACTCAGATATAAAATTTCATTAACTATATATTTTATTTATACATACGCCTAAAAACCCTCCTCAAAATAAAAGCATCCGCCTCGACTCGTGACAATAACTTTTCTTTTAGTGGCGGTTGTAACGGTGAAGGTGTAACGGTAGATTTCATCATTTTCAACAACGCCTGTTGCTCCTCCAGTGGAAGAGCCTGTACGATGCTAAAAACAATAGTGGCGTTCATGATTGCAGAAAAATTGACTGTAATATGTGAAAATTGCAAGAGACAGTCCACAATATTTTTTAAGTATTCCTTAGCTTTCTTTACTATAACGATTTGTAACTTTAGGGATGCTTTCAACACTCTTCCTTGCATGGATTGCCGCTACCACCTGCATGACAGGGTTTAGCTATGTAATTTCAACAATCTTGAATGAAAATTTCAAGGAACCTGTCTTACTAACCGACCTTTTAGGGAAGGTTTTTCATGTCAAGCTTCCCATATGGGTGGGGTGGCTCGTACACTACGTAACTGGAATCTTATTCCTAGTATTGTTAATAGCGGCCTATTCACTTACAAATGTTGCCATCTCTGTACTGTGGGGAATTATTTTTGGAGCAATTTTAGGAGGGATAGGCATTATGATGTGGAAAGGACTTTACAAAGTAGCCAATACCGATCCGCCAACCCATACGCGGGTGTTTCATTTACAACTTATCATCGCACATATTTTCTTCGGTATGGCAGCGATAGGTGTAGAACGGTGCTACGATGCCTATTTAAAAATGTGGTTATAAAAATTAATCTGTATCTGATTCTTTTTCTTCTTCCTCTATTTCCTCATCTGAAATCAAATAGTGGTCTTTCCCCAATCCCACAATGTTGATGATATTGGTGACCGTGGTATAGAGCATCAATATTACCGTAATCATCATCCCACTGAGGATGGAAGACGAAATCAATGTGGCCCAATAAATAGCATCAAACCAAGTAGTAGGCACATTTTCCGCTTCGGTTATAGGGATATTGAATAACTGGAATAAAATCAACGCGCCGACAAACAGAAACGTATCGAACGTAGCTATATTTAGAACCTGCTTATAATGGGCTTTCTTCAATTTATTTTCAGTTCCCGTACTGATACCCAATAAGGTGAGCAGTAGCGCTAAAATAGTGGCTGATGCCAGGACAATAGTGTTACACAGCATATTGAGGCCCGGCAGGGAACTAGAAATCAATTTTTTTGCTTCATAGCCAGAAACACTGCCCAATAGAAATACTGCCAATCCCAAGAACAGGGTAGCCACCATCCCCCCGTAAAACGCTTTTTTGTTCTTACGTATAAAATCTCCAATTTTTGATTGCGCTGCCATGTCTTCAGTGCTTTTACATTATTTCGTATGCGATCGGCTTAAAAGTGCCTCCATTGCTATCTTCTGCCGAACAGGCCGTAAGCCCCACCAACAGATCCATTTCTGCCCGAATGATCAGGTAGTCCCCGGCTTTTGATGTTGGGGGCAACACCGATAAGTTTCCATCGCTATCATACTGCACATTCATAAATACATTGAATGCGGTAGGGATGTCATCTGGCGCAATATCGAATGGTGCCAGCGCTGTTTCCAGATTTTCTTTACAGCTTGGGTGATAGCCTTTATGATTGTACATGATTTCAAAGGTTTGCTTACAACAGGGTGCAAGTAAAAAATCATTCCGTCCGTTGGTATCTTCTTCTATTTCTGCCAACTTGTTGCTTCGGTTACTCCACAAAAAATTATTGGTAGTAATCTGTATGCACTCTTCAAAATCCAATGTTTTGCCAGAAGAAATCCGTTCTCTCGTATCTTCTGCATTGAATAGCACCATGTCACTAACCTGTTGTCCTTCAACATCGATTATTTTTAACTTTTGTCCTTTTTTCAAATAAAAAGCGGTGCCGGATTGTGGTGATATTATTTTACGCATTGTTTTATTCTTTAAATTAAGTGACGTGTAACTTAAAATATTAGTGTTTACTTGTAAAAGGGCATTTCCAATCGGCTGCTACTGCCCTGCCGCTATATTGTCTTGCTTCGCTATTGGTGCCGAAATCTTCTAGCATCGGATTGATAGATCCTTGATATGCTTTATCCCGCTTTCTAATCAGATCCCGAACCCTTTCGTATCGTCCTGCACTTCGAAGCAATTCGAACTGGCTGTGTAGATTAAAAACAATCATCGGAAAAGGTGATGACCGTGCCCATCTAGAAGAATTCGGATGCATCCCCACGATGTAAAAGGAAGTCCCCAATAAACTGAAGCTAAAGTTAGGCGATTCAGGATCCGGACTGGTAGTTGTATCCCACGCATGCGTATCGATGCTGTGTAGTGTTTGCAACAAGTTCCATAGGGAATTTTCAAATTGTTGTTCGGTTTCAATCGTGGTATCTTCAAACACAGCAATAAAAGTTTGGAATTTCATTGAATCTTCCTCAACTTCATTTACATATGTTTTTAAATCGTTCAATAGAGTATTTGGACAAAAATTATCCATATTTCCGTACGATTGAATGGTTACATTGTCATCGGCAATAACGCTCTGCGCCATGACACAGGGGTGGTCATCGAGAATAAACTCACGTACCAAGCCTTCCACATCTTCTTTTTCTTTAACTTCAACAGTAGTTTTCATTTTTTGATTTTATTTTTTAAATATATACTCAACATTAGGGCATTCAGAATGAAAGAAATTCCATTTGTCAATATGATTGGCCAATCTATTTTTAGTATTCCATACACTGTCCACAGTCCTACCCCTAGCAATAGTATGCTGAAAAAAACAGGGCTTATATCATCAACCTTATTAGTTTTTATGGCTTTATAGATTTGGGGAATAACCGCTATGGTTGTAAATATCCCTGCTAGGTAACCGATAATGGATAATAAGTCCATATTAGCTTTCTTTTACATCTTTGAGCAACCAAGGCGATAGTTTATGGTCTTCATTGCTACTATGGAGTACTACAATATCTCCGGTGGTCTCGAAAACTACAGCACGGACTTCAGAGAGGTCAAGAACATTCGCTTCCCGGAGTTTAGACCGAAGATCTCCCTTGGTAACCCGAGCTTTTAGAAGATTATCTTCTAAAATATCTGGGCCCATCATTAATAGGAGCGGTTCATTGTCGATAGCCCTTCTGAATGGTTTCCATTTACGTAGGAGTGCAGCAGTAAGTTGATACAGATAGACCATAAAAAGCCCTACAATCCCTTCAAGGAGCGTAACTGATTTTGATAAAATTGTTGTTGCAATTAAAGAACCCACTGCGACGGTCATTGCAAAATCGAAGCTTGACATTTTGGAGAAGCTACGCTTTCCAAAAATCCGTGTGAAAATAATTACCGCAATGTAAATAGCGAGTGTAGTGATGGAAATCGCAAACAGCGATTCCATATCGGAGTAGAACCATTTTTCCATGAGTCGATTATTGGTTGTGCACCAACACAAGAGTTGTATGCTAGTTTGGTTGTTTTTTCTTACTAGAAAATTACTATCTAATCTAAATTCCGGAAACAACATTAGCACTATTTAACCTGAAGTGTTAAGCTTATATAAAAAAGTATAGGATATGAAAATACAATACTGCTATTATGATGAGCGGAAATCCCATAAAACCGCCACCGTTAAAATCAATTAACCGCCACGGTTAACCCGTCGTTATTTAAGCAACACATACATATTAAGTATCTAAGAATCGTTTTTTGCCAAGGCACTTCCCTACTGTCCAAGCCTTGCCACCGATTAGATAATAGCACGAAGTCTTTTTAGTTCCAGTACTGCCTCATTACCAAAGCGCGTTTCGATCAATTCAAAAAGTTCTTCATTGGTTTTGATATTGAGATCAACAAAGCTATTGATGAGCTGTTTAAATTTTTCCTTTCCCAGGTAGTTTTCAAACTGATGGAGGATCAAGGGTCCCTTTACATACATGGCCAGGTAGGACGGTCTTTCCTCATAATCTGCTAGTACCTTAGCATCGTTTTCAATTCGCTTTTGCTTCTCTTTTATATTGGCATCATACTCGGCTAGGCCGTACACCTCCCGTACAAAAACCATGGATAGGTATTCGGCAAACGATTCGGACAACCAATGGTGTTTGGTACTGGCATTGGCCTCGGAAAACCAATAATGTGCAAATTCATGACACAAAAAACCAGCCAGAGAAATTGCTTTTCGGTTTCTGATATCACTGAGGACGATGTAATTTTTTCTGGAATAGCCGACATCCTCTCTCGGACTCACTACTATTTTTCGCTTTTCCCGAAAGTCCTTTGGCGCGTCAATATATCCGTTCAAGAAATGCATTACGTTATCGGCTACAATTTTGACCGAATCAATTTTGGTGTCAGAATGCAGCGCATAAACCTCTACAAATTCTCCTTGGACCGTATGGAATTTTTTTGCGGCCGTAAATGAGACATCCAACCTCGGGATACTGTTCACGATCAACCAACCGCCATTTGCATCGGACTTACTAAGTTGGTCACCGGTGGTAACGGTGTATGAAGAATCTATTTGCAATGCCATCTCATACTCAAATTTTGGAAAACCATCGATAAAAGGAAGCCAGAACGAATCGATGTTCAGCTCCACCCAATCTTCCGTGATACGGTTCACTTGGTGGTCCACTGGAATTTTAAGGGAATAGCCCATATTCAGAGTCACTTTCTCCAAACCTTTATCCAACAGGGTCAGGATGATTCTGTTTCTTGCCTCATCCATTTCGGCTATGGATAGTTTAACGGATGGATCTGTTTGCAAATTATGTACTATCGCAGCTGGATTCAAATAAAGTTGAAGGGTGTCATTTTCAAAATAATTCGTTTTGATTTTTATCTCGACTTCGGCTTCCAACCCGTTTTCCTCTGGAAATACACCCAGTTTAAGTTGATAAAGGGGAAGGTCTTTCGATTTGCCGTTCTGAGCAGCTATGAACAACGGTAAAAGGACCACTGTACATAAGATCATTTTTAGTAGATGATGCATGATTTTCTATTTTGATTGATTGAATAATTGATTGATTCGCGCACAGCGAAAATGCAATAGTGATGGTTATTGCTCTTTACGTAGAAGGGTAGTGATGGTGTCTCATAAAGATAAACTAATTTTAAATAACCGCCACCGTTAAAATTAAATTAACGGCCACGGTTAACCCGCCGTTTTTTTACGAAAGGTAACTGGAATAATCGGCTGGTAGTGCGGCATCTATGTCACGCAGGTATTTCTCGCGAGCCATTGCAGCACCCTTAGTAGTGTAGAATTCAATATGAACCACAGTCCATGGCCGATACCGC
>TARA_R100000306_G_scaffold3900_2_pt1 | contig 73780 bp, 64 predicted proteins | sample TARA_R100000306 | Tara Oceans TARA_R100000306 (sample SAMEA2620824) | marine metagenome | biome: marine biome (ENVO:00000447); feature: mesopelagic zone (ENVO:00000213); material: "saline water (ENVO:00002010), including plankton (ENVO:xxxxxxxx)" | depth 1000 m | reverse complement strand
CCCGCACCGCCGGGCGCCAGGTGAAAGGATGCGATCCGGGCGAGACCTGCCACCCACCTTCCGGACCGTTCTATATCAGCCGCCGGCAAGTTTGGCGGATATGCCGCGTTCGGCGAGCAACTGCTGGATCAGCGTGCGCTGGTCGCCCTGGATTTCGATCGTGCCGCCCTTGACTGCACCACCGCAGCCGCAGCGCGTCTTCAGATCCCTGGCCAGCTTTTCCAGCTCTGTGGCGTTCATCGCAATGCCTTCAACCAGCGTCACGCCTTTGCCTTTGCGGCCTTTGGTTTCGCGGCGGATTCTGACCTTGCCGTCGCCCAGTATCTGTTGGGAGGCGGTTTCGGCACAGCGGCAGTCGTCGAGTGGCATCTGGCACTCAGGGCAGAGGCGTCCCTTGTCGGTGCTATAGACCGTGCGCGTGGAGAGGCCGGCAAGTTGTTCCTGCAGCGTCTTCTTCATAGCCGGTGTCAGTTGCGGTAGAGCGGGGGCAGGGCGTAAGGTGCGGCCTGGCGCTCAGCGCGGCGTTGCTGTGCATGCTGGTCACGGTAACGCGTCAGCAGCTCCAGCAGTTGCTGACGTTGTTCGCTGCTATAGGCGTCTTTGCCACTGTTGCCGCTGTACAGCGATGCCTGCAGCTGCGTGAAGGCATCACGTATGTCTGCACTGTCCAGCCGTGCCGCCAGGTCGTCCAGGTTGTAGAGACCGGCATCCATGAAATACTGCCGTCCCCAGGCAATCAGTTGCAGGCGGATCTGCTGGGCGTCGGCATTTTTCAGGCGGTTGCCCAGTTCGGTGAATGCCTGTTGCTCCTGGCCGTCTTCGATGTCGCTGGCGTAAGCTTCAGTCTTGTGAATGACAGGTGCTTCGGTCTGCTCATTGCGCTGCTGCTGACGTCGCCACAGCCACCACATCATGCCGAGTACCACAACAATCACCAGTGCCATCAGATTCAGTATCCAGGCCGGCGTCTGAACTTCGCTGATCAGTTCATCCTGCAGCGAGTCGAGCGAGGCCAGGGTCAGATCGCCGCCTTCCTGTCCGGCTTCAGCGGGCTCTTCTGTAACCCCGCCCACGGGCGCGATTCGAATGAACGACGAGGGTATGACGGCTTCGCGCTGCTCATCATCGTCAGTATCCCACCAGGGCAGATTGATTTCCGGAATGACTACCGATCCTGCCTCAGTTGCTACCAGCTCGTAGCTCTCTACCCGGGTACCAACAACATTGCCGTCGATAACAGTACGCTCGATATCAGCCGGTTCCGGATAGACATTCATGCCCTCGATTTCGTTTTGCGACAATGGCGGCAGGGCGGCCCCATCGAGTCCACTGGCGACCACAGTGATGGTACGTCGCACTGAATCACCGGGCTGCATGGTGGTGATGTCGCGACTCCAGCTTTCGGTAATCTGTATGTTTTGCGCGGGCAGCCAGGTGTTCTCAGGGAACTCGGCAGGGCGTTCCTTAACTTCCACCGTGTAGCCATCGGCAAAGGCGGTGATGGGACGCATATTGGGATTGCGGAACACAAAGTTGCTGGAACCGTCAGTCAACTCGCCGCGAAAGACGATATCAGGTATTTCCAGTTCGCCACTGCGCTGCGGGAAGATCACATAATTGATTTCGTAGACGCCATAACGCGTTCCGTCAATCAGTCGCTCATACTGATGAGGTGGTCCCAGTGTCTGTACCACGGCCCCTTCCGGAGCGACTTCCGTAAAGTTGGGATTGCGGATGCCAGCGATCGTGTAATAAAGGCGAATCGTGTACAGCAGCTGCTCCTGCACATAAATTGAGTCCTTGCTGAGCACAGTCTCCATGAAGACATCGCTGCCGTTGCCTGGGCCGGTGCCGGTGGGTTCGGTCACCGTGATGGTGTAGGAAGGGGTCTGTTCACCCGCGACAGCGATAGGAGGTATTTCCTGCTCACCCAGGTTGCGGGGAAACAGTACCAGTCGGTAGTCAGTCCAGGATTCGATGCGATTATTGACTGAGCGCAGATGGCTGGCAGAGCGTGTTGATACGACCTCAAAGGAATCGCGCAGTGGCTCCAGGTCAATCTGCACGCCGCCTTGCTGGCCATGCACGCGAACGGTCAAGGTGACGGTTTCGCCGCGCACGAGCTCGGTGCGGTCAAGCTGGGTTTCTACCCGCGCCTGTTGCCCCAGTGCAGTGGCACTGAACAGCAGAACCGTCATCAGGACGGTCAGTAGGCTTGTCAGGCTAAGCAGACGTTTCATAGTTCACCGTGTCATGTGTATCGTATTGTTGCAGGCATTTCACTGGCTTGCCTGGCGACGTTCCAGCATGCGACGTCGCGATTCAAACTGGAACTTGCGCTGCAGCAGTTCACCAGGATTGTCTTCAATGCGCCGCAGGAACTGCTCAAGGGACTCCTGGTCTTCCTCAAACTCGGTGTTCTCACTGCGCTGATTCTTCTGCGAATCGTCAGTCTGGGCGTCTTCAGTTTCCTGGGGCGGCGTTTCCTGCTCCTGAGGTTCCTGAGGCTCCTGTTCCTGAGGCTGCTGTTCATCCTCCAGCGCGGGCTCGGCTTCTTCCTCGTTCTCTTCGCTTTCAGCCTCAGCCTCGGACTGCTCCTGCTGTTCCTGTTCCTGCTGTTCCTGCTCCTGTTGCTCCTGCTGTTGTTGCAACAGTTGTTCTACAATTTCTTTGTTGTGAAGTGCATCGGCGTGATCAGGTTCCTGGGCCAGGACGCGATCATAGGCGGCGATGGATTCTTCAAAGCGCTCCGCATGAGCCAGGGCATTGCCGAGGTTGTACAGCGAGCGTATGTCGTCTGACTGGCTGAAGCCTTCAATGGCGGCCTGGTAGTTGCCGGCTTTATAGTTTGCAGCTGCACGCCAGGCCTCGTTTTCGAACAGCATGGCGGCCACGGCCGGATTGTCTTCTTCCAGCGCGCGGGCGGCGCGCTGATCGCTGTTCAGATAGATGGCACGCCAGTCAAACTCGGGTGGGCCAACCGGCATCTGCATGTCCTGTGGCGTCCCGCCAATACCCATTTCCTGGGTCAGGCCCTGAACCTCGTCTGGCGTGGGCAGTTGTGTCTGGCTTTGCGTTTGAGTCTGCACCTGGGTCAGCGGATCAGTCGAGTCGGGCTCCTGCTCATCCTGCTGCGCCATTACAGGTGTCGGCTGCGCAAGACTGGCCAGCAGGCCGGCAGTAAGCGCCACTTGCAACACCCAGCCGCGACGGAAACACAGTGCGCAAAGTGGCAGCATCAACAGCAGCAGCCAGGGACCTGCATCGCGCCACAGCTCAACTTCTTCTTCAGTTTCCAGGAAAGTATCGTTTTCGCCACGACGCAGGCTCTCTGCCAGCACGGTTTCCAGATCGTTACCGTCAATGGTGATGTCATGATAACGGCCGCCCAGTGTTGCGGCGACATCCTGTAACGCCCCACGATCCATGGCACTGATCACGACCTGACCGTTGCTGTCGCGCAGGAACTCACCACCTGCGGCTGGAATCGGTGCGCCCTGACGGGTACCTACGCCGATGATATGAACGGGGTAGCCACCGGTGCCGGCGTCGCGCAGAGCGCCGACTTCGTCAGCTGGAACACCCGAGGTTATCAAAAGAATTCGGCCATTGGTGGTACCGGCTTCGCGCATCAGGTCGTTGGCCATTGAGACAGCCATCGCCGGATTGTTGCCAATCACGGGCATGATATTGGGGTTAAGCGCCGGGACCATGGCGCGGATACTGACACTGTCGTCCGTCAGCGGTGTCACCAGGTGCGCTTCGCCGGCGTAGACCAGCAATGCCGTCTGACCTTCACGGCGGATATCAAGGATATCCATGATCTTGCGGCGGGCCACTGTGATGCGGTTGGGTTCAAAATCATTGGCGAACATGCCCAGGCTCAGATCCAGCACAATAACCAGTGCGTCCTGGCGCTGCTGTACTGGCTGGGTCTGTTTCGACCAGGTAGGGCCAGACAGGGCAACAATGCCCAGTACCCATACTGCCAGCAGCAGGTACAGTGGCAGTCGCTGCGAGGTGTTTTTGCTGGCATTGAGCAGGTAGGGCAGCAGGCTCTGATCAATCACCTTGTGCCAGGCGGAACCCTGCGCGTCCAGTTTCCACAGACGACGGAAAAAAAACAGAGCCGGAATCAGGGCCAGCAGCCACAAGGGGCGCAGAAAATGGAAATCGGCGATTGCCTGTGCGAGTGTCACAGATTCGTTCATGCAGACTCTCCACCGGGGACCGAGTCTCGGTTCTGTCCCGCGTTCATCGCTGGTGGCATGGCGCGCAGCGCCAGCAGGAAACTGAGCAGCAGTGCCACACCCAGCGGCCAGTGGAACAGCTGTGTTTCCGGTCGGTAAGTCTGCTCGTCCTGCTCGATCGGTTCCATGGCATCGAGTTCATCATAGATCTCTACCATGTCTTCCAGCGTGCGGGCACGGAAATACAGCCCTCCGGTCAGCTCAGCTGCCTCAGCCATGGCTTCGTCGTCAATCTCGGAGACCAGGGCGCCGGGCCGGCTGCCACCGAACATGGAGCGCTGCGCAAACTGATCAGAGGCGACACCCACAATGTGCATCTTGATGCCTTCGGTGCGCGCCAGCTGCGCGGCCTGCAGCGGTGCCAGTTCACCGGCATTGTTGATGCCGTCAGTCAGCAGGATCAGAACGCGGTTGTTCTCGGGCTGTTGGCGCAGCTGTTTAACGCTGAGACCGATGGCATCGCCAATGGCCGTGGCTGATTCGTCAATCATGCCGATCTCCAGCTCCTCGACCATCTGCTGGACGGTGGCCAGATCATAGGTCATCGGTGTCAGCATGTAGGCGTGTGCAGCAAACAGGGTCAGGCCGAGCCGGTCACCGGTGCGCTTTTCCACGAAGTCGCCAATAACGGCTTTCATGACCTGGAATCGCGACAGCTGGGTGTTGTTCAGGAACATGTCACGCGCTTCCATACTGCCCGACATGTCCAGGGTCAGCATCATGTCACGCCCGGTGGTGGGAATCTCTATCGGTTCGCCGACCCACTGTGGGCGGCTGGCGGCAATCACAACCAGCGTCCAGATCAGACCGCAGAAAATCAGCGTCAGCAGATTGCGTGTGTAGTCATGTGTTGTGTCAGTGTGCAGTTGTACCAGCTGGCGATAGAAGGGCACGCGCAGCGCTGCATCCTGGCGTGGTGCCCGAGGCATGAACCAGTAGATCAGCAGTGGCAGTGGCAGGGCCAGAAAAACCCAGGGCCAGGAAAATTCAAGCATGATGTGCGCTCGCCGTGCTTGTTGGTTGCTTGCTGCTTTCGATTCTAGCCATATACATACCCTTTATCCAATGGGCGGCCATCTCGTGCAGCGCGTCGATATCCACGTCACAGCGCGGTGCAAAACGCCCCTGCGCCAGTGCCGTGGCCAGTTGTGGTGTCAGTAGTCCGCGTGAGTCATGGCGGCGCAGGAAGTCGACCCAGGCATCGCCGCTCAGACCAGCTACCTGGTCATGCGGGAAGTGCGCCAGTGCCACACGGCGCAGTACGCTGTTGACGTTGTTCACATAAAGCAGCCGTTGCTGCATGTCATCACTACCAGCGCTCTGCAGTTGCTGGTGATACTCGTTCAGTGCCTGCTCGGCCTGTTTCAGGCGGCGAGCGCGCTGCATTCTCAGCATCAGGCGCCACAGTCCATACAGTGCCAGTGCCGCCAGCAGCACAATCAGCACCCACCAGCCCGGAGCCAGCGGCCACCAGCCAACCGGTTGCGGGTTGTGTATGTCTGCCAACTGGCTTAAAGCTTCTGCGATGTCCATTGATGTATCCGTTCGACGACTGGCTCGTCAGTTCTGAATGTCAGCAGTGGTATCTGCAGTTTGTTCATTTCGCCCTGCAGAAAGTCCAGCCGCTGCTGAAACACGCTGCGATAGCTTTCCCGTGCCTTTTTATTGAATGTGTTGAGTGTACCTTTGTCCTGGCCATCGGTAATACTGTAGTAACCGGGCACGGGCAAGTTCTCTTCCAGTGGATCGTAGACAAAGCAGCAGACAACATTGTTATGGCGGGAAATCTGCGACAGATACTGAAAACCCGCATCATCGATACTGGTGAAGTCACTGATGATGTAAAGCGTGCTGCCCGGTTTGGTGATCCGGCGGATTCGGCCCAGCGTGGTCGCCAGACTGCCTGCCTCAGGGTCAGTATTGGCCGCGCGGCGTGTCGCCGAAGCTGCCAGTTCCATATTAAACAGATGCACCTGGTTGAGCAGGTGCAGGGCAGACCGCCGGCTGCGCTTGGGGCGCACCAGGCTGAAATCATCATCTCCGTAGACCAGACCGCCGACACGGTCGCCGTTATCGATGGCCATCCAGCAGAAAATGGCTGCTGCCTGGGCAGCAACAACTGATTTAAAGGCGGTCTTGCTGCCAAAAAACATCGTGCTGGACTGGTCGATCGCAACCAGCACGGGGCGTTCGCGCTCTTCACGGTAGACCTTGGTAAAGGGCTTGCCGATGCGGGCGGTGACACGCCAGTCGATGGTGCGGATGTCGTCACCAGGCTGGTAAGGGCGAAATTCTTCGAAGTCGATGCCGCGGCCGCGCATCTTGGACATATGCAGGCCCGAGATGCCCGCCACTGAGCGTTTGTGCGAGGCATATTCGATGGTACGCGCCGCGTAGCGCTGCAGCAGCAGATCCTGCAGCGTGATCACAGCGCCGTGAGCCTTATACAGCTCCTGGTGCGGCAGAGTGCTGGCTGTTGGACTCATAAGGTCTCCAGAGACAGATCGGCAGATACAGCGTCAGTCAGACAGGTCATGACTGCGTTCAAGCCGACGGAACTCGCTCCAGAATCGTGCTGAGAACTTTATCGGGTGTAATGCCGCTGGCTTCCGCCTCAAAGCTGAGCAGTACCCGGTGTCGCAGCACGTCGAACATGACTGCCTGCACGTCGTCGGGGCTGACAAAATCCTTGCCCTTGATCCAGGCGTGGGCGCGGGCACAGCGATCCAGAGAGATCGTGCCCCGCGGGCTGGCACCGAAGTCAATCCAGCCGGCCAGGTCGTCGCCGTAGGTGGCCGGGTTACGCGTTGCCATGATCAATTGAATGATGTATTCCTCAACAGCCGGCGTCATGTGCATGGCCAGGATCTCCTGGCGTGCAGCAAACAGATCTTCCTGGCTCATCACCTGGGGCGCTTCCGGCGCGACGTGGCGAGCCTCCTCGCGTACCAGGTGCAGAATGTCACGCTCTGCTTCGGTGTTGGGGTAACCAATGGAGACATGCATCAGGAAGCGGTCAAGCTGGGCTTCCGGCAGCGGATAGGTACCTTCCTGCTCGATCGGGTTCTGGGTCGCCATGACCAGGAACAGCGGTGGCAGCTGGAAGGATTCACGTCCGACAGATACCTGATGCTCGGCCATGGCCTCCAGCAGTGCTGACTGCACTTTGGCCGGAGCACGGTTGATTTCGTCAGCCAGAACCAGGTTGTGGAAAATCGGGCCGGGCTGGAATCGGAAAGATCCATCTTCAGGGCGGAAGATTTCGGTACCGGTGATGTCGCTCGGCAGCAGGTCAGGAGTAAACTGGATGCGGTGGAAGTCGCCTTCAACGGCGCGGGAAAGATCTTTAATTGCCTTGGTCTTGGCCAGGCCAGGAGCCCCCTCTACCAGCAAGTGGCCATCCGCCAGCAGAGCGATCAACAGACGGTCAACCAACTTCTCCTGTCCGATGATCTGCTGCGTCAACCAGGTCTTCAATGCTGTTATTGTATTGTGGTGGCTCATAAATTTTCCTGTAACGTGCTGCTGCTTAAACTTGGCGGAAGTCAGCGATTGTAACCAATTCAAAGTTTATGTCTAGCAGCCCGGCCAGTGAGTTTGTCGCAGAGTGTGGCAGCCATGTGACGGCAATTGGCATCGGCTTGAGGCGCCTGGCTGGTTTATAATGGTGATTTGCGTTCCCCTGGAGTGACAAGCCGATGTACTCATTGATGCGGTCTGCGCTATTCGCGCTGCCGGAAGAAACATCTCACAGCGTTGCCCTGGGCAGCCTGGATCTTGCCAATTCACTGCATTTGAGCACGCTGCTCGGAGGCGCCCGCGCCGGCAGGGGCAAGCCGGTCAGGGTCATGGGTCTGGAGTTTCCCAATGCGCTTGGGCTGGCGGCAGGACTGGACAAGAACGCCGATCATATCGACGGGCTGGCGGCGCTGGGTTTCGGTTTTGTTGAAATTGGTACAGTGACGCCACGTCCGCAACCCGGCAACCCGAAGCCACGCCTGTTTCGACTGCCGGCGCAACAGGCCATCATCAACCGCATGGGTTTCAACAATAAAGGTATCGACTACGCGCTGTCGCGTATTCAAAACAGCCGCTTCAAGGGCGTGCTGGGTATCAACATCGGCAAGAATTTTGACACGCCGGTCGAACAGGCTGCCGAAGATTATCTGATTGGCCTGCGCAAGGCATGGCCACTGGCCAGCTACATTGTGGTTAATCTGTCCTCACCCAATACGCCGGGCCTGCGCACGCTGCAGTATGGTGAAGAGCTGCGACGACTGCTGACGCTGTTGAAGGAAGAACAGCATCGTCTGGCCAGTGCCGACGGTCGCCAGGTCCCGCTGGTCATCAAAATTGCACCGGACCTCAATGACGAAGAACTGGGTTTGATTGCACGGACCTTGCTGGAGTTTGCGGTCGATGGCGTCAGCGCCACCAATACCACGCTGTCGCGCGATGGCGTGCAGGACAATCCGCGCCATGCCGAGGCAGGCGGTTTGAGTGGTACGCCATTGCGCGATAAATCCACACAGGTGATTGCCGGCCTGCACCGTGAACTCGATGGCCGACTGCCGATCATAGGCATCGGTGGTATTGGCTCGCTGCAGGACGCGCAGCAGAAGCTGGCAGCCGGTGCATCGCTTGTGCAGATATACAGTGGATTTATTTATCGCGGACCGGCACTGGTGCGCGAGATTGTTGAGGGACTATGAGCCAGCAGTCTGACAGTAACGCCGAGACACCGGCGATACTTTTGTATACCACCGCCGGATGTCATTTGTGCGAGCAGGCCGAAGCCTTGCTGGAGCCTGTAGTCACGCTTAACAGGCTGCACTGGCGTCCGGTGGATATCGCAGAGTCCGAAGAGCTTGTGGAGCGCTATGGCCTGCGTATTCCCGTCATTCGCGTCGACGGTGCCAGTCAGGATCTGGGCTGGCCCTTTGATGAGCCGCAATTGCTGGACTATCTGTCGCGTCACCTTTGACAACGCAAGCGATCAGTCCGGCAGTTTAAACAGGCGCCGGGCGTTGGCGGTAGTCTCGGCGGCCACGTGTTCAACGGGGCGCTGGCAATGCTCTGCCACCACTCGCAGTACCTCTGGCAGCCAGGCGGGTTCATTGCGCCGCGTTTTGGGTCGCGGCCGCAGGCTGCGCGGCAGCAGATAGGGCGCATCAGTTTCCAGCAGCAGTCGGTCCGCCGGAATATCCCTGACGAACTCATGCAGGTGCGCGCCGCGCCGCTCATCACATATCCAGCCGGTAATGCCGATATGCATGTCCAGGTCCAGGTAGTCATACAGGGCCTGGCGCTGGTCAGTAAAGCAGTGCACCACGCCGCCGCTCAGTTGATCGCGAAACTCCTTGAGAATGGGCAGGAATCGATCATGGGCGTCACGCTGGTGCAGAAATACCGGTTTGCCGGTGTCGACGGCCATGGCCAGGTGTTCAGCAAACACCCGTTCCTGTGCCGGGCGCGGTGAGAAGTCCCGATTAAAATCCAGCCCTGTCTCACCAACGGCCTTGACCAGTGGGTCACCAAGCAGCTCACGGATGCCGGCAAGGACATCTGCGTCGGCATGCTGTGCTTCGTGCGGGTGAATACCGGCCGTGGCTGACATGTCAGGCCACTTTTTACACAAGGCCAGCGCTTTCTGAGAGGCTGGCAGCGTGGTGCCTGTCACCAGGTAATGAACAAGCCCGGCAGCATGTGCGCGTTGCAACACGTCTTCCAGGTCGTGGTCGAATGATTCGTGGCCCAGGTTGGCGCCGATGTCGATTAGCTGTAAATTCATGGCGCGCGATTATAGCAGTGGTATGCTGGCAGATTAAGCGGCTATCTAGGATAATGGCGCGCAAGTCAGGCCGCTTGACCGCGAAACACACCGAATAGCATTGGATAGCAGCACATGAATCAGCAACACCTGCCAGAGAAAAAAGCACTCAACTGGGCCGAACTGGGATTTCAGTATCAATCTACCGAGTACCGGTTTCGGGCCGTGCACCGCAACGGTGAGTGGTCCGAGGGCGAACTGATCACCGATAAAATGATCAGTGTGCATGAGGGTGCACCGGCATTGCATTACGCCCAGCAGTGTTTTGAGGGCTTGAAGGCGCAAACGGCTCCCGATGGCCGTGTGTTGTTGTTCCGTCCAGACCTGAATGCAGAACGTATGCGACAGGCTGCCGGTCGCCTGCTGATGCCGCATGTGCCTGAAGAGCTGTTTATAAAAGGTGTGGAATCAGCCGTGCGCGCCAATTATGCATGGATCCCGCCACATGGCTCCGGTGCTGCCCTGTATATTCGCCCGATGCTGATTGGTGTGGGCGAGAACCTGGGACTAAAAACCGCCAAAGAGTTTGAATTCCGCGTGTTTGTATCGCCGGTCGGACCCTACTACAAGAGCGCTGGTCTGGCGACGATTTCACTGGCGGTGTCTGATCTGGATCGCGCCGCACCGGCGGGTACCGGTAATTACAAAATCGGCGCCAACTACGCGGGTGGTCTGCTGGCTACCCGTCAGGCGCAGGAGCTTGGCGCCAACGAAGCGCTGTTCCTGGACGCGCGCGAACGCCGCTACATTGATGAGGCCGGATCGGCCAATATCGTGGTTGCCATGACCGGCGGCCGCTTTGTGACGCCTGGCTCCAGCGCAGTGCTGCCCAGTGTCACACGCCGTTCCATCATGGCGCTGGCTGAAAAAGAGCTGGGCCTGAAAACCGAGCAGCGAGGTATCGATCTGCGCGGTGAGATTGCCGATTTTGAAGAGGTGGCAGCCTGCGGAACCGCTGCGGTCATTTCCCCGGTTGGCAAGATCCTGGTGGATGGAAACTGGCACAGCTTCTACGCCAACGGCGAAGAGCCGGGCCCGATCACCCAGAAACTTTACGAGCTGCTGGTGGGTATTCAGCGCGGTGAAATCGCTGACAAATACCACTGGACACACGAAGTCAGCATCTGACTGAATTCGCAGTAAAGCTTGACCCCCAGCGACCGAATCTTTATATATGTCGGCTTCATTGCGGGTGTGCTGCATAGCCAGCGCACCCCATAAGCCACGGCGCCGATGTATATCAATTTCAGGAAATCAGTATTTTAATGAGTAAATCTCTAGTCATAGTCGAGTCCCCCGCCAAGGCCAAAACCATCAACAAATATCTGGGCAGCGAGTTTGTTGTAAAGTCCAGTGTTGGCCATATTCGGGACCTGCCGGTATCAGGCAGCGGCAATAATACTGACCCTGCCGAACGGGCCAAAGAGGCCGCCAAGACGCGTGCCATGAGCCCGGAGAAGAAAGCGGCACACAAACAGAAAAAAGCGCGGGAGCAGTTGATCGCGCGCATGGGTGTGGATCCGGAACACGGCTGGAAGGCGCGTTATGAGATTCTGCCCGGCAAGGAAAAAGTGGTAGCCGAGCTCAAAAAGCTGGCCAAAAACGCCGACACCATCTACCTCGCAACGGACTTGGACAGAGAGGGGGAGGCCATTGCCTGGCACCTCCGCGAAGCCATTGGGGGTGACGACAGCCGCTACCGCCGTGTCGTTTTTAATGAGATTACCAAGAAGGCCATCAACGAGGCATTTTCGCATCCCGGCGATCTGGACATGCGTTATGTCGAAGCACAGCAGGCGCGACGTTTTCTTGACCGTGTGGTCGGGTTTATGGTGTCGCCGCTGCTGTGGAGCAAGGTCGCCAGAGGCCTGTCTGCCGGACGTGTGCAATCGGTTGCAGTGCGCCTGATTGTTGAGCGCGAACGCGAAATTCGCAAGTTCATCCCGGAAGAATTCTGGGAGATGTATGCCGACACGCTGACGACCCACAAGGACGAGCTGCGGCTGCAGGTTAACAAGCAGGCAGGTGAAAACTACCGCCCGGGCAGTGCCGATGAGTCCGCCCGCGCCGAGAAAGCGCTGGAACAGGCCAGGTTCATTGTCAGTGGGCGCGAAGACAAGCCGACCAGTTCCAAACCACGTCCACCACTGATCACCTCGACACTGCAACAGGCGGCGAGTACGCGACTGGGTTTCGGTGTCAAGAAAACCATGACGCTGGCGCAACGACTGTACGAGGCGGGTTATATCACCTACATGCGTACTGACTCGACACACCTGAGCGCCGATGCGCTGACCATGTGTCGTGACTATATCGAAGATAATTTTGGCAAACGCTACCTGACCGAAAAACCGGTGCAGTACAGCGCGCGCGAAGGGGCGCAGGAGGCACACGAAGCCATCCGCCCGACTGATGTCAACACAGCACCCACTCAGCTCTCCAATATGGAGCGTGATGCAGAACGCCTTTACGCACTGATCTGGGCGCATTTTGTGGCCTGTCAGATGCCGCCTGCGCGCTATCTGAGTTCAGTCATCACAGTTACAGCAGGTGACTTCGAGCTGCGCACCAAGGGTCGCATCATGCAGTTCGATGGTTATCTGAAAGTGCTGCCGTCCAAAGAAGAAGACGTGGTACTTCCAGATGTCAGCAAGGGCGAGGAGCTCAAGCTCAAGGCGCTGGATCCCAAGCAGAACTTTACCAAGCCGCCCGCGCGCTTCACGGAAGCCAGCCTTGTCAAAGAGCTGGAGAAGCGTGGTATTGGCAGGCCGTCAACCTATGCTTCTATCATTTCCACCATTCAGGAGCGTGGTTACGTCAAGGTGGAAGGCCGTCGTTTCTTTGCGCAGAAGATGGGTGACATTGTCACCGAACGCCTGCATGAAAGTTTCACCGAGCTGATGGACTACGACTTCACAGCGCGAATGGAAGACTCGCTGGATGAAGTCGCCAACGGCGATAAAGACTGGAAACACTTGCTGGACGATTTCTATCAGGATTTCACCGGCCAGCTGACCAAAGCCTCGTCATCTGATGACGAAGGCATGCGTGCCAATACGCCCACCGATACTGACATCAAGTGTCCGGACTGTGGCCGTCCCATGCAGATTCGTACCGCATCAACCGGTGTGTTCCTGGGATGTTCTGGTTATGCACTGCCGCCCAAGGAGCGCTGCAAAACAACCATCAACCTGACGCCCGGCGAAGAAGCCATCAATATTGATGACGAGGAAGAGGCTGAAGCGCTGGAGAACCGCCGCCTGCGCGAACGGCACCGCTGCAAGTTGTGCAATACCAGCATGGACAGCTATCTGATCGACAGCACACGCAAGCTGCATGTGTGCGGCAACAATCCGGACTGCCCGGGTTACGAAGTAGAGCAGGGCAGCTTCAAAATCAAGGGCTACGATGGTCCGGTCATTGAGTGTGACAAGTGCGGCTCTGACATGCAGCTGAAGACAGGCCGTTTCGGCAAATATTTTGGGTGCACCAGTACCGAGTGTAAAAACACCCGCAAGCTGCTGCGCAGCGGCGAACCGGCGCCACCCAAGATGGATCCGGTGCCCATGCCCGAGCTGGCCTGCGAAAAGGTCGACGATCACTACGTGCTGCGCGATGGCGCGGCCGGTATATTTCTGGCTGCCAGCAAGTTCCCCAAGAACCGCGAAACACGTGCGCCGCTGCTGAAAGAATTACTGCCGCACAAAGATGAGATCGACAGCAAGTACAGCTATCTGTTCAAGGGACCGCTGGTCGACGGCGATGGTAACCCCACGATCGTACGCTTTAGCCGCAAGGCGAAGGAGCATTATCTGCTGACGGAAGTGGATAAAAAAGCCACAGGCTGGAAGGCTGTCTATAAGAACAACAAATGGGTAGTTGATAAGTAATCTGTGAAAGGCGCAGTGCCGCGCCATTGCTTCGTTAAAAACCGGCTCGGAAGGATCATTTACGTAATTGTAAACTCACCTCCCTCGCCGGTTTTTGCCTCGCACTGACACGACCCTGCACCTTTCACTCAAAGGTGACGTCGGGCTCGAAAAAATCTGCTAAAAACCTCTCCGCTAGGAATGTAAAAGCGCGTCAGCCGCCGGCAGTACTAGGCAAAAACAGGCGAAGAAGCGGACGACTGCATGGACGCAGGAGTTAGAGCGACGCAGGATGCCGAAGCCGAGTTTACGAGTAGTAAATGAGCATCTGAGACTGTTTTTAACGACGTAATGCCAAGGCTGATGCGCTTTTAGCTGTGGCGGCGAATGACGCCGACACTTATGCCCTCAATCGTGAAAGCATCGCGGCGTAGATCAACCTCAATTGGTTCGTAGTCGTCGTTTTCGGGCATAAGGCGCAGGCGGTGGCGTTCGCTGGTTTCTTCCAGGCGTTTGACGGTGACATCTTCTTCCAGGCGGGCGACGATGATGTCGCCGTGGCGGGCTTTGCTGGTCTTGTGCACGGCCAGCAGGTCGCCTTCGAAAATGCCGACATTGATCATGCTGGTGCCTTTGACGGTGAGCAGGTAGTCAGCGGCGGGGCTGAACATGGCGGCGGGCACATTGACGTATTCGTCAATGCACTCCTGGGCCAGTATCGGGCTGCCGGCGGCAACCTGGCCAACAACCGGCAGACCCTGATTGGCGGCTTCGTCCTGATCGGCAAGGTCTGGCAGGCGGATGCCGCGCGAGGCGCCAGGCACGATTTCAATGGCCTTTTTGCGGGCCAGCGCCTTGAGGTGTTCCTCGGCGGCATTGGCCGATTTGAAACCCATTTTCTGGGCTATCTCCGAGCGCGTCGGCGGATAGCCGGTATCCTGCTGATATTCGCGGATAAACTCAAGAATCTGTGCCTGTCTTGGGGTCAGTGCCTGCATGGTACCCATCCTGTTGATCCATTCAGGCTGTGATTATATACAGTTATGCGATCTGAACAAGCCTTTTGTGGGATCGCTGGCGATAGGTGATAATGTCACACATTAATAATCCCCGGATTCGAGAGGCCCCGATGACCCCCGCCAAGCAAGGCCCAGGTGTGCTGATGCTGGACCTGTCAGGTCAGACACTCACCGATGATGAACGTGCGCTGCTGCAACATCCGCAGGTCGGCGGCGTGATTTTGTTTTCACGCAATATTGCTGGTCCGGCCCAGGTTCAGGCATTAACCGCAGACATCCGTGCCTGCCGCCCGGACATTCTGCTGGCTGTGGATCAGGAGGGCGGCCGCGTTCAGCGCCTGCGCGATGGATTTACCAGGTTGCCGCCGATGTATGCCCTGCACGCCTTGTTCAGCAAGGAGCCTGAGCAGGCGCGCGTCATGTCCCATGATCTGGGGTGGCTGATGGCTACCGAGGTGCTGGCCGCAGGCTTTGATATCAGCTTTGCGCCGGTTCTGGATCTGCATACCGGGATCAGCGAAGTGATCGGCGATCGCGCATTTTCCTCGCGTCTCGATACGCTGGTGGAACTGGCGACAGCATTCATGGCGGGCATGCACGAAGCCGGTATGGCGACGACGGGTAAACACTTTCCCGGGCATGGCAGTGTGGCCGCCGATTCGCACCTGGATCTGCCTGTCGACGACAGATCGCTGTCGCAGATCGAAGAGCAGGATCTGCAGGCTTTTGTACGATGCATCCCGTCACTGGATGCTGTGATGCCGGCGCATGTCGTTTATCCGGCGGCCGATGCGCACTGCGCAGGCTTCTCAAGGTACTGGCTGCAGACGGTGCTACGTGAGCGACTTGGGTTTGATGGCGTCATTTTCAGCGATGACCTGGTGATGGCGGCGGCCGGTGCGGCAGGTGATATGTCGCAACGGGTTAACCAGGCACTCAAGGCCGGCTGCGATATGCTGCTGGTTTGCAATGACAGGGCAGCCGCACTGGACGCATTGCGAGCGCTGGACGAAGCGAAGCCGGCTCCATCGCCGCGCCTGCAAGGGATGCGACGCCGATGTGCGCAGCAGCCAGACCTGGTAGCGCTGCAATCAGATGCCCGCGTGATCGATATCCGCAACCGAATTTCCATGCTGTAAACAATCAGGGTTTTAAACGCTATGCAGACCGAAAACATGCAGGATGTGCTGAACAATGCCCAGTGCCTGTTCAGCGAATCCGAAATTGCAACTGCGCTGGACAGCCTGGCCAGCGAAATCACAGCAGCTGTCGGTGACAAGACACCACTGGTGCTTTGTGTCATGAACGGCGGCATCGTCTTGACGGGACATCTGGCACCACGCCTGAAGTTCCCACTGAACCTGGACTATATCCACGCGACTCGCTACCGTGAGCAACTGACCGGCAGTCAACTGCACTGGCGTGTGACACCTGTCTCATCCCTGCAGGGCCGGGTCGTACTGGTGCTTGACGATATCTTTGACGAGGGCGAAACGCTGGCAGCCATCGTCAGCTGGTGCCGGGAGCAGGGTGCAGCGGAAGTCTACAGCGCTGTACTGGTCGACAAACAGCACGATCGCAAGACCGCCGATCTGAAAAAGGCTGACTTTACCGCCCTGTATGCCGAGGACAAATACCTGTTTGGCTACGGTATGGATTACAACGGTTTCTGGAGGAATGCACCGGGTATTTTTGCGGTCGACTAGTCAGACAGGACACTACCTTACCCAGGAGGTCAGATGAGCAGCGCCGAGATCAAGACTGATAATCTGTTGAAGCACATCAAAACCAATCGGGGCCCGGCACCGGTGCACGACTGGGATCCGCCGTACTGCGGCGAGATGGACATGCGCATTGCAGCCGACGGACGCTGGTATCATGAAGGTTCGCCGATCGGGCGCAAGCGCCTGGTGCAATTATTTTCTTCGATTCTGCGGCTGGATCCGGATGGCTTTCATTATCTGGTGACGCCGGTGGAGAAAGTGCGCATCAAGGTTGACGATTGCCCGTTTGTAGCGCAGCTCGTTGATGTCGTCGAGCGCGATGGGCAGCAGGTGCTGCGGTTTACCCTGAATACGGATGAAGTTGTCGAAGCCGGGCCTGATAACCCGATCGAAGTCACTATCGACGCTGATCAGCAGCCTCATCCGGTGCTGGAAGTACGTCATGGACTCAAGGCACTGATCATCCGTTCGGTTTTTTATTCGCTTGTAGAAATCGCCGAGACGAGTCCGGTAGATGATAAAAATAATAAAAAAAACAACGACATGGAGAAGGTTCTGGCCGTGTCCAGTCAGGGCTGCAAGTTTGAACTGGGACGCTTCCAGGGGTAATCCCGGGCCGCAGTTTTATTGACGCGCGCGCTCAAAAACGGCATCATTGTCAGCCTTTTTGGGGCCGCAGGCATTTACCACTGGCACCCACAAGCCATTTTTCTAATCAGTAAAAGTTGGAGAATCCATGAAGATTCTGGTAGCGATCAAACGTGTAGTTGATCCATATGTGAAGGTTCGTGTTAAAGCTGATAACAGTGGTGTGGATCTGGCCAATGCCAAAATGGCGGTCAATCCTTTCTGCGAAATTGCCGTGGAAGAGGCAGTGCGTCTGAAAGAGAAAGGCATCGCCGAAGAAATTATTGTTGTCTCAATTGGCGAGAAGAACTGTCAGGAACAGATCCGTACTGCACTGGCGCTGGGCGCTGACCGCGGTATTCACGTAGAGGCACCCGTTGATGTGCAGCCACTGCCGGTGGCGCGCATGCTGCAGAAGATCGTGGAGAAAGAAGGCGTTGAAATGGTCATCCTGGGCAAGCAGTCCGTCGATTCGGACAACAACCAGGTTGGTCAGATGCTGGGTGCCTTGACTGGCATGCCACAGGGCACATTTGCCTGCAAACTGGAAGTTGCTGACGGCAAAGCAAAGGTCACCCGTGAAATCGATGGTGGCGAACAGACCGTTTCACTGAAGCTGCCGGCCATCGTAACCACTGACCTGCGTCTGAACGAGCCGCGCTACGCTTCTCTGCCGAATATCATGAAAGCCAAGAAAAAGACGATTGACTCCCTCACACCTGAGGAGCTTGGTGTCGACGTCAGCTCTGGATTGAAGGTTATCTCTGTTGAGCCACCACCCGCTCGCTCTGCCGGTATCAAGGTGGAAAGTGTGGACGAGCTGATCAGCAAACTGAAAACCGAAGCAAAAGTTATCTAAGGGGTAGGGCAGAACATGAGCATTTTGGTAATAGCAGATCACGATAACGCCGCCCTGAAACCGGCGACCCTGAACACAGTCACAGCCGCCAAGGAAATTGGCTCCGATATCACTGTGCTGGTAGCGGGCTCCGGATGTGACGCGGTAGCCAAGGCCGCTGCAGCCATCGATGGCGTCAGCAAAGTACTGGTCGCCGACAACGAAGCCTACAAAAACCAGCTGCCGGAAAATCTGGCTGAGCTGGTGGCTGAAGTTGGTAAAGATGCCAGCCACATTCTGGCCCCGGCTACTACCAGCGGCAAAAACTTCATGCCACGCGTTGCAGCCCTGCTGGGTGTTGCACAGATTTCTGACATCACCGCAGTAAAATCAGAAGACACATTTGTGCGCCCGATCTACGCTGGTAACGCACTGGCTACTGTACAGTCTTCTGACAATGTGAAGGTGATCACCGTCCGTGGTACAGCCTTTGATGCGGCAGTTGCTGAAGGCGGCTCAGCCAGTGTGGAGACCACTGACGTGGTCAAGACGCAGGAAGTGGCTGAGTTCATCAGCGAAGAGCTGACCAAGTCTGAGCGTCCTGAATTGACCGGCGCCAAGATTGTCATCTCTGGTGGTCGCGGCATGCAGAATGGTGAAAACTTCGCCATGCTGGAAAAGGTTGCGGACAAGCTGGGCGCAGCCATCGGCGCATCACGCGCTGCGGTAGACGCGGGCTTTGTACCTAACGACATGCAAGTTGGTCAGACTGGTAAAATCGTTGCCCCCGAGCTGTACATTGCTGTTGGTATTTCTGGTGCCATTCAGCACCTCGCCGGCATGAAGGACAGTAAGGTAATCGTGGCGATCAACAAGGACGAGGAAGCGCCAATCTTCCAGGTAGCAGACTACGGTCTGGTCGCTGACCTGTTCAAGGCGATACCTGAGCTCGAAGAGAAGCTGTAAGCCTCATACGCTTTAAGCGCTCACAAAAAAGGGGTTAAAGGGGACGGAGGGATTTACGATCGTAAATCCCTCCGTCCCCTTTACCGTTGGTAAATCCCTCCGTCCCCTTTATTCTTCAGATTCAGCCTGCTTGCGGGCTTTTTCTTCTTCCAGGCGACGGCGACGAATCTCGCGTGGGTCGTTAGGCGCACGTCCGCCGCTCGCTGCCGCAGTCTGGGTGCTGGACTCAGGCTTTGATTCAGGCTGCTGTTCTGGAGCAGCGGCTTGCGCCGGTTCAGCCTGCACAGTTTCTGTTTTTTCAGGTGCTGATTTAGCCGGCTTCGAAGTCTTGGTCTCAGACTGTTGAGTTGGCTTCGCTTCTTCGGCCTTCTCAGCGTTCTCAGCTTTCTGTTCTTTCCCGGCCTTCTCGGCTTTCTCCGCTGCCACAGCTGCCTTGGCTGGCTTGTTATCGGCTGCTGCTTTGGGCTCTGCCTCAGCGCTGGCTGCTTCCGGCTTGGCGGCCTGCGGTTTCTTCTCGGCAGTGTCCGTACCTTTAGACTCTGGGGTCTCTGCCGGCCCGGCAGCCTTCTCCTCAGCTTTTGGCTCAGTCTTTTTGGCTGGTTTCCCGGTAGCTGCTTTTTCAGCGACTGTTGCAGATTCAGTCACATCGGCTGCTTTCTCAGAATCAGCTGAATCGGTTGAGTTGTCGTCACCCGCGGACTTGTCAGCGCCTGCCTTGTCTGCGCTGGACTTGCCGCGACGCGAACGACCACCACGACTGCGGCGTCGTTTGGGTTTTTCAGACTGTTCATCGGCATTCTGAGTCTGTTCGTCAGAGTCCTGCGTAGCCTTCGTCGACTCGCTTGCTCCTGCGTCTGCAGGCTGCTCAGCCGCAGCAACTGCCTGCTTGTCCTGCTTGTCGGATGTTGTGCTGGTAGCAGTTTCTGCTTCATTGCCGGCAGTTTCTGTCGCCTGTGCCTCAGCAGCGACCTGCTGATCGTCTGTGCTCTCGGTCTGACCGTCGGGATGCGGGCCGCGCTTGCGCTTGGTAGTGTTACGCGGCTTGCGCTCGCCCTTGGGTCGACGATTGCTGTTGTCCTGCTGATCGCCAGACTGCTCGTCGCTGCTGTCAGACGATGACTTGTCAGCGCTGCCACGATCCTGACGGTTGCCGCCCTGGCTGTCATCATCAGAGCGGTTACGGCCGCGACCGCCACGACGACGGCTGCGCTGAGGCTTGTTGTCTCCGTCCTTGTCGTTGCTTTTGTCCTGGCTTCTGTCCTGGCTCTTGTCAGCCTGGGCTTTGCCGCCACGTTCGTCTGATTTCTGTTCGTCGCGCTTCTGGTCGTCACGTGCTGGGCGTGAATCGTCCCGGTTGCGCGAGTCGCCACCTCGGCCGCGATTGCCGCGATTGCGATTGCGGTCATTGCCACCGCTGCGCGAGCGATTGCGGTTGTTGCCGCTGCCGCGCTGTTCGGTTTTGTTTTCTTCCTCTTCTTCGTCGTTGGCAGCGCCAAACAGCTCGCCAAACACTGACAACAGTGAGCCAAGGAAACCTTTTTTGGCGGGTGCTGCTGACTTGCCTGCCGGTTTGTCACGTGACTCGGTGGCGCGTGGCGCCGGTGCGGCTGGCACTGTGGGTGCCTGAACGGCAGCCTGCTGCACGGGCAGCGGCTTCTGCGTCTGGCCGATTTCTTCGACGTGATCGTGTTCGGTTTCGATTTCAAAGCTGGCCAGCGCCACGCCGCCATCCTGGGCGCTCAGGCTCTGGATTTCGTAGTGGGGGGTCTCCAGCGACGGACTGGGGATGATCAGCAGGCGGGTCTTGCTCTGCTGTTCGATGGCAGCTACGGCATTACGCTTTTCATTCAGCAGATAAGAGGCCACGTTAAGTGGCACAATCGCGCGGATCTCGGCGCTTTTCTTCTTGTTTGCCTCTTCCTGCAGAATACGCAGGATGGACAGACACAGTGATTTAACATCACGGATCGTGCCCTGGCCGCTACAACGCGGGCAGACCACAGCATTGGTTTCTTCCAGTGACGGACGCAGGCGCTGACGTGACATCTCCAGCAGGCCAAAGCGGGAGATACGGCCGACCTGAACGCGCGCACGGTCGGCTTCCAGCGCATCGCGGACGCGGTTTTCAACTTCTTTCTGATTCTTGGTGGATGCCATATCGATAAAATCGATGACCACCAGGCCACCCATGTCGCGCAGGCGCAACTGACGGGCAATTTCATCGGCCGCTTCCAGGTTGGTATTCAGCGCCGTTTCTTCGATGTCCGAGCCGCGTGTGGCACGCGAGGAGTTGATATCGATGGAGATCAGGGCTTCGGTCGGATCGATCACGATGGAGCCGCCAGAGGGCAGCTTAACTTCACGCTGGAAGGCGGATTCGATCTGGTTTTCAATCTGGTAGCGATTGAACAGCGGCAGCGGATCCTGATAGTGCTTGATACGTGCTTCGTAGTGCGGCATCACCTGACGCACAAAGTTCAGTGCCTCTTCATAGGCCTCCTGGGTGTCAAACAGTACTTCGCCGATGTCCTGGCGCAGGTAGTCACGGATGCAGCGGATGATGACATTGCTTTCCTGATAGATCAGGAAGGGGGCTTTTTTCTGGTCTGAGGCATCCTTGATGGACTGCCACAGTGACAGCAGGTAATCGAGGTCCCACTGCAGATCTTCCTGGTTTTTGCCAACGCCGGCGGTGCGCACGATGATGCCCATGCCGTCCGGGATATTCAGGCTGTTGATGGCTTCCCGAATCTCGGAACGCTCATCTCCCTCAATGCGACGCGAGATGCCGCCAGCTCGTGGGTTATTTGGCATCAGAACCAGGTAACGTCCGGCCAGACTGACAAACGTAGTCAGCGCTGCACCTTTGTTGCCGCGCTCTTCCTTCTCAACCTGAATGATGACTTCGGTGCCTTCGGCAACGGCTTCCTTAATATTGACGCGGCCGCCGTCAGATTTGCCGGTGAAGTATTCGGGAGCGATTTCCTTGAGGGGCAAAAAGCCATGACGCTCAGCGCCAAAATCGACGAAGGCGGCTTCAAGACTGGGTTCTACGCGGGTGATGCGGCCTTTGAAAATACTGGCCTTTTTCTGAATGCGGGTGCGGTTTTCGATATCGAGGTCGTACAGTTTCTGGCCATCGACCAGCGCAACGCGCAGTTCTTCTTCCTGCGTTGCGTTTATTAGCATTCTTTTCATAGTGAATTCACATCTCTGTTGAACCAGATCGGTGAATCCAGGTGCGAAACTGACAGGGACCTGTGGCGGGCAGGAACCAACGCGGGGAGCTGCCTGATTCAGCTAGTGAATCAGAAATCCTTTTGGAACAATGGCTTGCAGTTGTTGTGCGGCTGCTGTACCACGGTATTCAGTCAGCCTCAGGCGACAATGCATAACCGTCATTAACCATGTATCCCATCGCTGCGCAATGTGGCGCGCGATACGTTTGTTCGTGCCGCGGTCAAGCCCCGGCCGGCCCGAACCCCGGCTCAGCTGTTGTTGGAAGCCAGTCGGGTAAGGGCTGTGGTGCGCGCTCGTTGTTAACGGTTGCCACCAGCAAAAAATCGCTTTCTGGACTCCGCCCGCTGTGTTGTCACGCGGGTTCCGGATCCGGTTACTTAAGTTAGGTTGTTGGGTTAAAGGGGACGGAGGGATTTAGCACTCTAAATCCCTCCGTCCCCTTTAACACAGTCTTACTGTAAAAACTTGCGTACAAAAATCTTAACAGTTCATCGCCATCGCAATGGCGGAATACTTTAAAATCTGGCTGCTGGCCTTACATGCAGAACAAGCAGCTCCGCGACTATAGCAGTAAGATTTGCATTGTTCAAACATTATGTTTTTATCGAACGGTCGCTGGGCAGCCGTAAACGTCTGGTTTGTTTTAAATTTCCGCCTCGACTAGAATCCGGGCATGAAAATTTTTGCCTACCAGAGACTCAGCAGTTTCGAGCAGGATGATCACGCAGTCGGATTCAGTGATCCGCGCGAGCGCGAGCAACTGCTGGACTACTGTCGTCGGCAGGGCTGGCCGGAGCCGCGCTGGGTGCGCGAGGTCAGCCATGACTGGAGAGAGGGCTTCAGTCAGCGTCTGTTGCCTGATTCGGAGGGTACGCACGATGGCTGGCGACCCCCACCGGGCAGCGATCTGCTGGTGGCCAGTCTGCGCCGACTGGTCAACGGTGCGCAGGATCTGGAACAGACGCTGGAGTGGCTGCGCGGCAATGATATCTGCCTGCATGTCGTCAGTCTTGATGCTGAGCTCAGCCAGACCCGGACATTAAAGCGTACGCGGGTGGATTTTGATGCGATCCTGGCAGAACTGGCTGTCATTGAAGGCCGGCGCGGTGCCCAGCGTATGCTCAAGGTCAAACATGAGCAGCGCAGCAAGGGTCGCTTCCTGGGCGGCAGCAAACCTTTTGGTTATATGATTCACAGTAATGGCAAACTCATCGAAAACCCGCTGGAGCAACGAGTGTTGAAACAGATTCGCCAGTTGCGCTCACAGGGGCTTTCGCTGCGGGCGATCGCCAGCCGTGTCAGCACGCCAATCGCACCGGTCAGCTTCAAGACGGTCCAACGGGTGCTGCAACGCGAACAGCAGGAGCAGGACTGATCATGCGCAAACCCCTGGCGCTGTTCATTGGTTTACGCTTCGTTCGCGCTCGCAAGAAAAATCAGCTGGTTTCCTTTGTGTCACTTATCTCCATGCTGGGCATTGCGCTGGGTGTGCTGGCGCTGATTGCCGTGCTTTCTGTGATTAATGCCTCTACAGGCACCATGCGAGAGGAAACACTCAAGGCAGTGCCGCATGCAGCGGTTACGTTGCCAGAAGATCTGCTTGACTGGCGGGAGGCAGCTGACAGCCTTGCAGCCGCGCCAGGAGTGATTGCGGTGGCGCCATTTCTGGAAAGTGAAGCCTGGCTGCAGTTTGATGGCCGCGGTGAGTTTGTTAATGTTCGTGGCGTAACACCGGAGACAGAAAAGCAGATTCTGCAATCGCCAGACAGTCAGCTGCAGGCGATGCTGGATTTCCTGGCGGAAACACCCGATGGCATTATCCTGGGCACTCGGCTTGCCGGTCAGCTGGGCCTCTACCCCGGCATGCAGATGTCGGTCACGCCGCTCAACAGCCTGCTGCAGCGGCGTACCGAGGATGCTCGCAGTTTCCAGATGGTGGGTGTTGCAGATTTTGGTTTCTATGACAATGACGCCATGGCACTGGTCAACCTGCCAGTCGCCAGCCAGTTACTTACCGGCCGCGACGACGCGGTTCCGCAATTACGGCTGCGGGTGGACGATGTCCTCAATGCTGGCGTCATCGCGCGTGACGCGGTTGCTGGCCGGTGGCCGGTAGCAAGCTGGAACGAAACCCGTCGCAGCCTGTTTGATGCACTGCGCATGGAGAAAATCCTGACCGGCTTCATGCTGCTGATGATTGTGGTCATTGGCGCCGTCAACATCGTTGCAACACTGGTGATGGCGGTGGCTGACAAAAACGCCGATATCGCCATCCTGCGTACCATGGGGGCCAGCCGGGCAACCGTCATGTCAGTGTTTGTGATTCAGGGCTTTGCCGCGGGGGTGCTGGGCACGCTGCTCGGCGCCGCCGGTGGTGTGTTGCTGGCAATGAATCTGGGGCAGATCACGCGCGCATTCCAGGGCGCACTGAATGCGATGCTGGCGCCAGGTGATGTCTACATGATTGCCCATCTGGATGCGCTGATTCTTTGGTCTGATGTCGTGCTGGTCTGTCTGTGTGCTCTGGGTGTCAGTCTAATGGCCACCCTGTATCCGGCGTGGCGGGCTTCCCGTGTGCAGCCGGCGGACGTACTGCGCTATGAATAAGGTGTCGCCACCAAACATTAATGGAGAGAGTCGTTTTGGAGCAAACCGCTAACGTCATCAGTTGTCGTCACCTGCGCAAGTCCTACACCCAGGGACCTCAACAGGTGGACGTGCTGCTGGACATCAACCTGAATGTCCGTCCCGCCGAATGTGTGGCTATTGTTGGCAGCTCCGGCTCCGGTAAAACAACGCTGCTTAATCTGCTGGGCGGGCTGGATGCGCCCAGTGGCGGTGAGATTTACGTTGCCGGGCAGGATCTGTCCAGACTGTCAGAGTCCGAGCGCGGTCAGCTGCGCAACCGTTATCTGGGATTTGTTTATCAATTCCATCACCTGCTGGGTGAGTTCAGTGCGCTGGAGAACGTTGCCATGCCTTTGCTTATTGGCGGGCAAAGCAGCCGCGAGGCCTATCCGCGCGCGTCGGAGTTGCTGGGTGAAGTGGGTCTGAGTCACCGTCTGAATCACAAACCCTCGGAGCTGTCCGGCGGTGAACGGCAGCGGGTTGCCATTGCCCGGGCGCTGGTCGCCTCACCCAGGTGTGTTCTGATGGACGAACCCACCGGTAATCTTGACCGTCGCACGGCTGAAGGCATCCACACGCTGATGCAGACACTGAATAAATCACTTCAGACCAGTTTTGTGGTTGTGACGCATGACGAGCGTTTTGCAGCGAGTCTGGATCGGGTACTGGTGCTGAACCAGGGCAAACTGGAAGCTGAGCATGCTTGAGCAGGGCGATTCAGCACCGGCTGGTTTTCTTGCCTCATTCAAGCTGGCCGCGCGTATTGCGCTGCGTTATGTGGGCGCACGCCGACAGCAGGCAGGAGGTGCAGGCGGGCAGAGTGGCCAGCTGGTCAACTTCATGTCGCGGCTGACCATCAGTGGGCTGGCCCTGAGTGTTGCCATACTGATCACTGTACTGTCGGTGATGAACGGTTTTGATCGTGAAGTCAGGGAAAATGTATTGGGCGTGCTGCCGCATGCAGCGATACAGACCGAGGACAGCGTCAGCGCCGAGCGCTGGCAGTTGCTGGCGCAGCAGATCGCGGCTATTGACGGTGTTATTGCCACTTCACCGGTGCTGGAGGTCAATGGTGTGCTGGCGCGGGACAACAACAGTCGTGCGGTACTGGTCAATGGCATCGACGTAGAACAGGAACTTCAGACATCCGCGCTGGGCAGCTTCATGCAACAGGGTTCGCTGCAGGCCCTGACCGAGCGCCGTTTCCAGATCGTGATGGGTCAGACGCTGGCGCAGCAACTCGGCGTTGGACTCGGAGACGACGTCAATCTCTACAGCCTGGACATTTCCATCAACCCGATCGCACCTTTGCCGGTGCAGCGTCGCTTTACGGTCGCTGGAATCTACCGGGTTGGCACGCAGGAGCTGGATGAGCGACTGGTGATGATCGCGCTGCCGGATGCCCAGGCTCTGTATCGCGAGCCGCAGCGATTCAACGGTTTGCGTCTGCGCACGAATGATGTGCTGGCGGTGAATTCCTTGCGAGCACCTGTGCAGGAGCAGCTGCCACAGGGCTTTTACCTGCAGACCTGGACGCAGTGGTTTGGTGCCATCTACGAGAACATACAGCTGTCTCGCACTATCGTTGGGTTTCTGCTTTGGCTGCTGGTAGCTGTCGCCGCCTTTAATCTGGTTGTCAGCCTGATCATGATTGTGCGCGACAAACGCAGTGACATCGCGATCCTGCGCACCATGGGTGCCTCACCGGGAACCATTGCCCGCATATTTCTGCTGCAGGGCTGCCTGATTGGCCTGGTCGGCGCCGGTATTGGCCTGCTTGCCGGCTCACTGCTGGCCCTTAATGTGTCGTCACTGTTTGCGCTGTTTGAACAGTGGAGTGGGACCCAGCTGTTGAGTGCAGACGTTTACCCAGTCGACTTCCTGCCCTCCCAGCTGATGCTGTCTGACATTGTCGCCGTAAGTATTGGCGTACTGGTGCTGTGCCTGCTGGCCAGCGTCTATCCGGCCTGGCGTGCTGCGCGAGTATTGCCAGCCGAAGCGCTGCGTTCTGCAGACTGACCCCAGAACAGCTATAACCCCAGCATAGACGTCAGCAATTCTTGGGGTGAGCAGGGATGCGCACAGCACTGGCCCTGTTCTGCCTGGGTATTTATGCCATCAGTTTTATGCCGCGACTGCCCGAGGTCGGTTCTGGCCTGGTAGTGCTGCTGACTGTACTCCCGCTTTTCACGCTGATTGCCATCTGGTGGCGCGCCCCAGCCAGCACCTGGAAAATCACTGCCTGCCTGTTGTTATGCTTGAGCCTGGGTGCCGGGCGTGCGGTTTATCACGGACTGCTTATTACAGAAAGTCGTTTGCCTGCCGCGCTGGAAGGCCGTGATATCTGGGTAGAGGGACAGGTTGAAGGGCTGCCAGAAGGCGCTTCGGCGGAGACTGTTACATACCGTTCTGGCGGACAGCAGACTCGTTTCCAGTTGCGCGTGGACCACAGCTGTCTGAGCTTGTTGCCAGAAAACTGTGAGGAGAGTGCGCCGGTTCTGATCGGTCATCTGATTGCGCTGAACGCCTACGGTTCAGTCACTGGTGAGTTTGATGGTGACGCTGCGGGTGTCCCGCGAAGCGGGGAGACATGGCGCCTGCGAGTTCGGCTCAATCGTGTACATGGATTCGCAAATCCGGGCGGATATGACTTCGAGGCAGCTCAGGCTCAGCAGGGAATCGTTGCCCGTGGCTATGTGCGGGCAACCACCTTCAACCGGCGGCTGCAGCCGGCGGGCTGGTCGGTTGATCAGTGGCGCATCGGAATCCGTGAGCAACTGTACGCCACCGGATCACTGCAGTACCCGGGGTTGCTTGCGGCGCTGACGACGGGTCTGCGCAGCGGGATCAGTCACTCACAATGGGATGCGCTGAGTGCCACTGGTACCAACCATCTGATGGTCATTTCCGGGCTGCATGTGGGTCTGGTCGCCAGCGCCTGCTACTGGATTGTCAATCTGCTGGCGCGAATGTCTGCGACCTTGCTGGAACGCATGCCAGCACAGCGCTTCGGTGCGTTGGCAGCTGTTCTTGGTGCCTGGCTGTACAGCGCCATGGCCGGATTTTCGCTGCCAACGCAGCGTGCGGTAATCATGGTCTCTATGCTGATGCTCGCCCAGCTGTTGGGCCGGCAGGTCTTGCCAAGTTATCGTTTGTTGCTGGCCATGGCGGCAGTGCTGGGCTTCGATCCGCTGGCAGTCACCCAGGCCGGCTTCTGGCTGTCTTTTGTGGCGGTTGCAGCGCTGCTGCTGTTGTTTGCCGGCCCGCAGCAACTGGGACCGCCGGCCAGTGCACAATCCAATCGGTCGCGTTGGGGGCAACATGCCTGTCTGGTCTGGCTCAAGCCGCAATTTGCCGTCAGCATTGCGCTACTGGTTCCGCTGCTGTTATGGACGGGGCAGGTGTCATGGATATCACCGCTGGTGAACCTGCTGGCAATTCCGGTTGTCAGTTTGTGGGTTGTACCGCTGGCGCTTGTCGGCATCGTGCTGCTGCCTGTGTCGAGCGCAGCTGCGCGGTGGACGCTCAAGGGGGCCGACACAGGTCTGGTCATGCTGATGCAGGGGCTGGAGTCCGTTGCCAGCTGGCAGCCACTATGGCAAGGGCCGGTGATTTCGCCACTGACAGTGCTGTGTGTATCAGTTGGCTGTTTATTGTTACTGCTGCCTCGAGGTCTGCTGCCGCGCTGGCCGGCACTGCTGCTGATGTTGCCACTACTGGCGCCGCCGCGACCCGATCGACCGGGCCCTGGAGAGCTGTGGCTGCAGATGCTGGATGTGGGGCAGGGCCTGGCCGTTTTGCTCCAGACTCGACACCACAGCATGCTGTTTGATACCGGGACGGCACTGGGTCCCGACTACGACGCCGGGCGCGCGGCTATTCTGCCGGCCCTGAAACAGGCGGGAATACGACAGCTGGACGCATTGATCATCAGTCACTGGCATCAGGACCATTACGGAGGCCTGAGCTCAATACTCGGTTCAGTGCGGGTGACGCGCCTGGTCAGCAGCGCTCCTGAACGGTTCCTGGATTTCAACGGCGTGCCAGATGCCAAGATGAAGCCCTGTGGCAGCGGCGATTACTGGCAGTGGGATTCTGTCGAGTTTCGGGTGCTGCATCCTGACCCGACAGAGCGGGGCGGTGGTGCTGACAATCCCAACAACACGTCCTGCGTCGTTCATGTAACGGCAGGCTCGCATGCACTGCTGCTGACTGGCGACATAGAAGCGCCGGTCGAGCGCAGATTGCTCGCGCAGCAGGGCGATTTGCTGGCTGCCGATGTTCTGCTTGCAGCCCACCACGGCAGTGACAGCTCCAGCACCGAGGCCTGGCTGCAGCAGGTATCGCCAGACTGGCTGCTGGTCTCGGCCGGTTATCGCAATCGGTTTGGTCATCCGGATCCGGCAGTGCTGCAGCGGGCCCGGGCATTGGGCATCAAGGTGCTGCGTACCGATCACCATGGCGCAGTCACGATGACACTGGGTGGTCCGGGCGAAGCAGAATTAAAAGGCCTGCACAGACACGAACAGCGGCGTTTCTGGCATAACAACCCGTCTGGCGAATATGGTAAAGTAGCCGGCAAATCAGCGGGAGATTAAGCTTGTGGTAGAAATCGTAATGGCCGGTGGCTGGTTGATGCTGCCAATTATCCTGTGTTCGATTCTGGCAATAGCCATCGTCATCGAACGATTCTGGACACTCAGCAACAATCGCATTGCGCCGCGTTATGCGGTTGGCCAGGTCTGGACCTGGATCAAAAACGGCGAGCTGGACTCCAACAAAATGCGCGAACTGCGCATGGGCTCTCCGCTGGGTCAGATTCTGGCAGCCGGTCTGCTGCATGCCCGCCAGGGCCGACAGGCGATGAACGATGCCATCGAACAGAGCGCTGCCGCTGTCATCCATGAACTGGAGCGTTATCTGAGCACGCTCGGCACCATCGCCGCCATCACCCCGCTGCTGGGCCTGCTTGGCACGGTAGTTGGCATGATCCGGGTGTTCACTGAAATCATGATTCAGGGCACCGGCAACGCCAATGCGCTGGCCGGTGGTATCTCCGAAGCCCTGATTACCACCGCCGCCGGCCTGACGGTGGCCATCCCGGCGTATGCATGTCATCGCTACTTTGTCCGCAAAGTGGATTCGCTGGTGCTGTCGCTGGAGCAGGAGTCTGCCAAACTGGTAGAAGCGCTGCACGGTGATCGCCGCGTAGACATCAAGGACTTTGTGACACTGCCCGAAACCAGCGCTGCCCGCGAGAATGCACAGCAGCAGGCGGCTGCCAGTGTTGAGGCAACTGGCTCGTGAAGTTTCCGCGTCGCACGCTGGAAGACCCCGCCATCAATCTGACGCCACTGATTGATGTTGTCTTCCTGCTGTTGATCTTTTTTATGGTGACCACCACGTTTACACGAGAGACCCGGCTGGCTGTCAATCTGCCAGAGGCGGAAGCGACGGCCGCCGAACCCGCACCCGACCAGATCGAAGTGATGGTCAGCCAGACAGGACGCTACAGCATCAATAATGTGTTGCTGGCCGATAACACCAGCGCCACATTGCAGGCACAACTGCTGGAAGTGGCCGCCGGCAACCGGCAGCAGACCATCCTGCTGGTGGCTGATGCAGAAGCCAGCCACCAGGCCGTAATTACCGCCATGGATGCAATAGGCCAGGCAGGATTCAGTGGCTTCAGTATCGCAACCCGCGAACCCGGTGAAGAGCAGGGTGCCGACAGTACTGTCGAGGGGGGCGGTGTCAATGAGTGATACCCAGCCACAACAGGCGCCAGGCCAGTCGCCGACATCCGGCCCCGAAGCCGCTGCGCTGATGACCGGTGCACAGGTATACGCGCGGCTGCTGCGATACATCCGACCCTTCCTGGGCTATTTTGCGATCAGTCTGCTGGGTTACATTATTTTTGCGGTCACCACGCCGGCTACTGCTGCCTGGCTGGGCTGGACAATCGATCAGATCGAAGCCAATAACGCCGACGCGCGTATCATCAGTCCCATTCTTTGTGTGCTGATTGTGCTGGCGCGCGGTGTTGGCGGGTTCCTGGGACACTATTCGCTGGAACACACTGCCAATCACGTGGTGCACAAACTGCGCTGTGAGGTGCTCGACCAGCTGTTGAATGTACCGATAGCCTATTACGATCGCAACACCATCGGCCGCCTGGTATCCAAAGTCACCTACGACGTCATGCAGATCAAGGGTGCGGCCACAAACGCTATTACCGTTGTGCTTCGCGAAGGCCTTACCGTGATTGGCCTGCTGGCCTGGCTTTTCTGGGTTAACTGGCGCCTCAGCCTGGTTTTCCTGCTGGTGGCGCCGTGCATGGCACTCATCGTTCACATGGCCACCAAACGCTATCGCCGCTACAGTCGCCAGATGCAGGACTCCATGGGTGATGTCACACAGATTGCCAATGAGTCCATCAAGGGCCAGAAAGTCATTCGTACCTTTAACGCTGGTGAATATGTATCGGAGCGCTTTCTGCGCTCCAGCGAGCGCAACCGTCGCCAGAACATGAAGATGGTGGTTACCGAAGCCACCGCCACACCACTGATCCAGTTGATCGTCGCGATGGCCATGGCCATTCTGATCTGGCTGGCGCTGGCGCCGGAATTTCTCGGCGGGGCATCAGCAGGGGAGGTGGTGACCTTCCTGACACTGGCCGGCATGCTCAGCAAACCACTGCGACAACTGTCCGGCGTCAATGCCATCATCCAGCGCGGTATCTCTGCCGCCAGCAGTATCTTTGAGCTGCTCGACAATGAACGCGAGCGTGACACTGGTACGCATACAGCGGGCCGCGTCAAAGGTCTGGTGGAGTTTGATCAATTGCAGTTTGCCTACGAGTCGGCCAAGCCCGTGCTGAACGGCATCACGCTGCGTGTCGAACCGGGTACCACTGTCGCGCTGGTGGGCCGCTCCGGCAGTGGCAAGTCCACGCTGGTGAATATGCTGCCGCGCTTCTATGACTATCAGCAGGGTGAGATCCGTCTCGATGGCGTTCCAATAACAGAATACGCCCTGAATAATCTGCGGCAGCAAATGGCCATGGTGACGCAGGATGTCGTGTTGTTTGAAGGCTCCGTCGCCGAGAATATTGCCTACGGTCTGGGCGAAGAAGTCACGCTGGAAAAGGTACAGCAGGCGGCGCGCAATGCACATGCCGACGAGTTCATTCAGAAACTGCCGGGTGGCTATGATGCCCAGGTCGGTGATGGTGGCGGACTGCTGTCGGGTGGGCAAAGACAGCGGCTGGCAATTGCACGCGCCTTCCTGAAAGACTCACCGGTATTGATACTGGACGAAGCAACCTCGGCACTGGATACCGAGTCCGAGCAGCATATCCAGCAGGCACTGGCAGAGCTGATTCGCGGCCGCACTACCTTTGTCATCGCACACCGCCTGTCCACCATCGAGAACGCCGATCTGATTGTCGTCATGGATCAGGGGCGCATCGTTGAAAGTGGCACGCATAAAGAGCTGCTGGCGCTTGATAAACACTATGCACGTTTGCACCGCATGCAGTTCAGTGAGTCGGGCCTCATGAATCCGCTCGACAGTGACAGTGAAAGTCAAGCCAGCGAGTCTGCGGGCTGATGTGGCTGGTCGATGCCTGGTATCGTGGTGCCTGGTGGCTGCAGCTGCTTCGCCCGTTATCCTGGTTGTTTAACTTGCTTGCCGCGGCACGCAGGGGACGTCTGACAGCACAGCAATGCACATCAGCCTTGCCTGTCATTATCGTTGGTAATCTGACAGTGGGCGGCGCTGGCAAAACTCCCGTTGTGCTGGCGCTCGGTAGTGCCCTGCGACAGCAGGGATGGCGGGTCGGCGTGCTGAGCCGGGGCTACGGTGGTCAGTCCCGCCACTATCCACTGTTTGTTGGGGCAGACACAGATGTGCGCGCCAGTGGTGATGAAGCACGACTGCTGCGCCGCCATCATCGTGGCCCACTGGTCGTCGATCCCGACCGTTGCCGGGGACTGCGTGCACTGGAGGAAAGCGGACTGTGTGATGTCGTCGTGTGTGATGATGGACTGCAGCACTATCGACTGGGGCGGGATATTGAGATTGTAGTGGTGGACGCCGAGCGTGGTTTCGGCAACGGCCTGACACTGCCTGCTGGCCCGCTGCGCGAGCCTGCGCAGCGACTTGCCGGAGTGGATGTTATCGTGTTGAATGGCAAGCAGGCAGAGGCTCAGCTGGCTACCACCTTAGAGCAACAATCCGCCCCGATCGGTTCCGTGCACTTGCAGCCAGCCGCGTGGATCAATGTAAAAACCGGACAGCGTGTCAGCCTGCAGAATTTTCAGATGGTGAAACTCTCCGACGAAAGTGATAAGCGCCAGGTGTATGCAATAGCAGGAATAGGCCATCCGCAACGCTTTTTTGAATCGCTGTCGGCGATGGGGATCACCGCTCACTGCGAGGGTTTTCCGGATCATTACGCCTACCGTGCTGCCGATCTGTCCTTCGCTGGCAAAGACCTGCTGTTGATGACAGAAAAAGATGCGGTCAAATGTGAACGCTTTGCCCAGGACAACTGGTGGTATCTGGCCATAGAACCACAACTGGACAAGGATGTGCTGACTGCCGTGATAAACAGACTGAACACCATTCGCAGCACGTCTGCGAACATGGGAGACAAGGAACATGGATAAAAAACTGTTGAGCATACTGGTCTGTCCCGTCTGCAAAGGGCCGCTGGACTACAAACGCGAGCAGGCCGAACTGATCTGTTACGCAGACGCGCTGGCCTACCCGATTCGCGACGACATTCCGGTGATGCTGGAAAGCGAAGCGCGGACACTGACCGAGCAGGAACGCGAAGATCGCTGACAGTAAGTGTGCAGTCATGCGGTCGCAGGATTCAGGAAAGCGGGGGTAAGACAATGAGTTTTGTAGTTGTGATTCCAGCACGGTTTGCGTCGACACGACTGCCGGGAAAACCACTGCTGGACATCGTGGGCAAACCAATGATTCAGCATGTGTACGAGCGCGCCTGCGAGAGTGCGGCCAGTGCGGTTTACATTGCCACTGACGATGAGCGTATTGCTGAGGTTGTGCGCGGTTTTGGTGGCGAGGTGGTGATGACACGCGCCGACCATCAATCCGGTACTGATCGTATACAGGAGGTTGCCTCACTGCTGGGCCTGGATGCCTCGGCGATTGTCGTCAATGTGCAGGGTGATGAACCATTGATTCCTGCAGCCACGATCAATCAGGTGGCAGAAAATCTTCAGAACAACACTGACGCGGGCATCAGCAGTCTTTACCACGAGATTGAGGATGCGCAGGAATGGCGCAATCCCAATGCCGTGAAAGTTGTCACCGACGGCGAGGGTTATGCACTGTACTTCAGTCGCTCCCCGATTCCCTGGCAGGACGGTGACAATATTCAGGCCAAACGTCATATCGGCGTCTACGCATACCGTGTTGCAACATTGAATCAGTTTGTTGGCTGGCCACGTGCCTGGCTGGAAATCAGCGAGCGGCTTGAACAGTTGCGTGCCATGCACCACGGAGTCCGAATCATCATGGACAAAGCCGTGCAGCATGTTCCCGCGGGTGTCGACACGCCCGAAGACCTGGAGGCGGTACGCCGCTTCCTGTCGGATACAGAGATCTGATGAGCGCACCAGCTCACTGGCGGGCCAATGCTGATCTATCCGGGCTGACGACGCTGGCACTGCCGGCGCGCGCCCGCTGGCTGGTTCGAGTAGAGCAGGAAGATGAGCTGCCCGGCATTCTGGCACACGCCTCGCGCATGGATCTCCCGGTCATGATTCTGGGTGGCGGCAGCAATGTACTGTTCGCCAGAGACTACCCTGGTGTGGTCATTGTCATGGACCTGATGGGTGTGCAGGCGCGTGCCGATGGCAAGGATATGCTGGTGACCGCCGCTGCGGGAGAGAACTGGCACCAGTTTGTGGAATACACGCTTTCCAGGGGCTGGTTCGGTCTTGAGAATCTGGCTTTGATTCCTGGTCGCGTCGGAGCTGCTCCTGTGCAGAATATCGGTGCCTACGGTGTTGAACTGGCACAACGTTTTCACAGCCTGCGCTATCTCGATCGGGAGGGCGGACAGGTAGAAACGCTGACAGCAGAGCAGTGTGAGTTCGCCTATCGGGACAGCATCTTCAAAAACCGTCTGCGCGACAAAGCCATTATTCTGTCCTGTACCTTCAGGCTTTCACAGCAGTTTTCGCCAGTGCTGACGTATCCCGCTTTGCGCAATGCCTTACAGGTGGCCGACTTTGATGAGGACAACAGCGGCATTGCAGAGTCGCACGGCGAAATCAGCGCACAACAGGTATTCGATGCGGTCTGTGCAGTGCGCCGCAGCAAACTGCCGGATCCGGCAGTGCTGGGCAACGCGGGCAGTTTTTTTCGCAATCCAGTTGTCAGCCGGCAGCACTATCACGAGCTAAGTCAGCAGTGGCCACAGCTGCCACTGTTTGAGATTCCCGGCGATCCATTACATGTCAAACTGCCAGCTGCGTGGCTGATTGAAAAGGCCGGCTGGAAAGGTCTGCGCCGCGGCAATATCGGTGTCCATGATCAGCAGGCGCTGGTGCTGGTGCATGATTTCCGTGCCGATTCCGGTCCTGTTCAGCCCGGGCAAGCGCTTGTTGAACTGGTCGCGCAGATTGCACAGGATGTCTGGCAGCGTTTTGCTGTTCGTCTTGAGCCAGAAGTTCAGATCATCAACGGAATCTAATGACTGATATCATCAATCAAAATACCAGTGGATTCGATGCCAAGGCGGCGCTGGCTGTAATGAGCCAGCGGCCTGGCGTCTACCGCATGCTGGATGAGAAAGGTGAAGTTCTTTACGTAGGCAAGGCCCGCAATCTGAAAAAACGGGTCAGCAATTATTTCCGTGCCAGTGGGCTGGATGCCAAGACCATGGCGCTGGTCTCACACATTGCCAATATAGATGTTACGATCACCAACAGTGAAGCCGAAGCGCTGCTGCTGGAACAGAACCTGATCAAGAAGTATCGTCCGCCATATAATATCCAGCTGCGCGACGACAAGACCTATCCCTACATCATGCTGACGCACAAGGATGCCTACCCAAGACTGGCGTTCTACCGTGGCAGCCGCAAACGTGACGCGACGTTTTTCGGGCCATTTCCCAGTGCCAGTGCAGTACGCGAAAGTCTGGCGCTGCTGCAGAAAGTGTTTCGCGTGCGCCAGTGCGAAGACAGCTATTTTCGCAATCGCAGCCGGCCCTGTCTGCAGTACCAGATTGGCCGCTGCACCGCGCCCTGCGTGGGGTATATTTCACCAACGGATTACGCGCAGGATGTCCGCGATGCCACACAGTTTCTGCAGGGCAAAAGCGATACGCTGGTGCAGGAACTTGGGCGGCGCATGGAGCAGAAATCGGCGGCACTGGAGTTCGAGAGTGCCGCCAGACTGCGCGACCGCATCAGTGACCTGCGTCGCATCCAGAGCGAGCAGGTTGTCTCCGGTGGCGGCAGTGATGCTGATGTCATGTCGGCCGTACTGGAGGGCGCCTACACCTGCGTGCATGTGATCACCATCCGCGGTGGACGCATCATCGGTAGCCGCAACTTTTTTCCCAAGGACAAACTCGCAGAAACGGCGGCTGATCTGCTGGCATCATTTATCGCGCAGTACTACCTGCGGGATGGTGTCACCACCGGCTCGGGTCTGATCCCGGTGGAAATCATTATTGCACCTGCCATCAAGGGCAGTCAGAGCCTGCAGGAGGCGCTTGGCACCGCTGCTGGCAAACAGATCCGGCTTACCGCCTCGGTACGCGGCCATCGCGCCCGCTGGCTGGCCATGGCCACCGGTAACGCCGAACAGGCCATTCAAAGTCATATCAATAACCGCCAGACCATGCTGCAGCGCTTTGAGCGACTGCAGGCCGAACTGGAGCTGGATTTTATCCCGCGGCGCATAGAATGCTTTGACATCAGCCACACCATGGGTGAAAGCACAGTCGCCTCCTGTGTTGCCTTTGATCACAATGGCCCGCTCAAATCGGATTACCGCCGCTACAATATCAAGGATATCCAGGCCGGCGATGACTACGCCGCCATGGAGCAGGCACTGTCGCGCCGGTTTCGTGACGTTAAAGGGGACGTTAAAGGGGACGGAGTCATTTTGCGCGAGCGCAAAAAAACTCCGTCCCCTTTAACGTCCCCTTTAACACCAGACATTCTGCTGATAGATGGCGGCAAAGGCCAGCTTGCCCAGGCGGTGGACGTGCTTAATCGCCAGCTCTCGCCCGCACTGCTGGCTCAGATGTTGCTGATTGGTATCGCCAAGGGCATCAGTCGGCGGGCAGGGCAGGAGACGCTGTTTCTGGCCGTGGGCGACAGCTATCAGGAGATTGCCATCCCGGCGCACTCACCCGCACTGCATCTGTTGCAGCAGGTGCGCGACGAGGCGCATCGCTTTGCCATCACCGGTCATCGTCAGCGCCGCGCCAAAACCCGCACGCAATCGCCGCTGGAGCAGATTCCGGGCCTGGGCCCGGCACGGCGTCGGGAGCTATTGAAGTATTTTGGTGGTCAACAGGAGGTAATGCGCGCAAGCGAGGCCGATCTGGCGCGAACGCCGGGCATCAGTAAAAAACTGGCCGCTGTTATTTATGAGTCACTGCATAATGAGTAGAATGCGGCGTCTCCGGGAAGAAGGTGTTACAGATGACAAGGAATAAGCCATGAATGCTGCCAATCTGGTAACCATGTCACGCGTGCTGCTGGTGCCAGTGATTGTGATGGTGTACTACAGCGGACAGCCGTGGAGCCAGCTTGCCGCTGCCGTGCTTTTCACGGTTGCAAGCCTTAGCGACTGGCTTGATGGTTATCTGGCCCGACGACTGAATCAGACATCAGCCTTTGGTGCATTCCTGGACCCGGTGGCGGACAAGCTGCTGGTGGTCATGGCGCTGGTTCTGCTGACAGCCAACTTCCCCAGCCCCTGGTTTGTGCTGCCGACCGCTGTCATCATTGGCCGCGAGGTGTTCATATCGGCGCTGCGCGAGTGGATGGCGAGTCGCAATCAGCGTGATGCGGTGGCGGTAGCCTATGTTGGCAAGCTCAAGACCACCGTACAGATGATTGCCATTATCGTGCTGCTGGCCTACTCACCAGAATACCCATATTGGCTCTTGCAAATCGGGTACGGATTGATATATCTTGCCGCCGCTCTGAGCCTGTGGTCGATGGTTATTTATGTGAAGAATGCATGGCCATCACTGAAGTAAATTAGGTAAAAATTTACGGTTTCGGTGCTTGACATCGTAACGAATGGCATTAGAATAAGCGCCTCTTTCGCAGTGATGCCAAAGACGCAGTAAACCAGTTAAAGCGGGAATAGCTCAGTTGGTAGAGCACGACCTTGCCAAGGTCGGGGTCGCGAGTTCGAGTCTCGTTTCCCGCTCCAAACTTTCGGCCACTGGCCAGTCCGGGTAATATCTGTCTGCCAGGTAGCCCGGGAAGAGTACAGGCTGGGTGGCAGAGTGGTCATGCAGCGGACTGCAACTCCGCGTACGCCGGTTCGATTCCGACCCCAGCCTCCAACTTTCCTTATCTATCCGATTTTAATCCCTTCCTGCTTCAGCGATCTTCGCCTGATATATGTACAGCTTTTTCATATGCGGTTATTCTGCTGAAATGAAAAAACTGGCTGAAAGTTTCGTTCACAAATTCCTGACTCCCGTGGCGCTCGTCGTGGCTTTGATCAGCCCATCTATTGCCCAGACAACAGCTGAGTGGCAGAACATGGTCAACGCGCTGGAAGCCAGTGTGGCGGCCGCCAGCGACAACAATATCCGTATGTCCATCGGCGTCGCTGGTCTCGCTGGCGTTAACGATGACGCGATGGTGCTGTTGGGCTCATCAGAGTCCTATCCGCCAGCGTCCACCATCAAGATGTTGCTAATCGCCACGCTGATGCATCAGGTCGATGCCGGGATGCTGTCGCTGGATGACACGACAACAGTTGAGCAGAGCGACATTGTCGGCGGCTATGGCGAGATTCAGAACGAACTCGTCCCCAACGAAGTAACTTTAAGACGCCTGGCCCAGCTGACCGTCACTGTCAGTGACAATACGGCCACCAATGTGCTGGTCGATGTAGTGGGTTATGATGCCATGCAGGCTCTGGCTGATACGCTGGAGCTGCAGGACATGCAGTTTGGCCGCAAGATGTTCGAAGCTGCCACGCCGCCCGCAAAAGAAAACTACATAACCGCAGCAGACAGCATCAAGTTGCTGAAGGCAATCTACGACGGTGAGTTTCTAAGTGAGTCATCACGGCAGACCGTCATCGACTGGATGTCAGCGCAGACCGTGAAAACAAAAATCGGTGCAGGCATTCCGGCTGACGTGCCTATTGCTCACAAAACCGGGGAGAACGCCTCTGTCACGCACGACCTGGGTTACATTCTGTGGCCAGGCAACGAAGTGGCGCTGGCGATTTTTGCGCAGTCCGAAGAGACAGATGATTTTGATACCGTGCAGGCGACAGTTAATCCGGTCGTCGCCGAGGTGGCTGGCATTATTTACGAGCACTTGAGTGCGGCGGTGGCACCATAATTCGGGTGTCACCGGGCCGCACGCATTGTTGCCTGTTAAATTAGCGCTGGAACAGATAAGAGAACTTTACAAAGAACTGGTCGCCGTCGCGTTTTAGATCATTACTCAACACCAATTCCCGCTCACCTTCAACGTCCACAATCTCAAAGTTGCTGCTATTGGAGTTGTAACCCAGGTATAGCGCTGACCAGGGGTTGATCACATAACGCAGCAGCAGGTCTACGTTAAAGTTCTTGCCATCTTCAAGTCTGGTCGCCACGCCCGCATCAGTCTCCTCGTACTGGGCGATGAAGCGCAGTGACATCTCCCGGCTGAACTGGTAGTTCCAGCTGCTTCTGATAATTTCATTGGTGAATATTTGAACGTTGTTGCTGGTCTCCAGCTCGCTCAAAAGATAGGTGTTGGACACCCTGAGCCGATCCAGCGGGCGCCAAAGCATCTCAAAATCAAAGCGCTGGCTGTCTGCAACAAAGGGCAGGGCGCCGGCAGGGGGCACCAGGTTCAGAGATGTTCCCGACTGGAAACTGACTTCAAAATCCAGGGAGCTCAGCATGTTGTTCTCATAGCTGAGGTTCCAGGTGTCATAGTCATAGGCAGTGGTTGTCGGCAGACCATTGAAGTCCTGCGGTCTCAGCACTTCAGTAATCTGCGAGACGCCGGCATTGAAACTACTGGTATCGAACACAATGCCGACACCGGGGTTGTTTTGAGCGTAAATTCTGGTTCCATCCATATCTTCCAGATACACCGAGAACAGGATGGTATTCCAGCGGTTGATGGTTTCGTTTTCCGGGAAGAAGTTAAGCACAACCCGGTTGTGCACGCCTGATGTATCGGCGCGGAAGAAACGATTCTGGAAACCAAGCTGAGTGCGGAAATCGCGATTCGTTTCGATCCAGTGCGTGTGAGAACTGATGTTGCGGCTGTTGTGATCGACCAGAATGTTGCGCTGCACGCCGGTGATGGATTGGCCGCCGCCGACAGGTTCCGTTTCAGTGCCAACCAGCTGCAGCTGCGTGGTCCAGTTGGGATTGATCCGGAAGCGGCCGTCGAGGCTCGCTACCCGATTGTAGCCATCAGCCAGTTCCCGGTCGGTCACCAGCACACCCACGCGTGACTGATCGGAAATATCGCGGAATGCCCGGACCACCCCAATGGTGGCCTTTTCACCCCGGAGCGGGTCACCTTGCGGACGGTTCTCGCCCGGCGCGGCATCGTTCACCAGCATAGTGCCAAAGCCCCAGGGGCCAGAACGCCCGGTGAAGCGCAATCCGCCTTCAGGATCGACAATCCTGCGCGTAAACACCAGGGTTGCATCGGTAGCAAAGAAGTCGGCGTTTTCAACAAAGAAAGGGCGACGCTCAGGGAATTGAACCTCGAAGCGTTCATTCACGGTAACCTGTGGCTCATCAGACTCCACCTGGCTGAAGTCCGGATTCAATGCAAGGTCCAGCACAAAGCTGTCGTTGAATACAAACTTCGCATCCAGCCCCAGCTCAAGCTCCGTGTCCTTGACAAAGGCGGGTCCACCCTGAGCCCGACGATCCAGCGAGTCGATGCTTCTGGCAAAGACATACGGGATAAGCAGATAGTTGTTGCCCGGTGACACATCCCGAATCCCGCTCAAGGTGGCTGCCTGATTCAGGCGGCCATCAATGGCAATCGAGTAGGGCGGCCAGAAGGTCGATTCATTCAGTCGTGGAATCTGGCGGCCCAGCTGAATACGCCAGGTCTGTTCGGCGCTGTCGGCAAAACGCAGGCTGCGCAGCGGAACCGACATGCGAACTATGTAACCCTGCTCGGTCAGCTCGCCTTCGCTGTCCCAGACAGCCTCAAAGCTGGTATCGAAGCCTGAGTCGCCCTCTGTCCAGCGGGCATCCCACTGAATGCCCAGCGGCGTGGTCTGAAACGCGTATCCACTGCGCTGATCATTAAAGGTGTCAACAATCAGCGTGACGCTGTCGTCGCCGTCGATATTCTCGCGTGAAGAGAGATTCGCCCTTATCTGGTTTGGCTGCGCATCAAAGGCCAGAAAAACCGCATAGAGATTGTCATTGTCGTAACCAAGATAGACCTCGGTGGCCTGGGTGGCTGACTGCCCGTCGTTTGGTTGGCGCTGCGTAAAGTTGTCGACCTTGCGCATGTTGCTGGCCAGCGGGGTAGCAGGCCGCATACCGGCAAAGTCAGCCAGAGTCGGTTCCGACGCAAGTCTGGGAATATCAATTCCCTGTGCACTGGCAGAACCGGCTGTCAGAGCAAACAAGCAGAGTAGAGGTAGGACAAACAGGTCTGAGAGTCTTTTCATGGGGTCACCAGGTAGCAGATTGCAGCAAAATCGCCGAATGATATATCTTTATTCCCTAAAAACCTATGCGACACAGTGACGCAGCGTGACAATGTGCAACACCACGCGCTGGTCAAGCTGGATTGGAGCTAGGCGGCGAGAACGCCTACGTCAAGCAGGATCCTGAATGCATTCTGAGGCCAGGCATTAACACCGGCGATTTATGTCCAGACCTGATAGATGGATGATTTTGACTCCGTTCAGGATACGTTGAATTTAGTGGTGGCAGAGGTAGCCAGGATAGTCTATGAATACCCGAAAGAGTTGGGCTCTTGTTAAAAGGCGTTCGTTTTGACGTACGTACAGGATGGCGTACAATACAGAACATAAACTGTAAAGTTAGCTGCACCGTCAGGAGCACGTAATGTCTGGAATTACCGCCACCGAAGCTAGAAGTAATCTCTACCGACTGATTGATGAAACGGCTGAATCTCATCAACCGATTATTATCATGGGTAAACGTAACAAAGCCGTACTGATATCAGAAGAGGACTGGTCTGCGATTCAGGAAACACTTTACCTGCTGTCGGTGCCTGGAATGCGAGAGTCGATTCGAGAAGGGCTGGCGACACCTGTAGAAGAATGTGATGAGGATCTTGACTGGTGACATGGAAGTTGGTCTACACCAAACAAGCACAAAGGGATGCTAAAAAGCTGGCGTCAGGAGGACTCAAACCAAAAGCAAAGGAGCTGCTGAATCTCATTTCTGAAGACCCCTACACAAAGCCGCCACCGTTTGAAAAACTCGTTGGGGATTTATCTGGCGCCTACTCGCGACGCATCAATATTCAGCATCGGATCGTTTACCAGGTGTTCGATGAGAAACGCATAGTCAAAGTTTTAAGACTTTGGAGCCACTACGAATAGTCGAGGTTATGAATTTCGGCCACGTTGATATACAATGCGCGCCTTCCTTTTCGGCAAGAACCAACCCCCACGCCCGGGTGGCGAAATTGGTAGACGACGTACAGGATGTACTAGTGCCGCGGAGGGCAGGACGCCCGAGAGCGGCCGCAAGGGACAGCCTCCCCAAAGGCACACAGTTGTTAGAATGCCTCCCACGCCCGGGTGGCGAAATTGGTAGACGCAAGGGACTTAAAATCCCTCGGTGGCAACACCGTACCGGTTCGATTCCGGTCCCGGGCACCATACTTAAGTCGAATTTCTGCGCATTCTAAGCTTTCAGTGGTACTACCGGTTCGATGAGCTCGCCCTCCGGGCTCGGGCTTCGCCCAGCCTGCGGCTGCGCAGTTGCGCAAGCGCAACAGTCCGGTCCCGGGCACCATACTTAAGTCGCTTTTTCCCCGCAAAAAAATTCGTGAGACTGCCCTATTGTCACGAAAATGTCGTTAAACTGTCTTATTGTCACGAAATTGTCATGTTTCTGTAATAATGTGGCGCCGCATACGGGAATGGGGACGGAAACCTATACCCATATCCGATTCAAACCAGCAATCTGGAGATAAACGTGGCTATAAAACCTACCTGGAAAAATCTTTCGCTAATCACAGCAATCAGCGTCGCGACAGCGGGGACCGCTCAGGCACAGCCTGAGTTCGATGTTCGCGGCCGGGCTCATTTCGATGCCGCTTTCGTTGACGCCGACCAAAACCCGGAACTGGGTAGCGGGACTTTGCTGCGTCGTGGCCGTCTCGGCGTCACAGGCGACCTTACCGATGACTGGGATTTCCTGGCCGAATACGATTTTGCAGGCGGCAGCGCCACGGCCAATGACGTGCGCCTGCGCCGCTCGTTGGGGCCAGGCCGATTGATTATCGGTCAGGTGAAGGTTCCGATGGGACTGAACGAACTTGCCAGTTCCAACAATATCACTTTCATCGAGCGTTCAGCGCCCAGCAATATAGTGGTGGACTCACGACGTCTGGGGCTGAGTTATCACATGTCGCAGGGGCCAGTCACCTTTCAGAGTATGGTTTATACCAAAGCCATCAACCAGACCACCTCTGGCAACGACCCGGTAGGCGTGGCCGGACGCGTGGTCTTTAATCCGGTCAATGAAGGCGGCAATGTAGTCCACTTGGGCCTGTCGGCAGCAGCTGAGGATCTTGGCACGAATGGCAGCGTTCGCCTGCGCGAGCGTCCCGAGTCACGTCCTGCCAATGGCGTCCGGGTCATCGACACCGGCTCCATCAGCAATGTCAGCTCCACGGCAAAGCTGGGGCTGGAACTGGCCTATCAGGCTGGTCCTTTTTCAGCAGAGGCAGAGTACCTCAATGTGAATCTGGATCGCGACGGTGCAGGCAGCCCAAGCTTCGGTGGTTACCACGTGCAGGCCAGCTATGTGCTGACTGGTGAGTCCCGCAGCTACTCAGGCGGCGTTTTCGGAGGCATCAGCCCATCCGGCAGCAACGGTGCATGGGAAGTGGCAGCCCGCTACAGCAGCGCAGACCTGGATGACAGCGGCATCGTCGGCGGGGGGATGGACAACATCACTCTGGGCGTGAATTATTATGTTTCTTCCAACCTGCGCTTCATGGGCAATTTGATCTTCTCCGATGTCACCGATGGCCGGTTTGGCGACGAGAACGTCAATATCTTCCTGATGCGCGTCGCCTACAGCTTCTGATGTAGAAGTTCAATTTGCGGTCGCAAAGGTGCCATTGCTGATCCTGAGCAATGGCACCCTGACCCCCTCAATTCGGCCCTGACATACTCATATGATGCTGCATGCCCATCGCGTCGCGGGATCGGTTGCGCTCTGAGCCCATGAGTTCGCCGATGGCTGGCCCGCCCTGGTTGTAGATGCCACCGCGCAGTGCAGACAGAAGGTAGCTCATGTCGTCGGTGGCGATGTTCTCGTCAGTAAATTGCGCCACTTTATTCAGGATCGCCTGCTCGCGGGTCTGCGCATCCAGGTCTGGATAGGCGACGATGTCGGTGATGGCGGCGTCCAGCATGTTCAGATTGTCGACGATGATCGAGGCCTCAGGTGCCAGGGTGTACAGAGTCGGCGCTATCGTCGGAACGGTGGGCATTTCCACAGGCGCGGGGAACATACTCATGCCACTGCCCGAACCCAGCTTGTTTTCGTATCGCTCCAGCGTGTCGGTTACACGGCCCTGGAACTGAGGATCCACCTGTCCACGAATGATGGCCTCCAGAGAGGCCAGTTGCAGCCATTGATTGGACCAGAGCAGTCCGCTGACGCGTGGGTAGGCACTCTTCAGGCTGCCCGCGTAGTCGTGATCAAGATACAGCGAGGCCGGCTTGGGACGCACGGAAATAGCGTGCCTGGTTTCGCCCGTTCGATACTCCTCGATGACTGCCTGCGTAGCCTGTGATTTGGCGTTAACGCCCATGTCTGGGTTGGCCCAGATGTCCCAGAGCTTGTCTTCAAACTGCCGTCCCCGGGCCAGCACCATCGCAGCTTCGCGGGGTAACCAGGCAATATTGGAGTAGGCGTCGGCGGCGGCCGTGTCGCTATGCTCTGCCCGGACCACATGGGTCAACTCGACACGTGTCTGCAGGTCCAGCTTATCCATATCAGGCTTGTGCGCATGGCTGCTGTCAGAAGCCGGCATCATTCCATGTGACATCATTTGCCCGTGGCTCTGGTGACTGGAGGCCTGTTCCTGCATTTGTTCCAGATGCTGACGCATCTCTGCCCGTGCCTGAGCGAATTCGGGATCGTTGTTGGCCTCAGCGATTGCATTCAGCGCGGCTGCATGGGTGACCGTGAAGGCATCATACAGGCGGGCCAGTTCGGGACTGGTCTGGCCTAGGGCGGTGGCCGACACTGAGAGGCTAACGACCAGGGTGAGGGCGGGCTTTAAAACGTTCAGTTGCTTGCGGATCATAGCCGTAACCCCAGGTGTTATTCTGTGACCAGGACGCGCTGATAGGCGTTGCTCCAGCAGCACTGGTCCAGAGCGTCGCTATCAGAGGCGCGCCAGTTATCGAGACGGGCACGTATCAGGTACTCACCCGGTTCGGAGAATGAGGCGGTCACCCGGGCGGGCCCTACGCTTTCTTTCACAGCCACGGCATGCTGTGGCGGTGCATTGCGGCTGAGCGGCGAGGCGGGGCGCGTGTCCAGAAATGGCATCGATTCATGAGCGCTAAAGCTCACCTCACCAGGCCCCTGGTGCCGGTACCAGGACACTCGGGTGTCCAATGGTTTGGCATAGCGAGGATCGTTTGAGTCGTAGCTGGACGGATCTTTGGTCCAGACTTCAAGCGTAAGGGGTCGATCAACCGATGTCTGCAGCACACTATCTGAGGTGATGCCCTCCGGACCACTGCCGTAAAGCCCGCTTTGGCTGAAACCGATCAACGGCTGAACGCTTCCCTGAGGACGCGGATTCCGGTCCAGTTCGTAGGCCGTCGATCCCCTTTCGCCGGGCACCTTGAGCTCCTCTCCCTCGGAGATCAGGTGCCACCAGATGGTTGTGTCGTCCATGGCGGCGGGGATGGTGACGGTAAACGCACCGTGGTGCCGCCCAGGCAAAAAATACTCCGGCTGCATGCCGCCCAACATTTCCGGTTCGATGCGATTGTTATCGCCAACAGGGATCTGGACCGGGTCACGGTTGCGGTTTTGATAACCGAAGGACACCGTCACCGATCCGTCCTCGTTGCCATACCAGCCTTCCATAAAGGGAATGACAGGTGTTCCGGCGCCAGGTGCCGGTCTCAGCAGCCGATCAGAAGGTTGCGCGCTTAAGCTGCTGACCATCAAAGCGTTTACCAGTAGACACAGCACCACCCGCGCCGCATGTGAACTCATTAATCGCATGTAACCGCCCTCCAGTCTTATTATTAGTATCCGACGATCAATCAGGCTGGCCCTGAATCTGCTCGGGCCAGGCTCTGAATCAATTGCTGTCTGTCGCGGCCATGGCCCGGGCTTCACGGGCTTCGCGCTCGGCCAACAGTCGCTGATAGGTTTCATCATCCAGATGGGAAACGGCTATCCAGGCATGCGTCATTTCATCGGCGGTGCGCTGTCCCCAGGCAACCCACTGGCGAGGGTCAGGGTTGTTGGGGTTGTCGGCGGTATTGTCATACCACTGCTTGATGACCAGGACGGCGCCAGCAGGCAGCAGCGGGGCAGCATCAGGCTCGAACAGATGGCTGTGATGCCAGGTCGCGCTCCAGTCGGAAATGGAGCTGACGACTTCGGTTCGACCCGTTTGCGGATAAAAAATCTCCAGCGACGCCGCGTTCATGCGCAGGTGGCCATGAGGCTGGAAGCTATCGATCCGCACCGGATGGTCAAAGGTGTGGAAGCCCTGGGTCATAATCTTGCCGTGGGGCGGAATGAGCAGTTCTCCCTGATCCAGTTGATAGGCTGACAGGTCCTGGATGATGTCGGCCTGGTAATCCTCATCGTGCAGCCAGATGCCCAGCTCGACGACGTTGTCCTCGATGACACCACCGGGCGCGGTGGCGCCGAGCCCGCCCGGATAAAGATGGATGTCCCACTGCACCAGTTTGCCGGCGGTAGCTTTACGGCAGACGCCTTCGGGGATGATCTCGCCCCATTTGCCCATGGCGTACTCGGTCAGCGGACTGCGGGAGACGTTGCCGTTTTCGTCAACTTCTGCAAAATAGGTATTGGCATGGTGCACCACGGACTTGGCGTCGCCGCGCGGTTTCACTTGCACAGCCTTGATGCAGCGATCCGAGGTCAACCCGCTGTCGACGAAATGGATGTCCCACAGATCGTTACCGCTGGCCGGCACATCAGACGGATTGGACGCCAGCACGATATCGGGCTGGCCGAACTGGTCAGCGAAATTCCATTCCGCCAGGTCCGGCAGTTCTGGCATGGGTGGCAGCTCGCTGAGGTTACCCGATTGAGATCCGTTCTCTACCCAGGCAACAATGGTATCAATTTCTTCCTGTGACAGACGCCAGTCGCCCTGCAACTCCTGGATGCCGATTCCATGGTCATAGGAGTAGGGGGGCATCTTGCGACTGACAACCCTGTCCTGGATCAGGGGTGCCCACGGGCGCACCTGTTCATAGTTGGTCAACTGCATCGGCGCAATACCACCTTCGCGGTGGCAGACCACGCAGTTTTCATTGATGATGCCTGCCACATCGGCAGCGTAGGTCGGATGCGACGTGGCCGTGGCCGAGCCCTGATTCTGGGCGCTGGTTTCCGGCGAAAATCCTGCCACCACCAACATCATGAGGGCCGCTGATCCTGCGCAAGTCTTGCGTAACATGCCGGGAGTGTGTCTTATTCTCATTTTGGTCTCCTCGAGTAATGTAATGGATGGGCTTATTTACTTGACTCAACAGTACAATAGTGGGCGACAAAATAAAAGACAGTTGCTTGCCACACAGGGCTGAAATTGCTGGCATCCCGGGCACCATTTTTAGTTTTCCATGGCAGGCGCTACAGTCTGTCATATATTTAAACCGGCATTACTGTTCAAAATCAGTTTTCAGGCGCAGAATATTGCTCCTTTTTATTCTGGAGTCTCCCAATCATGAAGTTTGTGCAAGCGCTTTATCTGGTGTTTGTTCTTGGTTTTCTGCCCACGGCCCCGGCGTTCGCCCAGTCCTCCGATATCCGGATTAACTGGATGCTATCGGACCTGACGTTCAATAGTCGGGACTACGGTACCCTGCAGCTGGATCTGGAGCCTACCCATCGGTTCATCCGCGCCAATGGCGTGCTGCTGGAGCGCACGGCCACCGCAGGTCAAGGTATGGTGGCGGCCACCGGTACCTGTTTCGGCAGAGGGATCGATGGTTATCAGTGTGTTGTTCAGGTCAGCCAGTTCGCCCTGGAGCTGACTATCGATAACTCGCTTGCCGGAAGTTACATCCTGCGCGACAGCGCCGGCGCCACGGTCAAGACCGGCACGGTGTTCTATACGGGAATCCTCTGAGCCAGCAAGTTGGCTGCCAAATCGTCTTAAACTGGGGTGGTGACGGATCACCATCCCGCCGTCGGGTTAGGGACGCACAGGTGCTCACTGGGGCGCAGCAACTGGTTGGTTTCAAGGTCATACATGAAGGCCGGCATTACGCCTTGTTTTTCGCCTTCTTCCGTGATTGCGGTGCACTCGTTTTCGAACTTGTAGGGGGAGTTGCCGATGGCTAGTCCATAGATGACAGACCTGCCTGCGATCCGTATGTGATATAGCGACATAGTGTAGTCACGATGCCAGGTATCTGTCTTGCCGCTCTGGTCTCGGGTTCGAATGAGTTGCTTGTTACGGTAGCCATCCCCAATCGGGGTTTGCTGGGAGTCAAACAGTACGCGTTTTTCTGCGGGTGAATAGACCGAGAGATGAGCCGCGCTGCTGTAATCATCACCAGCTGCGAAGGTAATAAGCCCCAGCTCTTCATGAAACCTTGGATACCCGCGATAAAATTCCAGTCCCAGTCTGTTGCCGTGTTTGTCGACAATCCAGTAAGTGCCGTAAAAGCTATCGGCATTGCCAATATAAAGATCATATTTGGTCCCGCTGTCGCCGACCAGCGGTCTGTATAGTCTACCCTTTGGTTCAACTACAACGTGGCCTGCTTTGTTTTTGAGGCCGTGATCGTTAGAGTAGGGGCTTAAAAAGGGCTCGAGTGTATGCTCAGCAACAATATACTCCTCTAGCGGGTTCCTGGGGCCGTCAGGCGCGTTTTTTGCCCGTTCCGCCAACATAGTACGATAAGCTTCAAGCTCGGCCTCGCGTGCGCGCAAGCTGTGGTCAATCTCTGCCACGCGCTCAAGCTGGGCACTCACCAGCGCCTGATCCCGTACCCGCCAGTCATCGTTGAACTCAGCCACATCATCACGTAGCTCCGCGCGCAGTGCGTCGAGCAGGCTGTCCATCTCGTCAAGGTGTGCGGCAGTGGGATATGTGCCTGAGCCAGAGATGGCGTTGTAGATCCGCCGCGCGGCATCAATGCCTTCATTCAGCCCTTTTTGCGCAAGCCGTGCCTGCAGATCCTGCGCTTTGGCGTATTTGCGGTCGAAAGATTTTTTGCGCCATAACATTTTCTCCGCCCGGCGTAGTGTATCGCCCGCGCTCAGTTCCACGCTTAGCACCATCACCTCGTCAATATTGAGGCCGGCAACGGCGGCATTTTTGGCCTCAGCCGGTGAAAGCCAGCGACCACCCACCGAAGCGCACTGGTCCTGCTGCTTGCGGTCAATATCGAACATATCGCGGGTATCGATCTTCTTGGGCGTCGAGCAGATGAACTTGTCCCAATTGGGGCTGCCGGCAACGTTAAAACCGTTGCGGCCGTTTTGTGCGACTTCGCCCGCATCACAAAACACGCTCAGGTGTGCGCCTCCACCATTGGTCAGCCGTCGGGCATCTTTGTTGGGGTCTGGAAATTGCGCCATCAGCATCAGGTTCCACATCGCCTCCTCGCCGGGTTCGGAGAGTACGCGGGTGCCGTCGTCCAGCACCACCTGCAGAACGCCGGGGTTGGTCCAGCGCGCCGTGCAGTTCACCACCGGTTCGCCCAAAAGGTACCAGATGTCGAAGCTGCCACTGAGCTCGAGGCCCGCGTAAGGCTGGAGGCGGGTATCATTCACATTTCGCATTGAATGATTGATGGCGTAGTCCTTGGAGGCGCGCTTGGGCACTTGCGCCTGCGCGTCAGTAGCGGGCAGAGCGACAATGAGTGCAAAAGCAAAGCTCAGCAATAGACGCATGTCACCAGCCCTCCATCAGCTTGTCCATCTCGGACGGTGTTGTGTTTCGCGATGCGCCCTTGAAGTGGCCTTCCGCCAGCGTTGTGGGCGTGAACGGGTTGTCAAAATTGCTGAGGCCCAGCTCACTGACGTAGGGCATGGCAAAGGGAAGAATGACCGCCAGCATGGCAAGCACGGCGATAGAGCCACCAACACCGAAGCGGGTAGCCACGCGAATGGCGCGGAAAAACAGATAATAGGCATACACCAGTGCGACCATGAAGCCCAGGATCATGAGCATGTTTTCGTTGGCGTTTTTATCAAGCCAGTAAGTCGCAAAGGCTGCGCCAACGCTGCCCGCCAGATAGAGGAGGCTTGCCAGCCTCGGTGGCGTCGACGGGTGCAATACCGACGCTGTAGTGCCTGCGGCCGGGATGTTGTTTGTGGGCTCTTTGCTCTCGACAACCACATCCATGATGTCAGCTTCAGCGGGTGGCGTGCCCCATTCAAGCCCAGCTTTGCAGACTGGGCACTTGAATTTGATAAAACCGCGGTCAGTTGGGAAGCGCACTTTCTGTCCGCATCCGGGGCACGGCGTTACTGTCGTGTTGTCCGCTGCCATTGGCCCTCCCGTGGTTGAATTGTCCGGACGTCAGCGAAATATATACCACTTTTAACCGGGTTTGTAACTCGGGCAAAGGGTGTGTTGCGTTCGTCAGCGGTTCTTTGTCTGATTGATTGTGTTCTTGCTTACCAATGGTGTAATTCGTAAACGATCTCTTGGTTATTCGTTTTTTTTACTTTTGGTAAACAACCGATATGCTCGCTCATAAGAATGCCGTGCTCGCCGTGTACATCGGCAATCGCCAGCGACACATCGGGCATCGACTGCACATAGCTCAGCAAGCTGTAGCGCTCTCGATTCCACAAGTCGCAATCAATTTTTAGCAGTGGGGCAGTCGCACTTAGCCACAGATAACCCGAAGCTGAGGCCAGGGTAAGCAAACCAGCGGCACGGCAAAGCGCGGCTCGGTTATCAAACTGCTGGACCCCTGAACCCTCGGCACTATACTCGGCTGATCCGTGCAGGTATGGTGCCACCTGGGAGTGCCAGGTGGTGATGATCGACTCGGCCTCGGCGGCGTCAACAAACTCAGCCTTTGCCAAGGCGCTGGCTAAGCGCGAAGGTAATTGCCCCATGATGTCCTGATGCGTCCGGCGGAGCTGGTTGTCGCGTAGCTTTTGCTCAAGTGAAGTCATTCCTATCGCCTAATTTGTAAATATATTTGCCGGAAGCGGCATGGTCACAGCAATATAACAACAAGACTGAAGTTTCACGAACTTATGATTTGCTTCAGGCGGATGAAATTTTGAACATGAGTGTCAATATTGCGCCAGATTCATTTATTGGATAGGCTGATAGTCTTGGTAGGTCCGCGAACCTGGGTGACAAAATTGTGAGAGGCGGCGCGCACTGGCAATGGTTCCCGGTCTGGAGAGAAAATATGCGTGCTGTTTTGACTGAGCCCCGACATCGTTGGAAAAAGTCTGTTGTGCCAATTCTGGGATCGGCAGCGTTACTGGCAACGGTCTCAGCGCAGGCCGCCGACCCGATCGATATCAATCCAGAAACTTATTGCCAGTGGCCCGAGGGTCAGCGTGTATCGCTGCTCGCCTCCGCTGTAGGCAGCGGCTGGTCGGATCTCGATGTTAATGGCAGCGCCTGATCGAGCGGTTAATGACGCGGTCGGTGCCAATTTACGCCAGTGCCGCCGAGCATCAGATAGTCGTCATGGAGACTTTTTTGTCGGCTGATGATAAGAATCGCGAGATCGGTATAGCCTTTATCGAGGCGCTGCATGCGCTGGAGAGTTCCACGTTGGCTCTTGTTTCCGGAGACGCCGCGCCTGCATTCAACGAGCAAAATCAAGCACTTTATGATGCCTTTCATGATTTTATGTCCGCGCTTAAAGCGTCGCTCTTTTCTCCTGATTTTGAAAAAGCGATTGGTCGGCGGCTGACGCCTTATTGCGCCGATCTGATGGCCGAACTATAGCGGCAACAGGGTTAAAGTCCGGGCTTAAAATGGGGGGCTACGATGACTATGAGATGGCGCTTCGTGTACAAATTTATTATTGGTTCTGTCGTTTTTGCAGCCGCCGCACCGGTTGTCGCGCAGCCGCTGCAAGAGAATTTCCTGCGGATCGTGTCTCCCTATGTGCTCATGGCAGATCGTCACGGCGTGTCGGACCCAGCGGAGATGCCGGTTCCCCGGGCCAATGCTCCGGCCTGTTTCAAAGCCTATGAGGATATCCGCAAGATATCCCAGTTACACGATCTGGTCACCGCCCGGATGGAGCAGACACAGGCGATAGTGGCCGCTGAGCCTGCCGTCTACCAGCGTCGGATAAGCGACGAATACCGAGCGACGCTATCCGGCGACCTTCGCTATCATGTAGCGGAAACCGTCGACAGCATTGCAGTGCTTCCTTACTGCCGTGGATTATATCTTCAGACTGATTATGCAATTTACTGTTCGGACGAAGAGAGTCCGCGCAACGGATTCTGTGGTGCAGGGCCGGGGCAGCCGCCGGAAGGGGTTTTCCTCACCGATGATGATCAGGCTTTTGGCAGGGCGCTGTCGAGGGAAATGCTGGCGCACCTTGCTACCAAGGGTAATGACATGACGCTAAGCCGGTTCAAGGTGGCAGCGTTTCAGAATTTCGACGGCACGACCTATACCGCAACCGATGGAGACAGAAACAGCGAAGCCGAATTGCCCGACCTTGCATCCCGGGCCTGGGTGCGACTCTATAGACGCACTGCCTCAGAGGCTGGAGGCTTGCTTAGCCAGGGCTGGTTGGGTGATCCCGATGCGCAAATGAAGGCCGCGCATTGGAAGGTGGTTATCGAGCCCGCCCAGTATGAGTCGGTGGAAGTAGATGAGTTGGGTGGCGATCCGGAAGCTGCCAGCGCGTTGGGGCTGGAGCTACGTTTCGGTCCGTTCATTCAGTTGCCTCGCCTGCGGATTGCGATCGAGTTGCCTCATCACATGATTGCCGGAAACGCAGCTGTTCTATCGGTCGAAGACAAAAACGGTCGGATGGTCGGTCTCACCACTCCGCTTTCGCTTATACCGCCTGACACCTTGAGCGGACGATTCGGTGCCGAAGCGAGCAGCACCTCCTGGCTATGGTCCTTTCCTGTGGCAGAAGAGTGGAGGACTATTCGTGCCGCTGAAGGAGGCTCACTGATCGTAGGCATTCCAATCCTGATGCCCGATGGAAGTCGCGAGCAACTTGATATCCGCGCGCCGCTGTTTGGACTGGAACAGGCGCTGAAGACATTTGCCGCAATCCAGCAAGAGATTGCGGCTGAATATCATGCGGGTGTGACCAGGGCTGGTAGCCACGACTAAGGAGGTGCCAGCATCAAGGCTCGCCACCTCTGCAGTCCTGCAATCCAGCCGCCGCCAACGAATAATCCATCCGTTCCCCCATCCATCGGGTCACGGCGGTGCGTTCATCAATGACCACGCCCATGTGCTGATGCTGGCGTTCAATTGCCAGGCCTTCGATCTCGGCCTCCTGCTCACTGAACTGGGGGAAGAGCGCTCTGGGCAGGGTTTTCTGGTCCGGCCGGCGAAACTCGATGTGGCCGGCACCGTGGTTGATCAATTCAAAATCCTGTTCATGCACCAGCCGATGGTGTCGCCGGCACAGCAAAACCAGATTATCCAGCCGGGTTTCGCCGCCATCACACCAGTGCTCGATGTGGTGCGCGTCAACAAAGCGGGTCTGGGTGCAGCCGGGGAACCGACAGCCACCATCGCGGCGGGTGAGGGCGCGGCGCATGGCCGGTGAGATACTGCGGGTCTTGCGGCCGACATTCAGCACATTGCCGTCACTGTCCTCAAGCACCGTGGTCAGGGCGGTATCACAGGCGAGCCGGCGGGCCGCGACAGGTGACAGAAAAGGCCCTTGCTCAATGCTGCTGTGATGCGCGCTACCCGGATTGAGCGTGTCCTTTTCAATATGGACGACCAGCTGGTGGCGTTGTGGCGGAGTCAGTGGCGACAACCTCTGTTCACTTTGCACAATGCTCTGCTCAGCCAGCAACACCAGAGCGTCGGCGCGTTTCTGCGCGAAGGTATCCGCTTGCGGCGAATCGGAAAACGTTTCCGCTGAAACGTCTTGTTCGGATGCTGTTCCCTGACTGGCAGAAAACGTTTCCGCTGAAACGTTTTTGCGCGCATCCTGCTGATTGTTGCCCACGTCCGGGTCCGCATCGGCCTTTGCGCCGGCATCGGCGTCGGCCTGCGAGGCACCATCCTCATCCGGCTGCTGTAGCTGCGCAAACGCCGCGTCTATAGTCTTGATAAACACCGCACCGTCTTCGGGCGTCAACCGGCCGCGAATCACCAGCATGCCACCTTCGTCGTAGTACCAGCGCAGTTCCCGGCTGGCAAACTGGGCAGCCGCCGCATCGTCCTTGCGTCCGCCCGCCTGGCCCTGCGCCAGACGTTCCACACGCTGATATTTGCGCACCAGGTTCTCCACGTGCTGGGCGGTGCCGTGGCGGGCAATGTTCAGCAGCTGGGCCTCGTTCTGCGGCGTGGCGCTGCGGGTCATGGCTCGTACCTTGGAATAGCTGATGGCACCACTGGCAAAGGCGCTGTCGATCTGTGGCAGCTTGGCAAGACATTTTGCCACCCGCACTTTCTCGCGGGCGGCTCCCAGATCAATGCCGCAATAATAATTGAGCCAGTGTGCCGGCGACTTGATGGCTCCGCCATCGGCCCAGGCTTCGCGTTCAATCAGCGCGGCCAGCAGTGTCAGGAAACGATGCTGGGCTGCATTGATATGGCCGGCGAGGGTGGTGATGGCTGCGACCAGCGCGTTGGTATCATTCGGAATGTCAGTGCTGGCCGGGGAAGTGGCTGAAAAAGTTGACTGCGCAGTAGCCGAAACGGTCGTTTTAGCGTACATTTTCGAAACTCCTGGTGGAAATATAAATACTGGTTGTATATACAGTATTGTAGTATGTTCGCTCCGGATTATCATGCGCCTGCAGCAATTTGGATAAACGGATCAAAACACTCAAGGTACCGTCAGGCATGTCTATTCTTGACTGGCTAGAAGCCATCATCAAACTGGGCATTCCCATGTCTGTGCTGGGCTGGCTGATGTTCAACTGGCCTGCGGCGCCGGGCAGCTGTCGCGCGAGACCGGCCACAAGGCCATTCCAGCGCCATGATGAACTCAAAAAGCAGCACAAGACGAACAAAAGCAAACAAGGCAACTATCTGTACATGCAGTGGCCGTTCTTCGGTGGCGGTTTTTATGGCCTGGCAGTACTGTGGACACTGCTGGTGATTGAAATCAGAGAAATGATCGGCTTCATCTTCAATTTCGATCTGGCGGCCTTGCTGGCCAACGGGATTGTTGGGCTGTTGGTCAATCTGGTGGTCTCGCAACTGGGTAACGTGGTTGCCGCCTTTATGTGGCTCGGTTACTGGCCTGATGGCGGTGGCTCGTCGGTGATTATCTGGGTGGGTATTGCCTATACCGGTTACCTGCTGGGTATTCATCTGGCGCGAGAAGGCGAAAGCATGCACAGCCTGGCAGATCTGAAAAGCCGCATCAGACTGCGCCTGCAGGGCACCAATGACAAGGAAGCCGAGTGATCGCACCCCTGTTCACCATCGCGGCACTGATCGAAGCACTGACCTGGGCCGGTCTGCTGCTGGGCATGTTCCTGAATTACGTCACCGAAACCACTAATTTGGGCGTGTGGCTGTTTGGCCGTCTGCACGGCGGTGCCTTTCTGTTTTATGTGGTGGTCACGGTGATTGCCGCCTGGCGTCTGCGCTGGCCATATTGGCGGCCATCCCGCCGCTGGTCACGCTGACGGTGGAGATCTGGTTCCGGAGACTGGGGCTGCTGACGCCCGCATCCGTCCCCGCGCTGCAAGCGCAGCGCGCGCAACAAGAGCCGCTTCAGAAAATCAATCGTGACCAGTTGCCATAATCTCCGTTGACCGGGCCGCGCGGAATGCTGGCAACCATAATCAGGGCCGCGACCAGCAGTGTGACACCCGTCACCAGGAGACTGCCCTCCAGCACCAGTGCGCAGATCATCAGCCCCAGCGCCAGAAACAGGTTCAGGAAACGCAACGGTCGGGCGACTTCTGCCAGCGCGGTCACGGATACGGTAATCACCAGCGCGCCGCTCAGGTGATGCGCGTCGGCCATGCCGCCGGTCACGCCCAGCAGTATGCGAGTGAACATCAACAGCGCACCCAGCGCAATGCAGAGCAGCAGCGGATAACACAGTCTGACACCGCCAGTGAATATATCGCGGATGATGGCCAGCGGCGGACGCTGGAAGTCATCGATAGCATCATCCTGGCAACCTTTACTGCCATCATCGGTGTCACCGAAGGCGAAGGTGCGCAGCAGGGAATGTCCCTGCCGTTTGCGGCGTGCCAGGAACTGGCAGGTGGCAAGAATCTCATCCAGTGAGAATGGAATCTGCAGCAGCATCGCAGCCGCCACCATCAGACACAGGGTGCACCAGGTGTCGAGCAGAATGGGCTGAATGATGATGAAGGTAATCGAAACCGTGCCTAGTGGCACAATCAGAATGCCAAACAGTATTGTCAGCCAGGGCATGGTTCGCCAGCGACTGGATGAGCCAATCAGTCCGACAAGAATCTCCAGCAGGTAAACCATTGCGCCGGCACCAGCATCGGGTACCGGCCAGGCCTCAGAAATAGAGGAGGTGATTATCTCCCCGGTACCGTTTTTACCGTCGCCATTTATGGCGCCCGCAAAGAATGGATCCCACACGGTGTCGATGTGCCCCAGCTGGTAGGCCGCCATGTAGGCGGAGATAAAAAAGCCAATCAGTGCCAGGATAATGATCGGTAGTCGCTGCGACCAGGTCGATGGCGAATACTGCCAGCCCGGCGGAACCGTTGGACCGGTCATCACTGCAACTGGCGACACCCCGGGGGCAGGGCGTAGCGCCACCGCAAAACCGGCAACCAGCGTACCCACGATACAGCCGTTTAGGTAGGCAGCAGGAGATGTACTCCAGAACACGAGCGGTGCCGACATTATCCACAGACCGACGATGGCTGTCGCCCATCTGGCGACCGGTAGGCGCCAGGACATCGATAACAGGGATAGCACGATGATGGCAGCGCCCGAGATCATGTCGCTGGTCACCATAGCCTGGGAATCATAGGCCAGGCGCGGCACCGAGAACATCAGCCAGCAGCCCAGGAATACATTGATCATGCTGCCCCACAAGTTGCGTGCGTGCTCGTCCCGGTACCACTTCTCGTGTGCCTTCAGCAGTTTGTCTGGGGCATCAACCTGTTCGTCGGCAACCGCCAGTGTGTCTGGCGGGCGCATGCCGTTGCGCTGATACCAGCCAACCGGATCTTTCTCCAGATTTTTGATCATGGCTGGCAGCTTTTTGCTAATTGCGTGCTTCGGTTTCCAGCCGAGCAATTCACGCGCCTTGCTGATATCAAGCGCGTAATGGTCAGCCGCCAGATCAATAAGAAAGGGACGCACAAAAGGCTTTTCGCCGTGGTCTATGGCATCAGGTACTACCGGCTCGCTTTTTTCCTGCAACCAGGCGCCGGCTTTGGCAAGCGGCTGCGGCAGATTGACAGTTGTCCATTTGTCTTCGCCATGAATCAGTTTGCCCAGCGTGTCCTGCAGCTCCGAGTAGCTCATCACCTCGGGTTCGCCAGCCAGAATAACGCAGTCATCCGGCATCTCGTTGCGGCGATCAACACAGCGTTTAAAAAGATCCAGCATGTCATCCAGATGAATGAAAGACTGGCCAGCTTCTGTATCTCCAGCATACAGGTGTGATTTCGGGTGGCGCTCATAAATCCAGGCAATTTGATGCGCCAGTGTTGGTACGGCGCTGCCATCGTCATACAGACCCGCCAGGTGCAGAAACGTGCAGGGGATCTGGCCACGTTGTTCGCGAATTTTTGCCTCGGTATCCGCTTTTGATTGAGGGTAGGCCCAGGCCGGCTTCAAAGGTGTGAGCTCGTTAATCGATTCACCGGGCGAGCAGGGCTGATGGACCAGCATGGTGCCAGAATAAATGAATCTTTCGACGTCAAAATCCCGCAGCGCATTGAGCAGCCTTTCAGAGCCGCGCACATTGACTTCATCATAGAGGGGCGATTTGTCACCGCTAAAGTCAAAGTAGGCGGCCAGGTGGATGACGACAGCAATTTTTTTGCCGTGTTTCTTGCGAAGCTGTCTAAAGGCTTCCGCCATGGACTCGTCCGATGTCAGATCGGCTACCACATCGGCAGGCGCATCACGATCGAGTCCTATCACATGATAATCAGATGAGAGTGACTTGCCGAGCGCCTTACCGATGTTGCCGTTAGACCCGGTGATCAACACCAGTGGTTTCGACTGTCTGGCCATGGCTGCGCTCCTCCTGTCTTACTCCTTTTCAGCTTGATTCTGTCGTTACCGTAACACTTCCCGGACGCTATTTCATGTATTGCTGTCAGTTATGTTCGGCGATTATGGACTGTATGGTGCTGAAATAAAGCCACTTTGAAATATTCGGTAGTCTGCTCTATCGTGTATCCAATGCTGCCAGAACTGCTTTGAACTTCAGGCCATGCCTGTTGTCACATTTAGTATGGTTCCTCTAGCGTTCTTAGGGAGGATTGTTATGCAACGCCATCTGTTATCTATTGCCATTATCGCGACGGTGAGCAGTTTCACCGCATCATTTGTTTCCGGTCAGGGGCTGACCACGGGGCCCGATCCGGAGCGCCAAACCGGCAATGATGAGCAATCAGCGCTGGAAAGGCTGATCGCCGACGACAACGGCATGATTTCACCCAGTGAATTTGTTGAGGCTGCCTCTGCCAATCATATCGCTCAGGTCGCAGCTGCCAACGCAGCACTGCAGGACGGCAGCAGTGAGATCCGCGCCTACGCCAGTGAAATGTCTGAAGGATTTGCCGAGATCAATGCTGAGCTGGGGGCCATTGCAGACGAATATGATCTGGAAATGTCGGACGACCCCGATCTGGTAGACAGCATTCAGACTGTTCTGCTGGAAATGCGCGAGGGTGAGTCATTTGATGCCGCGTACATCAGCAATCAGATTGACGCGCATCAGGAGGCCATCGAGCTGTACCGCGATGCGTTACGTCTGAGCAACGATGATTTAGCGGCGTTTGCCAATGAGACGCTGCCGCAGCTGCAGGGCTATCTGCAAATGACTGACGCCCTTGACGCCCAGCAAGTAACTGGCAGCTGACATAGCGATCATCACATCTTCTTGATCTTGTTTTTCCATGAACGAGGGTAGTCTGCTCTGGTGCTGCCGTCGTATGCCCTGATAGCCTGGGTTGAATCAACCCTCACCGTTATGGCTAAAGCAAAACGTAAATGGAGTGCTTTCATGGAAAATATCAAACAATACCCCGACACGATCAGCCCCGATTTTTCGGCACGCGACATGCTGCCAGGCGTTGATGAACTGATTGCCCGCCGCTGGTCGCCGCGCGCTTTTGCCAAAACAGAAATAGCCGAGGCGGATGTAAAAACACTGTTCGAGGCGGCACGCTGGGCCCCATCGTGTTTTAACGAGCAACCCTGGCGGTTTTACGTTTCCACAGATGAAAATTTTGACGACTTCCTGGATCTGTTGCTCGATGGCAATCAGGCGTGGGCCAAAAATGCCTCACTGCTTGGTTTCGTCGTTGTTAAAAAAACGTTCACCAGCAACGGCAAACCCAATGCTTACGCCGAGTTTGATGCGGGTGCTGCCTGGATGGCGATGACACTGCAGGCGCGTCAGATGGGGCTTTATACCCACGGTATGGGGGGCATCAAACATGATGAGGTCGCGCGCTACCTGAAGCTCGATGATGATTACAAGCTTGTCTGTGGACTGGCCATTGGCGTGGCGGCAGAACCTTCAGTGTTGCCAGAGGACGTCGCGGCGAAGGAAAAGCCCTCACCGCGCAAACCTCTGTCTGAAGTTGTGATACGCTAAGCCCCAGCCGGCGATAGGGACGGAGCTTAAGCTCCGTCCCCGCGCTTAAGCTCCGTCCCCGCCCCAACACGACGGGGGCAGACCTCTCTCGAAGGGGACGGAGCCTAAGCTCCGTCCCCACCGCAAACTTACGGAGAACCACTTTAATGGCAAAAGTACTCAAAGGCGACGACAAGGATCTGGGCGGATTCTCCGTCTCGCGTGTACTGCCCCATTTTGAAAAGAAGATGGTCGGCCCGTTCATCTTCTTCGACAACATCGGCCCTGCAAAATTTCCGGCAGGCAAGGGCATCAACGTGCGGCCGCACCCCCATATCGGCCTGGCCACGGTGACCTACCTGTTTGCCGGTAGCATGCTACACCGTGACAGCCTGGGCTCGGTTCAGGAGATCTTTCCCGGTGACGTCAACTGGATGATTGCCGGCAATGGGATAGTGCATTCCGAGCGTGAAACCCACGAGGTACGTGCGACTGAGCATCCGCTGCACGGTCTGCAGCTGTGGGTGGCGCTGCCGCCGGATCATGAACGTATCGACCCTGATTTTTTGCATGTTGGCAAAAACGATCTGCCCTGCATTTATCGTCCCGGTTTGATGATGCGCCTGATTGTAGGTGCAGCCTACGGTCGCAGCTCGCCAGTGCGAACGTTCTCTCCGATGTTTTATCTGGATGTGCTGGCCGACAAGGACAGTGAGCTGGAGCACCCGGCGCGTGATCAGGAGGCTGCCATCTGCATCATTTCTGGCGCCCTGGAGATTTCTGGTCAGCGTTACGAGAAGGGTGATTTTGTCCTGCTCGACAGCGATGACACGTCTTTCACTGCGCTGGAGAATTGCCGATACGTCATCATTGGCGGCAAACGCTTTGAACGCATACCGCACATACACTGGAACTTTGTGGCCTACGAGCGTGCGACCATCGACGAGGCTCGCCGACGTTGGGACGCAGGTGAGTTCCCGTCCATCCCCGGTGATGACGAAGAGCATATCCCACTGCCATGAATACCTTACAGCTGAGTAAAGGGCGCGAAGCGTCGCTGTTGCGTCATCACCCCTGGGTGTTTTCCGGTGCCGTGGCGCGTGTCACGGGCAACCCCGCACCTGGCAGCACCGTGCAGGTGGTTGCGGCCGATGGCAAACCGCTGGGCTGGGCCGCGTATTCACCGGAGTCCCAGATTCGCGCACGAATGTGGGCGTTTAACGCTATTGTGGGTGACAATTTTCAGGTGGATGCAGCCAATATTGCCTCGCGTGTTCAACGCGCGGTGCAACGGCGTCAGCACCTGCTGGGTGAACGCCGCACGGCGATACGCCTGATCTATGCAGAATCCGATGATCTGCCTGGCCTGATTGTTGATCGTTATGGCGACTACCTGTCATGTCAGTTCCTCAGCGTCGGCGCCGAATTCTGGCGTGACACCATTATTGCGGCACTCAATGAGCACTCGCCCAATCGTGGCATCTACGAACGTTCAGACGTCACGGTGCGCAAGCACGAGGGGCTGGAGTCCCGAAAAGGGTTGATCAGTGGTGAAGAGCCACCAGAATTCATTACGATCAATGAGGCCGACCGGCTGCTGGGCGTCAGCATTACCGAAGGCCACAAAACCGGTTATTACCTGGACCAGTACGACAATCGCAGCCTGGTTCAGCAGCTTTGCGTACAGGCAGGGCGCCCACTGAAAGTGCTGAACTGCTTTTCCTACACAGGTGGTTTTGGCATCGCTGCACTCAAGGGCGGCGCGGAGCACGTCACCAACGTGGACTCATCCGGGCCAGCGCTGGAGCTGGCGGGCCGCAATCTCGAGCTGAATGGGTTTGACCCGGATCAGGCGGAACTGGTGCAGGCCAATGTGTTTGATTATCTGCGTGATCTCAAGCAGCAGTCCGGCAGCCGCTACGACATGATCATTCTGGATCCGCCCAAGTTTGCCGAGACCCGTCACCAGTTCAAGCGGGCGTCCCGCGCCTACAAAGACATCGCTCTGCAGGCCGGTGCTCTGCTGAATCCTGGCGGCTGGCTGGTCAGTTTTTCCTGTTCAGGAGCCATCGACCCACCGCTGTTTCAGAAGATTACCGCAGACGCACTGCTGGATGCTGGAAGACAGGGCCGAATCACGCACCATCTGCATCAGTCTTCCGATCATCCGGTGGCCTTGCCGTTTCCTGAGGCACTGTATCTGAAAGGTCTGGTTTGCCATGTCGACTGATGGTGAGCGGGCAGCCAGACCCAGGACGACAATGTCGTGTCACTTTACCGGCAACGGCGCTTATGCCAGGCCGCAATTCAGTTTATAATCGCGCCCCATGACCCAAGCAGATTCCTTCCAGCAAGCCGTGATTGGCCTGATTAGCGCTGGCCAGCGTATATGGCAACAGGGCTGGTGTCCTGCCACGAGCAGCAATTTTTCGCAGCGCCTGGACGACAGCAGCTGCGCAATCACTGTATCAGGTCGTGACAAGGGGCAGTTGAGCGCCGATGACATCATGCGCGTGGACCTTGATGGCAGGTCACTGGATGGCAAAAAGCCGTCGGCCGAGACCCTGCTGCACACCACGCTGTACCGTCGTGATCCTGGTATTGGAGCGGTGTTGCACACTCACTCGGTCAAGGCCACACTGGTTTCCATGCATGCCGACGGTCCGGTAGAGTTCAAGGGGCTGGAGCTGCTGAAAGCCTTTACCGGCACGGCCACGCATGAGTCCAGCCTGTCGCTGCCGGTGTTTGAAAACACCCAGGACATCGCCGCCCTTGCAAAACAGGTCGATGACCATATGAATGAGACAGGTACCGGTCACGGTTATCTTATTCGAGGCCATGGTCTCTATACCTGGGGGCCGGATTTGCCGACAACACTGCGCCACCTTGAAGCGCTGGAATTTTTACTGGATTATTACTGGCATGCCAGCCGCTGGCAGCCAGCCGAAGCACGCGAGGTCGACCGATGAGTGAACTGAGTATCTTTGCCGACAACAAGCCCGATCACGAACTGTTGCACAGCGCCGATGCCAGTGAGATCGCGCAGGAGCTGGCCAAAGTCGGCATCCGTTTCGAGCAGTGGCAGGCTGGCCAGGACGTCAAGGCCGGCGACAGCAGCGAGCAGGTGCTGGCCGCCTACAAGGCCGACATCGACAAACTGGTCGCAGAAGAGGGCTATCAGACAGTCGACGTAATCAGCCTGGATGCCACCGATAATCCGGAGGTGCAGGCCAAAGTGCCTGAGCTGCGCCAGAAGTTTTTAAGCGAACACCGTCACAGTGAGGACGAAGTGCGCTTTTTTGTCGATGGACAGGGTTTATTCAGCCTGCACCTCAACGATAAAGTGTACGAAGTGCTGTGCCAGAAAGGCGACCTGATTTCAGTGCCCGCCAACACTCCGCACTGGTTCGACATGGGGCCAAAACCCCGTTTTGTAGCGATCCGGTTTTTTAACAACCCCGAAGGCTGGGTAGCCAACTACACCGGGAGTGCGATCGCCGAGTCGTTCTCCAGACTGGAGTCATAAAAGGACAATGAAGCCAATCGCGATCGTTACCGATATCGAAGGTACCACCAGCTCCATCCGTTTCGTCAAAGACATCCTGTTTGTATACGCCGAGCAGTTTCTGCCCGACTTCGTTCGCAAGCACAAGGAAGAGCGTGATGTGGCCCGCCAGCTGCGCGCCATGTCCGAGAGCACCGGCATCCCGCTGCGCAACACTGAAGCACTGATCGCTCAGTTGCAGGAGTGGATGCGTCAGGACAAAAAGGTGACCGAGCTCAAAGCGCTGCAGGGCATGGTCTGGGAGCAGGGCTACCAGCGCGGTGAATACCAGGCGCACCTGTACCCCGATGTCCCCGAGAAACTGCGTGAATGGCAGGAGCAGGGCATCAATCTGTATGTCTACTCATCAGGGTCCGAAAAGGCCCAGCGCCTGTTCTTCCGCTACACCACCCACGGAGACCTGCGTCTGCTGTTTGCCGGCTACTTCGATACCACCATCGGCGCCAAGCAGGAGGTCGAGTCCTACCAGCACATCGCTGACTGGATAGCGCTGCCGCCCAAGGACATTCTGTTCCTCTCTGACATCGAGGGTGAGCTGGATGCGGCGGCGGAGATCGGGATTCAGACGATCCGCGTGGTCCGCCCGCAGGAGGGTGACGCTGAGGTGGATTCGAAACACCGGGTGGTTCACTCGTTTGCGGAAATCACGTTCGATTGATGTAAACGCATCCGGCGCTCGGCAGAGTTAAACGCATCCGGCACCGGATCAGCGGGAAAGTCCTCCTCAGGTTTTCGTCGCTCCTTTTCCCGCTACTCCGATGCCTCGATTGAGCATCAGTGCCGCTTCCCGGACCGCTCTTGACTGGAGCGTCAGCGGTGGCGTTCGGCGAAGGATTCGTACTCGCGCAGGGATTGCGGATTTGCGAGAGAGTCCTGGTTTTTGACAGGTCGGCCGTGGATCGCTTCGCGGACTGCCGTCTCAGCGATCTTGCCGTTCAGCGTGCGCGGGATGTCGTGCACCTGTTCCATCAGCGCCGGCACGTGCCGGGGCGATGCACCGTGTCGGATGATCTGGCGGATGCGTGCCTGCAGTGCCTCGTCCAGCGTGGCTTCGTCGCGCAGTCGCACAAACAGCACGATGCGGATATCCCCATCCCATTCCTGGCCGACCGCGACGCATTCCAGTACTTCATCCACCTGCTCCACCTGACGGTAGATCTCGGCCGTGCCGATCCTCACGCCGCCCGGGTTCAGTACCGTGTCCGAGCGACCGTAAATGATCCAGCCGCCATTGGCTGTCTGCTCGGCGTAGTCGCCGTGCGTCCAGACATTGTCAAAACCTTCAAAGTAGGCGGCGCGGTATTTCTGCTGATCCTCGGTGTCATTCCAGAAGCCGACCGGCATGCTGGGAAAGGACTGTCGGCACACCAGTTCACCTTTTTCGCCAACAACCGGCTGGCCCGCCTCGTTATAGACGGCCACGTCCATGCCAAGACCCGCGCCCTGAATCTCGCCGCGGTTCACTGGCTGCCAGGGGTTGCCCAGTACGAAGCAGGAAATGATATCAGTGCCACCTGACATTGATTGCAGATGGATGCCGGGTTTGATGTCGCGCCAGACATAGTCAAAGCCTTCTTCGCTCAGTGGCGAGCCAGTCGACATCAGTGCCCGCAGGGCGCTCAGGCGATGTGTCGTCAGTGGTTTCACACCGGCTTTCTCGGCGGCAGCGAGATACCTTGCAGAGACGCCCAGCAGGGTAATGTCCAGTTCGTCACACAGATCGAAAAGGATGTCTGGTTGCGGGTGAAACGGCGAACCATCAAACAGCACCAGCGTCGCGCCGGATGCAAGTCCTGTGACCAGCCAGTTCCACATCATCCAGCCACAGGTGGTGAAGAAAAACAGGGTGTCGTCGCGAGTCAGCTGCAGGTGCAGGTGGTGTTCCTTTCGCAGTTGCAACAGCGTGCCGCCTGTCCCATGAACGATGCATTTGGGTACACCCGTGGTGCCGGATGAGTACATGATAAAAAGCGGGTGATCAAAGTCGGCGGGGTAAAAGCTTAAAGCTTCGACCTCTGTAGCCAGTTTGTCGGTCTGGCTGCTCGCGCTACTGCCTGAGCTGTATTCCACGCAGCTCTGCCAGTCGTGAACTTTGCAGTTGTCCGACCCGTTAGGTTGCTCACTGGCATCATAGAGTTCTGGCAATACTATCAAGGCTTTCAGTGAGGGGAGAGCGGTGGCGAGTCTGTCCAGAGTGTGGTGGTGACTGTGCTGCTTGCCGGCGTAAACATGGCTGTTAACGGCAAATAGTGCCACTGGCTCGATCTGCGAAAAACGATCCAGCACACCATTAACACCAAAATCCGGAGAGCATGAGCTCCAGATCGCGCCCAGAGAGGTCGCCGCCAGCATCGCCACCACGGTCTCTATACGATTCGCGGCAAAACCGGCAACCCGGTCACCGGCCTGCACACCCTGGTCACGAAGCCAGGCAGCGACATGTGTCACCTGTTCTGTGAGTTGCGAGTAGCTCAGTGTCTGGCGATTGCCGCGCTCATCGGCAAATATCAGCGCCGCATGGTCATCGCGGTAGCGCAACAGATTTTCGGCGAAGTTGAGCTGAGTGCCTGGGAACCAGCGGTCCTGCCAGATGTGCTTGCCACGCTCCAGCGTCTCATCGCCCTGCGTGTGAGTGATGATGCCAGTGGTGGCAAGGCAGGCGCGCCAGAAAGCCTCGCGTTGAGTGATACTGTGCTGGTGCAGCTTGCTGAAGGGGACGGGCGGAGTAAACGCAGCGAGCTGCCTGTTGTGGTCGCTGTCCGGTTCCGGGCTGTGTGATGGCGTATTGTGAAGTTGTTCAAGAAGCTGCCGGAAATCGATGTCAGTGCTCATGACTATGTCTCCATTGCCTGCGCAACTTTGGAGCGGTTCTGACACTCCAGCTGCCCGCAGATCCAGTGACTGACGGCGACCAGTTGCGGGAGGTCCACACCGGTGTCCATGCCCATGCCGTGCAGCATGTAAATCACATCTTCTGTGGCTACGTTACCACTGGCACCTTTGGCGTAGGGGCAGCCACCAAGACCCGCCACTGAGGCGTCAATGGTGGTGATATCCAGTTCCAGCCCGCTGAGCAGATTTGCCAGCGCCTGGCCGTAGGTGTCGTGGAAATGCATGGCCAACTGTGCCGGTGATGCAACCGACAGGCAGGCCTTGAGAACCTGACTGACCTGTCTGGGTGTACCGACACCAATCGTGTCGCCCAGTGAGACCTGATAACAACCCAGTGCCAGCAGTTCTTCGATGGCCATGACCACATCAGCCTCGGGTACTTTGCCCTGGTAGGGGCAACCCATGACAGTGGACACATAACCGCGTACCGGAATGTTTTTGTCGCGGGCCGCTTCGCAGACCTGGGTAAAACGCTGAATGCTCTCGCGGATGCTGCAATTGATATTCTTCTGACTGAAGGCCTCTGATGCCGCGGCAAACACTGCAACTTCATCAGCGCCCGCGGCCATGGCCCGCTCAAAACCCTGCATGTTCGGGGTCAGCGCAGAATAGGTCACTCCGGCCTGCCGCTTGATCAGACCAAACACGGCTTCCGAGTCAGCCATCTGCGGGATCCAGCGCGGTGATACAAAACTGCCTGCTTCAATATGCTGCAGACCACACTGCGCCAGTCGATCAATCAACTCGGCCTTGACTGCAGCTGGCACCATGACCGGTTCGTTCTGCAGCCCGTCGCGTGCTCCCATCTCATACAGTGTAATCATGCGTCCAGCTCCATCAGTAACTGGTCGGGCTGTACCATGTCGCCTTCATTGCAGTGCAGCTCGGCAATCACGCCATCGTGAGAGGCACGCAAGGTGTGTTCCATCTTCATGGCTTCCATCACCAGCAGTGCGGAGCCGGCTTCCACTTTGTCACCCGCTTTAACCTGCAGGGCAATCACGCGGCCGGGCAGGGGCGCCCTGATATGCCGCTGAGCCTCGCCTGCGTGGCCGGCACCGGACAGTGCCTCTGGCAAAGTGGCCGGGGAGGGTGTGCCACCAGCAAAACGCGGTGACAGATAAAGGGCATCCAGATGGTAACGACGCGAAGCTTCTGACTGCTGCGTGCGCCAGGCGTTCAGTGCACCCCAGTCACCGGCATGGTGTCCCGCATGGCTCGTCAGACTGGCAGTATCTGAAGCGGCAGCGCGGGTTTGTGGCTGCGACATCGCACGCGTTGCCAGAGAAGCCGCAATGGCTTCGTGGTGTTTTTGCAAAAACGCCGTAGTGACATCACCACGACGGAAGGCAGCAGTATCAACGATGGCACCCAGATAGCTGGTATTGTGATCAATGCCAACAATTTTTAGCTGTGCGAGTGCTGCCGACAGCCGGGCGGCAGCTTCTTCACGACAACTGCCATGGCAAATGATCTTGCCCAGCAGGCTGTCGTAATAGACGCTGATACGGTCGCCGCTGCGAAAACCTGCGTCGACGCGAACCTGCTCGTCCTGTGGCCAGGCCAGCTGTGTGATGGTACCCGTTGATGGCAGAAAATCCGGAGCACCAGACTCTGCATTGATGCGTGCTTCCATCGCCCAGCCCTGACGTTTGATGTCATCCTGCTGCGCGGGTAAAGCTTCGCCACTGGCCACGCGCAATTGCCATTCAACCAGATCCAGTCCGGTAATGAACTCGGTGACCGGGTGCTCCACCTGCAGTCGGGTGTTCATCTCCAGAAAGTAGAATTCACCGTCCTGATAAAGAAACTCAACCGTACCAGCGCCGCTGTAGTTAATGGCCTTTGCAGCGTTCACAGCCGCCTCGCCCATAGCCTGACGTGTCTCCTCCGTCAGCCCGGGTGCCGGCGCTTCTTCAATCAGCTTCTGGTGACGTCGCTGGATGGAACAGTCACGCTCATGCAGGTGAATACAGTTGCCCTGTGAGTCGGAAAATACCTGAATCTCCACGTGCCGGGCATTGGGCAGATATTTTTCCAGCAACACCTGGTCATCAGAGAAAGCCGCTTTGGCTTCACGTTTGACGCTGGCCAATGCCTCGGCAAATTCACTGCTGGACTGGACCACACGCATGCCCCGGCCGCCTCCACCAGCACTGGCCTTGATCAGTACCGGATAGGCTATTTCGTCAGCATGCTTCTGGAGGGTCGCAACACTCTGATCAGCGCCATGGTAACCCGGCAATTGCGGGACACCTGCCTCGCTCATCAGCTGTTTGGCCTGCGACTTCGATCCCATGGCGGCGATTGCATCAGCGGAGGGGCCCACAAAGATCAATCCGGCGTCGCTTACTTTGCGTGCAAACCCGGCGTTTTCTGAAAGAAAGCCGTAGCCTGGATGGATCGCCTCGGCGCCTTCGGCTTTAGCGATTTCGAGTATCAGCGCATGATTAAGATAGGTGTCAGTGGCACTGAATGCCTCCTTGCCGACCGAATAAAGTGGCACTGCTTTGTCGGCCAACTGCGCATGCAGGGCCTGACGATCGGCCGCCGAATATATGGCGATGGTGCGAATGTTCAGCCGACGGGCGGTACGAATGATGTGGCATGCTATTTCGCCGCGGTTCGCAATCAGCAGGGATTTGATCATGGTCAATTCCCACCCTTGCCAGTGGACTGTTTCTGGCTGCTTGTAATCCAGGGCGCGTCAGCTTTGTCGAAGAATGCCTGCAGACCACCCTGAGCCTCTTCAGCTGCACGTACCCGCGCGATCAGCTCGCAGGTGTATTCAGTCACTGCCGCATCTTTGGGTACCGGCACCAGATAACGGATCAGGTTTTTGGTGTCGGCCATCGCGCCAGGTGCATTGCGCAGCAATTGGGCTGCCAACTCGTGCGCGCGTGTCATCAGAGAATCAGCCGCTACGGTTTCGTGGATCAGATGGGCTGCCGACGCCGCGTCTGTATCAAACACTTCTGCGGTCAGGAAATAACGACGCGCCAGATGCGGTCCCATCCGGCTGATCACAAAAGGGCTGATCACTGCAGGTACCAGTCCAAGTTTAACCTCGCTGATACTGAAGCGCGTATTCTCGGCTGCGACCACCAGATCCGAGCAACAGATCATCCCGGTGGCGCCGGCAAATACATTGCCATGCACCGCCGCGATGATTGGTTTGGGGAAGTCGTGCAGCGCCCTTAGCATGGCCGCCAGCCGGGCCGCATCGGCCACATTCTCTGCATGGCTGTAGTTCACCATGGACTTCATGTACTTCAGGTCAGCGCCGGAACAAAAACTCTTGCCACGGCCAGCGATGATCAAAACACGTGTGTCCGCATCAGCTGCCAGTCGTGTGATGGTCTGATGGATGCGCGCAATCAGCTCGGGGTTGAACGCGTTATGTTTATCCGGCCGGTTAAGCCACATTTCTGTAATGCCGGGGGCAGGGCGCACAACTTCCAGAATGTCAGTGTCCGTGCCGACTGTCTGCGATACTGTGTCCGTGTTTTTCTTTGCTGTAGTCATAGTGTTTAGCCTGTTCTGATCCGCTATCCGAATGCAACTCTGTTACATACGGAAAATGCCAAAGTCAGTTTTGTTCTGTGGCGCATGACGCGACGCAAACAGAGAGAGTCCCAGAATCTGACGCGTGTCAGCCGGTACCACAATGCCGTCGTCCCAGATTCGGGCGCTGGCGTAGTAGGGGTGTCCCTCACGCTCGTATTTTGCTTCTATCGGCGCCTTGTAGGCCTGCTCCTCTTCCGCGGTCCAGGCCTGTCCCTTTGCCTTGAGCATGTCTCCACGCAACTGTCCGAGTACACCTGCAGCCTGCGCGCCGCCCATCACGGAGATGCGTGCGTTTGGCCAGCTCCACAAAAAGCGCGGATCAAATGCGCGTCCCGCCATACCGTAGTTGCCGGCGCCAAAACTGCCGCCAATCAGCGTGGTAATCTTTGGTACGCCTGCGGTGGACACCGCGTTGACCAGCTTGGCACCGTTCTTGGCGATGCCTTCATGCTCGTATTTGCGACCGACCATAAAACCGGTGATGTTCTGCAGAAACACCAGCGGAATGTTGCGCTGGCAGCACAGCTGAATAAAGTGAGTGCCCTTAAGGGCGCTTTCAGAAAACAGTATGCCGTTGTTGGCCAGAATGCCGACGGTCTGACCGAAAATTTCTGCAAAGCCACAGACCAGCGTGGCACCGTACAGCGGTTTAAACTCATCGAAGTAAGAACCATCCACGATACGCGCGATGACTTCACGCACATCATAGGGGCTGCGAACATCCGCTGACACGATGCCGTAGATTTCGTCCGGGTCGTAGGCGGGTGCAGCTGCTGACACATCAATAGCAGGTGAGCGGCGTCCCAGCCTGGCGATACTGCGGCGCACCAGTGCCAGCGCGTGCACGTCATTGTCCGCCAGGTGATCGGCAACGCCGGAAATTTCCGCGTGAACACGGCCGCCACCCAGTTCCTCGGCAGTGACTTCCTCGCCAGTGGCGGCTTTTACCAGCGGCGGACCGCCCAGGAAGATGGTGCCCTGGTCGCGTACGATGATCGATTCATCGGCCATCGCCGGTACATACGCACCACCCGCTGTGCAGGAGCCCATCACCGCGGCTATCTGGGCGATTCCGGCGGCGGACATGCGCGACTGATTGTAAAAAATACGACCAAAATGATCCCGGTCCGGAAACACTTCTGCCTGATGCGGCAGGTTGGCACCACCGGAGTCCACCAGATAAATGCAGGGCAGGTGGTTCTCCATGGCGATCTGCTGCGCGCGCAGATGTTTCTTGACCGTCAATGGATAATACGTGCCCCCTTTTACCGTAGCGTCATTGGCCACGATCATGCACGCCTGACCTGAGACCATGCCGATACCGCTGATCATGCCCGCGCCGGGTATATTGTCTTCGTAGACCTGGTAGGCGGCCAGCTGCGACAGCTCCAGGAACGGCGAGCCGGTATCCAGCAGTGCTTCAACGCGTTCGCGAGGCAATAGTTTTCCGCGAGACACATGGCGCTCTCTGGCTTTCTCGTCGCCGCCCAGAGCCAATTTGGCCGTCAGCGCCTGCAGTTCGTCGCGCAGCGCGGTGTGGTGGGCGTGGTTGCGTTTGAATTCATCCGACTGTGGGCTGATCTTGCTCTGAATCTTGTTCACGCGTTCAGCACTCCTTTTGCTGCGGCTCTGAGTTCAGCGCTTCCGGCATTGGAACCAGTGTGGCAGTCCTCCTCAGGTATTCGTTGGATCGTGGTGCCGTATCTGATGGCAAGCGTCAGAGCATCCGGCGTTGGAACCAATGTGGCAGTCCTCCTCAAGTTTTCGTCGCTCCTTGCCACATTGTTCCCAGCGCCTCGATTGGGCTGATTGCTGTGTTCAGATGCGGGCAGTGTGTAGTTAAGCGGTTTCACGGAAGAGCTCCCGTCCGATCAGCATGCGTCGGATCTCCTGGGTGCCGGCGCCGATTTCGTAGAGCTTGGCGTCGCGGAGCAGGCGGCCGGTGGGGTAGTCGTTGATGTAGCCGTTGCCGCCGAGGATCTGGATGGCATCGAGCGAAAGTTTAGTGGCGTGGTCGGCGCTGAACAGGATGGCGCCGGCGGCGTCTTTGCGTGTGGTTTCGCCGCGGTCGCAGGCGCGTGCCACAGCGTACACATAGGCGCGCGAGGCATTCAGCGCAGTATACATATCGGCGACCTTGCCCTGTATGAACTGAAATTCACCGATCGCCTGACCGAACTGCTTGCGGTCATGCACGTAAGGTACGACGACATCCAGACAGGCCTGCATGATGCCCAGAGGGCCGCCTGACAGCACGACGCGCTCGTAATCCAGGCCACTCATCAACACCTGCACTCCCCGGTTTTCTCCGCCCAGAACATTGGTCGCGGGTACCCGGCAATCGGCGAACACCAGCTCGCAGGTGTTGGAGCCACGCATGCCCAGTTTGTCGAGTTTGGGCGAACGGGAAAAGCCCGGGGCGTCGCGCTCAACAATGAACGCAGTGATGCCATGCGGCCCCGCGCTGGCGTCGGTTTTCGCGTAGATGACGTAGACGTTTGCGTCCGGACCATTGGTGATCCACATCTTGCTGCCATTAAGCACAAAATGATCGCCATCGCGTTTGGCTGACAGCTGCATGCTCACAACATCGGATCCGGCATTGTGCTCACTCATTGCCAATGCGCCCACATGCTCGCCGCTGATCAGACCCGGTAGATACTTTGCCCGCTGCTCATCCGTACCATTACGGTAGATCTGATTGACACAAAGATTCGAGTGCGCGCCGTAACTGAGGCCAACGCTGGCAGATGCGCGACTGATCTCCTCCTGCACCACCACATGCGCCAGATAACCCATATCAGCGCCGCCATACTCGTCAGACACGGTAATACCAAGCAAACCCAGGTCACCCATTTTGCGCCAGAGCTCGGCGGGAAACTGATTGCTGCGATCAATCTCGGCCGCCAGAGGTGCAATCTCACGTGCCGCAAACTGCTGCACCTGTTCCTGCAGCATGCGCAGGCTTTCGTCGAAATCGAAGCTTAGTTGGGGGTAGTGCATGGGTGCGCTCTCATTCTAATTTTAGTTCGGGCTTGACCCGATTCTAAACCAAAACTGAACGGATTCACACAATGCAGCTGAATGCCTGCCGGGATCGCTTCCGAAGGGGGTAAGGCTCCTCCTCAGGTTTTCGTCGCTCGCGTTACCCCCTCCGAAAGCACTCC